>RCNB010000567.1_pt1 | contig 24174 bp, 22 predicted proteins | sample 2041321 | NCBI WGS metagenome assembly RCNB01 (sample SAMN09708232, study PRJNA481090) | Marine sediment metagenome, whole genome shotgun sequencing project. | reverse complement strand
TTTGTAGCTATATTTTATGTTTAAATGATTACAACAGATATCTTAATTATTGGTGCAGGCCCAACAGGGCTTTTTACAGTTTTTGAAGCGGGATTACTAAAATTAAAATGCCATTTGATTGATGCATTGCCGCAGTCAGGTGGACAATGCACCGAAATATACCCAAAAAAGCCTATCTACGATATTCCTGCCTTTCCTGAAGTATTAGCTGGAGATTTGGTTCTTAATTTAATGGAACAAATAAAACCTTTTCAGCCAGGATTTACCTTAGGCGAGCGTGCAGAAACTATTGAAAAATTAGAAGATGAAACCTTCGTTATTACTACAAATAAAGGAACAAAACACAATGCCCCAATTGTAGCAATTGCAGGTGGGCTTGGTAGTTTTGAACCCCGTAAACCGCCAATACCCAGTATCGTCGATTTTGAAGATAAAGGTGTAGAGTATATGATAAGAGAACCTGAATTGTATCGCAATAAAAATGTAGTGATCGCAGGAGGTGGGGATTCGGCTTTAGATTGGTCAATTTTTTTAACCGATGTTGCGTCTAAAGTTACTTTGGTGCATCGTCGTAATGAATTTAGAGGAGCTTTAGATTCGGTAGAAAAAGTGCAAGAATTAAAGGATATTGGTAAAATAAATTTGATTACTCCTGCAGAAGTTATTGGTATTGTTGGTGAAGAACATCTTACCGGAGTTACTATTGCAGAAAAAGATAAGGATCCATATACCCTAGAAACAGATCATTTTATTCCATTATTTGGGTTGTCTCCTAAATTGGGACCGATTGCTGACTGGGGCCTTGAAATTGAAAAGAATGCGATTAAAGTAAATAATGCTTTAGACTATCAAACGAATATTCCTGGTATTTATGCTATCGGTGATGTAAATACCTATCCAGGTAAGCTGAAATTGATTCTTTGTGGATTCCACGAAGCAACTTTAATGTGTCAAAGTGCATTTCAAAGAATTTTCCCAGATAAAAAATATGTTATGAAATACACCACTGTTGGAGGTGTTGAAGGTTTTGATGGTTCTAAAAAAGAAGCTCCCAAAGCTGTTGTAAAAGCGATTAATTAATATGTGCGATGTCAATATCAAAATAACGGATAGAGAAGGGGTCCTCCACGAAATTTTAGCTCCTACTGATATGGCTATGAATTTGATGGAAATAGTGCGTTCTTTTGAACTGGCTCCTGAAGGTACTATCGGAGTTTGTGGTGGTATGGCCATGTGTGCTTCATGTCAATGTTATGTATTATCTAAACATAAGCTTCCGGAAATGGGAGTTGACGAAGACATGATGCTTGCTGAGGCTTTTTATGTCGAAGATAATAGTCGACTTGGGTGTCAAATAGCTATTACACCCGAATTAGAAGGCTTAGAAATTCAACTAGCGCCAGAATCCTAAATAATAACTATCTTTGATAACCACAATATTTAAAACGATGGATACTTCTTTTAAAGATTTGTTATTACTTCTTAAATTCTTGATGAAAAGAAATCCTGAATGAATTGATTAATGTATCGGTAGAGAAATACAAAAATGTATCAATCGTCAAGAACAATTGTTGCATTATTTATGAATTCATTAATACATTAAATTATGCCTAGATATCATACCTTGGGTAAAATACCTCCTAAAAGACATACAATTTTCAAAAGTACTGAAGGCAATTTCTATTACGAAGAACTCTTCGGGACCATTGGTTTTGATGGCATGTCATCGTTATTATACCACACACATCGTCCCACGCAAGTAAAAGATGTGTTGAAATCATACGATGTGTCGCCAAAAATTGCCGTTGAAAGGAATATGAAATCTTTGAGTTTAAAAGGCTTTGAAGTTCCTGCAATAGATGATTATTTAGAAAGTCGAAAAATCATTTTAGCTAATAGTGACTGTTATATTGCGCTCGCGGCTCCTAAGAAATCATTACGTGATTATTTTTATAAAAATACCGATTCTGATGAGGTATTATTCATACATAAAGGAACAGGAAAGTTAAGAACCTTTCTCGGAAATATCGATTTTGAGTATGGTGATTATCTCGTGATTCCTCGCGGTATGATCTATCAAATAGATTTTGATACTGAAGATAACCGTTTGTTTATTGTTGAGTCAAAACATCCTATTTACACACCAAAAAGATATAGAAATTGGTTTGGACAGCATTTAGAGCATTCTCCATTTTGTGAACGCGATATGCATCCGCCAAGTGAACTAGAAACCTTTACTGATGAAGGCGACTTTATTTTAAAGGTAAAAAAACAAGATATGATACATGAATATGTGTATGCATATCATCCCTTTAGCGTAGTAGGGTGGGATGGGTATAATTATCCATACAAGTTTTCAATTCATGATTTTGAACCAATTACGGGTCGCGTTCATCAACCACCCCCAATACATCAAACATTTGAAACGAGTGCTTTTGTAATTTGTTCATTTGTGCCTAGATTATATGATTACCATCCCCAAGCTATACCAGCGCCTTATAATCATAGTAATATAGATTCTGATGAAGTATTATATTATGTAGATGGTGATTTTATGAGTAGAAATAATATTGGCTTAGGACAAGTAACATTGCACCCAGCAGGAATACCGCATGGTCCTCACCCAGGAGCCATGGAACGTAGTATTGGTCAAACTGAAACCGCTGAGTTAGCGGTGATGGTCGACACTTTTAAACCATTGATGATTACAGAAGAAGCAATAAAAATAGATACAGGAGATTACCACACATCGTGGTTGGATGGAAATCACTAATTATATATAATTCCGCGCTTGATGTGGAATCCAGAAAATAACGAATTGTCATGCTAAAAAAAGTATCATATCGTTTTACAATTGTACTTAAAATGACATAAAAAAGAAAGATTATGGCAGAAATAAAAAATTTGACAGATTTACAGAATACAGAATACGGACTTAAAAAAATATTTGAGGATGCCGAAGATTTTCTTCCGTTAAACGGAACAGATTATGTAGAATTATATGTTGGTAATGCAAAACAAACAGCGCATTTCTACAAAACGGCCTTTGGTTTTCAATCAGAAGCCTATGCGGGACTGGAAACGGGCTTGAAAGACCGTGTTTCTTATGTGTTGAGACAAGATAAAATACGGTTGGTTTTAACGACGCCATTAACAAATGATGGAGAGCTCAATCGACATATTGTAGAGCACGGAGATGGGGTGAAAGTAGTCGCGCTTTGGGTAGATGATGCTACTAAAGCTTTTGAAGAAACTACGAAAAGAGGTGCAAAACCGTATATGAAACCAACAAAAGAAGAAGATGCGAATGGACACGTAATTCGTTCAGGGATATATACCTATGGCGAAACAGTGCATATTTTTGTGGAGCGTAAAAATTACAAGGGCATTTTCTTACCAGGTTATCGTAAGTGGGAATCACACTACAATCCTGAACCAGTAGGTTTAAAATTTATTGATCATATGGTTGGTAATGTGGGCTGGGGAGAAATGAAAGAATGGTGCGATTTTTACGCGAAAGTAATGGGTTTTGCACAAATTATTTCCTTTACGGATGATGATATTTCTACCGAATTTACAGCCTTGATGAGTAAGGTAATGAGTAATGGTAATGGTAGAATCAAATTCCCAATAAATGAACCTGCAAAAGGAAAAAAGAAATCTCAAATAGAAGAATATCTCGATTTTTATAAAGGCCCTGGGGTGCAACATATTGCAGTGGCAACCGATGATATTGTGACTACTGTCTCTGCAATGCGAGATCGTGGCGTAGAGTTTTTATACGTACCAGAAGAATATTACGATGATTTACTAGAGCGTGTAGGTGAAATTGATGAAGATGTAGAAGTACTCAAGAAACATGGCATTTTAATAGATAGAGATGAAGAAGGCTATTTACTACAAATTTTCACCAAAACCATTGTAGACCGACCAACGATGTTTTTTGAAGTAATACAACGCAAAGGAGCTCAGTCATTTGGTGTAGGTAACTTTAAAGCGCTGTTTGAAGCAATTGAGCGAGAACAGGCAAGTCGAGGAACACTTTAATAGTTGAATCCAATATCAAGAGTCAAGAGCATAGTGTATTCTATGGTCTTGACTCTTTTATTTTGTGTCTAACCTAATATTTTATCTATCATTTTATTCTTTGCTTCTTCATTATCACCGTAAAGCCATTGTAGTACATTATCTTCCCAAATAGCGTCACGCTCCGTTTCACTGATGATTTTACGCTCCGTGGCTAGATCTAATATTTTTCCTGGGTATGAAGACTGCTGAACACTTTCCATTTCTCCTAGAGGGTATGGATCGTCTAAGCCCATAACCACCTGATCAGATCCTTGATTTTCAACTAATAATTTCAAAGAACCCGTATCATGAACCAATGTGTCAAAGAATATATTTTTAGCCCCTACTGCTTTACGCGGATGACTTTTACCTTCAAATAAATCAGGTCTTCCATCAAAACCTTGAATGCGTCGACCGAGATTCATTTGGGCTAACTGTCCGCCGTGCGCAAAACATACACGCATATTAGGATATTTATGATAATATCCATTTAATGTTAAAAAATGATAAGCATCAGCGCACTGAGCAAGCATCCAAATTAAATGAAAACGCCATGAAGTATTTTCTAATTTTATAAACTTTTCACCATCATATGGATGAATTTCTACTGCTAAATTATACTTATTCGCTAATTCAAAAATAGGTTCATTTTCTTCATCAAAAATACATCTCCATGTACCAATAGTGTCCATATAATGTGTGGGTAAACATAACAAACGCATACCGAGAACTTCTACACAACGTTCAATTTCCCAACAGGCCCCTCTTACAAAACCAGGATGCACTACAAAACCACAGGTGAATTTACTTGGATTCTCATGTTGTATACGCGCATTAAAATCATTTTGAAAACGTAATGCCTGTTTCATTTCTTCTAGGCGTAATCCATTTCCATACAATTGAGATAGATTTAATACCACTGCATGATCTATCTTGAAATGATCCATCCATTCTAATTTTTCATCCAAAAAGAAACTAGAGTCTGTCACTGGGCGGCTCCAGTCTTTTTGTAACATGAATTTTCGATCTTTATCGACCCAAAATATCCCTTTATCTTTCATAAAAGAAGGAATCTCTTCTGGATACGGTAACAAATGTGAGTGACCGTTAATACGTAGTTTACGTCTCATTTATGGGTTATTATGTCATGCTGAACATTATTCAGGATGACAGATTTATTTAATCAATCTTTACTTTGGTTGGAGGTTGCATGATTGCGTCACAATTCGGACACGTACGTTTTTCATGATCACTATAATAATGATCAAAAATCTTAGGCATGTCTGTTTCTATATTCTCAATTGTGAAATCTTCTTCGTATAATTTGGTAGTGCAATTTTCACAAAACCAAAGTAGCGCGTCTTGTACCCCTTTTTCACGTGGATATTCTATGACCAAACCAACCGTATTTGCTCCACGTTGAGGCGAATGCGGTACTTTAGGTGGTAATAAAAATATTTCACCTTCTTTAATATGAATATCTTTCGATTCGCCTTTCTCAATAACTTTTAACACAATATCTCCTTCTACCTGGTAGAAAAACTCGGGTGTTTCGTTATAATGATAGTCTTTTCTACTATTCGGTCCGCCAACGACCATAACGATGAAATCTCCATCTTTCCAAACTACTTTATTGCCTACCGGTGGTTTTAGTAAATGCCGATTTTCATCAATCCATTTTTTAAAATTAATAGGTGAAACTAAATTACTCATGTCATTATTTTTTAAATGTTGTCATTCCACATTTGATTAGCTATGCTGTTCTAAAACTTCGGGACAAGATGACAAACGATTTTATTAATATAAACTGGATTCCGCATCAAGTGCGGAATGACAAGTTACTCTTATTTTACTTTAAAGTTACAAACTTTTTGTTCTACCACCGTCAACTGGTACGTTAATGCCAGTGATATAACTTGCTGCTTCACTGGCCAAAAAAGCAACAGCATTGGCTATTTCACCAGGTTGCGCAAAACGTTTTGCCGGAATACTATTTTTCATAGCTTTTGAAATCTCTTCTGGAGATTTTCCTGTTTTAGCGGCCTTATCTTTTATGATTTCACTCAGTCTTTCGGTAGAAGTAGCTCCTGGTAATACGTTATTAACGGTAATACCAAATTCAGCAAGTTCTCCAGCTAGGGTCTTACTCCAATTAGCTACCGCGCCACGAATTGTATTAGACACGCCCAACCCTTCTAAGGGCTGCTTTACTGATGTTGAAATGATATTAATAATTCTACCATAATCGGCTTCTTTCATGCCCGGTATGAGTGTTTGAGCCAAAATATGGTTTGATTTTAAATGCTGTGTAAAAGCATTTTCGAAAGCGCTAAGTTCTGCATTGAGTATGGGCCCAGCTGCAGGCCCACCCGTATTATTGACCAGAATATGATATGTACCGACTCTTTTCAAGTCTTCTACTACTTTTAGGCCAAGCTCTTGAGGATTGGTAAAATCAGCGATAATATAACTATGATCTTGATATTTATTTGGTAATTCAGATAGTACCGCTTTGAGCTTTTCTTCGTTACGAGCAATTAAAGTAACGTTAGCTCCTAGCTCAGCTAATGCAATTGCTGATGCTTTTCCAATACCTTGTGTACTTCCGCAAACCAATGCGTTTTTTTTCGTTAAGTCAATATTCATTTATTTTAGTATAAAACTGTTTAAATTTTGTCCAATTTTTTGATTATTTTAATACTTTATACAGACGTTTTTAGCTTCTGTAAAAAAACGCAAAGCTTCGAATCCACCTTCGCGACCAACACCGCTGGCTTTTATTCCACCGAAAGGTGTGCGTAAATCTCTCAACATCCATGTGTTTACCCAAACAATGCCAGCTTGTAACTGATTTGTCATATGCATGGTGCGTTTAAGATTGTTCGTCCATAACGTAGCTGATAAACCATATTTTACTTTGTTGGCCATTTCTAATACTTCTTGTTCTGTTTTAAAGGGCATTATGGTGACTACGGGCCCAAAAATTTCTTCTTGGTTAACGTGGCATTCATCGTTTGGAACTTCAATTACGGTAGGTTCTAAATAATATCCGTTTTCATATCCTTCAACTATTATTTTATTTCCACCACAAAGAATTTTGCCATTTTCTTCTTTAGCAATAGCTATAAAGTGCATTACTTTTTCAAGATGTGATTTTGAAACCAAAGCGCCAATATTCGTTTTTGTTTCTGATGGATGTCCAACTTTGAGCGCTTTTACTTTAGCAATAAAATCAGTTTTAAACCTATTGTAGATAGAAGCTTCTACGAAAATGCGACTGCCACAAAGGCATATCTGACCTTGATTCGCAAATGACGAGCGCACAGTAGTATTCAACATATCTTCATAGTCACAATCTGCAAAAATGATATTCGGGTTTTTTCCTCCTAATTCTAATGATAGTTTTTTAAACATGGGCGCAGCAACTTTTGCTATATGTGCACCCGTTGTGGTGCCGCCAGTAAAACTAATAGCTTTAACCTTAGGGTGTTCAATAATGGCTTGCCCCGTTGTAGTACCCAGTCCGTGTACAATATTTAGTACGCCTTTTGGTAGCCCCGCCTCATTACAGATTTCGCCTAATAAATAGGCTGTCATGGGCGTCACCTCGCTTGGTTTTGCAATAACACAATTACCAGCTGCGATAGCCGGTGCAATTTTCCAGGTAAAGAGGTAAAGCGGGAGATTCCATGGTGAAATACATCCTACAACACCAATAGGTTGACGCAAGGTATAATTGATGGCGTCTTGACCAACACTTTCATGACTTTCACTGGCAAATTGGGTGATAGCATTGCCGAAAAAGCGAAAATTACTTGCTGCTCTTGGTATGTCTACAGCTCTTGCCAAAGAGATAGGTTTACCATTGTCTTTACTTTCTGCTTTTGCTAAACGATCTAAATTAGTTTCTATTAATTCAGAAATTTTAATCAGTATCCTACTTCGTTCCTCTAAAGATGTAACTGACCAACCCTTAAAAGCTTCCGCAGCGGCTTGATATGCATTTTCTACATCTTCTTCTGATCCTTTCGGAATTTGACCGTAGACTTCACCCGTTGCAGGGCAGTAATTATCGATCCAGTCATCGTTGATTGGATTTTTAAATTCACCGTTAATAAAATGCTGTATTTTCAAAGTTGTGCTTAATAATTGTTTTTTCAATGCTTAAAGATAATGACGATTCTGAGGTTTTCCTAACTTCATTATCATAAATTCAGTTCTAGATTATTTTAAGCGCTTCAGAGACTTTAAGAGATTGTGCGTGTTCTCTATTCTGTGTTTAATTCATAATCTATGAGTTCTATCAGTTGATTGGACATTGCTTTCATCTGTTCCAGTTGCCCATTCATAACGGTAAATTCATACACAGCCATCACAAAGCCATTTTTTTGTTTCGTGTCTCTAAGCATCGCTTCAAATTTCTTTTTAGACAATGCTAGTCGTTTACCAGATTGCCCATTAGAGACGCGATAGGTATAATTCTGTACGATTGGCTGCAAATCCATCAAATTATAATGGGGCTCATAGAGTAATATTTCGGCGTCATATCTGAAATGAGCTTCTTCATATTTCATCACGTTGTATAACGACTCCATATTCAGCAGCGTGTCTTTAATCGTATCATTAGATATTAAGGCGAGATTACCAGAATTAACAAGCTCTTGAAACGTATTATTACTCTGAAAAAACTTACGCCATGTATAAATATTAACAGTATGTTCATTAAAAGCCTCTAAATCAGTTAATGGCTTGCCCTCGTAATGTTCAATTATGGTATTTGCAGAAGCTATAGCTTTGGTACGTGTTTCTATATAAGTATCAATTTGCTTGATATTCATATGAAGATCTGTTTTAATGTTATCTAAATAGTGTAACTCTTGTGCTCGCTGTTTGCGTTGTTCATTATTATTGTTAATATTTAAGGCTATAAGAATACCAATAACGACAAGAATTATCTCGCCGATAGCATAAAGAAAGTATTTACTGAATTTGTTTTCTGTCAACATGCGTTGTCTAATTTTTCGAAAAATTTTGATCATCCTGAAGTTCTAGAGCTATTAGTTTTTTAATGCGCAACAATTCATTTTTTGGTATTCCTTTTATTGATTACTATTCTTGTAAAATTGATTATCCAATTCCATTTTATCCAATATATCTAAAGAACTTTATCATTTTGGCTTGTAGGCCATCACTTTAATCTCTACTACCAAATCTGGATGTGGTAATTGGTGAACAGCAACAGTTGTTCTTGTCGGCCCCGTTTCAGCATTGAAAAATTCTGCGTAGGCTTTGTTATAATGGGCAAAATCATTCATGTTCACTAAAAAAGTGGTAACGTCTACAACATCGGCTAATGTAGCGCCTTCTTTAGTCAGATTCTTTTCGATATTCTTTAAAACTTCTTGGGTTTGAACTTCAATATTCAAATGCTTAGTACCCATTTCATCAATAATATCCACACCAGCAATGGTATTGTCGGCTCTACGTGAACTGGTGCCCGATACGAATATAAAATCACCTACACGTTTTGTATGTGGATAGGCGCCTCTTGGTGTTACTTTATCACTCATAGTTATTATTTTAAGCCAGCAATTCTATCGTCTTCTAGAATTGCTTCGGTTGCTGTTTTAACTTTATCTAAAATTGTTTGTAAACTATTTTTACCTGTCATATCGAAAGAAGTCGAGATGTCACCATCTGTTAGCATATTTAAAATGGCTTTGTCTTGTGCCCGACCTTTCAGCATTGCTTCTCTGTAGCCAATATGCTCATTAAAAGTTACTAAAGAATACTTAGATGAATAACCTTCAGGAAATTCCTTTTCTAAAGCCATTTCTATTTTTCGTTTCTCTTGAAAAATTGGGTTAGCGACATGATCTTTCATTTCGTGAAAGTTGTCAATCGCTAAATCAGCAATAGCATCTGTGTCTTTTTTGCGTTGTTTTTCATAGGTCTTGAATATGGCTTCCCAATTGTCTAAATTTTCATCTAAAACAGCATCAAATTCTACAACATCTTCAAAAGAGGCATTCATACCTTGACCATAAAATGGGACAATGGCATGTGCCGAATCACCCATTAAAAGTGTATTGCCTCTAAAATGCCATGGCGAACATTTTACGGTACCTAAAGGAGCTGTTGGATTGTCGAAAAAATCTTCAACTAAATTAGGCATCAGTTCTAAAGCGTCCGGGAATTCTTTCTGGAAGAATTCGGTAACGATTTCAGGCGTCGTTAAGTTATTAAAATTGTATTCGCCTTCATCATAACTCAAAAACAACGTAACTGTAAAACTACCATCTAAATTAGGTAAGGCAATGACCATAAAGTCACCTCGTGGCCAAATATGTAAAGCGTTTTTGTAGGTTTTATAATCGCCATCTTTAGTTGGAAGAATGCTTAATTCTTTATAGCCATGAGTCAGGTAATCTTGTGAGAAACTGAATAAAAACTTACGTTCTAAATAATAGCTTTTACGCAATGCAGAACCAGCTCCATCAGTAGCAATGATAGCATCTGCATTCTCTACAAATTCATCTTTTGTAGTGTAGTCCTGAAATATTGCTGTGGTTTTTTCGAAGTCAACAGATTTACATCTTTTATTAAAATATATGGTGACATTTTCGTGCTTTTCGGCTTCGGTTAATAATAAGCCATTCAATTCGCCGCGAGAGATAGAGTTGATATATTCATGTTCACGGCCACTGTAGTTTGATAAGAATGTATTCCCTTGTTTATCATGGAGCATACGTCCATTCATGGGGATGCATAAGGCTTTTACGGTATCTTCAATATCAACGAGTTTCATGGCTTTGTTGCCACGATCTGAAAAGGCTAAATTGATGGAACGACCCGCAGAAATATCTGTTTTGCGTAAATCTGGACGCATCTCAAAAACGGTAACATTAAAGCCGCGTTGTCCTAAGCGTAAGGCTAAAAGACTACCGCAGAGTCCAGCTCCAATAATAAGTATGTTCTGTTGTGAGTTATTCATTTAAAATCGTTTTCATTTTTTCAACCATATGATATACATCTTCATATGAATTATATAAAGGCACTGGGGCACAGCGAATAACATCAGGTTCTCTCCAATCACTTATAACCCCGGCTTCTGTTAGCTTATCATGTAAAGATTTATCTGCATTTAGTACTTGTATTGATAATTGACAACCACGTTCATCAGGATTTTCTGGAGTGATAATTCTAATGGTATCTTCCCCGATTTGTTTTAGTAAAAATTCAAAATATCCTGTGAGTTTTTTTGACTTTTCTATAAGTTTAGTAATACCAACTTCATTGAACATATCTAGAGATGCTTTTATAGCAGCCATTGATAGAATAGGAGGATTGCTTAATTGCCAACCTTCTGCTCCTGGTAACACATCAAATTCATGACGCATATTAAAACGTGTCTCTTTATTGTGACTCCACCAACCTGTAAAGCGATTAAGGCTTTTATCATATGCATGACGTTCATGTACAAAACAACCTGATAAACTTCCTGGTCCAGAGTTTAAATATTTATACGTACACCAAACGGCAAAATCTGCGCCAGAATTATGTAAATCTAAATCGACATTTCCAGCACCGTGAGCACAATCAAATCCAACCATGCAACCATGTTTATGACCTAATTCGGTAATGCGTTTAAAATCGAAGAATTGCCCTGTGTAATAATTTACACCACCAATCATCAATAAAGCAATTTCATCGCCATGATGGGTCATAATGTCTTCCAAATCTTCGTAGCGTAATAATTCTTCACCATCTCTGGGCGTCCAGAGTATTAATCCTTCTTTATCGTCATAATTATGATGACGTAATTGAGACTCCACGGCATATTTATCTGAAGGAAAGGCATCACTTTCTATAACAATTTTATAACGTTCTTTTGTAGGCTTATAAAATGAAGCCATCATAAAGTGGAGATTCGCAGTAAGCGAATTCATAGTAACCACTTCAATAGGTTTTGCACCAACCAATTTTGCCGTAGCCTCTGTTAGAAATTCGTGATAAGGTAACCAAGGGTTTTTAGCATCAGTATGCCCTTCAACACCCAAATTTGCCCAATCTTCTAATTCTTGATTGATATATGCTTTTGTTGATTTTGGCTGTAAGCCAAGAGAATTTCCACATAGGTAAATCAGCTCATTGCCATTAGTGTCTTTTGGTATATGAAATTTATTTCTATAGATAGAAAGCGTATCATCTTGATCTAATTCGATGGCGTGCTGGAGGTCAGTTTTGAAATTGAACAAAGTATATAATTTGGTGTTCTCACAAAAATAAGGATTTAAAAACATTTTATAATGATAAAAAATGAAAGATAAAAGACTATTTTCGACGTTCATTTTTATCGCTTGAAGTCACTACAATTAATATTATCAAATCCTAGATATTTCGCCCCTGCATTCGTATTCGCAACGCTCAATATTGTTATTGGTACGTGGGCTATTTATATACCCACGATCAAATCAACATTACAAATTGATGATGGACAGCTAGGGCTTGCCATTTTTTTTATGGCCCTCGGAACCTTATTGATGATTACTATTGCGCCAAAAATTATTCTGTTTTTAGGTGTGGGACGGGCAACGGCTTTCGGTCTATTTATTTTTTTAGGAACGTTTATAATTCCATTTAGTGCAAATAGCTATAATTTGTTGTGTTTAAGCTTGTTTTTGGTCGGTGCTTTTTCGGGTTTTACTGATGTGGCGATGAATACTTTGGTAACTGAGATTGAAAAACAAGATAAGGTACATATGATGTCGGCAAATCATGGTTTTTTTAGCCTTGGCGGATTCATTGGCGCCGGAATTGGTGGTTTTTTCTTATCCGAAAGTGTTATTCCCTTGTATCATTTACTTATCGTAGTTACAATTCTTTTCATTCTGAATTTGCTAATCGTAAGATCGTATTTCAGAATTTCTTCAAATAGTGATGAAGAACATTCCTTTCAGCTAAAGAATTTTAAACCATTAATCGTCTTGGCATTGCTTGCATTTTTTGTGATGGCTTCAGAGGGAGCAATTGTAGATTGGAGTGCCTTGTATCTTGAGAAAGTTTCGATGGCAAAGTTGGCCTGGATTGGTTTAGGCTATACTGCGTTTTCAGCTACGATGGCTTTGGGTCGATTTTTTGGAGATGGAATTAGTAATATTTTTGGTTCTAGAGCAGTTGTTGTGGGTGGTTCTTTATTGGGTATATTAGGATTTGCCTGTGTTTTATTTGTATCACCTATTCTTGTCATTATTGGCTTTGGCTTAGTTGGTTTAGGATTGTCTGTTATTATTCCGGAACTTTTACGACTAGCAGGTAAAACTAAGGGTGTAGAATCATCGCAAGGTATTTCGTTTGTCTCTGGTGTCGGTTTTTTTGGTTTTTTAGTTGGCCCAGTTTTATTAGGCTATTTGGCCGATATTTCAAGCTTAAAATTGAGCTTTTTTGCCTTATTAATTTTTATCTCCTTGACTTTTTTACTAGCATTTCGATTAAAGAAATAGTACAACATTTCTTTATCAACTGCCAGCGTATGTCACTCACCACTTTTAACTTTACTTGTTATAAAAAAAGAGAATGCTTGTAAAAGTGTATGGCAGTGCTGTTTTTGGCGTGGAGGCTACTACAATTACCGTGGAGGTGAATATCGATAAAGGCATTGGGTATCATTTGGTAGGTCTACCTGATAATGCTGTGAAGGAAAGTAATTATCGCATTGCAGCAGCACTACAAAATAATGGCTATAAAATTCCAGGAAAGAAAATTACCATCAATATGGCTCCTGCCGATTTACGTAAAGAAGGGTCGGCATATGATTTGACATTAGCAATGGGTATTTTAAAAGCCTCTGGGCAAATTGTAGGTGATGCGATTGCTGATTATTTAATTATGGGAGAATTGTCTCTTGATGGAAGTTTGCAACCTATTAAAGGAGTTTTACCTATTGCTATCAAAGCACGTGAAGAAGGTTTTAAGGGTTTTATATTACCGAAACAAAATGCTAAAGAAGCTGCTATTGTTGATAATTTAGAGGTGTATGCTATAGAGAATATCAAAGAGGTTATTGATTTTTTTGAAGGGAATTCTGCTCTTAAGCCAACAGTTATTGATACGAGAAAAGAGTTTTATGATAATCTAGAAAATCCTGAATTTGATTTTTCCGATGTGAAAGGACAAGAATCTATCAAGCGTTGTATGGAAATCGCCGCCGCAGGCGGGCATAATATTATATTAATTGGGCCACCAGGTTCAGGTAAGACAATGCTGGCAAAACGTTTGTCTAGTATTATGCCTCCAATGACCTTGAATGAGGCCTTAGAAACGACCAAGATCCATAGTGTCGTTGGTAGAATAAAAGAAAATTCAGGATTGATGGGGCGTCGGCCTTTTCGCAGTCCGCATCATACCATTAGTGATGTTGCGTTAGTAGGTGGCGGTGCATATCCGCAACCGGGTGAAATATCCTTATCACATAATGGGGTATTATTTTTGGATGAATTACCTGAGTTTAAACGTTCAGTACTCGAAGTCATGCGGCAACCTTTGGAAGATAGAGAGGTTACGATTTCGAGAGCTAGATTTACTGTTACATATCCATCTTCATTTATGTTAGTAGCGAGTATGAACCCGAGTCCTAGTGGTTATTTTAACGATACAGCAGGTCATGTAACGTCGAGTCCGGCAGAAATGCAGCGTTATCTAAGCAAAGTTTCAGGTCCATTATTGGATAGAATTGATATTCATATTGAAGTACAACCGGTTCCTTTCGAGAAATTGTCTGAAGAACGTAAGGGAGAATCGAGTAAAGCCATTAGAGAGCGTGTAACTAAGGCACGCGAGGCACAAACAAAACGTTTTGTTCTTTACGAAAATGTGCATTATAATGCTCAGATGACTGTAAGGCAAATTAAAAAGTATTGTGAGTTAGATACTGGCTCTATGCAATTATTAAAAAGTGCAATGGAACGTTTAAATCTTTCGGCTAGGGCTTATGATCGTATTTCAAAAGTAGCGAGAACAATTGCTGATTTAGAGAACGCTGAAAATGTAATGTCAGACCATATTGCTGAAGCTATTCAATATAGAAGTTTAGATAGAGAGGGTTGGTTACGTTAAATTGTTAATTACTTAAGCATCACATCGCGTGAGAGAAAACATTTTTTCTTAAATTAGTCACCCCTAAATAAAGGCCATTTTATGAAGTCCTATTTCACTACATTTTTAATAGTATGTTGCTGCGTTTGTTTTAGCCAGTCAAAATCAGACTCTTTATTGCTTACGAAAGCTGAATGGATCAATAAAGACTTAGATTATATCCGCTTTGATTCTGATACTATTATTTATAATATTCAAAATAAACGAAATGCCCTTTATTTCGATCTTGGAAAAAGAACGATAACGCTAGAAGAACGTTTTCTTAATGGTGGTGCTGAAGTCTTCGAAGGAATACGTTTTAAAATCAAAAGTATAGACAAAAATAAACTGGTTATATCTCCACTCGACACTAAAATAGAGTTAGATCAAGAAGGGTTCCGTAAATTAGAATACAATCATTTTTTTAAAAAAAAGGAATTAATTTTTCAAAATCGTGAAAGCTCAATTTCACGAGTTGATTTTAAGAAAATAACATTTATTTCTTCTACATGTTTTGGTACTTGTCCATCATTTTCTTTGGAGATAAATCGCGACGGTACTGTTTTTTACCAGGGACGGATTTATGCGAAAAAATATACTGGTAATTTTGAAGGAAAATTGACAGATAAAGAGCTCTATAAGCTTCGAAAATTGATGAATAGAAGTCAATTAGCATCAATTAATAAATCATGGAATCAAGAGACTAAAGCTGTTGATAAGCCACGCTTTAACTATATAGTCGAGCTAAGAAATGGGGTAGTTATTGAAGTGAGTACTAATGATCAGCATCCAATATTAGACAAGGTTTCTAATTATTTTATTCAAATACCAGAAGTCCTTGAACTAAAGAAATCTCCCAAGAAGCATAATTTTGAAAAACCGCAGATAAATGCCTATAAAATAGTAGGCATAGAAGAGTAGCTCAATATCAGATGTTTAAATTTTTCAAGAATATTGGTCCCGGTACCTTAGTAGCAGCGGCATTCATTGGTCCAGGTACTGTAACCCTATGTACCATTGCTGGTGTAAATTTTGGCTTTACACTTTTATGGGCTATGGTGCTCTCCATAGTAGCTACAATCGTATTACAAGAAATGTCTGCCCGATTAGGTATTATATCTCAAAAAGGACTTGCAGAAGTTATAAAAACCGAAATTGATCATCCTTTATTTAGAAAGGTAGCTGTCTTTTTGATGCTTTCTGCGATAGTAGTGGGTAATGCGGCATATGAATCTGGTAATATCAGTGGAAGTGTATTGGGTCTCGAGGCGATTGCTGGGGAAGTTAATTTAAATGTAAATAATTTTAAGCTTAACATGTGGCCCTTACTATTGGGTTGTATAGCTTTTGTCTTATTATATATCGGTAATTATAAAATATTAGAGCGGTCTTTAGTGGCTTTAGTGCTTGTTATGAGTATCTCATTTCTCTTAGCTGCTATACTAACCAAGCCTGACTTAATGGCTATTTTAAAAGGAATGCTCGTACCGAAATTCCCAGACGACAGTTTGCTTTTAGTAATTGGACTCATTGGCACTACGGTGGTGCCTTATAATTTGTTTTTACACGCTTCTTTAGTAAAAGAAAAGTGGAATTCTAAAGATGACCTAAGTATCGCTAGAAAAGATGTATACATTTCTATCGTGCTTGGGGGAGTAGTATCTATGGCAATTATTATTGCTGCTTCGGCAATAGAAGCTGATGAAATAACCAATGGAGCTGATTTAGCAAAGGGATTGGAGCCTCTATTCGGCGCCTTTTCTAAATATATTCTTGCTATCGGATTATTTGCTGCAGGTATTACTTCGGCAATTACAGCGCCGCTTGCAGCAGCTTATGTAGCAAAAGGATGCTTGGACTGGGAGGGAGGATTAAAATCAATAAAATTTAGAGGTGTTTGGATGCTTATCCTATTTCTCGGTATCTTGTTTTCTTCAATCGGCATAAAGCCGATAGAAATAATAAAATTTGCACAGGTTGCAAACGGAATTTTATTGCCAGTTATAGCAGGTTTTTTATTATGGATAATGAATAAAAAATCCCTTTTAGGGAAGTTTAAAAACACAAAGGGTCAAAACATCATTGGTGTCGTCATATTGGTAATTACTATTTTCTTAGGATTAAAAAGTATCTTTAAAGTGTTTAATATTTTATGATGATACAATTTGTAGATCTCAATTGTGATGTTGGTGAAGGCTTAAATAATGAAGATGAATTAATGCCTTTTATATCTTCTTGTAGTGTTGCCTGTGGCGCACATGCCGGAGATGAAAAAACGATTATCAAGACTATTAAATTAGCTTTGAAGCATGATGTTAAAGTAGGTGCGCACCCGTCTTTTCCAGATAAAGAAAACTTTGGGAGAATAATTATGAATATCCCTTCCGCAGAATTACAACAAAGCCTAGAAAGACAGATAAACTTAATCAATACTCATGTGCAAGGTTTGGGGGCTGCGTTACATCATGTAAAACCACATGGTGCTTTGTATAATTTAGCTGCCAATGACGCTGAAACTGCGCAAATTGTAATCAATGCTATAAAAAACACTGTTGAAAGTGCTTTTCTATATGTACCTTATAATTCTATTATAGAAAAATTGGCGCAACAAAATGGATTGAATGTAAAGGTTGAGGCATTTGCAGATAGAAATTATAATACTAATTTGACATTAGTATCTCGTAGATTACCAAAATCAGTTATAACAAATAAGAAATTAGTAGCTGCTCATTTAGTAAGAATGATACTAAATAAAGAAGTGATCTCCATTGATGGAATAGGCGTTAAAATCGATGCCCAGACCTTTTGTATTCACGGTGATAATCCGAGAGCTATTGAAGTGTTAAAATACCTCTCAAATGAACTCTCAAAAAACGAAATTAAAATACAATAATTGGCTATCTATAATTTGACATATAAACCGTATGGAAGGCGCGCGATTTTAATAGAATGGCCTCCTGAAATTGAAGAGAATATTCTTGTGGATATTCTAAACTTCAAAAAGATGTTATTAGAAAGAGACATTAAAGTTATTGTTGACGTAATCAATACATATAGCTCAATAACAGTGTTTTATTCACTTACTATAGAAAATATCTATAATGAGTTTTCGGTCTTAAAGTCAATATATAAGGAGGGGTGTTCATCAAAGATAGTAAAAAAAACAATATGGAAAATTCCCGTGTGTTACGATGTAACATTCGGTATAGATTTAAAAGAAATGGCTATTAAAAATGACATTGAAATGGAGACTTTAATTCACCTCCATTCGAAGGTTGTTTACACCATTTATTTTATTGGATTTTTACCTGGCTTTTTATACCTAGGTGGCTTAGATTCAAAGTTGCATATTGGGCGAAAAAATAACCCAAGATTACGAGTTGAAAAGGGCGCTGTTGGTATCGGAGGTTCACAGACGGGTGTATACCCACAAGAAAGTGCAGGCGGCTGGAATATCATCGGTAATTCACCTGTAGATTTTTTTGATAGAAAAAGTGAGCAACCTTGCTTTGCGATAGCTGGTGATTTAATTCAGTTCGTACCGGTCGATTTAAATGAATACCATGAAATTAAAAAACTTGTTAGCTATAAGCGTTATAAAATTGAAAGGGAGGTCATAGATGCTTAAAGTATTGAAAGCTGGATTGCATGCTACAGTGCAAGATTTAGGGCGATTCGGGTATAGAAGCTCAGGCGTTCCTGTTTCTGGTGTGATGGACCAATACGCAGCAAAACTCGCAAACTTATTGTTAGATAATAGTGAAAATGATGCTGTCATTGAAATAGCATTTGGTGGAAGTTCTTTTCAATTTTTAAAAGATACATGCATCTGTCTAAGTGGTGCTGATTTAAATGTGCGATTAAACGATGAGACCATCCCTTTGAATCATGCAATAAGAGTAAAATCGAGTGATATACTAACAACCACAAAACCAAATTACGGATTCAGATGTTATTTGGCAGTGAAAAGCGGTTTTTTAAATAAAGAAGTTTTAGAAAGTAGAAGCTATTTTAAAGAAATTACAAAAAATTATATTTTAAAGAAAGACGATGAGCTCTTGTATAGTGAGGTAAACATGTCTCATAAAGAAGCACTAGCTACTATCAAACTGAATACAGAATATTTTAAAACCACTGTTTTAACGGTTTATAAAGGTCCTGAATACGAATTATTAAACGAAAATCAGCAACGTGCGTTAAGTACAAATACGTTTACTGTCTCTAGCGAGCATAGTAGAACAGGGTATAGGCTGAATGAACTTATTGAAAATACTTTAGATAGTATGTTGACCTCTTCAACTTTACCGGGTACAGTACAGCTAACTCCTTCCGGTAAATTGATTATATTGATGCGTGATTGTGGAGTGACAGGTGGATATCCGAGGATTTTACAATTGACTAATACCGCAAAGAATGTATTAGCTCAAAAATCTTCTGGTAATACATTTAGCTTTAATATTATTTCACTTTAATCTAAAATATGAGAGGTTTTTCTTTGCTACTACTATTGATTTTTGTCGCTTCATGTAACAACAGAGAGGTTGATCCGTATGTTTGGAAAGAAATTGATGTAAAGGCTTCCGCATATAATTCGTTGCGGTACCAAACGACTTCCAATCCATCAATCGCCGCCTGGGGAGATAGTTTAAAGCCTGGAATGCAGAGTATTGCAGTTTCAAGAGACCTCATTAAATTGGGTTTAAAACATAATACACCGGTTAAAATTGAAGGGTTGGAAGGTACCTATCTTGTAAAAGATAAAATGCATCGGCGTAAAAAAAATCAGATCGATATTTATATGGGGGTTGATATAAAAAAGGCAAAAAATTGGGGTATAAAGCGCTTAAAGATCCAGTATGGTGTATTGAAAAGTGAATTGAAGGATTCAATTCGTTCATAGTATTATAGTTGTACTCCCAAATATTCTAATTCATTGATCAACTGTTGACTGTTTTTGTAATGAATTGCCTTCATTCCAACCTTACGAGCTCCCAAAACATTATCTAAGCTATCATCAATAAAAACACAAGAAGATGCTACTAATTGATACCGTTCTAGCATCAATTCATAGATATCTGTAAAAGGTTTTCGCATTTTTTCTGTTCCTGAGACTAATATACCTTCAAAATGTTTTAAAAAGTCATAACGCTCTATGGCTACAGGGAAAGATTCTGCGCTCCAATTCGTTAAAGCATAGAGTTTTTGCTCGTTTGCTTGTTTAAGTGTTTCAAGAAGTAGCACACTGTCTTTTATGGGGCCACCGAGCATCTGTTCCCAACGATCATAGAAAATACGTATCCATGCTTCATATTGTGGGTGCTGTTGCACCAAAAGTTCTGTAGCATCCTGAAATGTTCTTCCCGCATCTTGTTCTATATTCCAATCATGGGTGCAAATTGTCTCTAAAAACCAATCTACTTTGGCTTCATCACCTTTAAATACATCGCGATATACATATTTCGGATTCCAATCAATAAGAACACCACCTAAATCGAATATAATTGTTTCTATTTTACTCATAGTATGCTATTAACTTTCTTTTTGTCCAGCCGCCATCAAATATGCCTTTAAAAACCCGTCAAGGTCACCATCCATTACATTATCTACATTACCCGTTTCATAAGCTGTACGTACATCTTTTACTAGTTTATAAGGGTGCATAACATAGTTGCGTATCTGACTTCCCCATTCGTTTTTCATTTTATTTGCTTCAATATCTTGTCGTGCTTCTTGTTGTTTTTCCAATTCAATTTGATACAATTGCGACTTCAGCATTTGTAAGGCAGTAGCACGATTTTCATGTTGCGAACGCGAATTAGAACATGAAATTTGAATTCCTGAGGGTTTGTGAGTGAGCTGTACTTTTGTTTCTACTTTGTTAACATTTTGTCCACCAGCCCCGCTCGAACGCGCCGTAGTAATTTCAATGTCTGCAGGATTCACTTCAATTTCAATAGTGTCATCGGCTAAAGGGTAAACATAAACAGAAGCAAAAGAAGTGTGACGTTTTGCATTGCTATCAAAAGGAGAGATGCGAACCAAACGGTGAACACCATTTTCACCTTTGAGCCACCCAAAAGCATAATCACCTTCAAATTGTAATGTAACTGTTTTGATACCAGCAACATCACCTCCTTGGTAGTTCAATTCTTTAATTTTCATTCCATGTTTTTCGCCCCACATTAAATACATTCGCATGAGCATTGCGGCCCAATCACAACTTTCTGTACCTCCGGCACCAGCTGTAATTTGTAGAACTGCACTCAAATCATCACCTTCTTCAGAGAGCATATTTTTAAACTCTAAATCTTCTAAAAAACGGATCGCCTTATTATAGATTTTCATAACTTCTTCTTCGGTTGCCTCTCCATCCTTATAAAAATCATACAAAATCTGCACTTCTTCACCATCTATTTTGGCCCTATTGTAACCTTCAACCCAATTCTTTTTGAATCGTAGTGATTTCATTAAGATCTCCGCTTGTTTAGGGTCATTCCAAAAATTTGGATTTGCTGTTTTTTCCTCCTCATTACTAATTTCAATGAGTTTTTGGTCTATATTGAGGTAATTTTTGAGCTTTTCTACACGCTCAATGACAGCTTTAATATTTTCTTGTGTAATCATCTATCAGCAAAAATAAACTAAAAAAGAACAACGAAAAACTATATTATCACATCGAGTGATTTCCACAACGATCGAAGTTAAATCCATAAGTAATTTGAATAAAATTTATGCAATTGAGATGCATCAAATTAGAAATTCTATCTGTAATGTGAGCTAAATTTTATAGATTTATAAAAATTTTAATCTGATGAAACAAATACTACTAACTTTTACCTTTTTACTTGCTTTTTTATTTTCAAATGCACAATTTTTTAAAGACAATAAAAGCGCTACAAAATACAACGGCTATATCAATTTTTATTATGATGATAGTACCGACAAGATCTATCTTGAAATCGATAAACTTGATCATGAATTTTTATATGTGCGGTCGTTGTCTGAAGGCTTAGGTTCTAATGATATTGGTCTAGATCGTGGACAGCTTGGTAATGAGGCTATTGTGAAATTTCAAAAAGCAGGAAACAAAATTTTGCTAATTCAGCCCAATCAAACCTACAGAGCGTTAACAGATAATGTGGCCGAACGCGAATCAATAGAGCAGGCCTTTGCAAAATCTGTTTTACATGGGTTCGTGATAGATAAAGAAGAAAAGGGTAAGTACTTGGTAGATGCTACGAGTTTTTTTATGCGAGATGCGCATGGTGTTGCCCGTCGACTAGAGCAAAATAAACAGGGTAGTTATAAACTCGATAAGACAAAAAGTGCTTTTAGTTTAGAGCGTACAAAGGCCTTCCCGAAGAATGTAGAATTTGATATTATGCTTACTTTTAATGGGGATCCTAAAGGTTATAATATTAGGAGTGTAGCACCTGATGCTTCTTCAATCACTGTACATCAGCATCATGCTTTTGTTGCGTTGCCAGACACTCAGTATAAGCCAAGAGTTTTTGATACGAGATCTGGGTCGTATGCTATGCAATATCTTGATTATGCAACACCGGTTAATCAGTCAATTACGAAGCGTTTTATTTACCGTCATCGTTTAGAAAAGAAGGATCCGAATGCTGCCATGAGTGAGGCAAAAGAACCTATTATTTATTATTTGGATACAGGTACGCCAGAACCAGTGCGTTCAGCATTATTAGATGGAGCTCGATGGTGGAACCAAGCTTTTGAAGCAGCAGGGTATAAAGACGCTTTTCAGGTAAAAATGCTGCCCGAAGATGCCGATCCTTTGGATGTTCGTTATAATGTCATTCAATGGGTACATCGTTCAACAAGAGGTTGGAGTTACGGTTCTAGTGTTTCTGATCCGAGAACTGGTGAAATCATCAAAGGGCATGTTAGTTTAGGATCCTTACGAATTCGTCAAGACTTTTTGATCGCACAAGCATTACAAGCGCCTTATGCTACGAATGATACTGATGATCAATTTGCCTTAGAAATGGCATTAGCCAGAATTCGCCAATTGTCTGCACATGAAGTAGGGCATACGCTTGGTTTTTCGCATAATTTTGCAGCAAGCACCAATAATCGTGCTTCAGTAATGGATTATCCACATCCTCAAATACGCTTAAAAGATGGTGAGGTTGATTTCTCTGACGCCTATGCAGTCGGAATTGGACCTTGGGATAAAGTGACAGTCGCTTATTCTTACCAAGATTTTGTGTCAAATGAAGAAAAGCAGTTACAGAAAATATTAAATGACGCTTTCGCGGAAGGGTTACGCTATATTTCTGATCAAGACGCACGCCCACAAGGTAGTGCCCATGCATCAGCTCATTTATGGGATAATGGAACGGATATTTCAGACGAATTAGAAAATGTACTGACTGTTAGAAAAAAAGCAATTGATAATTTTTCGGTGGCAAACATAAAATCGTCTGAACCTTATTCGGTATTAGAAGATGTATTTGTGCCTTTATATTTCTTTCACAGATTTCAAACCGAAGCAGCCTCAAAAATAATAGGAGGTTTAGATTATAGCTATGCTACCAAAGGAGATGGTCAAACTATAGTGAAACGGATCGATGGTAAAACAGAACGTAAAGCATTGAATGTCTTACTGAAAACAATAGATGTCAAGGAGATCGCTATTCCTAAAAATAAACTTGAATTATTTCCGCCAAGAGCTATGGGGTACGGCAGAAGTAGAGAGTCTTTCAAAAGTAAAAACGGGGTTGCTTTCGATCCGTTTGGAGCGGTAGAGACAGCTTCTGAAATGACATTGAATTTTTTGTTACACCCGGAGAGAGCATCTAGATTAATACAGCATAAAAGCTTAGATAATAATCAATTAGGTTTAAGTGAGTTGATTGATACTTTAATTAAAAATTCTATCCAGAAAACACATAAAGACACCTATTATCAAGAATTGCAGAATGTGATAAATAGTCAAGTATTAAATCA
>RCNB010000566.1_pt1 | contig 24184 bp, 23 predicted proteins | sample 2041321 | NCBI WGS metagenome assembly RCNB01 (sample SAMN09708232, study PRJNA481090) | Marine sediment metagenome, whole genome shotgun sequencing project. | reverse complement strand
CCCCCCTCTTAATTTTAGCTTATAATTTATTTTTATATAATATAAATTATGCTATAATAAATAACAAGTCAATTAAATAAATGAAGTTAAAAATTAATTTATAAAATCGTTTAAAAATAGATATTATGTCACATTTCACAAAACTTAAAACACAATTTAAAAATTTATCCTACTTAGAAGAAGCTTTAAATTTTTTAAATATTGATTATCAAACGGGAAATAAACTAATTTATGATTCTCAATCAAAATCTTACGAAGCAAATTTAGTGATACCACAATCTAATAATTATGATATTGGATTTAGTTGGAATGGTCAAGAATACGAATTAATTGCTGATTTATATTTTTGGGCCCAAGATTGTCCATTGGAAATTTTTATAGATAAATTAGCTCAAACTTATGCGAATAAAACAATTGTTACAGAAAGCAATAAGCAAGGGTTTCAAGCAATTGAAGAAGTAAAAAATCTAGACGGATCAATTAAAATTGTCTTAGAGCATTGGCAATAAAAAACTTTTTTAAAAAGTTTTTTATTGTTTACTCAATTTTTTAATGACGAAAGTTTAATTTATATACCTTAACAACTACAATTTTTTATGGATTCCCGTTTCCTCAAAAGTTCTAATTTTGATAAAATGTCGAGTTTTTATATAAATTTTGTAAATCTTTGGTGTATTATAATAGATTGGAAGTATAATCTTTTTATTAGCGCCTTTTATTAACAGTAGCTTTAGTTATTTATACTATTTAATCTTTAAAAAATTTATTTATCTATTAATTTTTTTTTAAGTCTTGATAAGATAAAATTTTTTATGCCATACTTTAATGAATAAATTTATATATATATTTATCATTTTTTATAAAATCATTATGGCAAAAAATAAGGGCAGTCGAATTTTGATTACATTAGAATGTCAAGATTGTCGTTCTAATAAAAATAATTCTTCAGGAGTATCTCGATATACAACACAAAAAAATCGTAGAAATACTCCAGAAAGGGTAGAACTTAAAAAATATTGTTCAAAATGTAATAAACCTACTATACATAAAGAAATTAAATAAACTATGATTGGACGAAAACGACAAATAGCTCAATTGCGTTTAGGTAAAAAATTTGATTATAAAGATATTGAGTTATTAAAGTTATTTCTAACAAAACAAGGAAAAATTGTACCCCGCCGTGCAACAGGTGTTACAGTACAGCAGCAACGAAGATTATCAAAGGCAATAAAACGGGCAAGAGCTTTATCATTAATATCATTTGTAACGTCAAATCCTATTTAAACTAAAATTTTTAGAGAATACATATTGAATATTTATAAGAAATTCTAAAATTAAGAGAAGAATTTTATTTTTTCAATTTATTTTATTTTATAAAGATAATTTTTTATTTAAGTTTAAGGAATAGTTAATGGGTCGAAGCCAACGAAATGATAATTTTATTGATAAAACATTTACAGTAATTGCAGATATTCTTTTAAAAGTTTTACCCGCAAGTAAACAGGAAAAACAAGCTTTTTTTTACTACCGAGATGGGATGTCTTCACAATCTGAGGGTGAATATGCAGAAGCTTTAGAAAATTATTATGAAGCATTACAATTAGAAGAGGATTCATTTGATCGTAGTTATATTCTATATAATATTGGATTAATTTATTCGAGTAATGGAGAATATTTACAAGCTTTAGAGTATTATCACCAAGCGCTTGAATTAAATTTAAATTTACCACAAGCATTAAATAATATTGCCGTAATTTATCACTATCAAGGTATTAAAGCTTCCGAAAAACAAAATTTAGAACTTGCTAAAGGTTTATTTGATAAAGCTGCCGAATATTGGCGTCAAGCAATTAAACTTGCTCCAAATAATTATATAGAAGCCCAAAATTGGTTACGAACAACGGGTCGTATGACATCCGAACTTCTTTCTTAAAGATTATATAAAACCATTAGATTATTATTTCAAGAATTGCTACTATTTTGTTGTACAATGGTATGTAGTTAACGAATTATATTGTTATCTAATTTAGAGATATTATTTTACTATGTTACGAAAGTAGGTTTATTCTTAAATATTTAAAATTTAAATATTTTGAAATGTTAGAAACTAGTACAAATACAGGTTACGTTGTTCAAATTATTGGTCCAGTATTAGATATTGAATTTCCGGGAGGAAAATTACCTCCAATTTATAGCGCTATTCGTATTGATGATGAATCTGGAACAATTGTTGAAGTACAACAATTGTTAGGTGATAATAAAATACGAGCAGTATCAATGCGTTCAACTGATGGTTTAAAACGTGGAGTTGAAGCTATAGATTTAGGGAAACCTATATCTGTGCCAGTAGGTACACCTACGTTAGGTAGAATTTTTAATGTAATTGGTGAACCTGTAGATGAACAAGGTGAAGTAGTTTATGATACAACTTTACCTATCCATCGTGATGCGCCTGCATTTACTGAATTAGAAACTAAACCCTCAATCTTTGAAACAGGTATCAAAGTAGTAGATTTATTAGCTCCATATCGTCGTGGAGGTAAAATTGGTTTATTTGGTGGTGCAGGTGTAGGTAAAACAGTATTAATTATGGAATTAATCAATAATATTGCCAAAGCACATGGAGGCGTATCAGTTTTTGGAGGAGTAGGTGAACGAACACGTGAAGGAAATGATCTTTACGAAGAGATGAAAGAATCGGGTGTAATTAATGCAAGTGATTTTGCTCAATCTAAAGTAGCTTTAGTGTATGGTCAAATGAATGAACCACCTGGTGCAAGAATGAGAGTAGGATTAACAGCTTTAACAATGGCTGAATATTTCCGTGATGTAAATAAACAAGATGTATTATTATTTATTGACAATATATTCCGTTTTACACAAGCAGGTTCTGAAGTGTCTGCGTTATTAGGGCGTATGCCTTCTGCTGTAGGATATCAACCTACATTAGCTACAGAAATGGGCGCATTACAAGAACGTATTACATCTACAACTCAAGGTTCTATTACATCAATCCAAGCGGTTTACGTACCTGCTGATGATTTAACAGATCCAGCTCCAGCAACAACTTTTGCTCATTTAGATGCAACAACTGTACTTTCTCGAAATTTAGCAGCTAAAGGTATTTATCCAGCAGTAGATCCATTAGATTCTACATCGACAATGTTACAACCTGGTATTGTAACACCTATACATTACGAAACGGCAGAAACAGTTAAGGAAACTTTACAACGTTATAAAGAATTACAAGATATTATTGCGATTTTAGGTATTGATGAATTATCAGAAGAAGATAGATTATTAGTAGCGCGAGCACGTAAAGTAGAGCGATTTTTATCACAACCATTCTTTGTTGCTGAAATTTTCACAGGTTCACCTGGTAAATACGTAAGCTTAGATGATACTATTAAAGGCTTTACAATGATCTTTGACGGTGAGTTAGATGATTTACCAGAACAAGCTTTTTACCTTGTAGGTAATATTGATGAAGCGATCGCTAAAGCAGAAACTCTAAAATAAGGAGTAATTTTTATGACTTTAAACATCCGTGTTATTACTCCAGATAGGATTATTTGTTCAACAACAGCCGATGAAATCATTTTGCCTAGTTTAACTGGGCAAATAGGTATATTAGAAGGTCATGCTTCTTTAATTACGGCTTTAGATGTCGGCCTTTTACGTATTAAATTTGAACAAAAATGGACTCCAATAATTTTATTAGGTGGTTTTGCTGAAGTAGATAGAAATCAAGTTACTGTTTTAGTAAATGATGTCGAAGAAGCACCCGTTATCAAATTAACTAATACTGCTGAAGAGTTAGAAAAAGCTTTTACAGCAATTGAAAATGCCGAAACAAGTAAAGATAAATTTGAAGCGGCCCAAAACTTAAAGAGAGCTTCTGCTAGAGTTCAAGCATTAACTTTTTTATCTTAAAATAATCAAAAGAAGTTTTTTAAAACTTCTTTTTATTATATTTAGAAAAATTTCTTCAATATTCAATTATATATCATATCGAGTTATCCTTAGTATTTCTTACTAAAAAAAATATTTTTGAAAAATCATAATCATAATTACTGACAACCTAAGAGTATGGTATCTAATTTTGACTTTAACTTTAACGATAATTATGAATTAAACTTAGAGTTACCATTTTCCGAGCATATAGAAGAATTACGGCAACGTAGTTTTCAATTATTTTTAATAATTTTATTATTAACTTGCGTGGCATTTTTTGACGTAAAATTTTTAGTTAAAATATTAGAAATACCTGTAAAAAATGTAAAATTTTTTCAGTTATCACCAGGTGAGTATTTTATTTCGACTCTAAAAATTTCTTTCTATACAGGCTTACTTTTTGGAAGTCCATTCATTCTTGGACAAATTTTACTATTTTTATTGCCAGGATTAACTCAAAAAGAAAAAAGAATTATTTTACCATTATTATTAAGCTCATTATTTTTATTTGGATTAGGTTTAATTTTTTCTTATTATCTTTTGATTCCGGCAGCTTTAAATTTTTTTTTAAATTATAGTAATGAAGTTATTGAGCCATTATGGTCGTTTGACCAGTATTTTGAATTTATTCTTGTACTTTTTTATAGTACAGGACTAGCATTTCAAATTCCTATTGTTCAAATTCTTTTAGGCCTGTTAAATATTGTCTCGGCAAAACAAATGTTTGATTCATGGCGTTATGTAATATTAATTTCAACAATTATTGGAGCAATTTTAACTCCTTCAACAGATCCTTTAACTCAATTATTGCTTTCTACTGCGATATTACTGTTGTACTTTTCAGGAGTAGGCATTCTGTTATTAATAAAAAACTAACTTATTTTATATACTTAAAAAGTATTTTATACATGGCAACTAACAAGTTTTTTAAAAGTATTTTATTGAATTTAACAATTGCTATAAGCCTATTTGGGGTTTTTGTTCAAAGTTCAAGTGCATATCCTGTATTTGCACAACAAAATTATGCAAATCCACGTGCAGCTAATGGAAAATTAGCTTGTGCTAATTGTCATTTAAATCAAAAAGCGATTGAAATTGAAGCTCCACAAGCTGTATTACCGAATTCAGTTTTTGAAATTGAACTTAAAGTGCCTTATGATACAAGCCGAAAACAATTAGGAGCTAATGGAAAAAATGTAGATTTAAATGTAGGTGGTATTGTTATTTTACCAAAAGGATTTAAATTAGCCCCTAGTAATCAAATTTCAAAAGAAATTAAAGCAAAAAATAAAGGAGTATATATTTCTCCGTATAGTACTGAATATGATAATATTTTAGTAGTTGGACCTATTGCCGGTAAAACTCACCAAGACTTAATATTTCCAATTTTATCCCCTGACCCGGAGAAAAATTCTGATGTTAAATATTTAACATATCCATTATACGCTGGAGGAAACCGAGGTCGTGGACAAGTTTATCCTACTGGTGAAAAAAGTAATATAAATATTTTTGGTGCTACCCAAGCAGGTCAAATATCAGAAATACAAGCATTGGAAAAAGGTGATTCTAATATAACAATTATAAATAGTGCGGGAACAACAACATCCCAAATTATTCCAAAAGGATTAACTTTATTAGTTAAAAAAGGTGAGATTGTAAAAACAGATCAACCATTAAATGTTGACCCAAATGTAGGAGGGTTTGGCCAAGAAGAGACAGAAATTGTTTTACAAAATTCTGCACGCATTATTGGTTACTTAGCATTTTGTTTTTGTGTTTTACTAACCCAAGTAGCTTTAATTTTAAAGAAAAAACAATTCGAAAAAGTTCAAGCTGCTGAACTTAATTTTTAATTATAAGTAATGGCTGAAAAGAAAATACTTTCTTTTCAGTCGTCCAATTAAAATGAAAAAATGGATTGCTTTAAGTTTAATTATCATATTCATCTTTTTAACCATGAATCACGGTGAACTTAATTAGTTATATAATGATCCATTCGATTTTTATAATCTATTTTTTCTAACAAACTTCTCTACAGTTTTTTATTTAATTTATCAATAAATCATGGCAACTTAAAATTTTTGCTTAATATTTTTAGCTTAGCTCAAACGTTTGAACTTTATGGAATCTAAAATTCAAACGTTTGATTTTTTTATGAACAAGTTTATTCGTTTGTCCTATTTATTTTTAATATAATTCATCTTCTGCATGAACTAAAATTACACAATCTGAAGTTGGGTAAGCAACACAGGTTAATATAAAACCTTCTCCCATTTGATCATCATCTAAAAAAGATTGTTCTGATTGATCAATCGTTCCTTCTTTAACTATACCTGCACAAGTTGAGCAAGCACCTGCACGACAAGAATAAGGTAACTCTAAACCTTGCTCTTCAGCAGCATCTAGAATAAATTGATCATCAGGACAGTCTATTGTCTTATCAATAGAATGCTCTTCACTAATTAACTGAACTTTGTAAGCCATAGTAAATAACTTTTTCTTAAAAATTAAAATAATTTTAAAATAGAAGAACCAATTTCTCCTAATTCATTATTATATATTATAACATAATATTCCAATAATTTTTAATAAACTTAACTTTATTTTTGTTTTTTAAAACGCTCTTTTAAACGTGTTGCTTTTCCTTGAAGGTTTCTTAAATAATACAATTTAGATCTACGAACTTTGCCTATTCTTTCAACTACAATGGATGTTATTTTTGGAGAATGAACTAATAAAACTCTTTCAACTCCTATGCCTTGTAAGATTTTTCTTACTGTAATTGTTTCATTCGAAGAGCCTGAGTTATTCTTTGAGATTATAGTACCTTGAAAGAATTGAACGCGCTCTTTATTTCCTTCAATAATTTTAACACCCACTTTTACATCATAACCTACTTTTAGTTTGGGGCGTTCTTTTAATTGGATCTTTTCTAAAGTTTTAATATAATTCATTACTAAATTTTTTTGTTATAATAAATTTTTGTTTGTGAAAAACTTTCTATTTTATAAATAAATGGATTATTAATTCCGAGTTTTTTACTAACTATTAGTCTATCAATAATAATAATTATATAGATCAAAAAAAACAATAGTAATATTTGATAAAAATTTTATTGCATCCGACTGGGTTCGAACCAGTGACGTTCCAGAGGAAAACGGATTATGAGTCCGGTGCCTTCAACCACTCGGCCACGAATGCAAGTATTAAAATATCCAAAAATTATTTAAATTTCTTAGGTATCGATTAGTTAGTTTTATCGAAATCTAAAGTTGTCCATAATTATTAAATGGAAGAAACTTTTATCCATATAACAGGATTTTTTCTAGAAATTAAAAGAAGTATATTTTTATAAAATCTAACCGATAAAATTATAATTAAATAAAGCAAATTTTTACTCTTTATTCACCTTAAAAAGGTCATACTAAGATTAAACAACATCTTCTTGTTTTTTTTTCAATATGTTTTAGAATTTTTCTATTAAATATTATTATAATTTTTAATTTAAAAATCTAATAAAATTGACACAAATAAGCATGAAGGGAATCGAACCCCCGACTTTCAGAATCGGAATCTGATGCTCTATCCACTGAGCTACATGCTTCAATCAATTCAGATAGATATAGATGATTATAAACTATTCCCAGTTTATATTCGATTTTGTAATAACGTAATTAGCTACATCCTCGATTTCCGTATCATTTAAACGGCCACCAAAAGCAGGCATTGCATTTTTACCATTAATAATTTGATATCTAATGGAACTTACTTTATTCATACCATTTTTTTTTAAACTGTCTTTTTTTAATGTTTTTTCAGGTTTGACAATGTTATTTCCCCCTGCATGGCAAGCGGCACAATTTAATACAAAAATTTTCTGACCATTATTAATATCTATTAAATGCAAAATGACTACAAAAATTTTTCGGCTGAGAATAAAAAAAAAACTTTTCATAGATTTTGTGGTAATATTTTAGATTTCTTCTAAAACCTATAAAGAACACTACTCGTAAGATTGTTCATTTATTTAGCAATTTAATTTTTTTTAAATATTTAAACATTATGTCAACTAATAGGTTTTGTTATAACCTTTTCTTATTTTAATAGCAAAATTCTTCTCTAAATAAGTGTGAACTATAATAGTGGTAACCTGAAAATTTTAAAAATAGATTTGCTTTACAAATTTTTATGCTAAATTTCTAGTTTTAGATAAAGCTGGAAAACTCTTTAACAATTTATTTAAATTCTCATAATTAACCTTTTAATTATTAATGGCTAAGGTAAGCATGTAAAATATTATTTTCAAATGTTAAATTTGGCTTTAAAAAATTGCTATAATTTTAATTAAAATAAAAAATTGGACTCAAAATTAAATTTTGAGTCCAAAAATACGTATTGGCAACTTAAAAAATCTAATTTGAATATACTAATTAAATTTTTTAATAATAAATTTTCCCACCACCCCATTTTTCAGTAAGAATTTTAGGCGATAACATAATGTGTCCTGCAATTGAATATAGATCTTCTTCAGTTAAAGAGCGCATACGTGGGTATATATCAGCACTTTTAATACTTGGGTGAATTTCAGCAATAGATTCTAATCCGTCATAACTTGTTGGACTTTTCAAGTAATCAACTAAAGCTAAAATATTATCACGACGTGGAGTCGCTAAACTTAAGGCTTCAGGGTCTAAACCTACGTTTGGATTTGTTTTTGTTACGCCGCCCACATGGCACGCACCACATGTAGCGTTAAATATACGTTTTCCTCGTTTAACTTGTTCTTGCGTTAATACTGCGGTCTTTCCACCAGAATCTAATACAACTGTACGAGTAGCTTCATCTAAATCAATAGCAAATGCACTAGGAATTATTAAATTAAAAATACATAAAGAGGCTATAAAAGATGTAAGGTATTTTTTAAACATAATTTTTTAAAAATCTTTTATAAAAGTGAAACCAAGAATCTATAAATAATATATTTATCTTTTTTTATTATGTTTTTTGCGTTTTTGAATTACAACAATTAAACCTCGTAAACGAATATTTTCCCAACCTGCTACAAGCAAGGAGGTTATAATCAATACTTGGCTAAATAAAAGAATAGGATCTAAACGCCAACCATGAATAATTAGTATACAGCTATATAGTAAACCAATAGTAGCAAAAAATACATCCTCATCCCTAGCAAGTTCAGGTTTAACTACTCGAAGTAAATAAAGTAATATAACACCAATTAGTAAAATTAAACCCAAAATAATATTAGGACCAAAACCTATATTTATCATAAATTAAATTGAGTTATTAATATTTTTTACATATTTGGGACTAAGCATATAATGGTTTCTAACAATTAGATTATGAACGACTAACGCGATCACTTTTGCTAATAATAACTAAAGCTACACCAATTACTAGTACAACAAAACCACCTGCAACCAAACTAGATACAAACGATGCTAATGAAGCTGTCATTTTTAACTCCGCTTTATTTTAAATTTTTATTATGTATAATAATTCTATCAGTTTTCAAAAAAAAAACACAATTAAAATAAATATTAATAATAATAATACATTTAGGACTCTCGTCTCAGTCCGAAAATTTAAAATAGAATTTTTATTTATAATGGAAGTTTCATTTTCTTAATTCAATAAATTAAATATCACATTTCATTTCGAGATATTTTAAATTTATATTTAAAATTTTCTTTACACAGAAGAATAATTTGCAAGATAAACGTAGTTTTTATATAATGTAAATATATATCTCAAATATTCTTATTTAAAAAACTTAGCAATTATTTATTATGGCTAATAGTAAATCCGCAGAAAAAAGAATTCGAACAAGTCAGAGAAATTGGTTACAAAATCGATTATATAAAAGTTCTGTAAAAACACTATTTAAAACGTTTACAAAGGATTTGGTAACCTATAAAAGTTCCAAAAATTTAAAGGATTATTTAACCGCCCAAAAAACCTTAAATAGAGGGTATAGTTTAATTGATAAAGGTTGTAAAAACCATGTTTTTCATAAAAATACAGCGGCACGTTTAAAGTCTAAATTAGCAATTTCTTTAAAATTAGCAAAATCTTAAAAGCTATTAGGATAGATCATATTTTGGAATAGAAATATTGACAAAGGATATAAAAATTAATTTTTATATCTTTGGTTAATTAGAAACTTAAGCACTTTATCTCTAAATAAAAATACGAAAATAATATCTACTAACATAAGAAATGGGAAATTTTAAAACAAATTTAACAATTTTACCGGATTTCATCGAGATTCAAAGAAAAAGTTTTTGTTGGTTCATTTCTCAGGGACTGAATCAAGAATTTACAAATATATCTTCAATTATAAATTTAAATAACATTATTGAAATTTGTATTTTTGGGCAAGAATATCGCTTAAAAAAACCAAAATATAACGAATTCGTTCATAAACAGCATGATAGTAGTACTTATTCCGCTAGAATTTATTTACCTATTGAATTACGCTATAAAGAATTTAAAAATTTAAAAAAGAAAAAACGTGTGTTTATAGGCACATTACCATTAATGACTAATGACGCAACTTTTATTATTAATGGTTGTGAGCGAATAATTATTAGCCAAATTATTCGAAGTCCTGGTATTTATTATAAAAAGAATAAAAATAATGATTACTACACCGCAACATTAGTTTTGAATCGTGGCTCATGGCTAAAATTTGAGTTTAAAAAAGAGACCAGAAAAGAAGAAAAGAAAAGAATAAATAGTATAATCGAAACAGTTAGAATTCGTTTAGGTCAAAAGCTTGGATTTGATAATTCAAAAGATTTAGGATTATTACTGACAGATTATTTTATAGAAGAAGAAGAGATAATAGATGAAGATGAATTAGGAAAGCATAATTTAATATACCAGTTAATTGCTTTAATATGTTTAAAAAAATTAACAAAAATAAGTTTAACTCAAAAAAATGATTCTGAAAAATATATTAAACTATTAAAATATTGTATTAATCATGAAGAAAATTTACTTGTTTTAAAATCCGTTATTTTAGACTATTTTAAGTATTTAAGGTTATTGTATAGTTTAAAACCATTGATTAAAAATAATTTTAAAAATAAATTAATTTCAACCATAAGAAAAAAAGAGAATTTTATAATTTTATATGCTTTATGGTTAATGAATTTAGATAAAGTAGATATATTACTTTCAAATTCAAGTTTTCAAGATTCGGATATTGATGATGATAATATTAAATTACTTGAAAGCTATATTTTAGAGAAAGAATTAATTAGGAAAAAAAAATACCAACCCAAACACAAAAAGATAAAGCTTTTTCTTCGTCTTAATAAAGATCGAAAAATTTTTGCCATACAACTTTTACAAGAACTAAATATACCAAATCAAGTAATTTATCATAGCTTACAAAATAGTTGGATCTTCCAAAATGAATTAGAAAAACCAAACTCTAGAATATCATCAGGTTTTTCAAAAATTTTTAATAGTCATTATTATAATCTTGGTGAAATCGGCCGCCGAAACCTAAATGCCCGTTTAAATCTTAAAACTGGCGAACATATTCAGACTCTTACTTATCAAGACTTATTAAATATTATCGATGAATTAACCAATATTTCGATAAAAGATCCGAAAGTTTCTGATGATGATATTGACCACTTACAAAATAAGCGAATACGTTCGGTTGGAGAATTGTTACAAAATCAATTTCGAATAGGGCTTAATCGGTTAGAACGGACTATTCGTGAGCGAGTAATTATGTGTGATCCAATATTACTTTCAGGTACAAGTTCAATAAAACCTAATATGCTTATTGATCCAAAACCCATAATGGTGACTATGAAAGAATTTTTTAATTCGAGTCAACTTTCACAATTTATGGATCAAACAAACCCTCTATCTTCCTTAACACATAAGCGTAGAATTAGTGGTTTAGGTCCTGGAGGTTTAAGTCGTGATCGGATTAGTTTTACTGTTCGTGATATTCATCCAAGTCATTATGGTAGAATTTGTCCTATTGAAACTCCTGAAGGACAAAATGCAGGTTTAATTGCATCATTAACAACTTATGCTTACATTAATGATTACGGTTTTATCGAAACACCATTTTGGCGAGTTATTAATGGTCAAGTTTTAAAAAAAGAGCAACCTTTTTATTTGACTGCAAAAATTGAAGATCACTATAAAATTGCTCCTGGTGATATTTTAATTAATAAAAATAGTTATATTACAAAAACTGATCTATCCGTTCGATATAAACAAGAATTTTTAACCGTTTCACCTGGTGAAGTTGATTTTATAGGTGTTTCACCTATTCAAATAGTCTCAGCAGGTGCTTCTCTAATTCCTTTTTTTGAACATGATGATGCTAATCGTGCTTTAATGGGCTCAAATATGCAACGCCAATCAGTACCTTTATTATTACCTCAAAGACCTATTGTTGGAACAGGGTTAGAAAATCAAGTAGCAATGGATTCAGGAATGGTAGTAACTGCTTTTCAAGAGGGGATTGTAGAATTTGTATCTGCTAAAAAAATTATTGTTAATGAACTATCAGGTAAGAAAGCTAAATATTTTTTACAAAAATATTACCGCTCAAACCAAGAAACTTGTATTAATCAGCGGCCCATTGTTTGGCCTGGTGAAAAAGTTAAATCGGGTCAAGTTATTGCCGATGGGCCAAGTACAGAAGGTGGTGAACTTGCATTAGGGCAAAATATTACTGTCGCTTACATGCCTTGGCAAGGTTACAATTTTGAAGATGCGATTTTAATTAATGAGCGTTTACTTTACGAAGATATTTTTAGTTCAATTCATATTGAAAAATATGATATTGAAATTCGCCAAACAAAAGTAGGTTCAGAAATAATTACGCGTGATATTCCAAATACAAGTCAAACATCCCTTAAAAAATTAGATCCAAATGGTATTGTTTATAAAGGCACTTTTGTTATGCCAGGTGATGTTTTAGTTGGAAAAATGACACCAAAAGAAGAATCTGAGCAATTACCTGAAGGTAATCTACTTAGAGCTATATTTGGTATAAAAGGAAAAGATGTCCGAGATAGTTCATTTCGGGTACCGAATCGGGAGTACGGCCGAGTTTTAGATATTAAGGTATTTAGCCGAGAAAATGGCGATGAATTATCCGATACTGCGAATGCTTTAATTCGAATATTTATAGCACAAATTAGAAAAATTCAAGTAGGCGATAAGATAGCAGGTCGGCATGGTAATAAAGGGATTATTTCACGTATTTTGTCTAGACAAGATATGCCTTACTTACCGGATGGTACAGAAATAGATATTATTTTAAACCCCTTAGGTGTACCTTCCAGAATGAATGTAGGTCAACTTTATGAAAGTCTTTTAGGTTTTGCTGGCTATAAATTAAATCAGAGATTTAAAATTTTACCATTTGACGAGATGTTTGGTGAAGATATGTCACGAATTTTAATTAATAAAAAATTACGGCAGGCTTCATTAGATAGTAACGAGGCTTGGCTTTTTAATCCTTATTGCCCAGGAAAAATCGTTTTAATTGATGGACGAACCGGCAAACCATTTGAGAACCCGATTACGGTAGGAAAAGCTTATATGTTAAAACTTATTCATTTAGTAGATGATAAAATCCATGCACGCTCAACAGGTCCATATTCGTTAATAACACAACAGCCTTTAGGTGGAAAATCGCAACATGGTGGACAAAGATTTGGGGAAATGGAAGTTTGGGCTCTAGAAGCTTTTGGTGCGGCCTATACTTTACAAGAATTATTAACATTAAAATCCGATGATATGGAAGGTCGAAATAATACCGTTAAAGCTATTGTTAAAGGCCATTCTATACCAAAGCCAGGTATCCCGGAATCATTTAAAGTATTAATGAGAGAATTACAATCTATCGGATTAGATATAGGGACTTACAAAATAGGTAAATTCAATTCAGAAAAAAATTTTAATACTGAAGTTAGTCTAATGTAGTGTTTATTATTCTAATTTTAAAATGCTACTATTTTTACTTTAAATATAAATTCTAAGTTAATCATAAAAATGTCAAGAATAGAACAAAAATTTGATTATATAAAAATTAATTTAGCCTCACCTAAACGTGTGTTAGAATGGGGCCAACGTATTTTACCGAATGGGGAAATTATAGGTGAAGTAACAAAATCAGAAACCATTAACTATAGATCATTTAAGCCAGAGAAGGATGGCTTATTTTGTGAGCGGATCTTTGGTCCTACTAAAAATTGGGAATGTTATTGTGAAAAAACTAAACGAATCGATTATGTAGGTAATCCCTTATTTTGTGAATATTGTGGTGTTGAAATCACAGAATCAAGAGTTAGAAGACATCGTATGGGATTTATTGAATTGGTTTATCCAGTTACTCATATTTGGTATCTCAAAGGTATGCCAAGTTATATGAGTATTTTTCTAGATGAAGATCGAAAAACGTTAGAAAAAGAAGTTTATCTTTGTAATGATAAATTTCCCGTTCCTAAAGATGATTTTAATTTTGAAAGAAAAGAAATGATAATTGGAGCCCCGGCGATTAAAAAACGTCTTGAGTCAATTGATATAGGGTCTGAGATTGAAAAGGTTAGAGAAAATTTGCTTGATCCTAACTATAACCCAACATTATTATCAAGACAAAAAGGTCCAAAAATTAAAAAGTACGTCCCAAAAGAAATAATCCGTAAAAAATTACTTCAAAGGCTTCGAATTCTAGAAAATTTTGAAGCAACTGGATCCAACCCAGGATGGATGGTCCTATCTATTTTACCTGTTATTCCTCCTGGTTTGAGACCTTTAGTCCAATTAGAAGGTGGTCGATTTGCTACATCAGATTTAAATGAATTATATAGACGTATCATTACAAGAAATAATAGACTAAAGCGTTGGTTAAATAGGCCTGGGCCTTCGAGTGTTTTACGAGTTGAGAAGCGATTAATTCAAGAAGCCGTTGATGCTTTAATAGACAATGGAAAACGTGGAACAACTGCTTTGGGGGCTAATAATCGACCTTTAAGATCATTATCTGACATTATAAAAGGGAAGCAAGGTAGATTTAGACAAAACCTATTAGGCAAACGTGTTGATTATTCAGGTCGGTCCGTTATTGTAGTTGGCCCTACTTTAAAATTAAATCAGTGCGGATTACCTTTTGAAATTGTTATAGAGCTTTTTCAATCATTTATTATTCATGAATTTCTTAAACAAGGCTTAGCAAGTACTATGAGAGTTGCAAAGAAAATTATGAATCAAAATGAACCGCTGGTTAGTTCAGTAGTCGAAAAAATTTTAGTTAACCATCCGATTTTTTTAAATCGAGCACCTACATTACATCGATTAGGAATTCAAGCATTTGAGCCAATACTAGTTGAAGGGAGAGCTATTAAATTACACCCCCTTGTCTGTTCAGCCTTTAACGCGGATTTTGATGGTGATCAAATGGCAGTTCATGTACCCCTTTCATTAGAAGCTCAAGCTGAAGCTTATATTTTAATGCTAGCTCCTTATAATTTTTTATCACCAGCAACAGGTGAGCCTATTGTTGTTCCAAGTCAAGATATGATTCTAGGTTGTTATTATTTAACGTCCTATAACATTAAAAATTTAATCGGATCCAATCATTATTTTTCAAATATAGAAGATGTAATATTAGCCTATACTCAAGAACAACTAGAATTGCATTCTCTAATATGGGTTAGATATGATAAAGAAGTATTTATTCCTAAAAATTTAGTTAAAAAAATTAAATTAAGTGATAATAGTTACATTGAATATTACGAGAATATACAAATTCGAAAAAATATGAATGGTGAAACTATTAGTTTATATTTGCAAACGACTGTTGGTAGAATTCTTTTCAATAATATTATTCAAAAGACTTTAAATCTTTTATCGTAGTTTGGTTTTTAGATTTAAGAATTTTATATAAATATAAAAAAATGGAAATTTTGATGAAAAATTATAATTTTCACAATACTCTTATCAGTAAAAAACATCTAAAACAAATTTTAGCCTGGAGTTTTACAAAATATGGTTCAGTTCAAGCATCTTTATTAGCTGACGAATTAAAATATTTTGGTTTTCTCTATTCAACACAAGCCGGTATTTCCATCAGTATTGAAGATTTACGTATTCCACCTATAAAACGTTCCATGTTAAAAAAATCAAACGCTGAAATTTTAAAAACGGAAAAACAATTTTTAAGTGGGAATATTACGGAAGTGGAAAGATTCCAAAAAATTATTGATATTTGGAATTATACAAGTGAAACACTAAAAGATGAAGTAGTAAAATATTTTAAAAATTATGATCCCTTGAATTCCGTTTATATAATGGCTTTTTCAGGAGCCCGAGGCAATTTATCACAAGTCCGACAACTTGTTGGTATGCGTGGGCTTATGTCAGATCCAAACGGTGAAAGTATGGATGTACCAATAAAGCAAAATTTTCGTGAAGGTTTAACCGTAACCGATTATTTAATGTCAGGATATGGAGCCCGTAAAGGAATTGTGGATACAGCCTTAAAGACAGCCAATTCCGGATATTTAACACGTCGGTTAATAGATGTAGCACAAGATGTTATTATTCGAGAAAAAAATTGTTTAACGAAACAGTCACTTTTAATAGTAAATTTTGAAAAAGATACCATATTAACAAATTCTCTGTATGACCGTATTTTAGGTCGTTTAGTTAATAAAGATGTTTATAATCCATTAACTAAAAAGTTAGTAGTAGAAAAAAATACGCAAATAACCCCAGCGTTAATAAAAATATTCCAACAAAAAAATATCCAAAATGTTTTTGTTCGTTCTCCCTTAATATGTAAATTAAACCGTTCAGTTTGTCAAAAGTGTTATGGTTGGAATTTAGCAAATGAAAATTTAGTAGACTTAGGAGAGGCTGTAGGTATTATTGCAGGTCAATCCATTGGCGAACCTGGAACACAATTAACAATGCGTACATTTCATACAGGAGGAATTTTTACAGCAGGGGCCTATCAACAAATAATTTCCCCAAGTGATGGTATTATTACATTTTCCAATTTATTAAAAACAATTTCTTACAGAACAAATGGAGGAGAAAATGTTTCAATTTCAAAAAGTTCAGGAATATTAACATTATCTTCTAATAAAAAAAGCCAGAATATATTTAAAATTGAAATACCAAACCAAACTATTCTATTTGTTAAAAATAACCAACAAATAGAAAAAGGTTTTATAATAGGTCATTTGGCTAAGATAATTAATCAGACTAAGCGAGAAACGAAGTATATTTCGAGTAAATTTGATGGAGAAGTTATAATACCTACTTTTAAATCTTTTTCTAATGAAAAAAATGATACTAAGCTAAGTAGTGAAAAACTGATTTGGGTTTTAGCTGGTCAACAATTTGATGTGCCAAGAGATTCATTTTTAAATTTAGTCCAAGATTTAAAAATTAACCAAGATTATTATATAACTCGAACTAAATTAATAACTCAACAATCTGGAACATTAAGAATTACTAATAGTAATAAAGATTTGGAGCAAAAAGGTGTTCAGATCATAAGTAATGCTATATCTTTTATCCCAACAAAAATTCAAAAATTTTCAACTCTTTTTAATCAAAAAAGTTATTTTTTCAATTTAAAAAATTTTAAATATACTCTAAATTTAATTTCGAAAAAATTTTCTCAATTTCATCTTAATGAAAGATTACTTAATTTATGCTTACAAAACGAAAATTTTGCCAATCTAGTTACAAATAACTATAACGTATTGACAGGTGGAACTCTTTATTTATTAGATAAAATTTTATTAAATAGAAGGTCAATAATAAGTGGAGGAAGTTTTTTATGGTTAGCCGAAGAGAGGCATAAAATAAATCAATCAGTTGAGAATTTGCTAGTAGAAGATTCCGAATATATCGTAGAAAATTATGAAATAATTGAAAATCTTTTTTCAAAATTAGCTGGAATGGTACAGATTATCGAAAAAAATAATATTGTTCAAGAAATTATTATTAAATCTGGCTTATTGTTTAAAATGGATAAGTTAACTAAATTTTTCAAATTGAATAATAAAGTTTTTTATCCAGGCGAAGTTTTATTAGAAACTATTACGATTACTAGTTTGTCTTTAATAGAAATAATTAAAACTCCATTAAATATTAAGATTTTAGTTCGGCCATTACAAATTTATGAAGTTTCAAAGCCAAAACCCATTCAAAAAATTTGGGATGAAAGTTTAAATAAAAATTCTTTTTTAAAAATAACTAACCATGCAAAAATAAATTATTTTCCAGGTGAAAAAATTAAAACTAATCAAGCTCTAAATTTATTGACGCAATCGCTTAATTTAAAATTATTTCAACCAATATTATCAAAAAATAAAACCGATTTATTAGAGGTTTTTGGAGCTATTACCAAGCGATCCGGTTTACAATTATTTGTTTCTGAAAAATTTTTTATAAGTCACTATCAACCAAACAAATTAAATAAGCCTTTAGAACTATCTTTAATTATTGAAAATAATCAATATGTAAATTCTTACAGTACATTAGGGTATTTTGAAATAGTTTCTACTAGACCCTTAAATTTAATACAAATTAAATCTCAGATTCAAAAAAATAAAAAAATAGCTTTAATTGCAGAAGACGACTGTATAAAAATTAGTAAAAAAAATAACACTAATAAAATATATAATAACCTTATTCAAAATATTAATAATACAGAAGCTGTTGGTCGTCTTTTAAGTGAGAAGGATGGTTTATTAACTCTTCAAAAAGGCTATCCTTATTTCTTTCCGATGGAAGCAGAATTTTATTGCAAAAATAATGAGCTAATTTTTACAGGCCAAAATATTGGGTTACTTAATTTTGAAAAAGAAATTACAGGAGATATTGTTCAAGGGTTACCTAGAGTTGAGGAAATTTTAGAAGCAAGAAAAATTAAAAAAATTAAAACTAATAGAGTAAAGTCTCAAGAAAAACAACTTGATAAAGAATTTCGAAAAAAAATTGATGATGAAAGTTTTTCAAAATTTTTGGACAGGGCAAAAAATAAGAAATTTTTAAACCCCGAAATCAGTTTAAAAACTTTCAAATTTATTTCAGTCGAAACATGTACTCATAGTTCACTAATAAATAATAAGAGAATAAAACTACATAAAGAACTTTTATTTCATTTTTATTATTATTTAACTAAAACTTTGGATCGAATATATCCTCTAGCCAATTTAAATGAAGCTGCATACCGAAGCTTTAAAAAAATCCAAGGTTTAATTTTAGTTCTTATTCAATCGGTATATTCATCTCAAGGTGTTGCAATTTCTGATAAGCATTTGGAAGTAATCATTCGTCAAATGACTACTAATGTTTTAATAGTCTCAGAAAATGATACTCCATTATTATCTAATGAATTAATTACTTTACAACAAGTTAAATACATTAATGAAGCAATTTTGAAAGATAAGAAAAAATCGTCATTTTATATTCCCGTTCTTCTAGGGATTACAAAAGCTTCCTTAAATGCAGAAAGTTTTATTTCAGCTGCAAGTTTTCAAGAAACAACAAGAGTCTTAACAAAAGCTGCTATCGAAGGAGAAGTTGATTGGTTAAGAGGTTTAAAAGAAAATGTTATTATTGGTCAATTAATACCTGCAGGAACAGGATTTAATACTTATATTTCTAAGCGAAAATTAAAAGTTTCGTCTTATAAAAATGCTTATTTAATGTCTAAAATAAATAATTTAAAACAATTTTTTAAATAAATCACTAGACGCTTTTATTTGAAATCTGTTATTTTATTAATATAATATCTAAACTTGAGGAGTTTAAAATTTTTATGGCTGATATAAACATAGCCCAATTATTAGAAGCTGGAGTTCATTTTGGACATAAAGCTTATCGTTGGAATCCAAAAATGTTCCCGTTCATATATACTGAACGTAATAATATTCACATTATTGATTTAACGCAATCAGTTAAATTGTTAAAGAAAGCAAAAGCTTATGCTCAGGCTAAAGCTGAAAAAAGACAAACCTTTATATTTATCGGCACGAAACGTCAAGCGACTTCAGTGGTGGCAAAAGCAGCCTTAAGCTGTAATTCATTTTATATAAATCATCGCTGGTTAGGTGGAATGTTAACTAATTGGGAAACTTTACGAACTCGAATTCAACGTTTAAAAGAGTTAGAATATCAAGAATCATCAGACGTATTTGAATCTTTACCTAAAAAAGAAGCATCTATACGTCGAAAAGAATTAGAAAAGCTACGAAAATATTTAGATGGTGTAAAAAATATGGAAAATATACCTGATGTAGCAATTATTATAGATCAAAAACGTGAAATGACAGCAATTCGTGAATGTCGTGCTTTGAATATTCCTATTATATCAATTTTAGATACTAATTGTGATCCCGATTTAATAGATATTCCCATTCCTGGTAATGATGATGCTATTAGCTCAATCAAAATAATTTTACAATCATTAACAGACAGTATTAATCTTGGCTATAAAAAGTCGAAAAAATAAAATTTAACCATTATTATAGAAAAATTTAAAACTAGCAAAATTATATGGCAATAGAAATTAGTGCAAAAACTGTAAAAGAGCTTCGTGAAAAAACTGGTGCAGGCATGATGAATTGTAAAAAAGCTTTAACTGAAAATGACGGTAATTTTGAAAAGGCTTTAGAAGCTTTAAGATTAAAAGGAATGGCAACAGCTGATAAAAAAGCAAGTCGGAAAGCTACGGAAGGTATTATTGATGCATATATTCATACAGGTAATAAATTAGGTATTCTAATAGAAGTTAATTGTGAAACTGATTTTGTTGCACGGCGTTCGGAATTTAAAGATTTAGTTAAAAATATTGCGATGCAAATTGCTTCTAACCCAGAGGTAGAAGTGATTTCATCTAATGACATTCCACAAGAATTAAAAGATAAGGAATGGATTTTTGAAAATTCTAAAGAAGAATTAGCAAATAAGCCTGAAGATATTCGGAATAAAATTGTCGAAGGGCGTGTTAATAAAACTTTAAAAACAAAAATATTGTTAGAACAGTCTTTTATTCGAGATTCCAATATAACAGTAAATGAGCTAATTAAACAAAATATTGCCCTTCTAGGTGAAAATATTAAAATAGCGAAATTTGTTAGATTTACTTTAAATAAGTAAATCTCAGCTTTTTTCTAATAAGAATTAAATAATATTTTATTATTGTTTACTCCATAAAGATATGACTATACTTAAGATATTGAATTCAAATAATGTATATCCAATAAAAGTTAAATTAGATTTAACTATTATGGATATATCAATATAATTGAAAAATTAATATTTATGGTATTTTAAAAGAAATTTGAACGCCAGCTAATGGTATGCTAATATTTATTTTTGTTCTAGAGTTATTTATTGGAGTTATAAAACTATTAGCGAGATGGTTCTGATATAATATAAGTCCAAGCACGCTAAAAGAGGTTTAATAGAGACTTATAAGCTTAACCTAAAGATTTCTAGACTGTACATTAACTAAATAGGGATCCATAGGTTTAAAAAGGGTCTTATTTTTAGCGCTATAAGGTTTATTATGAAACATGAATATAATAAAATGTCAGAGCTCATAAATAATCAAGAAATGAATTACTATTTTTAAATCTTTGTCGGAAACTTTAATATCTATAGAAGATAAATTTCCTTAAACTACAATTAAGTTTAACTATTAAGTTTCGGGATATAATTTTAATACAAATTAAATAAACTCTATACTTTTAACTTAAATTATAGTAAAGTCTTATCTAGTTGGGTCTATCGTCTAATGGATTAGGACAGAAACCTTCTAAGTTTCTAATGTAGGTTCGACTCCTACTAGACCTATAAAATCAAAAATTTTACGTACTATATTATAACGAATAGCCAAATTGAATATATTATAATTAAACCCAATATTAATTAATTTTATTTATTCGAAAATTAAACAATAAATATCTAAATTTTTCATTTAAATAAATTTTAGTATTGTTTTTATTTTACGGGACTGACGAGACTCGAACTCGCAACTTCCGCCGTGACAGGGCGGTGCTCTAACCAATTGAACTACAATCCCAATATATTATTAATAATATAATATTTATATATTAATTTTTTTTAAATGTCAACTATTCTCTAAAGTCGAATATAGGAGAAACAGGGATTCGAACCCTGGGTACAAATATTGTACGATAGATTAGCAATCTATTGCTTTCGACCACTCAGCCATTTCTCCAGAATTTAGAAAATATAATCTTAATAGTCTATTTAATATGGCTCTGGTGGGATTTGAACCTACGGCCTTGGGCTTATGAGTCCCCTGCTCTAACCACTGAGCTACAGAGCCTTAAACTATTTTGACCTACTAAATATTATATACTATAATTACGGTATGGTCCCAATGATTATAGTAAAGTGACCAAAATTTTTATTAACTTTAATATGGATGATTTTTGGAGTAATATTTTACGTTATTCGCGTTTCTTTGTCAGTAGTCTAACTGGCTTAATTTTTGTAATTTTATCACCTTTTAAAATTTTCCTAAAACCATCAAAATACCGCATTTTTTTTTATATATTTGTTATACTATTTTTTTTTATTCTTTATAATGTGATAAAAAATATGGCAGTTTTCTAAATTTTAATTATAAATTATGTAACAAAAGAAAACCAATAATAATGAGATTCACAAATTTGAGATAGAATAATAAAACGGATAAATTCGACCCCAAAATATTTAGTAATATTATAATCCCATATAAGATAAAAATATATAATTTTAAAATAGGGTCCTTTGCTTTAATTAGTAATTTAGTTGGAAATGGTAGAGAATATTTTTTTGGTTACCCTGGTTGGTGGTGCTATGTTAACAATTTATGATGAATTATATTTTTGGGAAGAACATAATTTAATTAATTATATTTTAACTAGTCATGAACAAGGCGTTATTCATCTACCCGCTGCTTACGTTCCTACTATTGGTGGGCAGATATTTGTTTTGCTAATTCGAGACTAGGAGCTACAAATTTAGTTACTGGTATTGCAAATGCACAAATCTATTCGGTACTTTTAGTCACTGTTACAAGTCAAGTAACACGTGCTTTTATTTGAAAGGACTATTTCCAAGAAACAGATATTTTTTGTATAACATTACCAATTGTAAAATACTCATATACTATAAAATCTGCAAAAGATATTAACAAAATTATGAGCGAAGCTTTTTATAGAGCACAAAATTGATCACTAGGTCTCATACTAATAGACATTCCAAAAGATATTGGATTAGAAAAAATTTCAGATTATAAATTATTTTACCAAAAATATATTATCGCTTTACGAGGTTTTTATTTTAAGTTAAATACAAATGCTATTCATAATCATAGAGCTCTTCAATTAATTCGAAGTTTAATAAGACCTTTATTTTATATCAGATGCGGTGCTATAATTTCAAATGCCCATAAAGAATTATTTTATTTATCCAATTTATTTTCTATACCTTATAACAACCACTTTAATGGCAAAAGGTGTCCTGGATAAATGCTACACCCTTAATTTAAATATGTTAGTTAGGTATCCATGTTAACCCATATACTAATTTTGCCATTAGCTAATATGATTTATTAATTGCAGTAGTAGTAAAATTTGATTATCGTGTAACCGAAAAATTAGATAAGTTTACATACAATGTGAAAATTATCTAGACTGATATTGACCCAGCCGAAATAGGAAAAAATAAAATATCGTATCTGTCTATAATAGTAGATGTTAAACAAATATTTAATGCTCTTATAACTGAATATTTTTCTTCCATTTTACAAGAAAAGCCAAACCTTCAAAAATTGAAAGTTGGATAAAATGTTTATACATATGGCGTAGTGTTTATCCTATCATGATACCCATACTAGGATCAAAATTACCTCCGCAATTAATAATCGCTGAAATTAGAAATATTTACATGTATAACATTTACACTACTACTGTACCAGACAGGGCAATACACTCATCTGGGATAGCCCAAGGGGTTCTGCGCGCTTTAGCCCATACCCCTTAAATTACATCAAATTGGTTCAAAAGGAGCACCAAATGGCCACAAAGAAAGCCAAGCGAAAGCTTGTCCCCTATGACGGGAATGCCGCAGCCGCGCATACTGCTTACGCGACGAACGAGATTATTGCAATTTACCCAATTACTCC
>RCNB010000564.1_pt1 | contig 24201 bp, 22 predicted proteins | sample 2041321 | NCBI WGS metagenome assembly RCNB01 (sample SAMN09708232, study PRJNA481090) | Marine sediment metagenome, whole genome shotgun sequencing project. | reverse complement strand
CTTCAGTGATGGCCCCTTCCTGGATCAGGACTTCGACGTGGCTGTGGTCGCGCGAGCGCGTCAATACGCCGCTATTCCGCACGTGGTAGATGCGGCTATCGCCAACGTGCGCCCAGAACGCTCCGCCCTCCTGCACCAGGCATATAGCGCACGTGGCGCGCGGGCGAAAATCTACTGCTACGTCCTGGCCGAGATTGACGACCTCATCGTGGGCGCGGGCCAACGCCATGTATAAGAAACCCTGTGGATCGAAAATGGGCAGCGTCGCCGCCATGAACAAATCCTGGACGACCTGCAGCCCCGTTTCAGCGGCGCGCGCGCCGTCGGAGTGGCCACCCATGCCGTCAAACACCAGCATCAGCGCAGCGTCTTCGGCGACGACGACAGCGGCCCTATCCTGGTTATCTGAGCGGTCACCCAACGCGGAGACCTTGGCGTATTCAATCTGCATAATTCTTTTTTTTGGGTGAAAGTAAGTAAACTGTCCCGCAAAGTCCTACATTGAAGATTGAATCGAATGTTACACAGTATGACAGGCTTTGCGCGACAGTCCGCAGAATCCGAGTCCGGCACGCTGACGTGGGAACTGCGAACCGTTAACCACCGTTACCTCGATGTACAGTTTCGATTACCCGAGGAGCTGCGGCCTAAAGAACAGGCGTTCAAGCAACAGGTTAGCGCCGTACTTAACCGCGGCAAGGTTGAGTGTTCGCTGCACATGCGGCGCTCGCCTGATCGGCAGGCGGAGATGCAACTCGATATGGATCTCGTCCGTCTGATCCGTGATCGGGTTTCTGAAATCTCGAGCGAGGTTCCGGATACCGCACCACTGAACCCTGTCGACATATTGCGCTGGCCTGGCGTTATCGCCGAGCCAGAGGTTGATGCCGAGCCGTTAATTGCAGAATCCGTTGGCCTGCTCGACGCTACGCTCGCAGCCATGACAAGCATGCGCGCCAGCGAAGGCGAGCGCATAGCCACGATGCTCGAAACGCGCTGCGCGGACATTGCCGCTATCGCCACGTCTGTCCGCAAACGCATGCCTGAGGTGCTTGATGCCGCCCGCGGAAAACAACGCGAGCGAATAGAGCGCATCGATGTCGAGGCGGATCCGGCACGACTCGAGGTCGAACTGGCTTTGCTCGCCCAGAAGCTTGACATCGATGAAGAGCTCGACAGGCTCGAGAGCCACCTCGTTGAGATTCGTCAGGCCCTGCAAAGCGAGGAACCCGTCGGACGACGACTCGATTTCTTGATGCAGGAACTCAACCGCGAAGCCAACACGCTTGGCTCGAAGTCGGCGGACACCGAAACCACAAAGGCCGCCGTAGAGCTAAAAGTACTGGTCGAGCAAATGCGCGAACAGATTCAGAACGTCGAGTAAACGGCTGGTGAGTAAGAAGACGGCACGGCTATTTGTCATCGCGGCTCCTTCCGGTGCCGGCAAAACCACGCTGGTTCATGCGCTTGTCACGCGTCACCCCGAATTACGTTTTTCTATCTCGTACACAACGCGACCCAAGCGACGCAACGAGGCAGACGGTGTCGATTATCTGTTTGTCGACAACGACGAATTCACGCGGCTGCGAGATACCGGCGCACTGCTCGAGTATGCCGAGGTGTTCGACAACTATTACGGCACCAGCCGTGAACAGGTCAGTCAGCACCTGGATGCCGGCCACAACGCCGTCCTCGAAATCGACTGGCAGGGCGCGCAGCAAGTGCGCGAATCGATGCCCGAATGCATTACGATTTTCATCATGCCCCCTTCAGTCGCCGAACTTGAACGCCGATTGCGCAGCCGCCGCACTGACAGCGATCGCGTCATTAATCGCAGGCTGCGAGATGCCCTCAGCGACATGTCCCACTGGGGAGATTTCGACTATGTCGTCATCAATGATGATCTTGAGACGGCCGTGGCCGAGCTTGAGGCGGTTTTTGCGGGGCGGGGCGCGTCAAGCGCAACCGACAATGAAGCCCTGAGGCACGCCGTCAAAGGCATCATTGGCTAAATAACTTTTTGGAATAAGGGGTAGCCAAAGCCCGCGTCGGCGCTGTATGGTGCCCGCCGAACTCACATCAGGAACAAACGCATGGCTCGCATTACGGTTGAAGACTGCCTCGGCAACATCAATAACATCTTTGAAATGGTGCTTGTCGCCGCAAAACGCGCCCGTCGCGTCGCACATGGTGCCGAACCGATGGTCGACCTGGAGAATGACAAGCCAACGGTGGTCGCGCTTCGCGAGATCGCGGAGGGTCACGTTACGCCGGCCATCCTCGAGGAAATCGATCAGCCGCCCGTCGAAGAGTTCATGACTCCCGAGACGACGGAAGACGTTCTCCCTGTTCGCGGAATTTCGATCGGCGACTAAAGCACGCTTTTTTTAGTCCCAAAGCGGGGCTTTCGCACCTGACATTCCCTGTAACGCAGGTATGATCAGGAGATGGATTACGCCGCAACTCTATTGGCAAAACTGCCGGGCGCGTCAAGACGCGACCATGGTCTGCGGTGCCTGCTGGAAACCCTTGAGACCTATCTGCCACAGGAGCAGATAAAGACCGTGATGCAAGCCTACGAATTTGGCGCGCATGCTCATGATGGGCAAACGCGCCAAACCGGTGAGGCCTACATCTCCCACCCGGTCGCTGTCGCACAGGAACTGGCCGAGATGCACCTCGATGCACAGGCCGTCGTAGCCGCATTGCTCCACGACGTCGTTGAAGACACGTACGCGTCGATTGCCGACATCGAAGAAAGATTTGGCGGCGAGGTCGCCTTGCTAGTCGATGGCGTCAGCAAGCTCGATCAAATTCAGTTCCGTGATCGTGCTGAGGCCCAGGCCGAGAGTTTTCGAAAAATGATGCTCGCGATGATCGAGGACATTCGTGTCATTCTCGTTAAGCTGGCTGACCGCATGCACAACATGCAGACCCTCGGTGCCATGCCCCCGGAAAAACGTTCGCGTATCGCGCGTGAAACGCTCGATATTTATGCGCCCATAGCTAATCGACTCGGCATTAACCGTTTCAAGGTTGAGCTTGAGAATCTCGGCTTCAAGAACCTTTATCCATATCGCTATCGCGTTCTCGAAAAGACGCTGCGCCGCAGCCAGGGCAGCCAGCGACAAATGGTCAAGAAGATAACGGAAGAGTTCGTTTCGTCTCTTGCCAACGAAGGAATTATCGCCGAGGTTATGGGCCGCGAGAAGCACCTCTACAGCATCTACAAGAAAATGCTGGAGAAGAAGCTACTGCTGAATGATGTCGTTGATGTTTACGGTTTCCGGATTATCGTTGATGACGTTAATGACTGTTACAAAGTGTTAGGCATCGTGCACGGTTTACACAAACCAATGCCCGGCAGATTCAAGGACTACATCGCCATACCGCGCATCAATGGCTACCAGTCCCTGCATACCACATTGTTTGGCCCGAAGGGGCAGCCCCTCGAGGTACAGATTCGCACGCGCAATATGGATCAGGTCGCTGAGTCGGGCGTCGCGTCGCACTGGCAATACAAAGCGGGTGACAAATCCGATGCAACGCCGCAACGACGAGCACGGGAGTGGCTCTCAAACCTCGCCGAACTGCAGGGCACGGAGACTTCCGAAGAATTTCTCGAAAGCGTCAAGGTTGATTTGTTCCCTGACAAGATTTACGTCTTCACGCCAAAGGGTGACATCATGCCGCTACCTAAGGGTGCGACGACGGTGGATTTCGCTTATGCCGTGCATACCGACGTCGGCAATCGCTGCGTCGCAGCGAAGATCAATCGAAACCTGGTCCCACTCAGAACGCCGCTGCAAAATGGCCAAACAGTAGAGGTCGTCACCAGCCGCGGAGCCCGGCCAAACCCGAACTGGTTGTCTTTTGTCCGCACAGCCAAAGCTCGAAACTCCATTCGCACACATATGAAGTCGATGCGCTCCAGCGAGTCGGTTGACCTCGGCAAACGACTGCTAGATCGCGCACTTAAAGATCTCGATTCATCGCTGCGAAAGATTGGCAAGGTTCGTATGAATGTTGCTCTGGACGAGCTTGGTTTCAACAGCAATACCGAGCTATTCGAACAGATCGGCCTCGGCGAGCGGCTGGCACCGCTGACCGCCCGCTTCCTACTTGGCACCAACGAAGAAGGTCAGTCCGAACCGGCGACAACCAGTCTCGTCATCGCGGGAACAGAGGGCATGGTAGTAACGTACGCGCGGTGCTGTCACCCGATCCCCGGTGACGAGGTAATGGGTTATCTGAGTTCCGGGCGAGGCATTGTTATTCACCGCAATAACTGTGGAAACCTTATCAATTTCCGCAAACAGCCGGAGAAGTGGATCTCGGTCGGTTGGGAGAAAGAAATTGGTCGCGACTTCTCCAGCCAGATTCAGGTCGACACAATCAACAAGCCCGGCGTACTTGCCGAAGTTGCCGCAACAATCGCAGACAGCAATTCGAACATCGAGCAGGTATCCGTGTTGGGTCGGCATGAAGACTGCTCGATGCTGTCATTTCTTTTGCAGGTGCGTGACCGCACCCACCTTGCCCAAATAATGCGCAACGTGCGTAAGATGCCTAACGTCATTCGCGTAGCACGCGACTGCGCCTGATCACCGTCTCAACAGAAAAAACAGCACAGGAAATTCGATGAGCAAGCATGCTATTCATAGCGAAAACGCGCCCGCCGCAATCGGCACTTACTCGCAGGCTATCCGCACAGGTGACCTTGTATTCCTCTCCGGCCAGATCCCCCTTAACGCGGCCACGATGGAAGTCGTTGAGGGCGATTTCGAAGCACGCGCACGGCAGGTTTTCGAAAATCTAAAAGCCGTAGCTGCGGCCGCCGGCGGTGACCTCAACCAGGTCGTCAAACTCACAGTTTTTCTGACCGACCTCGGCAACTTCGCGACAGTAAACAGCGTGATGGAAGATTATTTCGACAAGCCATTCCCTGCGCGCGCGGCGGTCGGTGTTGCTTCTCTCCCCAAGGGTGTCGACGTCGAAGCGGATGCAATCCTCGCCCTGTAACCTCGAATCAGCACTGACCGTACTTAACGGCGTCGGGCCCGCACTCGCGAAAAAGCTCGAGCGGCTTGGCCTGTATCGCGTCGAAGATCTTCTTTTCCTGCTGCCATTGCGATACGAAGATCGAACGCAGATGGTCAAAATCGGCGCGCTTCAGCCAGGGAAGCGATGCCTGATCACAGGCGAAGTATTGCTGGCTGAGGTGGCATTCCGTGGCCGCCGCAACCTGCTGGTTCGCATCGACGATGGCAGCGGCCAGATCACGCTGCGATTCTTTCATTTTTCGCGGCAGCAACAGGCGCAGTTTCAACCGGGCACTCATGTCACCTGTTTCGGTGAGGCTCGTAAAGGCGCGGCAAGTCTGGAAATGATTCATCCCGAGTACCGCATTCTCAAAGAGAATCAGGACACCGAGATTAACGAAAGCCTGACGGCGATATACCCGGCCACGGAAGGGGTGCAACAGGGCCGCTTGCGCAACCTCACGAACCAGGCGCTACGCATAATGCGCGACGCCCCGCCATCCGAACTGCTACCGGAAAGCGTTCGCGAGAAACTGGATCTTCCGGTGCTTGTTGACGCGATCGTGTATTTGCACAGGCCGCCGCCCGATGCGGACGTCGAGCGAATGATCGAGGGGACGCACCCGTGCCAGCAACGGCTCGCTTTTGAAGAGCTACTCGCACATTACCTTAGCTTGCGGAATCTGCGCGCACTCGCGCAGACCGAGAGCGCAAGGGCGCTGGCCGAAGGCGGTTCCCAGGTAGAAAAGTTCATCGCCGATCTGCCATTTACGTTGACGTCGGCGCAGCAACGCGTCGTTGACGAAATCCTTCACGACCTGGCAGAGCCGCATCCGATGATGCGTTTGATTCAAGGCGACGTGGGATCCGGCAAAACGGTGGTCGCGGCCATCGCGTGCCTGAAGGCGATCTCATGCGGCGTGCAGGCTGCAATCATGGCGCCTACCGAGTTACTCGCCGAGCAACACTGGCGTAGCTTTAGTGACTGGTTTCGGCCGCTTGGCATTGAGCCAGCCTGGCTCAGTGGCAGTCAACGAGCCGCCGCCAGACGTGAAGCGCTTGCATCAATTGCGGACGGCAGTGCCGGTCTGGTCGTTGGCACGCACGCCCTTTTTCAGGAGGGTGTTAAGTTTCAAAACCTTGCGCTTGTAATTATCGACGAACAGCATCGCTTCGGCGTTCATCAGCGTGTGGCGCTGCGCGAGAAAGGTGTCACGGAGCACGGCCATCCCCACCAACTCGTCATGACGGCAACGCCTATTCCGCGCACGCTGGCGATGGCCGCTTACGCCGACCTGGACACGTCGATAATCGACGAATTACCTCCCGGGCGACAGCCGGTTTCTACCGTTGCTCTTCCCGACGCGCGCCGCGAAGACGTTGTCGCACGGGTGCGAACTGCGTGTCAGTCCGGTCAGCAGGCGTATTGGGTCTGCCCGCTCATCGAAGAGTCTGAAGTGCTGGATTTCGAGGCCGCCGAGGTCCGCTACGAAATGCTCGTGCAGGCTCTGCCTGACCTGCGTATCGGCCTCGTTCACGGCCGCATGCGTCCCGCCGAAAAGCAACGCGGCATGCAGGCGTTCAAAGACGGCCTCATCCAGTTACTTGTGGCCACAACAGTCATCGAGGTTGGCGTCGACATACCTAACGCAAGCCTGATGATCGTCGAGAACGCTGAACGCATGGGTCTTTCGCAGCTACACCAGCTGCGTGGGCGCGTGGGGCGGGGCACCACGCAAAGTCACTGCGTGCTTTTGTACAAACCGCCGCTGGGGCGGCTGGCACGCAGCCGACTCGCGGTACTGCGCGATACCAATGACGGCTTTGTTGTTGCCCAACGTGACCTCGAGCTGCGCGGTCCGGGTGAACTGCTCGGCACGAAACAGACTGGCTTGCCGGAGTACCGTATCGCCAACCTGGTTCGCGATGCGGAGTTGATGCCGCGGGTACAGGCGGCGGCAGAGTCGGTGCGTCGTCTTGCACCAAACAGCGCCGCGGCAATTGTGCGCCGCTGGCTGGGTGATGCCAGCCGTTATGGAAAGGTCTGACTTCTGGTAACGTAACGCGATGAAGAACGTCCTCTCCCCACAGGTGAAGCAAAGCGTAATCACGCAGCTGCGCAACTACGCCAAGCTGATGCGCATCGACAAGCCCATCGGAATCTGGCTGCTGATGTGGCCGACGTTATGGGCACTGTGGCTGGCGGGAAAAGGACACCCCGATCAATGGCTGTTTGTCGTTTTCGTGCTGGGCGTTTTCATTATGCGCTCTGCCGGCTGCGTGCTGAACGACTACGTTGACCGCAAAATAGATCCCTACGTCGAGCGAACCAGAACAAGGCCGATTGCGTCCGGTGCGGTTGCGCCCGCCGAAGCACTTGTGCTGTTTCTCGCCCTGTCGTTAATAGCGATTGGCCTCGCGACGATGCTCAACAGACCCGCACGCCTGCTCGCCATTGTCGCTGCAGGTCTAACGATTGCATACCCGTTTATCAAGCGCGTCGTGTCTATTCCGCAGTTAGTTTTGGGCGTCGCATTTGGTTGGGCCGTGCCGATGGCTTTCGCGGCGCAAACCGGTGAAACACCGCAGCTCGCCTGGCTCGTGTTTGGAGCGGCGCTGGTTTGGGCTGTCATCTACGATACGTTTTATGCCATGGTCGATCGCGAGGACGACCGCAAAATCGGCGTCAAATCGACAGCGCTGCTTTTCGGTGAGGTCGATCTTTTTGTCATCGCCGGCCTGCAATTACTGATGCTCGTCGCACTGACTCTCGTTGGTTTGCGCGCCGAGCTTGGGTTCTGGTACTTCGCGTCCGTCGTCGGCGCCGCTGCACTTATGGCTTATCACCAATGGCTCGCACGCGATCGTCAGCCGGCCGGTTGTTTTGCGGCGTTTTTGCACAATCACACCATCGGTCTCGTCATCTTCGTTGGCATCGTTTTGCACTACACTTTTACGCCCGGGCTATAGCGAGCACGCTGACACGTTCGACACCGTTTTCGAGTAGCACGCGTGCCAGTTGGGCGCAGGTTTCCCCGGTCGTAATCACATCGTCAACGATCAACACATGTTGCGCACTGATCTTGCCGCGCACGGCAAAGGCCAACTCCAGGTTGCCATGTCGATGCCTCGCATCCAGCGCACTTTGATAGGGCGTTGCCCGCGTTCGTCTGACGTTAGCCAATATCGGTAGCCCGGTGTTCAGCATGAGTGGTTTACATAGCTCCTCGGCCTGGTTGAAGCCGCGCGTGGCCTGTCTCTGCCAGTGCAGTGGCACTGCGACGAGCGCGTCGATGTCGCCCGCCAGATCAACCATGGAATCTATCAGCAGGTCTGCAAATGCAGGAACGTAGTCGAGCCTGCGGTTGAATTTCAGCGCCTTGATCGCTGCGTCTGTCGGAAACGCGTATTCGAGCCTCGCGATCGCCGCAACGAACGGCGGCGGGCGTGCCTGGCACGCGGCGCAGTGGACGCCCACCGGCAATGTTGTGCTGACCGGGGAGGCGCAACGCCCGCAGCTATACTCGACTCGTGGAAGATCCGCATAACAGCCGCTGCAGATTGAGGCCTCATCCGGCGGCGAACTCATGCCACAGAAAACGCAAAGCTTCGGCATCAGCGCCACATCGATATTGCGAACTGCGCCGGACAGGAAATTTGCGACACGCTGCATGACAGGTCTAAATTGCATCGCCGAATTATCCTGGCCGTCGTGCATGTCGTGCCATTCGCGTAAGCGCGGGATTCGTCGATAAAGCGTGATAACGTAAAGCGATAGCCTACGAGTACGCGCAATGAACCCCACGGACGACAACTCGCAGCTGAATCTTGGAGATGTTCGGCGCCGCTTCGATCGTGCCGCATCTGGTTTTGATGCCGTCGATTTTGTCCACTCCGCAACGCGCGAAGGGCTGCTAACGCGACTTGCGCCCATGCTCATCGACGCAAAGACCATTGTCGATCTTGGCTGTGCGACCGGAGCCGGGGGTAGGGCGCTCTCAAAACAGTTTCGCCGCGCCCACATCATTTCCATTGATCTGTCACAACAGATGCTGCGACAAGCACAGCACAAGCGCTCCCTTTTGGGCCGCAGGTCTGTGCTTCAGGCGAACGCAGCCGCATTGCCGCTGGCTGCACATAGCGTTGACCTTGTTTTTGCCAACCTGTTGTTGCCCTGGATCAGTGACCTGACCACACTATTCACCGAGCTTAGCCGTGTCTTGCGAAAAGACGGGCTGTTCATTTTTTCGGCGCTCGGACCCGACAGCCTGCGGGAATTACGCCGGGCGTGGCGTGGCGCCAGCGACGACGCGCACGTCAATCACTTTCCGGACATGCATGACATCGGTGACGCTGCCGTGCGCTCGGGGCTCCGGGATCCGGTGCTCGACGTTGACCGCTTACGCGTTAGCTACGAAAAACCGGAGGCGTTTTTTGCCGACCTGACGGCGCTGGGTGGGCGCAATAGCCTGCGAAATCGAGCACGTTCGCTGACCGGGAAGGTCCGCTTTGGGGCCATGAAGGCCGCCCTGGCAGAGTCCGGCTCACTGACTCTCGACCTGGAGCTCGTTTATGGCCATTGCTGGGGTTCCGGGGCATCGCCGGCAGGCGCTGAAGTGCGCATTGACGCCGTTCAAATCGGCCGACGTAAGCGCTAATTTGGTTGCAGCGCAACAATTCTTCCGGCAGCCTCGATCAGGATGTTCGTAAGCCGTTGTAAAATCAGGACTATTCAACAAGCGTGCGGAAACTCTAGGATTGCATGGGCGGAGCTGTTTCAGTAAACTTCGCTGGCTTTTTTGCCGGTGAGCCGAGACTCGCCGCAAAACAACCCTGCACCTGCGGATTTTTGGACATGAGCGCCCCTCTGGGGACGCTGGGTGAACACTTGATGATACGAAAAACTATTTTTAGCTTGCTCGGCCTCGGCTGGGCAGGTGCGGCGACTGCTGACTGGGAACTCAACATGCCCAAGGGCGTTACCGACCTCAGCGCAGAAACTTACGATCTGCATATGCTGGTCTTCGGGATCTGCGTAGTGATCGGGATTATCGTTTTCGGCGCGATGATCTGGTCGCTGATCGTGCATCGCAAATCGAAAGGTGCGGAACCGGCAACATTTTCGCACAGCACCGTGGCCGAAATAATCTGGACGGTTATTCCCGTTGTCATTTTGTTGGCCATATCGATCCCTTCCGCCGAGACGATGATCAAACTCGAAGATTCGCGCGACCCTGACATCTCGATTGTAATCACTGCTTATCAATGGAAGTGGCATTACAAATACCAGGATGAAGACCTCGAGTTCTATTCGAGCCTGGCTCGGCCAAGTATCGACGCGCGTACAAAAGGGTCGGGCTCTGATCCATTTGCCGTGGAAAATTATCTTCGCGACGTCGATCGTCCACTCGTTGTGCCGAAAGGCAAGAAAGTACGCTTGCTGTTGACCTCGAACGACGTCGTGCACGCCTGGTGGGTGCCGGAGCTGGCCATTAAGAAAGACGCAATTCCGGGCATCGTGAACGAAACGTGGTTCCGCGCCAATGAAACCGGAACCTACCGGGGCCAGTGCGCCGAACTCTGCGGCAAGGATCATGGCTATATGCCAATCGTTGTCGAAGTCGTTGAGGCCGATGCTTACCGGGCCTGGGTTGAGACACGTACAGATAGCAGCGCTCAAGTCGCGCGGATGGAGAAGTAGGGATGACTACCGCTGTAGCAGACGTGCATGATGATCACGGCCCGGCTAAAGGAATAAAGCGTTGGTTGTTTACGACCAACCACAAGGACATCGGCACGATGTACCTTATTCTGAGCCTGATCATGTTCTTCGTCGGCGGCTCGATGGCGATGGTCATTCGCTCCGAGCTGGCTGTACCGGGACTGCAGTTTGTTCATCCCGAGTTCTTCAACTCAATGACGACGATGCACGCTCTCGTGATGGTGTTCGGTGCTGTCATGCCCGCATTCGTAGGCCTCGCGAACTGGATGATCCCGATGATGATCGGCGCGCCGGATATGGCGTTGCCAAGAATGAACAACTGGTCGTTCTGGATTCTTCCGGTTGCCTTCGGAATGCTGATTTCGACCTTGTTCATGCCCGGCGGTGCGCCCGCAAGCGGCTGGACAATGTATCCACCTCTCGTTTTGCAGACCGGTGATGCATTTCCGTTTTTAATCTTCTCGATTCACCTGATGGGCCTGAGTTCGATCATGGGCGCGATCAATATCATCGTAACCATTCTCAACATGCGGGCACCGGACATGTGGCTGTTGAAGATGCCAATGTTCGTCTGGACGTGGTTGATCACGGCGTATCTTTTGATCGCCGTAATGCCCGTTTTGGCGGGCGCCGTTACGATGTTGCTGACCGATCAGTTCTTTGGCACGAGCTTCTTTCTCGCGGCCGGCGGCGGCGACCCCGTCATGTTCCAGCACATCTTCTGGTTCTTCGGCCATCCCGAGGTGTACATCATGATTCTGCCGGCGTTCGGCGTAGTTTCGGAGATCATCCCGACATTCTCGAGAAAGCCGCTGTTTGGCCATGACTCAATGGTATACGCCGCATCGTGTATTGCGTTCCTGTCGTTTATTGTCTGGGCGCATCACATGTTTACGGTTGGCATGCCGCTATCGGGCCAGTTGTTCTTTATGTTCGCGACAATGCTGATTGCGATCCCAACCGGCGTGAAGATCTTCAACTGGGTTGCCACAATGTGGCGTGGCTCCATGACGTTTGAAACGCCGATGCTGTTTTCGCTGGCTTTCGTATTCCTGTTCACGATCGGTGGATTCTCCGGCGTGATGCTCGCTGTTGCGCCGGCCGATATTCAATATCACGACTCTTACTTTGTCGTTGCTCACTTTCACTACGTGCTGGTGCCAGGATCCGTATTCGCAATTATGGCCGCCGCGTATTACTGGCTGCCGAAGTGGACGGGGCACATGTATAACGAGACTGCTGGAAAATGGCATTTCTGGTTGTCGACCATCTTCGTCAACCTCACGTTCTTTCCAATGCACTTTCTGGGTCTCGCGGGAATGCCGCGACGCATCCCCGACTACTCGACCCAGTTTGCCGACTTCAATGCCATGGCCAGTGTCGGTGCGATCGGCTTCGGCTTGTCGCAATTGGTCTTCGTGTATGTGCTGTTGACGTCAAAGCGCGGCGTAAAAGCGACCGACAGGGTTTGGGAGGCACCACGTGGTCTCGAGTGGACCGTGCCGTCACCCGCGCCTTACCACACGTTCGACACACCACCGAAACTACGTGTCGCCCAGGAGTCTTTCGAGTGACATCCGACGAAGCACAAAGACGCAGGAATATACGTCGTACAGCAATCATCATGACCAGCGTTGCCATCACCTTTTATCTTGGTTTTATCCTGATGGGCGTACTGCGAGCTTAGACCATGAGTTCATCCGACCAGCAACCGACCGAGTCGAACCGCATGCTAGTGGGCAAGTTGTTTGCCTTTACGCTGGGCATGTTCGCGTTTGGCTTTTTGGTGTTGCCGCCGCTTTACGATGTGTTCTGCGATATCACCGGACTTGGTGGGCGCACCAACACCACCGCCGCAGCCGCGACTGAGGCGCCCGATTTATCGCGCACGGTTCGCATCGAGTTTATGACGACCGTCAACGAATACGGGCTGTGGCGTTTCTCTGCCGACAAAGACAGCATGGAAGTGCATCCAGGCAAAATGTATTTCGCGACATTCACCGCAGAAAACCTGTCGAAAGAAGACCGGGTCACTCAAACCGTGCCCAGCATTGCGCCCATATCGGCAAGCGAGCACTTCAAGAAGATCGAGTGCTTCTGCTTCACAACCCAGGCGTTTGCAGCCGCTGAAGAGCGCGCGTTGCCGCTGCAGTTCATCGTCGACCCGGATCTGCCCGACCACGTAGACACGATCACGTTGTCGTACACCCTATTTGATACAGAGATCAGCTATGTCACAGACGCAAGATAGTTATTACGTTCCCCACGGTAGCCACTGGCCTATCGTCGGCTCTATCGGCTTGTTATTGCTGATGGTGGGCGTTTCTACCTGGCTTAACGGTGCGGATGCGGGTTTCTGGGTAATGATGTCGGGCGTTGCCGTCATGATATTCATGCTGGCGGGCTGGTTTGGAACCGTTATCGGCGAGAATGAGAACGGCCTTTACAACGAACAGGTGGACAAGTCTTTTCGCATGGGCATGTTCTGGTTCATCTTTTCCGAGGTAATGTTCTTCGCCGCGTTTTTTGGCGCGCTTTTTTACGCCAGAAATATGTCTATCCCCTGGCTCGGTGGCGACAGCAACAACTTTTTCACCAACCTGCTGCTTTGGCCCGGTTACGAAAGCACCTGGCCGACCAACGGCCCGGGAGAGATTGGGGGCGACTTTGAGGTAATGGGTCCGTTTGGCCTGCCCTTGATCAATACGGCAATTCTGTTAACGAGTAGCGTCACGGTTACGATCGCTCATCACGCACTGCTCGCGGGCAAGCGCAACATCCTGACTGTGTTCCTCGCCGCGACATTTTTGCTGGGCTTCTTCTTCGTATATCTGCAGGGCGTAGAGTACGTCGATGCCTACGAACACATGAACCTGAAGCTAACGACCGGCATTTACGGTTCCACCTTTTTCATGCTGACGGGCTTCCACGGCATGCACGTAACGCTCGGTGCCATCATGTTAACGATCATCTGGTTGCGCGTGGTCAAGGGACACTTCACGCCAGACAAGCACTTCGCCTTCGAGGCGGTCGCCTGGTACTGGCACTTTGTTGATGTCGTCTGGGTTGGGTTGTACGTGTTTGTTTATTGGATGTAATCGCCCAGGATGCTGAACGGCTTGCGTGACTACGCGGCGATCCAGCCAAACTTGAACGAAGCGACCAGCAAAAGAACCAAAAGTATCGATAGTCCCACGCGCACTTTCAGGGCGGTCAGCAGGCGCGGCGATTCCGGATGATCCTTGTCCTTGACCATGAAAAACAGCCCGGAGAAGAGGGCGAGCACTATCGCCGCAAGCAGAACCAGTACAATAGTTTTCATGACCATCTCCAAGCGTCGACAATAAGCAATTATATCGTGAACGAAGCAATCAAAAAGAAAATCCTCGGTTGGATTCCGTACGTAATTGGCGCAGTGCTCGTTGTGCAGTTTCTGGCGCTTGGCGTCTGGCAAATCTATCGTGGTCTTGACGCAAGTGCCGAGAGGCGAGCTTTCTCGTCGCAGGCGGGTTTCGCCTCATGGTCGGATGGCATGGAGGTTCGCTCCTTCCAGAAACTCAAGGCAACCGGCCAGTTCGATGAGCAGCACCAGTTCTTGCTCGAAAACATCATTATTAACAGCCGCTACGGTTACTACGTCCTGACACCACTCATCGTCGAAGACGGTGCGCCCGTATTAATCGTTAATCGTGGCTGGGTTGAACGCACAGGCCAGGACTTTGATAGCAGCAGGATCGCGCTGAAAAGCGCGCGCGTCACTGTCACAGGACGTGCTGGCTCATTGCCAAGGGCTGGTTACCGGATGGGCGATGCAATAATCGCCGACTCTTCCTGGCCCGTGCCTGCGGTGTATCCGGAGCTCGCCGATCTTGAAAATGCGCTTGGCCGCGATGTTCAGCCTTTCGTCCTGCTTATGGATCCACAAGACGAGCTCGGCTATTACCGCCACTGGGTACCTGAGGAAATGGGCCCTGGCAGACATTACGCCTACGCTTTGCAATGGTTCGCGATGGGAATAGTGCTTGCCGGCCTGCTGCTGTGGAATTTTCGCAAGCGCGGTCTGGAGTCATGAACGACCCGGCACGACAGCGGACAGGGCGGCTGCAGCTCCTGCTTGTTGCGGCTGTTTTCCTCGGCCCGTTACTCATCGCCGCATGGATGTACTACGGCGGCGGCTCGGTGCAACCTCAGGGCAGAACGAATCACGGTGCTTTGCTGGAACCCATCGCCAATCTCGCCGAAGAACTGCCGGACTCTGCGATTCACGTGCATTACCAGCAAAGCTGGGTGTTGCTGTATTCGCACGACACCACCTGCGACGCTAACTGCAGGGACGCGCTGTACACGTTGCGCCAGTCTCGTCTGATGCTCGGTAAGGAGATGGATCGCCTGACCCGCGTTTTCTTGCACGGCAATACGCCGCCCGATACAGTGTTTCTGGCCGAAGAGCACGCGGGCCTGGTGACGATAGAGGATGGCAGTCTCACCAGACTGCTGAATAACGAGAAACCTGCGGATCTCCCGGCGAATGGCTATTACCTGATCGACCCTCTCGGCAATCTTGTAATGTATTTCCGACCGGATCTCGATCCTTCTGAGATGGTCGATGACGTTAAGCGCTTGCTTAAGTTATCGCGCATCGGCTGACGGGCGCTCAAATGAACACGAACGTGGAGACATACGCGGACTGGCGTGACTATTACGAGCTGACAAAGCCTCGTGTCGTCATGCTGATTGTGTTTACGGCCATCGTTGGCATGTTCCTGTCAGTACCCGGCTGGCCCGGAGCGGCACCGCTGGTTTACGGCACGCTCGGTATCGGACTGGCCGCATCGTCAGCCGCCGTATTCAATCACGTTGTCGATGCGCGCATTGATATTCAAATGATGCGCACACGCGGCCGCCCCCTGCCGCAAGGAAAGCTGACCGAGAAGTCGGCGCTCGTCTTTGCGTCAGTGATCGGTATCGTAGCAATGATCATCCTTACGTCTCTCGTCAACACGCTCACCGCTGTCCTGACCTTTGTTTCCCTGATCGGCTACGCCGGCGTTTACACGATGTATCTCAAGCGTGCGACGCCGCAGAATATTGTCATCGGTGGCGCGGCCGGTGCAGCGCCTCCAATTCTTGGCTGGACCACCGTGACGGGCGAAGTAACCAGCAGCGCTTTGCTACTCTTCCTGATTATCTTCCTTTGGACACCACCACATTTCTGGGCGCTGGCCATCGCAAGAAAGGAAGAGTATGCGAAGGTCGATATTCCGATGCTTCCTGTGACGCATGGCGAGGCCTACACGCGGTTAAATATTCTTCTGTACACCATCCTGCTGTTTGTCATTACGATCATCCCGTACCTGACCCGCATGAGCGGCGTTATCTACTTGCTGTCGGCAATCGTCCTTGGCGTTGCTTATCTCATTTACGGGATTCGGATGTGGCGCGATCACGATGATCTGGAATTGCCGATGAAATCGTTCAGGTTTTCAATTTCTTATCTGGGATTACTTTTCTCGGCACTGCTGATAGACCATTACTTCCTGTTCCAGCTAAATCTCTGGTAGCGGCAACCAAACAAGCGTCGTTTCGGCCGTGGCTTCGGATAATTATTGCCAACCCCACCCTTGCCGTGCGCGCATCCAGCGCTACACTCAGCGCTACTTATGAGTAACGCTAACCGAACTCAGGCTTTTGAGCGCCTGGTGCGACCGCACTTCGACCGTTTGTTTCGACTCGCGTGGCGCCTGACGGGCGCCACGGCAGAGGCCGAAGACCTGTTTCAGGAATTGTTGATCAAGGCGTTCGGCCAGTTGGACGACCTTGTAACAAAGGACGAGCCCGGATCGTGGCTGTGCCGCGTTATGTACAACCTGTTTATTGACGAGCAGCGCCGCTTTGCGCGTCGCCGCATGCTTACCGTCGAAGAGGGGCAGCTCGCCGGCGAAGGGATTGCGGGCCTGGCCGGTCCTGACGACCCAGCTTACGACCATGCCCGCTACGAGACTCTGAAGCAACTGGACGCGGCGCTCGCTCAATTAAGCGATGAACACCGTACTGTAGTGCTCCTGCACGACACAGAGGGCTACAAATTGGCTGAAATACAAGAACTTACCGGCATACCAGTTGGCACAATCAAATCCCGGCTGCATCGCGCCAGAGCGCGCTTGCGCGAAATTCTCACCGAAAACGGAACCATTTCCTGAGGCACTGCGTGTAAGAGACGAAGCAGGATGAAATCATGATAAAAAACGACATTAATCAACCGATTGGCGATGATAGTGAAATTCAGGCGCTGTTAAAGGATTACCCGATGCCCGAAGCTGCAACAGGATTCTACGACCAGGCGCTGGTGCGGGCGACGCACGAAGGATCGCGCCGGCAACGCAATCGTTGGTTGATGACCGGGTTTGGCTCAGCGATCGCAGCAACAATTGCTATTTGGGCAATTAGTAGCGTGCTTCTGACGACACCTGACTTGCCAAACCCCGCTGCCACAATTCCCGGTGTCAGCATTGCCCTTGAGCAGCCGCGCACCGTGAACCTGGTTTTTGCGTCTGCAACGTCACTGGATAGCGCGACGTTAACTGTGTCGCTACCCGCTGGCATCGAGCTCGATGGCTTTCCGGGACAGCGCGAGATTACCTGGGAAACCAGCCTCAACAAAGGCAAAAACCTGTTGCCGTTGACGCTTGTCGCCCTTAGTCCGGCCGGCGGTCAACTGCTTGCCCGCCTTGAACATGACGATCGCGACCGGACTTTCCGTTTGCTTGTGGATGTAACCTGAGAACCGACCGAAACGGATTCGGCGGTCTTATTGGAGTAAGGACATGAAACATTTCAACGTATTTGTCGCGACGCTCATATTGACTGGCCTCGCCTTTCTTCCGACCACGGCGCGGGCCGATGACGATGCCTGGGACGACCTCGACGTAACAATGGAAATCGTCGATGACCTCGCGAGTGTCGGAGATACGATCGCGAGAATGGAGGGTCCGGGGGACGTCGTCGCAGATAGCGGTGATGATTTGGATGGTGTTTCGGACGACGATTCAGATGATGACAGGAACGATGGTTCGAGCGACGACAGCGCCTCGGACGACGACGAAGGTGAGATCGACAGCGAGGACGACGAAGCGTCCGAGTTCGAGGAAGAGGACGGCGACAGCTTCGCGGACGACCGCGACTTCGAGGACGAAGATCTCGATGACGAAGACGACTTCGAGGACGAAGAGGGCGAAGACGTCGACGATGACGAAGAAGACGACGATGACATGGACGATGACGACCTCGACGACGACGCGGTCTAGTCCGGATTGAGCCTTAAACCGGGCGTAATCGATGAGTTAATGCCAAATCCCTCCGAAAGAGCCCTTTCGGGGGGATTTTCTTGCGCCACGTCATAGTTTTTAGGGGTACAAAGCCGGTACCCTTGCCAGTCTACATAACGCGGACCATCAGGAGCTTGGGCAAGCCCGTGATACGTGCGACAACACACCAACTAAGATCCTTCACGGCGATAGCCTTGCTGGCGATCTCTTTGTGCCTTACGCCCGCGTTAGCGGCGAAGGCCGCAACAGCGCAGGACGCATTCGAAGACGGCAACCGGCTGTTCCGCGACGACCTCTACTGGGCGGCATTACTCCGCTATCGACAGGCCGGGGAAGCCGGCATGGACACGCCGCTTCTGCACTACAACGCCGGCGTCGCCCATTATCGCGCCCAGCAACACATTCGCGCTCGCACCGCGCTGCTCAAGGCGGTTCAGTCGCCGAGCCTGCGTGTCATTTCACAGTACAACCTAGGTTTGACCGCACACGCTCTCGGCGATGTTGATGACGCCCTCCACTGGTTCCGGCAGGCTCGCGACCAGGAAGAAAACGAGAAGATCCGCGAGTTCGCCATTATTGCAATTTCGCGCCTGCAGACTCAGCGCAAAGCATCGGACACTATTCTCGTGCGTGTGGAGAAACGGCGTAAAGAGAAAAAGATTGGCGATTTCGATCTGCACGCGGTTGTCGGCTTCGGCAGCGATGACAACGTATACCGCTCACCCAGCCAGCCCTATATTGATTTTTCTGACCCAGCCTTGCCGCTGGTAACACCGGAGGAAGTCTCGGGCTCATACCTGCCCGTCGACCTGTCCGCCAAGTACTCCGTTAACAGCCTCAGGTTCGAGTCTTTTTTTGGTGAGTACCGCCTGTCCGGTCGCTACTACCAGGACAAGGAACTCGACAATGCCAACGAATTCAGCCACGAAATTCGCTTTGGTAGTGAATTCGACCGCAAGCAAGGCACGCGCAGCCGCGAAGTCTTTAGCGCATTCGCAATTGCCCAGCATGATGAGACCTACTTTGATCCTGATGATGGCGAGGCTCGCACTATCGGCGGAGTGCTAATTGATGATCGCTTCAACTACGTACGCTACGGGCCGGAGATGCGCTTTCGCCAGTCACATGAGCACTTATCGGTCGGTATGCGGATCAAGGGTCAACTGTGGAACTACCAGAAGACCGATGTCGTGCCAGAGTACGACCACGAGTACTTTGAGCTCGGCACAAACGTGCAGTACCGCTTCACAAGGTTTTCTCTGTTGCGCCTGACCGTTGATGCAACCAGCCGCCGCTTCGGCGACCGGCCATCATTTGACATCAACGGCCAACAGCTCATCACCAATAAGGAGCTGCGTTACGACTACCTCGACCTGGGCCTGCTCGCCAGGCAGCGCATTACAGAGAACATGTGGTTTGGGTTCGGCTACGTGCGTACGAGTCGCACCGACAAGTTTGTTGGCTACAACGACTACACACGGGACGGCTACAAGTTTGAGTTCAGCTGGTCTCCGAGTCCAAGATTCGAGCTCGATCTGGACGCTTACTACCGCAATTACAGTTTTCCGAATGCTTTCGCGTTCAACAATCCTGTTGCCGGGCCAAAAACTCTCGAGACGGCATACGGGCGCCTTGCCGCCACATTCCGCATGACGCCGCACCTGCACCTGGTTGCCGAAGCGGTGTACCGTGAATCCGTATCGACCGACATACGTATCGGCTACGAACGCAAGCGCTACTCAATCGGTCTTCTTTGGCGACAATAATTAGTTAGTTGGAATAATTTCTGTTTGCTAAGATGGCGCGCTCTCACCAGGCCGCCTAACCCCTCCCGATGGACGTCACGCCGATCCTCGAATCTCTGAACGACGCTCAGCGTCAAGCCGTTACTGCGGCCGCGGAACCCATGTTGGTTATCGCTGGCGCCGGCAGTGGCAAGACGCGTGTGCTCGTTCATCGCGCAGCATGGCTGATCGATGTCGAAGGCATCTCACCACATAGCTTGCTGGCCGTGACCTTTACCAACAAAGCAGCCGCAGAAATGCGCGGTCGCATCGAGGCTCTGCTTGGCACGCCGGTCGGCCACCTGTGGATAGGCACGTTCCACGGGCTTGCACATCGCCTGCTGCGCCGGCACTGGCGCGAAGCGGAGTTACCGCAGAATTTTCAGATCATCGACTCGGATGACCAGCTTCGGCTAATCAAGCGCCTGCTGCGCGGCATGGATGTCGATGACAGCCTCTGGGTACCCCGGGAAATTCAATATTTCATTAACGCGCAAAAGGACGAGGGCCTGCGACCGAAACATCTCGATGACGAGGGCGACCCGAATCGACGCCAAATGATTGCTTTTTACCAAGGCTATGAAGAGGTTTGTCAGCGCGGCGGGCTGGTCGATTTCGCAGAGCTGTTGCTGCGCGCCCACGAACTTTGGCGCGATAACGCCGAATTGCTGGCGCACTATCAACGTCGCTTCGCACATCTGCTCGTCGACGAGTTTCAGGACACGAACGCCATTCAATACGCCTGGCTGCGGTTACTCGCGGGAGACAAGGGCGTGCCCTTTGTGGTCGGTGACGACGACCAGTCTATCTATCGCTGGCGCGGCGCCCGAGTTGAGCATATCCATCGCTTCCAAAAAGACTTTCCATCCGCCTCGCTGGTCAAGCTCGAGCAAAACTACCGTTCCACAGCGACAATTCTGAATGCGGCCAACGCCGTTATTGCGAACAACAGTTCACGCCTTGGCAAGAATCTCTGGACCGAAGGTGCCGACGGCGAACCGATTCGCGTCTACTCCGCTTACAACGAACGTGATGAAGCGGATTTTATAGTCGGTCGCCTGCGCGACTGGATAGCCCAAGGCAACCTGCGCGCCGACTCGGCCATACTGTATCGATCAAACGCACAATCTCGCGTTCTCGAAGAAGGCCTGATCAACGCTCGCATACCTTATCGCGTTTACGGCGGCCTGCGTTTTTTCGAGCGAGCCGAAATCAAGGATGCGCTTGCGTATCTCCGGCTGATTTCAAACCGCGATGACGATTCGTCTTTTGAGCGCGTCGTCAACCGTCCGACTCGTGGCATCGGTGCCCGCACAGTTGAGATAATGAGGTCCTACGCGCGTGCCAACAGCTGTTCGATGTGGCGCGCGGCAGGGGCAATCGGCAGCGACGAACTCAATAGCCGCGCCGCGAATGCCGTACTCGCATTTTTGAACCTGATCGAAAAAATGGCGCGGGACGTTGCCGAGCTGGATCTGCAGGAAAAAGTTGATCACGTTATCTACGCCAGTGGCCTGGTGGATCTGTTCAAGAAAGAAAAGGGCGAAAAAGGCGAAACACGTGTCGAGAACCTGCTCGAGCTCGTCAGCGCGGCGAAAGGTTTTGAGCGAGACCCTGCAGAGGAAATGTCGGAGCTCGATGAGTTCCTGTCGCATGCGGCACTCGAAGCCGGCGAGGGTCAGGCGGATGCGTGGGAAGACTGTGTGCAACTAATGACGATGCACTCCGCTAAAGGTCTTGAATTTCCGCTGGTATTTCTGTCGGGCATGGAAGACGGGCTATTCCCCCACCAGCGCTCCATCGCTGACCCTAGCGGCCTCGAGGAAGAGCGACGCCTCTGCTATGTAGGAATTACCCGCGCCAAGCAATTGCTGTACATCACCCATGCCGACCAGCGTCGTTTGCACGGTATGGACAATTTTTCTCAACCGTCTCGCTTTATTTCCGAGATACCGGATGAGTTCGTCGAAGAGGTTCGCCCGCGCGTACAGGTCTCAAGGCCGATGCGCTCTGCATCCCGGCGCAGCGTCAAATCGACGGCTGGCAACGAGCTTGGCATCCGGCTTGGGCAGAGGGTGCGGCACGCCAAGTTTGGCGAGGGCGTCATCCTCAATTGCGAAGGCCAGGGCGCGCACGCGCGCGTCGAGGTTAATTTTGAGACAGCCGGCACAAAATGGCTTGTTCTGAGCTATGCGAATCTCGATCTGATGTAAACTAATGCCGTCAGCGTGGTTGGCTGCGCTGTAAGGCTTGATAAGAACAATGAAAATTCTCATTCTCGGCGCAGGCCAGGTTGGTTCATCAGCGGCGTATCACCTGTCGCGCGAAGAGGCCAACGAAGTCACGGTCGTCGACAGACGCTCCGACGTCTTGCGCGAACTGCAGGATCGTCTGGATATTCGCACCGTAGTTGGCCACGCCGCATATCCCGAAGTTCTCAATCGTGCAGGTGCCAACGATGCGGACATCGTTGTGGCGCTAACCGACTCCGATGAGACGAACATGATCGCGTGCCAGGTGGCTTACACCTTATTTCATACCCCGACCAAGATCGCTCGCATTCGCTCTGCCGACTATATGAATTCCAAAGACCTGTTCACGCAAGACGCCATTCCCCTCGATGTGCGTATCAGCCCCGAACAGCTGGTCTGTGAATACGTCGAACAACTGATTCTTTTTCCGGGCGCGTCACAGGTACTCGATTTCGCTGATGGCAGAGTCCGGCTGGTCGGCGTGCGGGCAGACAGGGACGGGCTTCTCGTCGGCCAGCGCATCGCTACTTTGAAGGAACACATTCCCAACTCCGAGGCTCGTATCGCGGCCATTTATCGCAAGGGTAAGTCGATAATTCCGGATGGAGACACCGTGATCCAGGAGGGCGATGCGGTCTTTTTCATCGCCGATCGTAAAGACATTCGCGTCTTCATGAGTGAGATGCGTCGGCTTGAAGACCCGGTGCGCCGCGTTGTAATTGCCGGGGGCGGAAATATTGGCGTGCGTCTCGCGCTCGCACTCGAGCAAACTAACCAGGTCAAGATCATCGAGCGCGACCCAAAGCGTGCCCGGCACATTTCCGAGCGACTCAACAAGGCGATCGTTCTGGTTGGTGATGCCGCGGACGAAGAGTTACTGCTGGAAGAAAATATCGACAACGTTGATGTCTTCTGCGGACTGACCAATTCCGAAGAGGCGAACATTCTCAGTTCCATGCTTGCCAAACGTCTTGGCGCCAACAAAGTGATGGCGCTGATCAACAGGGCATCCTATGTGGATCTCGTCGAGGCCAGCACGATCGACGTTGCCATTTCGCCCCAACAGGTGACTATCGGGTCGTTGCTTGCCCACGTCCGCCGCGGTGATGTTGTCAAAGTGCATTCTCTGCGTCGCGGCGCTGCAGAAGCCATTGAGGCTATCGCACACGGCACCGCGGACGAGTCCAGGGTTGTCGGCCGCAAACTCGAGGATATCGATTTGCCGAAGGGCGCCTCAATCGTCACGCTGGTGCGTAATGGCCAGGTCATCATTGCGCACCATGACACCGTTATCGAAACGGATGACCACGTCATTCTCTTCCTGACCGATCGGCGCAAGATCGAAAACCTGGAAAATCTGTTCCAGGTTGGCGTTTCTTTCGTCTAGGTATCAGAACAGCTAATGAACTGGACGGTAGTACAACGAATCCTCGGGCTGCTACTGATGATGTTCAGCCTCACGATGCTGCCGCCGATCGTTATCAGCATTATTTTTGCCGAACCATCCTGGCTGCCTTTTGCTGAGGGTTTTGGGCTAACGCTGGGTGCCGGTCTGATTTGCTGGTTACCCGTGCATCGCTCGCGCAAGGACCTTCGATTGCGTGATGGCTTCCTCGTCGTTGCTGCATTCTGGACGGTACTGGGCACGTTCGGTGCCGCACCGCTGTACTTCGCCGACTCAATAACGATGTCGTTTACGGATGCTGTGTTTGAGTCGATGTCCGGGCTGACGACAACCGGAGCCACGGTTTTGACTGGCCTCGATGATTTGCCCAAGTCGATTCTTTACTATCGCCAGCAATTGCAGTGGCTAGGCGGCATGGGAATCATCGTTTTGGCCGTTGCTGTATTGCCGATGCTCGGCGTCGGTGGCATGCAGCTGTATAGGGCAGAAACGCCGGGGCCGGTCAAGGATACAAAACTTACACCGCGCATTACGGAAACGGCCAAGGCGCTGTGGTACGTCTACCTGGCCTTTACGATTGCCTGTGCGGCAAGCTACCTGGCCGCGGGCATGGGTTGGTTCGACGCGCTGTGCCATGCGTTTTCTACCGTCGCGATCGGTGGCTTCTCGAC
>RCNB010000563.1_pt1 | contig 24239 bp, 26 predicted proteins | sample 2041321 | NCBI WGS metagenome assembly RCNB01 (sample SAMN09708232, study PRJNA481090) | Marine sediment metagenome, whole genome shotgun sequencing project. | reverse complement strand
GTGGCCGTGATGCTCCCTCCGATGGTCATCTTTTTTACGGCATTCAGCCTGTTGGAGGACATCGGCTTTATCCCCCGCGTGGCATTTAACATGGATCGGCTGATGAGGGCGGTGGGTTCCCAAGGAAAGCATACGATGGTGGCCATGATGAGCTTCGGCTGCAATGTCACCGGTGTCTTTAGCTGCCGTATCATTGAGAATGCCAAAGACCGCATCGTTGCTATCATCACCAGCCCGTTGATTCTCTGTAACGGTAGATTCGGGGCAGGGCTGGCGCTCGTCATCCTGTTCTTCGGTGATCGCGCACTTCCGGTTATGCTGGCCTACTTGGCTATCAGCGTAGGAGCGATGCTTTTTGCTACCTGGATTTTGAACCGCCTGTTCTTCCGCAGAGAGCCAGGCGGTTTCGTCATGGAGCTTCCTCCTTACCGGAAGCCCAAATGGGGGCAGGTGATTCGCCGGTCGCTGGTTCATCAAGTTGGTCACACCATGGGCCGTGCGGTGATGATCGCTGCCCCAGCCATGCTTATAATCTGGTTGCTGGGTAACCTTCCTCCCAATGCTCCCTTTGAGCAGACGGCCGTCGGTCATTTGGTGAGCTTGCTGGATCCACTTGGCCGCCCTTTCGGACTGACCGGGGAGATGCTTACTTCCCTGGTTTTTACGCTGCCGGCCAAGGAGATCGTTGTTTCATCGCTCGCAATGACGTATGGTCTGCAGACGACGCTGGCGGATTCGCAGACCATCTTGAACCATCTGGCGGGAACTTGGACGCCACTTGTCGCTTTCTCATTTATCACTTTCTACATGCTCTATCTGCCCTGTCTGGTCACTGTCTGGGCCACATGGAAGGAAACCCGCAGCTTTAAATGGGTACTGATAGGCTCCCTTGTGTCCCTGACCATGGCCAGCATTATTACATTCATTGTGTACCAGGGAGGAAGATTTTTGGGGATTTCATGAGATTTTAGCTTCCCGTGACCTAGTTTTAGCGAGGTACGCTGGAAATAACAATGTCAAGAATTGAGCCATTTGAGGAACATGCAGCAGAATATGAGGCCTGGTTTGAAAACAACAGGTTTGTTTATGAGTCCGAGTTGATGGCCATAAAAAAGCAATTAACCAAGAAGGGTGAGGGTGTAGAAGTTGGAGTAGGCAGCGGCCGGTTTGCAGCTCCCTCAGGCATCCGATTTGGTGTAGATCCTTCCAGTAAGATGAGGACACTTGCCCGGAACAGAGGGGTTGAAGCGATTGATGGAGTAGCAGAGAATCTCCCTTTTAAGAATTGCAGATTTAGCTTTGTTCTGATGGTCACAACGATTTGTTTTCTAGACAATATTGAAGCTGCTTTTAAAGAAGCATCCAGGATACTCAAACCGGGTGGTCACATTATCATTGGGTTTATCGATAAAGACAGTCCTGTTGGAGTACTATATCAACAACACAAGAAAGAGAGTGAATTCTATGAAGCAGCAACGTTCTATTCCGTCTATGAAGTCACTTCATATTTGAAGAAAGCGGGTTTCAAAAACCTGAGCTTTACACAAACGATTTTCCATCGTCTTTCAGCGATTAAAAAACTCGAGCCAATCAGAGAGGGTTATGGCAATGGATCATTTGTTGTGGTCAAGGCATTTAAACCAAAAACAGTTGGAGGGTAATAGAAATTCAGAGCCAACATAAAAAAATCGAGATTAAATGGATATAATAGCATTGTTAATATACTTGCTCATTGGTCTTTTTGCTGGATTTATGAGCGGGATGTTTGGAATAGGTGGTGGTTCAGTAAGAACGCCTTTACTTTATGTTGCTGGATTGCCTCTGTTAAGTGCTTTTGGAATAAATATATTTGTCATACCCTTCTCTTCTCTTGTAGGGGCCATAAGTCATAAAAAAAATATAGATTGGAAATTTGCTCCATATGTAGTGATTGGCGGCACTGTTGGCTCGGTAATGGGTGCATTTTTAGCGGGTCTCATACCAACCTTAGCCCTGGCGATTATCTTTGTTATTGCATCCATTGTGACGATAATAGGAATCTATTCGGAAAGAGTCAGCCCAAAGATCGCCCATAAAATTAACCCAAACGCCACTACTATCATCAGTGGAACATTTTTTCTTAATTTGCTTACTGGTATGCGCGGAGGCAGTGGAGGGTCTTTATTTCCTCCCTTTTTAAGGACGATGAAAATTGATGTACATAGAGCAATTGCGACATCCTTATTTGCAACCATTTTTACAGCGATTGCTGCGGCGATTATCTATTGGTATCGGGGTGATATAATACTGTTGCCAGCATTAGTGGTGATTATAGGCTCCATGAGTGGAGCAAGGATAGGGAGTTTAGTTTCTCTAAAAACTAAACCTGTTTGGTTAGAAATAGGGCTTTCAATATTTGTTATAATTCTTACACTGGTAATAGTGTGCAAGATACTTTCACAAGAATTATAAAGTTCACATAATTATGGAGCTCTATATTATTAATGCCAGATCACGAGTATTTCAGCGCCGGTCTCAGACGTGTAAGGACCATGAGTCGTTTTAGAATGAATAAGCTGATACGTTCCCTGAGTGTAAGCCTTCCCTCCTATTTCATATTGACCCTTTAAAATATAATGCTGTTCAGTTTTGATATGTGAATGGTCTTCCATTTTAAACCCCTTTGGAAGTTGCAGGATGATCGTTCTTCCTCCTTCGTCATCACGTAACACTTTAATTTTAGTGCCTTGCTGATGGGTATCTCCGGCGTCCTGCCATTCCATTGAATTACAGTTCACGATCATATCTAACATATTGCCCTCCTAATTTTATGATACATATAATCACTCCAGTTTAATAGAGCTAATTTCTTTTGCGAAATTCATTTTTTTCTATCCTGCCTCAGTTTGATTCATAATTCTGTATCTATTAGAATTCAGAATATCGCGCATGAAAATTAAAATCTTGGGAACGGAATCACTGGGAGTTCGCGGATTATCTTGTGCTGTGGAAATTCATGACCGCAATATCATCATCGATCCCGGAGTAGCCTTGGGTTATCAACGACATAACCTGCTCCCTCACCCTTTTCAAATCGCTGTGGGGAAGTATGTCTGTCAGATATCCAGCTCTTGAACAATGCCTCCATAGAACAAATATTAGCCTGGAAGCCCAATATTGTTCTTGCTTCAGGGCCACCCTTATATCTTCGACATCTTTCATCGCAGAAACGGAAGCGAGCTCGCGAAAATGCTTTGCTTATAGCCCGAGAAATTTCCACTTTGATTCTAGATCACCATATGCTACGGAGCGAAGAGGGCTATCGTTTTTTAGATGACCTATCAGCCTCAGCTGGACACAGAATCTTCTGTGCTGCCGATTATATGGGATGCAGACGCCTTCCACTTGAGGCCTGGAGGCAGCGCCTTTACAGCGAGATGCCAGTGCCTGAAGGCTGGCATAAAGCCTACTCCCAAGGAAAGGTAGATACGGATCAGTATAAAAAATGGATGGGCATAGATATTCAGGATATGATTTGTGGTGATTCTTTCTGAAAAAGTGATTATGTTTCGTTTCAACCGAATTCTGTACAGTTTGTTTTTAACTCAGATGTTGGAGCGAAGCCGGGGATTTTTATCCAGGAACTTTTTGAGGATTCTTTTGATGAGGGAACCCTGGTCGTGCTTTACATAAAAATATCCAATTAGAGAGGCAACAAAGGCGCCTCCCGCATCCACAACCAGGTCCCACATGGTGTCGACCAGGCCGGATTTCTGCATATTCAACCCAAAAATGGAGTCCATAGCGAACTCATAGATTTCCCAGAGCGCGCCGATGGCCATGGCAAAGCAGAAGGAAAACAAGACGATCAGGAAAGGGCTGGCGGTGATGTGCTTGGACCGATATATGACATAAAGAATGATAAAAGCAACAAAACCCAGATTAACACTTGATAAAGAATGCAGGAAGATGTCCCACCACCAGATCTGGGTATAATATCCATGAACTGACCCCAGAAAAATTGCTGCATAAATAAAGATCACAAAGATAAACTCGAATTCCATAGGGAGGGAAATGCGCAGACTTCTCCCTACCACGGCAGGAAGAAAAGTAAGGGATAGAGTTAAGAGGATCATGAAGAGATCCGACCACCTGCCGGTGATGACGGCGTACACCGCTGCGAAAAGGAGGGTCAGCCGCAGAATACTTGATATAAAAAGTTCAAGGCGGTCAACCCGATCGAATTTCTGTCCTGTAGAAAACATCATGATCTTGCTCAATTTGCCCCCGATTGGGCTAGTTTGTCAACTGAATCTGAGATTGAGGGGCAAACGAGCCCCTGCTTTTCATAACCGATACTCAACTGAAACCTTTTATTATAATATTAAAGAATGGAAGACACATCCAACACCTAAATGGTCTGGAGACAGAACTCGAAGAAGGTGATAATATTGCAGCATTCCCTCCTATTGCGGGTGGCTGAATTATGAAAAAATCACAACATTTATTAAAAAAACAAAAATCGAAGTGGGCCCTGGTCCTTATGGGAGGTGGTGCACGCGGCCTGGCGCATATAGGTGTTCTCGATATTTTTCAAAAGAACGGATTGATGCCTGATGTAATCGTCGGGACCTCTATGGGAGGAGTCATTGGCGGCTTGTTTGCTTATGGACTCTCTCCTCTGAAGCTGAAAGAATTGATGAATGATGTTCGCTTGAAGAAATTAATTGATAAACTGATTCCGCGACTTTTATTAAAGAAACCAAATATTCTGTTTGACTATCGAATTTTAGGGAACTTTGGACAAAGAATGCTTCAAGAAATAGGACTCAAAAGAAAGGACTTGGTTGAATCATATTTGAAAAATATTGTAGGTGATGTTCATATCGAGGATTTGCCCATAGAATTCGCTTGTAACGCTGTTGATTTAATTTCAGGTAGAGAGATTGTATTTGATAGAGGCAAACTCTATGAAGCGATTCGAGCTACCATGTCCTATCCATTCATTTTAGAGCCCGCAAAAATCGGTGACATGTTACTCTTGGATGGTGGAATCCTGGATAATGCACCAGTAGAGGTCGCAAAGAAATTAGGTGCTGAATTAGTAATTCTGGTTGATATTCATAAACCTCTAGAGGAAGTGCCAGAGAAGAGATGTGCCAACACATTTCAGCTTGTCCAGAGAATGATTGAAACCATGATAGAAAATACTACTGAGGAGAAAATGAAGAGGGCAGATATCATTCTAAAACTTGACTTAAACTTTGACATTTTTGATTTCTCAGATCCCCTGAAAATAATTGAAGCAGGAGAAAATGTTACTACCCAGAATCTTGAAGAAATCAAAAGACTGGTAACTGGGGGCTCTCACAACCTTGTAAAAAAATATTTTCAATCCAAAAGAGGCTAAAGAATCGTGGGACTGAAAAAATAAGAATTCTATCTGCGATTTAGTTGGGCAGTTCTTCAGAGAAATCCAATATGTGTAGGAATATTTCTGTTTCAGGGAAGTTGTAGCACAACAGTTTTATAATCGTGTGGCCCTTTATAGAATTGTTCGAATATCGATTCGCAATTTTCCTATATATATTTTCCTTTTTGTAATGATTCAAGAAATTCCAGCTTGGCGCTGGACTGAATCCGGTTCTTGTATGAGGAAGGCATTTAGTCAGGAAGACGGCTAGAAGTATCGTGACGGGAATATTTTTGGCATGTATTTTGCACATATTATTTTGTTATGAGAGCTTACAAACAAGGAGGCAAGTGAGATGTCAAATCAAGAAAGAAATGGATCAAGAAATCAAGAATCCCGGGTACAGGGACCGAGGGGCGCTGGCAGAGGGCGCGGAATGGGAGGCGGGTTTGCCGCGGGTCCAGGCGGGAGTTGTATATGCCCGAGTTGCGGACAAGAAAGTGGCCACCATTTGGGAGTCCCCTGCAATAACACAAAATGTCCAAATTGTGGCGCGTATATGGCTCGGAAATGAAATTTCCCATTGAATCTGGAGAGAAAAATGGATAAAGCAGTTAAAGAATTAGATCAGTTGCAGCATTTTTTTCTTAAACTCAGAGATCAAGCTTATGTAAAAAAGGAACATTTTTGCGGCGTTGATGTAAAAAGGGAAGCAGAAATGCGCGGCTATGCCCTTGCATACACATACGCAGCAGGGCAGATCTTTGAGCTGATCAAAAAGCTGGAGAATTAGTGAGCTTTGGAATATGAGATGATCGCTTTTGGTCCGGTTCCGTCTAGGCGCCTCGGTAGAAGCCTTGGTATCAATAATATTCCTCCAAAATATTGCACCTATGGGTGTGTGTACTGTCAGGTCGGACGGACCTCACATATGCAGGCAGAGAGAAGTAATTTTTACAGGCCTGAAGCCATCGTTCAGGATGTATTGAACAAATGCAAAAAAGCACAAGAACAGGAACAAACGATCGATTATTTGACTTTTGTTCCTGATGGAGAGCCGACCTTAGACATTGATCTAGGCTTAGAGATCCTTCTTCTCAAACCTTTAGGAATCAAAACGGCTGTCATAACAAATTCTTCCTTGTTGTGGAGGGCCGATGTCCGTGCTGAAATAAAAAATGCCGATTTGATTTCTGTAAAAATTGATACTGTGAATAATGAAACCTGGCATAAAATCAACAGGCCGCACGGCTCTCTCAATCTGGATGATATTCTCGCCGGAATAGACGAATTGGTCAGAGATTACGATGGTAAGTTGATAACTGAAACAATGCTAATTCATGGTTTAAATGACAGCAGTAAAGAATTGAATAAAATTGCAGGATTTATAGCAGGCATAAAGCCGGAAAAAAGTTATCTGACCATACCCACAAGACCTCCAGCTGAAAAAGGAATTGAAGGCCCACTAGAGATAGATGTCATTCACGCTTTTCAGATATTCGAGGAGCATGCCATTCCAACAGAATATTTAATCGGTTATGAAGGGAATGCCTTCTGCAGTACGGGAGATGTGGCAGAAGACTTATTAAGAATCACCGCGGTTCACCCCATGAGAGAAGATGCTGTCAAAGAACTATTAAAGAGATCCGGGGCCGGGTGGAAGGTTGTTCAGGAGCTGTTGCGCCAGGATAAACTAACCAAAGTCACATATAATCAGAAAAAGTTTTTTTTACGAACGTTCAAATTTAATAAGGGATGAGCTTCTAGAAGCTTTGATTTCATTCATCAGCAACATGGGTTCTGATTCCATGCTTAAAATCTGATACAATAATTAGGCAATGGGCCAAGTGGAGAATTCAAAGGGGAATAATCCCGAACGCCTTGTCGTTGTCCTCCGTACCCTCAGTAATGTTCACCGAGTCCTGGTCAAAGAGAGAAATCGCAGTCTGCTCCTAAAAAACGTCTGTCATACCCTTGTCAAAGAGCGGGGATATTATAACGCGTGGATTGCTTTATTCAATCAGTCCGGGGACTTTGAGGAGGCAGCTCAAGCTGGAATAGGAAACAAATTTCACTCAATACTTAAGCGTTTCAAGAATCAAGAATTGACGGAATGTGCAACAGCCGCTTTATCCCAGCCACAGCTTGTGTTGACCGAAGATCCTCAGGCTGCATGTCCGGATTGTATTCTATCCCAGGGCTATGGTGGTAGAGGCGCATTAACAGTCAGGTTGGGATACGGCGAGAGAATTTTTGGAATACTTTGCGTATCCACTCCCCTGGACATGGTTGCAGATGCAGAAGAAAGAAATCTAATTGTTGAAGTGGCCGAAGATATCGCCTTCGCTCTTAATGGCATAGAGGTGGCGAATGAAAAGAACCGGGCGGAAGAATTGCTTCAAGAATCCGAGAATAGGTATAGAAGCGTATTTGAAAACACCGGAACAGCTGTTGTTATTATTGAAGAAGACATGACCATTTCGATGGCGAACACACAATTTGAACGGCTCAGTGGTTTCTCTAAGCGAGAAGTTGAGGGCAGAAAGAAATGGTCAGAATTTGTGGCGATCGAAGATTTGGAAAGAATGAAGGAATATCATCTCAATCGAAGGGAAGATGAAAAGAGCGCACCTTCTGAGTATGAATTTAAGTTTGTCGACAAGAGAGACAGAAAAAAATATATATTTTGCACAGTCGGGATGATACCGGAAACTAATAAAAGCATTGCCTCATTTATCGATATCACATCTCTCAGACTCGCTGAAAAGGCCCATAAAGAAAGTGAGGAGCGCTTTAGAGATTTGATCGAGAACTCACCCATCGGAATCAGTTTTATCCAGAATGGTAAGGTTGTATACAGAAATCCCGAACAACAGCGGCTTTTCGGCCCACTTACAGAAACCACCATTCCATTCAATATGGATAATATCCATCCTGCGGACGTCGAGAAGGTTCGGAAGATGTATCAGGCACTCATCAAGAGAGAATCAAATGCGTTTCAGACAGAATTCAGGTTTTTCCCGGAAGGGAGAGTCGGCAGCAAACCCGATATTAAATGGGTAGATTGCCGCGCAAATAGGATTAAATATGAAGGCGATGGGGCGATTCTCGTAAATATGCTCGAAACAACGAGATCCAAGGAACTCGAACAACATTTGCTAATTCAGGATAAAATGGCATCACTGGGACACATGGCGGCAGGGATCGCTCACGAGATCAGAAATCCGCTTTCTGGAATAAACATATACCTGAATACGTTGGAGAGGCGCTATGGGAAACTCGAGAATACAGGAAAAGAGATAGAGATTATCGAACAGATTAAATCCGCATCTTTTAAGATTGAATCGGTAATACGAAGAGTCATGGATTTTTCTAAACCAGGCGAACCCAAGCTTGTTATAAGCAACATAAACGAACCAATCGATGAAGCCGTCAAACTTGCATCGGTCACTTTGCGAAAAAGCAAAATAAATATCGAGAATATCCTGAACAAAAACCTGCCCGCGTGTTTAATCGATCCTCCTCTCATAGAAGAGGTTCTTCTGAATCTCATCACAAACGCCGCAGACGCAATGAGAGAAATGGAGACAGATAAGAAAATTGAAATCGCTGCATCAGAGACGAAGGATACAATTTTGATAAAGGTTTCAGATTCTGGGCCAGGGGTGCCCTTCCACTTAAGGGATAAGATCTTTGATCCATTTTATACGACAAAGAATGACAGCTCGGGAATAGGCCTTAGCATATCCCATAGAATTGTTACAGATCATGGCGGTTCTATCGATATAGGATCGAGTAAATGGGGTGGCGCTGAGTTTAAAGTGAAAATTCCAATAAAACAGGATAGCGACTAAGATGGTAGAATATGCGATTTATTTGGTCGATGATGATCAATTTATAAGAAATGGCATTTTGGAAGCACTTGGCCAAGAATACACTATCAAAGCGTTCTCAAATGCCGAAGATCTACTCATTGAGATTGGCACAAGTTCTCCTGACCTTATTCTCTTGGATATCGGTCTGCCGGGAATGAACGGGATTGAAGCGCTCTCTGTGATCAAGAAGGATTATCCTGATATTCTAGTGATTATGATAACGGCTTATGAGGATATCGATACGGTGATCTCAGCTATGAAGGCAGGAGCGCATGATTATGTTGTAAAACCCATACTTATGGACGGTTTAGAGTCAACCATCAATAACGCCCTCGATACGATTCGATTAAGGAAAGAAGTGCAGGTCCTGCAAGAAAGATATCTTCAAGAAAATGTTCCATGTTTTATCGGAGAAAGTGATGCCATTCAAAGTATGATGGATTTTCTCCGCAAAGTAGCTGACAGTCCGGATACTCCCATCCTGGTTATTGGAGAGACCGGAACGGGGAAGGAATTGATAGCGAGCGCCATACACTTTAGAAGCCCCAACTACAAAGGTCCTTTTGTTACGGTGAATTGCGCAGCTATTCCCAAAGATCTTATTGAAAGTGAGCTTTTTGGATATGAAAAGGGAGCATTCACCGGTGCCAAGGCTTCGGGGAAAAAAGGATTGATAGAGGAAGCAGCAGCAGGGACATTGTTCTTGGACGAAGTTGGAGATCTCAGTCTTGAAGCGCAGGCAAAACTCCTGCGTTTTCTTGAAGCAGGAGAATTCTACAGAGTCGGTGGCACAAAAAAATTGCATGTACAAACAAGAGTAATTTCAGCGACGAATAAAGACATCGAAAAAATGGTAAATGACGGCGGTTTTAGGAAAGATCTCTTTTTCCGATTAGGCGTAATAAAAATTCAAGTCCCGTCGCTAAACGAACGCCGCGGTGACATCCTCCCCCTGGCAAAACATTTTCTCTCGGGATTCAATCAGAAATTCGGGAAAAGCTTCACAGGTTTTACCCCAGATGCCGGACAAGCTTTTGCAGAACATAATTGGACAGGTAATGTAAGAGAGCTAAGAAACCTGGTGGAGAGAGGAGTCTTGATAGGAATTGAACCTGAGCTTACCGCCGCGGATCTAGCACTAGGCGCATCTATTCACAAAGATTCCCAAGAGCGAAGCGGAACGGATATGGAGTTTCCTCCAATCCCTCCCACAGGGATTGACTTCCCCTCAATTCATGAAGCTTTCGAGAGATTTTATGTTGAGACCGCCTTGGAGATGGCAGCTGGGAATGAAAGCGAAGCAGCCAGGCTTCTTAACATAAATCACCACACTTTCAGGTATCACAGAAAAAAAATGAAGATAGAAAACTGAATACATCCTCCTTTAAATTCTTCGAATTCTTTTAGATAATTTACGAATCATCAACCACCCAGGAATCCATATCAAAAAAGATATTGTTTCTAAATAATTGATAATAGTTAAGTTATCTTCATGCCGAGGTATGGCATAAATCTTGCTTAAATAAAGGTGACCATGCTCATAGAAAGGTTAAATGTTCTTATTCAAAACACGACAAGGAGATTTCTGAATGAAAAATTATGACGTTGTGATCATTGGAGGAGGCCCTGCAGGAGTAACCTGCGCTATTTCCGCAAGAAATACCTACCCCGATAAGAGTATTGCCCTTATCCGAAAAGAAGAAATTGCCTTAATACCTTGCGGCATTCCCTACGTTATGCAATCGCTCAATTCGGTGGCTGATGATATCCTGCCCGATGGACTGGTGACTCAATCTGGGGTTGATTTGATTATTGATGAGGTTAAAGGCAAGGAAGATAAAACTCTGATTTTAGAAAGTGGAAGTGAGATCACATATGACAAACTGGTTCTGGCTTTGGGCTCCTATCCGGTCATTCCTCCTATTCAAGGCATGGAAAAGGAAGGTGTGTTTATTGTAAAGAAAGACAATACATACCTCGAAGAGATGAAAAAATACGCTTCTATGTCTAAAAAGATTGTAGTCATCGGCGGTGGCTACATCGGAGTGGAGATGGCGGATGAGCTAAAGATTGACAGGAGGAATGTACACCTGGTTGAAATGCAGGATAAGCTTCTTCCACTTACCATGGATCCTGAGTTCGGAGCAAAAGCCAAAGAACTCTTGGAAGATGCAGGAGTAAGTGTTCATCTGAACTGTAGAGTGGATGAAATATCCGGGACGGAAAAGGCAGTTGGAGTAAAACTGAGCAATGGAGAGGAGATTGAGGCGGATATGATCATTGTTTCAATAGGGGCAAGACCCAATGTCACTCTTGCCAGCGGCTTTGGATTGGCGGTTCATCCCCGGAATGGAATTTGGGTAAATGAATATCTCCGCACCTTTGATAAGGATATTTTCGCTATCGGGGATTGTGCGGCTAAATACGATTTTTTCACCGGTGAGTTTTCCAATGTCATGCTGGCATCAACAGCCATGGCTGAAGGCCGCCTGGTCGGCTCCAATCTTTTCGGGATCAAGGTTATGCGGAAATTCATTGGTGTTCTGGGATCTTTCTCCACAAAAATCGGAGACACCGCGTTTGGAGCAAGCGGACTTACCGAACAGAAGGCCCGAGCCATGAACTTAGATTATACCGTGGGGCAAGCGACTGCGGTCGACCGGCATCCGGGAAAATTGCCAAGAGCCTCTAAACTGCATATTAAGCTGATCTTTTCTCGTTATTCACATACTCTTCTAGGAGCTCAGATGTATGGTGGAGACTCTGTGGGCGAACTGGTAAACATGCTGTCAGTCATGATACTGAATAAGATGACGGATATGGATATCGACAATCTTCAAATCGGCACCCATCCCCTCCTGTCCGCCTCCCCCATTGCTTATCCTGTGATAAATGCTTCCGTTGATGCTATTAAAAAATGGTACGTGTATCATCCCAGACAGCAGTCATCTGAGGAACAACCAAGCGTTTCAGCATGAAACCACCATGGCTCTCTTCCTCTTAAGGCAATGAGTTCGGCGAAGATCCTCCTTGTTGTAGATGATCAATGGATACGAAACTCTCTACAATTGTTCTTAGAGGAAGAGGGCTGCTCGATTGTTGCTTTAGAATCAGCAGAAGAGGGTTTAGACAAAATCATAAAAAATAATTTTGATGTTGTGATCGCAGATTATTGCCTCCCTGGAATGAACGGCCTAAGGTTCATACGGAGAGTCAAAGCATTGCAACCCAATTCTGTACAAATATTGATAACAGCTTATAGGGATAAGAAAGTAAGAGAAGAGGCCAAACAAATAGGAGTCCATGACCTCATCGACAAACCCATCAGTGCAGAAACAATAGAGTCATCACTCTCACACATACTTAGTAAAAATACCAGAACACAGTGAGCGATTCACCATGAACGGATTTAAGCGGATTCTCGTAATCAACAAAGCGCTCCATGACTGCCATCGCAGTATCAGTTTAGTTCCGAATCCTCCTGGATTTGACTTCACTTGACAAATCGGATATTTGGAACTATATTATTATTGATAATGAAAACCATTTTCATTAAGGATATTGGCAATGCCCACTAATTCAGGTAAGAAAAGTTGGCAGACCTGATAATCCGATACAATTTTCAAAAACAGGAGGCAAATAAAATGCCGGGTGGCAACAGAACAGGCCCAATGGGAAGTGGTCCAGGAACAGGCCGTGGATTGGGTTACTGCACTGGAATGGATTTCAGACGAGGCTTAGGCAGAGGACTTGGATTTGGTGCAGGTCGTGGAAGGCAACAGGGAAGATTTGGATATCCCAGTTCCCAACCTTTAGAGAAAGAACAAGAAATGGCTATTCTCACAGACCAGGTAAACATGCTTGAAAATGAACTCGCACTGATCAAACAGAGACAAGCTGAAATAAAGAATCAGAAGCAGAGCAACACAAGCAAAAAGGAATAAGGGAGTATAAGCCATGCCTAGAGGAGATGGTACCGGGCCTCAGGGTTTGGGGCCGGGAACAGGTCGACAAAAAGGCAGAGATATCGGGACAGGGGTGAACTCATCTTTTCAGAAATCAACCCTGGGAGGGACTCTTTTTGCATTTGCATCTCTGCTCATCGGAAATTGGCTGGACAAAAGACTCTCTGATAAAAAAAACAAACATAAATCCGACGAAGAGGAAACTAAATAGAGGATGGCACCTATTATAAAAGGGGAAAATGCTATGAAAAAATCTGTCCAGATATTTGGAATCGTTTTTATTTCATTTGTCTTCTTTTCACAAGGCCTTTGGGCGCAAAGAATTTATCGAGACGACCCTAGAGCTGCAGATCCCTTCGCTTTTCTCAATTTGACGCAGGAACAAATGGTAAAGATCGACAAATTGGATCTGGAACTGGAAAACGAGTTTGCCCCCATGTTTTCCAAACTCAGGTCCGCTTATTTTGATCTTGAAGAGCTGGAGTTCCAAAAAAATCCCGATCAAAGCGCTATCGATAAAAAATGGGCCATGATACAAAAGCTGGAGACCGATATTCAAAACAGAGAAGCTTTGTATGATGAAAAAATCCAAAGCGTATTAACTAAAGAACAACTGGCTCTCTTGGATTCATATTCCTATCAACCTGAACGGAATCTCTACGGCCGCGGCGGATACGGGCAAGGATTCTACGGAAGAGGAGGAGGCCGGGGATACGGCCGTGGTTATGTGGGAAGAGGTGCCGGCCGTTTAGGAGCGGGCCGCTTAGGAGCCGGCTATTATAACAACTATAACACTCTCAGACTGGGACGCGGGCCTTGCGGGGCAGGCTTGGGAAGATGGTATCGCTGGGACTATCGAAGGGACCGTCGCTACTGAGACGATTAATAAAAGAGTCATGCATCACTTTTTTAAGAGCAAACAATAGTCGTTTGAACTACGCCAACAGTTTCAACCAAAAACTCTCAGATCTTAAAAAAGAATACCACCATAATTGTATTTTTAACGGGTTGCATCATTTGATGGGCAAAGATCTCGAAATTGATTTTAAAGATGACGGTACTCTCATAGCCGAATTCTTTTGTCATGAACGCTATCAAGGATTTGATGGGATGCTGCATGGCGGTATCATGGCCGCCTTGTTGGATGCTGCAATGACACAATGTCTGATGGGACACGAGGTTGTGGCCTACACCGCTCGCTTGAATGTTAAATACATTAAGCCGATACAACTTGGGCAATACATCAATATCCACTGCGGCATAGAACGCGTCCGCTATGGAAAACTTTACGAATTATCCGCCCAAATAGCTCAAGATAGCAGAATTTGTGCATCAGTTCAGGCCAGTTTCTATAGAATCAAGTGAATCCGGCTTAAAAGTAGTATCGCCCTCTGAATTCCAGTCGGAAGTCGTTCTGCTTTTCTCCGTATTCACTCCCCCCTTTCCCCACAAGAAATGTGGCTCTCGCCCTCAGCTCAAGATTCGTGATCGGATTATAGAGCACTTCCGGAGTCAAAGAAAAACTGTTGTCGGAAAGGTTAAAGATTCCAAAAAAGGAAGGGATTAAATAAAGAATATCCCAGGGCTCCTTCTGACTTGCCCGGATAAAAATATAATCCTGCATGGGCGCGAAGGTTCGAAAGGCTTGGCCGGCAGCACCCGCCAGGGACAGGAGCGGGCTCTCATCCCCTGTCGACAAATATGACTGGTAGGCCTGCTCAACATTAAAATAGAAGTCCCCCATTTCATCAGAAGTATAGCCCTGGCCGTTCCTATAATATTCGAGAATCAGGGTAAGATTGCGCTGAGTGAGATACCGCATTCCCAAGAGATAGCTGGTACTGGCATAGGTTTTCTGAGCTAGGCTCCCATCTCGGCCGAGTACATTTTTTTTATCGTCCGGCACGTAGGCCAACTCTCCATGCAATTCAATATTCGAGGCGAGGTTGCGGGAGATGTCCACTCCAACGCGGCCGGGAACGCTCTCCCCAGCCAAAAACATAAAATCGATATCCGTGTCATACAAGAGGAGGTAAATCTTCCCTCCGAAATTCAACGCGTTCAACTCTCCGTAGTCGCTGTTGATGTGATCATAGACAGGCAGCAGAACCGGAGTGAGTGTGATCGTTTTCAAAACACCTGGAAAGCTTTGTATGTACTCCATGCTGAAGACTGCCAGTCCCTCAAGAGCAAGCTCCGGATCATTGGGATTTTTTGGCCGGTCAAAGAAAGCCACGGGATTCCAGGCATATCCCTTGCCCCATCTCATCCGTTGCTTCCCCACGTCCAGATGAAGGGAAAGTGAAGGCTTCAACGAAACGAAGGCTTCAAATAGATCCGTATCAAAAGACCAGCCCGAATATGATTTTTCCAGGTCTGTATTTGTGCGAACTTTCGCAAACACCATGCCTTTATCGTAGCTGAAATCCAATAGCGCATTAAAATTGTACTGCGCTATACTTTCGCCTTGTTTTAAGTCGTAAAATTTGAGTTTATACAGCCATGAATCCTGATCCAAGCCAAAGAGAACAGGACGGAACTCTAGATAGCCGCCGAAATGAAACGGCTTTTTCTTGACCTCTGAAAGATCAAAAGTGTACTCCTCCTGTGCAGCAGCACCCGAGGCCAAAAGGCCTAAAAGGAGGAGAGAAGGGACGATTGCACGCAATTATCTCAACGATTCCAGGTTAGGCAAAAAAGAGAGTGTAAAAACCTCATCCGCAAATTCCCTCTGTTTTATGCCGGCAAATATCATCACCGACTTATAACCCTGATGAAGCGGGCTGTCGGTTTCAACCACGGACGGCCGGACAATGCCCCCGCCAAAATCTTTGACCTGTTTGAAATGAATGGTCTTAATCAGCATGGAAGCTTCGGTCAAACACTCGATCTTTACGGGCAGCTTGCTGTCTTTATCTGCCCACATTTTCAATCTATCATAAGCTACAGCAGAAGTTTTTGCCTTAAGATGCAAAAGGTATTCATCTCCCAGGTCGTCCACCTCCAAAACATCATATTCCTCAGCGTAGTCCAGTCTCAGGATATCGGCATTGTTGAATATCCCTCCGACGACGGATTGGAGGCTGGTTATCCGAATCGGTTTCCCGACATTGGGGATGAAGAGCCACATATTTTCATCCAAGCGCAGCGTACTCCTACCCTTTTCACTGGCAGGTGAGATGAAAAGTGCGGCGATTTTGTCCTTCCCCTTCTTAACGGTGAAGAGTACAAATTCTTTTTCTCTTCCATTCGGCTCGATATTGATAAGTTTCCTGTAGGTCTCGAACGATTCGGGATTAAGGTTCCGGTCCACCTCCTGAAGAAGCTGATCTTTATCAATCTCTAGTGAAGGAGAAAGGAACAATGCAGATAGAAGAAAAATCGCAATATTTTTCATGTTCCAACACCTATTTCAAGACATGCTTCACCGCATCTTCAACACTCCCTGAAAATTCGGTAAAGGCAATCTCGTTGGTTTCTAAGGCAGCTTGCATTTTATCGCCGAACATTCCGGCAACTACCACAGTAACGTTTCTTTCTGCAAGAAGTTCAACCACAGAGACTCCAGCGCTGCCTCTTTTTTCCTTAAACGGATTTTCCACAGCATTCTTTAGATTTCCTTCTCCATCAAACAGTAGGAAGTATCTACAGCGCGCCGCCCTTTCACTGACATCGGATTCAATCGTCTTTCCTTCGGATGCGACCGCAATTAATACATTTTCCGCACCCAGGACGTGAGGGAGGATCAAAAGAACAAAAGTCAAGCACAGTATTCTCACTCTAAACATGGTATTGCTCCTCTTTTATTATACATGCCTGAGTGCGTCGACAGGCTCCATACGCGCAGCTTTGTTTGCCGGCTGCAGCGCGGCCACCACAGCCACACCAATCACAACCAGGGAAATAAACAGCATATCACCCACATCCAGTCGAGGCGCAAGAATCAATCCTGTCTGCCGGCCAAAATTGAAGCTGATCTTAACAATATTCATAACAAATACGGCAATCACGGCCAATACGCTCCCCACTATAGCACCAAATACTCCCAGCGAAAAACCTTCGATCAAGAACAGAAATAGGATCTTTCTTGGTTTGGTGCCGATAGCGGAAATGGTCCCGATTTCACGGATGCGTTCAAACACGGCCATGATCATCACATTCATGATACTGACCAGGACGATAGCGATGAGCATAAGCCGAATAAAGAAGGTCATAACATCGATCATGCGGGCCACATTATAGAAGGGGGAGAGCTTTTCCCAGGTATGGACGTCTAGAGTCGGCTTCCCTTGGGGATTGAGTTCCCCGGCCAGGAGTTCCTTCAGTCTATCATTGACAGTATTGAGCATGCCGAAATCTTTAAGACGTATGGCGACCTCGCTTATCTCCAGCTCTTCCATGCGCAAGATCTCCCTGGCGTCATTGATGTGCATATATCCATCTCGGCCGCCAGGCCCGGTCACACTCTCGATGATGCCTCCCACCACAAACTGTTTCCCGTTGACCGAGCCATCCCGATTGGTAGCGATAATCACAACCGTGTCGCCCACCTTCGTTTTCATGCCGTTGGCCAATAGCTCAGGGATCAGGATTTCCCCCTCTTTTAGGACCTTTTCGCCCTGCTTCACTCGGGATAGAAACAGAGGAACCGTAGCGCTCTCTTTTTCTGGATAGACTCCATTCACTCTGATATTTGTTGTCTCGACAAAGTTACTGAACAACCCCCCGAATTTCAGTCTGGGCGAAAATGCCTCAATCTCCGGTAACTTTGCCAATACTGTTTCGAGCTTCTTTTCTGCATTAGAACTGAGATTCATTGTCAACGGCAGGCTGTCGATGGAAGCGACATAACCGCGCTTGTGGACCTGGAGGTGACCCAGCATAGAGTCCGTGATCTGGCTGATCATGAGATATTTAAACGATCCCGACACCGCGATAAACACCAGTACAAACAAAACGCCAATGGCAATGAGCGATGAGGTGAGGAGAGTCCTTCTTTTATACCTCGATAAATTGCGGAGGGCGATTTTAATAAGCTTAAGCATGGCCGCCTCGATTATCCTGGGTTTTGTCGATGAGTTTCCCATCCTGCAGCGTAAAGACAGTCTCAACCTCGCCGACGATTTTGGGATCGTGAGTGGAGAATACAAAAGTCACACCCAATTCTTCCTTCATCTTCCGCATGATATCTATAACCAAAAAGGCTGTCTTGCTGTCAAGATTTGCCGTAGGCTCATCTGCTAACACGAGTTTTGGCTTGGTTACCAGTGCCCTTGCAACGGCGACCCTTTGTTTTTGTCCGCCGGATATCTGATTTGGGTACTTGTTCTTCTGATCCAACATCCCCACGGTTTCCAGAAGTAAATTCACCCGGCTCTTCCTCTCCCCAGCGGAAACATTCTGTACAATGAGAAGTGGATATTCGACATTTTCATAAACTGTTAAAACCGGGATCAGATTGAAATCCTGAAAGATGAAACCAAGATTATTTCCACGGAAAGCGGCAGCATCGTTGCGTGTCAGCTCAGAAGTGTTTACGCCGGCAACGTTCAGCGCTCCCGAAGTGGGTTTATCCAGGCATCCAATGAGATTAAGCAGCGTTGTTTTCCCACTGCCGGAGGGTCCAATGAAGGAAATAAAAGAAGCCGGCTCGATCTCGAAACTCACCGACTTTATCGCCTCCACTTCGATCTCCCCCATCCTGTAGATCTTGGTCAAGTTTTCCGCTCTGACAAGACTCATGAATACTGCTCCTCTATTTCATTCAGGAAAGGGACGCCTTGAGATAAGGGGGCTCTCCATGGCATCGAAACAGATGTCTTCCAACTCCCTGATTATAAGCTGTATATCGGTGCTATTACTCTCTATATCGATTTTGGTCACCTTCTCCAACAACTCCGGAGATTGTCTATCCAGTATATCATAAATATCCTCGACCTCATCAGAAGCCAGCTGAAAGGACAGATCGATATAGTCATATATTAGCTGCTTCATGTCCTCCAGGCCCCCTTTGACTTGAAGGACGAGGCTGATGACCTTGGACATGCTGATCAAAAAATCATGGACCTGTGTACTTTCAAATCCGGATTTGAATCTGCGATAGGCGATGATCTGCGCATAATGGAGAACGAACATACGATCCCTGGTCCGGACAGCCGCGGCGGCCACCTGATAGAGAAGGGTCAGATACCATTTGAGTGCATCCGGTTCCATGTCATGATAGCCACGAAATCTTTTTTGATTCTCCGGAAGCTGGAGAAATATGGTCGCTTCCTTGATAAATTCGTCTCTGAGCTCCGTCATTGCCTCATACAGCACCAGATTGGGCCTTTCTGTAACACGGTGCAGGACGGCTTCATTCCGCATCTGCCAGACACTCTCATAGTGTTTCATGTTTTCTGTCAATTTCAGCAGGCGCCTCTTCAGATTCAACCTGGGAGCGGGCTTCCAGTCTAGCGCCTCCTGGGTTTTTTGGGAATCGACGCTGAGTTTCTTGTCGATATACCGCACCATCCATAACCGTTCAAACAGCGGGGGGCCACAGATCCGGCTGAGAAACTGCCGGAGAGCTAGGCCAGGAACGACAACCGCTTTTGGCATCCGAAGAGGTTTGACATCCCGTCCAAAATAATAGCGGGTGGCTGCTTTAAAAAGATCCAGGTGAGACAGTGAAGTATCGGGACTAGCGTTATAGATACCGAATCGGGGAAGCTGTTCGCTTTTATCGATCACCCGGATAAATATATCCACAAGTTCATGGATATGGATATAGGTTATTGCTGATTCACCTTTACCTGCCAGGATGCGGGACTTCCACTGTCCTGACAACCAGATTTGGAGAAAGTTATACAGGGGACCGTACTCGCACCAGTCACTGTAGACAGCAGCCAGGCGAAGGATAGAAACAGAAAAACGATCTGTATAACCCTTGACAATTTCTTCTGCCACCCGCTTGCTCCAGGCATAGGGAAATTCTGCGTCAGGCGAACTTGTCTCATCAATCACTATTTCCTGATTCGTGAAGTTGAATGCAGCCAAAGAACTCGCAAAAACAAAACGCTTCACACCTATGTGTTCAGCCAGCTTGAGAATATTTTGTGTCCCAGTGACATTGGTCCGTTGGTATTCCGGATTGGGAAGATTGGTAAAATCATAGTAACCGGCCAGATGAAGGACATAGTCCGCGCCCCCGTGATCCAACACACATCTCACAACTTCTTTAAGATTATTCCATTTGGCGATATCCACCTGAGTCCAGCGCAGATTGGCCTCTCTGGGAATCCCGACTTCTTTTTGCGACCTGCGAGCTAAACAGAATAAGCGGTATTTCCCCCTCACCGCCTCTAAGAAATGCCTGCCGATAAATCCGGATGCACCGGTCACAACGATGCCAGGCAGGTTATTGTCCATAAGATTTCATAGAACAAGGATGCAAATGCTGTGCCAACATCAAATGCTGCTGAAAGTGACACTATAGAGTATAGTCGGGTGCAGAATTTCGCGAAATTTCTAAAAATGTTTAGGAATTCTGCAAAATCAACCTTCAGTCTGACCCGCCCACTCCTCTATGAATTCTGATGCATCAACGCGGCCTCGTTGATCAAGCAGGGCTAGCCATGGCAGCTTTTCGGGGCCTCCTTCAACCAAGTAGGAGACGCAGGAGGAAATAGAGCCCCACAGAAAATACTCCGGCTGCCGGGACGGAAATGATCCAGGCATAGAATATTTTTTTGATAACGGCCAGGTTGATCGCCGCAATCCCTCCTGCCAATCCCACTCCGATAATATTTCCGATTGCGACGTGGGTCGTGGAAACCGGCATGCCCAGCCTGGAGCAGAGCAAAACAGTGACCGCTGTCCCGAACTCGGCGCTGAATCCTCGGGTGGGAGTTATGGCGGTGATCTTCTCCCCAACGGTCTCCATGACACCTCTTCCCCAAAAGTAGGCACCTGCAGCTAAACCCACTCCCCCCGCCAAAAGAAGCCAGACCGGGATTGATACATCCTGTGTCACCTGACCGGTTTGAAGCACAGCCACGATAGCTGCCACAGGGCCTATGGCATTGGCCACATCATTGGCACCGTGGGAAAAAGCTTTAAAGCAGGCAGCCAACACCTGAAGCGGAGTGGCAAGCCGTTCGACCTGAAAATATGGATCCGTATCCTTTTCTCTATACCGTCGTATCAGCACTGAGCCGACAACGAATCCTGCCAAACCAACCAGCAGAGAGATCAGGGTCGCCCCCAGGAAAGGGAGATCAAGATGAAGATTATTTAGGCCTGTGCAAATGATCGCCAATGTCAGGACAAAAAAGACGATCCCCACAAAATAGGGGCCGAGCCTCCGTGCTTTTTCTATCGGCTCTGAAGAGCTCAAGATGTGTTTTTTAATGATAGTAAAAAGAATAAAGGAAATGACACCGCCGAACACCGGAGAAATGATCCAGCTCAACACCACAAAGCCCACGACCGTCCAATTGATCGCGCTCGCGCCCACACTCACCAAACCGAAGCCAAGCACACCACCGATTATGGCATGGGTGGTCGAGACCGGCAGGTGCAGGAGGGTTGCGATGTTGACCCAAAGAGCGGCCCCGGCGACGGCTGCCAGCATCCCGAACATGAAAAGATTAGGGGAATCGGCAAAATGGGCAGGGTCCACCAATCCCTTACGGATGGTGTTGGCGACGTAGGAGCCGACCAGAACTGCCCCAATTACATCGAACACCGCGGCGATCATTACAGCCCGCTTTACGGTGAGCGCCCCGGATGCCACCGATGTGGCCATGGAGTTTGCGACATCATTGGCTCCGATGTTGATCGCACTATAGAGACCGACGGCGGCGGCCAGTATAAGAATGATCAGACCGGTATCCAAAGCAAATATCCTGTTATTTAGATCCCTGTTGAACTGACTTATTCATGCAGCATGATCCGAAGCTGGTCTCCGGTATTTTCGGCATGATTGGCTAAACTCCCCAATTCCCTAAAAATATTCATCCACATCATGACCGAAACAGGGTCCAGTTGGTCTTCCAGCGAAAACATCTTTTGTGCGGCCCGCATCTGGGCTTTGTCAGCCTCCCACTCTTTGATCTTTATCTTCTCGATCATTTCCATGACTTTGTGCGCTTCCGCTCCTCCAAATGATGTTTCAGCAAGATTTTTTATCTTACTCGAAACCTTCATGGTCAGATCAAAAGCTTCAACAACCAAATCGACCAGGTCTTGAAGCTCCGCCTTTAGCTCAGCCGGAACTTTCATCCGTCTCATGGCCAACAATGCCGCCAGATCTTCCGTCACATCTGCAATATTGTCCTGTTCTTTCAGAAACCTGAGGATATCCCCTCTGGCAACAGGCAAGAATATCCCCTTGGGCAGATTGATCCTGATCTCCTTTTTCATCAGATCGGCTTCATGTTCCGCTTTGAAGATCTTCTTGGCGATCCCGGTGATCTTTTCAAAATCTTCCTCGAAAAAAGCGTTCATGAGCGGCTTAATGAGGTCGACACATTTTTTGACCTTGCACATGTGTTGGTAGAGAGGTTCAAAGGGAGATTTTCCGAATAATTTGTTGATAATGCTCATGAGTGCCTCCGTTCAAAATGGGGACGGATTTAGACGAGTCCTAATTCTATTGAAGCGGATGGGGGAAATCAAAGGATTTTTCAAATCTCCACAATCCTCGAGTCAAGGATGACAACATCTGTTTGATAATACTAATCGAGCTAAAAATGTGGTATATTATTATTTTTCAATAAGAATAGAGAAGGGAGACTAAATGCCGCGAGGAATTATCCAGGACATCGAGGAATCTGCAAAACCGGGTCTATGGTGGCTGCACTTTCAAAACGACAAGTATTGCTACATCGACAAAGCATGGAAGGAACTCCTAGAAAGCAAATATAATAACTCGATTCGTGGCAAGCCCATAAGATATCACCTAGATACTGAGCAGACTATATTTTTGATTCAGTACGGCTGGTGATCGGGCAAACCGACTCCGTCCGTTCTGTCTACATCGCATCGATGATGGCGTTAAAGGTTGCGCTGGGGCGCATCGCCGCGGTAGCTAGCTCCTCATCGGGCATATAGTATCCACCGATATCCATTGGGGCCCCCTGGGCAGCCAGCAATTCTTCTGTGATCTTGGCTTCGTTCTCTTCCAGAGATTTGGCCACGGGCACAAACCGCTCCTTCATCGCCTCATCTTTATCCTGGGCTGCCAGAGCCTGGGCCCAATACAAAGCCAGATAAAACGTGCTCCCCCGATTGTCGATCTCGTTTACCTTACGTGAAGGAAGCCGGCCGTTTTCCAGATAACTGGCGATGGCGATATCGAGAGTTTCCGCCAGAACAGCCGCTTTTGCGTTCTCCGTATTCTCGACGATCATTTCCAGGGAGGGAACCAGGGCACAATACTCGCCCAGGGAATCCCACCTCGTGTGACCTTCTTTTAGAAGCTGCTGGACGTGTTTGGGAGCAGAACCTCCCGCACCCGTCTCAAACAGTCCCCCACCCTCAAGAAGGGGAACGATGGACAGCATTCTCGCGCTGGTACCCAGCTCGAGGATCGGGAAAAGGTCCGTGAGATAGTCTCTGAGCACATTGCCCGTTACAGAGATCGTGTCCTCACCTCTGCGAATTCTTTCCAGGGTGAATTTCATGGCATCCTGCGGCTTCATGATCCGGATATCCAGACCGGAGGTATCATGCTCTGGCAGATACTGATTCACCTTCTTGATGATCTCAGCATCGTGTCCCCTGTTTTCATCCAGCCAGAATATCGCCGGTGAACCTGAAGCCTTGGCCCGTCTCACAGCCAGTTTGACCCAGTCCCGGATCGGGATATCTTTTGCCTGGCACATCCTGAATATATCACCCGTCTCTACGGTCTGCTCCAAGAGAACCGTGCCCGCTTCATCTACGACCCGGATCGATCCTTCGCCGGAAGCTTCGAACGTCTTGTCGTGCGAGCCGTATTCTTCCGCCTTCTGCGCCATCAGG
>RCNB010000562.1_pt1 | contig 24260 bp, 18 predicted proteins | sample 2041321 | NCBI WGS metagenome assembly RCNB01 (sample SAMN09708232, study PRJNA481090) | Marine sediment metagenome, whole genome shotgun sequencing project. | reverse complement strand
ATTAAAAAAGGGCCTTTAAAGGCCCTTTTTTAATATAAACTGCACAACCAAATTTTTAAATCTATTTCTTCTTTTTCAGACAAATTATTCTTTTTTCCTTTGGGCATTTTCCTTTTGATAAACACTTGCGTATTGATGTCCAAATGTAAACTATCCATAGTGCCTAAAGTGAATATAATTAATCGCGTTTTTGTTGCATGACAACTATTGCACTTGTCCCTTAGTACTATAAATGCTCTTTCTTTGACAGTATTTTGTTGCATTTGCATGACGATTTTAAAAAAGTCCGAATGCTCTAAAGTATCCGTCATACAATAGAAAAGACTCATAAAACCAAACAAAGCGATATATTTCATTTTAAAAGAATGCTATGTTATCCATGTTTTAGTGTTTAAAGCATAAAGAAATCCATAAGAGCTGTATGTTTATTTTATGGCTCATAAGGCACAGGAATAAGCCCAATTACCTTAGGTACAATGATTATACTATATTCTCCTATTTTTTTCCTGAACCTAGTGGGTCGCTAGCAATCGAAAGCTGGTAAAGCTATTACAATTATCATTAAAAAGAGGGTCAAGTTCTGCTGTGCAATGCTTATATCTACGTGATTATCGTTCATTAATACTGCAGTCATTAGGGTTCCTAGAGATGCTGTGGAAAGTATAATAACAGGAAATATAGTACCTGCTTGGAATCGATGATAAGATGTTATTTAAATCAGGTTTTCTAGCTCCAAAAACTATGGTCATGGCTGATAAGAAGACGATGGCCCCTATTGAAATTAGGAAAGCATCCGATAAAATCGTCATTCCCTCTAAAATTATTTATTTTCAGAGGGAGTCATACATTAATAACCAACAAAACAACCAGTATGTTTGAGTTCTTCTTATTTTCTGAAGTTATATATCCTGATCCTCCTCAGTGGATGCATTTTGGTCCTCTGCTTCTTTTAGAAGGTTATTTTTTAAAATATTCAATTTTTTAAGCTTGGCATTCCAAGATTCTAGTGCCTGTTTATGCGCATCTACTTTTTTAATCACATCTTTTACAATAGGATTATCCTCCGAGGCATTAGAAAAAAATTGTAGATTATTTTCCAATTGGAGAATCTCGTTTTTGCTTTCGTCTATTTTTTTACGAATGAAACTGCGTTCGTTCTGTATTGCTCTTTCTTGATTATCATCCTCTTTTAAGCGTTGAATTTTATTACCGTATTTCAGCAATTCGGATTCTTGACGGCTTACATCAAGTTTGTTAAAGAGCGCATCTATTATTTTATTGAATTTCTGGTTTATATTTTTTTGTTTGAACGGCACATGACCATATTTTTTCCAATCGGTTATAAAGGATTTTATAGTGGGTAGGTCTTCATCCTTCTTGCCGCTTAACTGAAACTCTTTTAAATGTTCTAGTATAGCTTCTTTGCCTTTAAGATTTTCCGCCTCTTCTTGGTTAGCTTCGTTCTTTAATGCATGTAGTCTATTGAAATAATGGTTGCAGGCAGCTTTAAATTCTTTCCAGAGCTTATCCGAATATTTCCGCGGGACGTGTCCGATTTGCTTCCATTCGTTCTGGATACGTTTCATTTCGGCCGTAGCCATATCAAAATCTTCTGTGTCTTTTATAGACTCCGCTATTTCTAACAACGCCCTTTTTTTATCTAGATTTTCTTGCTGGTCTTTTTTGAGATTTTTGTAAAATGCATTTTTATTTCGATTGAAGCCACGCACGGCATTTTTAAATGCGCTCCATACATTTTCGTTATCCTTTTGAGGTACTTTACCCGCATTAAAAAAGGACTCCCGTAATGCTTCTAATTCTTTTATTTGTTTCTGTAATATTCCATGGTTACTAGATACATTTTCAGACAGTGTATTTATTTCAATGATGATCTGCTTTTTTTGCTCTAGATGTTGTTCATGTATTTTGTCTAAATCCTTAAAATAGGCCTGTCTTCTTTCATGTATGGTCTTCGTAGCCTTACTAAAACGTTCCCAAATTTCTTCTCTGTTTTCCCTCCCTACAGGCCCAATATCTTCCTTCCAAATTTTATGAAGTACTTGTAATTCTCTAAACGCCCTGTTTAAATCAGGTTCTACCGCCAAAGATTCTGCACTTTCTACGATTTTTTGCTTCTCCTCAAGATTATGTTTAAAATCTAGATCACGCAATTCCCTGTTCAGGTGAAGAAAATCGTAAAATATTTCTATATGGTGGTGGTACGTTTTCCAAACATTATTGTAATCCGTTCTTGGAACCGGTCCTGCAGTTTTCCATTTTTCTTGGATATCCTTAAAGCTATTGTATGTCGTATTTATATCCTCTTCTACATTTACAAGGCCCTTTAGTTTTTCTATGAGTTCTAACCTATCAGCTAAATTATCTTTATGACTTTTTTCAAGACTTTTGTAATGCTGGTTTCTTTTCTCACGGTATTCTGTATACACCTCATTGAACTGCCTTTTGGTAACCGAGTTGTACTTAAAATCTATCTCGTTGCCTCCATTGGTAACAAAGTCTTCTTTTTTCTGATCTATAAACTCTTGGAATTTTAGATTGAATTCGTCACGAATACCATCAATGTGTTTTTTAATGGCTTGAACTTTTTCATTTTTAATAAGGCGTTGTAGTTCTCCTACTAGATTTTCCATGGACATGGAATGATAGTCCAATACTTGGATCTGATGCCTTTTTACAGTATCCGAATCTTCTGCATCTTCCGCATTATTTTCGTCTATCTCTTCAATAGCCTTATTGTCAGCTTCGCTGTTATTTTCGGATTCTATTTTTTCTTCTTTTTTCTCTAATGTGTCATCAGTTGAAGTCAGCTGCTCCTCGGGTTCTACGGTTGATTTGGTTGCGAGGCTTTCAACGGTTTCCGTTGTTGTACTTTCTGTGCTGGTTTCCAAATCTATTTTTTCTGGGTCGGTAGTTAAACTGTTCGTGGTATTCTCAATAGGTTCTGAATTTAAATCATCGGTAGTTTTCTCCAAATCTATTTTTTCTGGTTTGGTAGTTTCCGAGTTAGTATCTGTTACCTCGCTTTCGGGTACTAGTTTTTTTTTGTCTTCGGACATTATCTTTTTGTTAGGTTTTTACAAGATAGTAACAACCTAAAGAACCGCAAAGAATATACAAGTTCTTTTTGTTCTGTAAACGGGTGTGTTAATAAGCTTCATGGCACAACAAACCTATAAATGTGCTCTGTGGTTTTTAGTAAATTTTAGGTGTTCCATATTTCCCATGCTTTTTCCGCTTGCAACTCTAGCATGGATAAGCCGTTTAAAATGGTGGCGCCGTTTGCCTCTCCTTCGTGCAGGAAAGCTGTCTTTTCAGGATTGTAAATCAGATCAAAAAGTAAGTGTTTTTCACCAATATACTTGTAGGGTAGTTTTGGTTTTTCCATTACATTTGGAAAAGTTCCTAATGGCGAGCAATTAATAATCAAGGGATTATCTAAAATTATACTTTTATTTAGATTTTCGTAGGTGTATCCTTCATTTTTGCCTGTTCTAGAAACAAACTTGAAATCTACATTTAATTTTTCCAGTACATAGGCAATGGCTTTAGACGCTCCACCTGTACCAAGAATAAGGGCTTTTTTATGATGCGCCTTTAAGTAAGGTTCAATAGATTTTTGAAATCCATAAGCATCGGTATTATAGCCTATTAATCCGGATGGACTTATTTTTATAGTATTTACCGCGCCTATTTTCCTTGCGGAAGCCTCAAGTTGATCTAAATAGGGTATTACCGCTTCTTTGTAGGGTATGGTTACATTTAGTCCAATAACTTTATTGGTGGTGTCTATAAGTTCTGGAAATTCGAAAATATCCCCCAAATCAAAATTCTCATAGCTATGGTCGGGTAACTCTAGCTTTGCAAACTTCTTTGTGAAATAGTCTCTTGAAAAAGAGTAGGAAATATTTTTCCCCACCAAGCCAAATCTATGATATTCTCTTCCTGTTTTTTCCATACCAATCTAAAAGTAGTAAAATGCTTATTCCGAACACAACATAGAACAATGCCCACCATGTTTCCGATACTTGGATGCCTGGAAGAAACCGTTCATAATTTACGATAATAGGCCTTGCATTAGAATCTAAAAGTATTTTACCTTCAGTTCCCAGTTTATAAACGGTATTTTTCCAAGGCCAAACTGTACCTAAAGAACCGGTGATAAAGCCTAGAATTACGGCAGTAGTGGTGTGTTTGTGGTGTTTTAGTACATAGCTTAGAATGTGTGAAAGGGTTACTAGGCCAGTTGCGGAACCCAAGGTGAAAACCGCGAGTATGGTTAATATATCTAGTCGCTCCGTATTGGTTATAAAACTAAAATCTCCTTGTATGAGCTCAGAACATGTGTCGAACAAGGCATTGACGGAATCAACCAAGAGTAAGACATAGTTTCCTAAAAGTATTAAAATAAAAGACCCAGAGAGTCCTGGTAAGGTCATTCCGGAAACGCTAATCATGCCGCATAAAAAAATAAATAACAAATTGTCGTTTTCTTTTGCCGGATTCAAAAAGCTGATAGCTATTCCAACAACAAGTCCAATAAATGCAGCGGATATGGTTTTCTTTGTCCAGTGGTCAAAGTCCTTTCCAATATAATATATGGAGCCTAAAATCATACCAAAAAAAGCAGACCAGACATTTAGCTCATTATGTTCCAAAAAGTAATCTAAAACTTTAGAAACACTGAAATAACTAACTAGCATTCCAAAAAGAAGTAAGGTTAAAAAAGATCCATTTACATATCTATAGAAGCTTCTGAACCTGCCATTTAAAAGAAGCTTAAATGCTTTGCCGTTTATTTTTTGCAAAGAGTAGATGAACTCTTCATAAAAACCACCTACAAAAGCAACAATACCTCCCGATACCCCAGGCACTTTGTTTGCTGCTCCCATACATAAGCCTTTGATAACAAGGAATAATTTATCCAAAAGGGTTCTAGGCTGGTTCATGAAGTAGGGTGCTTACTTTTTGGAAGCTGTCTTTTCTAAGATAAAAATAAGGGAAAAACCTATGATAGCCGAAATAATGGCAAAGGTTAATTGATTTTCACCATCAAAAGAAAATGGCGATATGTTTTCGTCGATGATGATTTCTTTTTTACCAATCGTGATTATCTCTAAAACATGCTTCCAAGGCCAAATTTTATTTAATGATCCTAGTATAAAACCGGTGAGTATGGCAAGGGTAGCATCCTTGTAATTTGCAAACATCCATTTTAAAAGTCTGGCAAAACTTAGAATTCCAAAAATTGCACCTAAAGCTACGGTCACAATAATTCTAAAATCTTTGTCATTAACGGCATCCAATATAGTTTTGTATGAACCTAAAAGCACTAAGATAAAGGAGCCCGAAATCCCCGGTAAAACCATTGCGCAAATGGCCAATGCACCAGAAAAGAATAGGAACGGTAAACTATCTGCATTAGCTGAAGGTGGCAGGGTAGTGATATAAAAAGCAATTAGGGTACCCAAAGCAAACAATACTATAGCGCTTACATTCCACTTGTTTATGGCTTTTGCAACAAAAATAACACTGGCCAAGACAAGACCAAAAAAAAATGCCCATGTGGGAATAGGCTGAAATTCTAAAAGCCACGAAATAAGTTTTGAAAAGGATAATATACTGATGATCATTCCGGCAAAGAGTGCCAAAAGAAAGTTTCCGTTTAGTTTTACCCAAAAGGCTTTAAACCCCTCATTTTTTAAAGTCTTAAAAGTGTCAATGTTTACATTATTTATGGAGGAAATAAATTCTTCATAAATACCCGTAACAAAGGCTATCGTGCCTCCAGAAACGCCAGGCACTAATTCAGCGATTCCCATGGCCATTCCCTTGAGCACTATAAATGTATGATGAATCAATTTTCTATTTTCCATAAATTTTGCGGCAAAGATTAGGCTTTATTTTGAATCAGTCAAAATTTCTTTTAGCCATTCAGAATTACTAAATTCAGGAAATTGATTATGGAAAAGATGTAATTTTTTATTTGTTTTATCCAATTTGAGCGCATCTAACAATGTGATTCTTGCATTTATTCTATCGTTCGCCAAAAGTAAGAAGCCAACGCTCATATATAGTATTCGCAAACTACTAGGGTAGAACTCCTTAGCTTGGTTTAAAATCTGTACGGCTCCATTTGTATCCTCGTTCTTTTGGGCCGCCTCTGCCCATTTTAGCCATGTATCTAACTCGTAGTTTCCTAGGTCTACAGCTTGCTTAAATGCAAAATTAGCTTGATCATAGTTTTTTAATGCGACATAAATTTTGGCACATTTTTTCCAATATTTTGGGTTTCCTCCATCTATGTTCAAGGCTTTGTTTACGTAGTAAAGCGCTTTGTCATAATTTTTTGTTCTGTAATAAAAATTGGTTATGGCAAGCCAGCCTTTATCCAGTAGTGGGTCTTCATGAACCGTTTGGTAGAAATAGTATTTCGCCATTTCATAGTTCTTAAGCTTTTCGTAACACTTACCAATACGTAAAAATGCATGGGAAGTAGGGTCTTCTATGGAAATGGTTGTTTCATAGTTTTCAATAGCCTCTTGATATTCTCCCAATTTTTCTAATACCTTCCCTTTTTCAAAGTAGGCTCCAATAAAGGAATCGTCCGAAATAATCGCAAAGTCAAATGCCGCTAATGCTTCTTTAAACATGCCTTTGCAGTAGAATTGTTTCCCTAACTGATGCCAGGCAACCTCGCAATACGGATGATTTTCCAAATAGGAGTTAAGATAGAGGATAGCCCCATCATAATCCTCTAAATATTCAAAACAATAAATTACATTATAAAGAGAAGAATAATCTTGCTCATCAAAATCCACACACTTCATAAAGCTCTGCTTTGCCAACTTAAAGTCGTCCATGAATAGGTACTCCATTCCTAAAAGCGCGTAAATATCTGCGTTTTCGTTTGAGAATCCCAATGCCTGTTGTAGTAGTACAACGGCACCTTCATGATTGTCTTTTTTGGAATGAATGTTGGCGCGTTGTATGTATATTTCTTCGTTGTATGAGTCCAGAAGTTGAAGCTCATCCAACAGTTTTTGAGCAGCTTCGAGGTCGTTTTCAAAAACCATTACTTCAACCTGTAGTAGCTTCAGCTCAATAGAATCTGGGTGTTGTTGCAGTCCGATTTTAATCCCTTTTTTTGCTAAAGAAATTTTACCGTTGTTTAAATAATGGTGTATGATGTCTTCAAAATCTTCAGCATCAAAGAAATAGACATCGTCTGTTTTCAGCATTGATTCAAACTTGGTAATGGGTCGGTCAGGTCTTTCGCTAGATTCTAACGCCATAGAAACTTTTTGTTTTACTCTTAATTAAAAGTAAGCCTTTGAAGCTATTTTTAAAGTCGTGCCAGGCCTATATTATTAACAAATTAGTTAACAAGATATTGTTACCCATGATTTAAAATGGAAAGTATGATGGTACATCCTTTTTTGATCTCTTCTTTAGAGATTGTAAGGGGTGGCGAGATTCGAACTGCCTTGGGTTCAAATAAGAGCCAAAATAAGATGAGTTTATTCTCTTTAGCGGTTAAGACTAATTTATTGGTTATCTCCACATTCTCCATGATAAGGGCAAGCATAAGTCCTTTTCCCCTAATCTCCTTTATAGCTGGGTGTACTAGTAGTTTTCTGAATAAATTTTCCTTTTCCAAGGTTTCTTGAATCAATTTTGTGTTTAATAATTCGTTTAAGGTGGCTAAACATGCCGCAGCTATTACAGGATTACCCCCAAACGTTGTAATATGCCCCAATTTAGGACTATTTTGAAGGGATTTCATTATTTCCAAACTTGATGTAAACGCTCCAACAGGTAGCCCTGAAGCCATACCTTTCCCCATAACAAGGATATCGGGAGTACAGTTATAATGTTCAAAAGAGAAGAGTTTTCCTGTACGTCCGAATCCGGGTTGAATCTCATCTAAAACCAAAAGGGCGCCCATTTTAGTGCAGCGATTTCGAACTTTCTCTAGATAGTTATTCCTTGGGGTAATAAATCCTGCTCCCCCTTGAATAGTTTCTAACACAACACAAGCCGTTTTCTCCGTAATACGGTTTAATTCCGATTCTATATTGAAATGGATAAAGGATACATCTGGAATCAAAGGCCTAAAGGAGCTTTTACGTTCTTCGTAGCCCATAAGACTAAGACTTCCCATAGTATTTCCATGATAGGCAAGATGTGCCGCAATAATTTCGGTTCTACCGGTGTATCTCCTAGCAAGTTTTATGGCTCCTTCTATGGCTTCTGTCCCTGAGTTGACGAGGTATGTTGAGTTTAAAGGTTCTGGAAGGTTTTCTGCTAAAAGTTTAGCATAATCTACTGCTGGCCCTTGCTCATATTCCCCATATACCATTACATGCATATACTGGGCAGCTTGTTCTTGTATAGCCTTTACTATATTTGGATGGCAATGCCCAAGACCACAAGCGGATACGCCGGCTACAAAATCTAGATGTGCGTTTCCTTCAGTATCATATATATAACTGCCTTTGGCATGGGAAACCTTCATTCCCAAAGGATATGGTGTAGTTTGGGCCTGATATTTTAAAAAATCGGAAGTCATAGGAATAACTACTTTACCTTTTTTGGTTTTTTGAGCTGTTTTGGATCTGTCGCTTTGTTATTACCCTTGGTTACGGGGTCGGTTTCATTCTTATTTCTTTCTGTTTCTTGTGCATCAATATCTATGGGATTATCTATTCCCTTGATTACGACAAGTTTAATGTTATTATCGTCTTCATCAAAAATATCCTCTTTGGTAAGAATGCGTTCATCACCCCGCCAGATAAAGCCCTTTAATATCCTACTATTGTCAGGAAGGTCTTTTTCTGGAAATATATCGCCATCGGGATTCGTATAAAAAGTAAGGTCTTCAATATCGTTGTTGGCCATGGTAATTCGAATCTTGCTACAGATTGTTTTGTCTATACCAATAAGCTCATCATCATCGTTATACATGTAATAAATGACCTCGGTATTCTTAATCAAGTCTATTAGTTTTAGCTCGTTTTCTATGAATTTGCCAAACAAATCTTTTCCTTTTGCTTGGTTGTAACCTTCCATGCTTACGCTATCCAATGAAATGATAAAAGCATTATTGAGGACTTTTAACGAGTCTAATTTTTTAGTTTTCAAATCGGAGATTAGATGAATACTGTCTCCCGTCATTTGATTGGCACCATTCCAGAGAACAGGGTTTCGTATCAATTGTGTAATTCCGGTTTTTTCTTCGGAATGAATAGAATCACATTTACCACTAAGGCCTGTCTTAAAGAATTTAGCATTCCTAAAGGCCCTTGTAATACGTTCATCTGGTTTGCCCGTAATCATAAGCGTATCGCCATGTACGTATAGGGAATCTAGTTCTTGGACTAAAATAGAGACGGCCCTTTTTGTTGCAAAGACAGAGTCTTTTGCTTTATAGACTTCCGCATAATGGGCGCGAATGATACCTTTATTTATGGTATCAGTTACTGTGATGTTATTCGTGGCAGAGGCAAACTCTCTAACCTTGTTAAAATAAACACTATCGCCTTCTACAATTCGGTTATTATAATCTACCCGAGTATTTTTAATTCCGTAACCACTTTCTACTTTTGTGTCATAAAACCCTCGTTCACAATATATCTTATATGTAGCTCCCACTATGGTAGAAGGTCCGTACATATAGGCGTGTTTTGATGTAGTGTAGTAGTCCAGTTGTTCGGAATCCAGTATGTACTCTGGATTGTTTATATGAACGCTATCTAAAAACTGATATTTTTTTAGCTCCATAAAATACCTTCCAATTTTGCTGGTCAAAGTATTTGCAGAATCTATTACGGTGCCATAGTCTTGATAATAAGCCTCTTGGTTTTCTCTATCTAGACGGAGTGTATCTGTCTTTAGGGTCATGTCGGGACTAGTCAACACTACATTACCCCAAGCCTTAGCTAATTTTATATCACCTTTATAGTCGATTTTTTGACTTGTCATTTCAACAGAATCCCCTTGTTTTAGCGATACGTTGCCAATAGCTTCAAGTCGGTTTTCTTTTTGAAAATAGATGGCTAAATCGCACCAAAGATCAGCACCTTGGTGTTCAAATTGGACCTGACGTTCGTCTTTACTAAAGATTGATGCACCAGGGTATTTTTTTTCGTCCTTGGTAAAATTGGCACCGTAAACAATATTAATTTGCTTGGTTTCCTCTGGCTTCTCCTGTGCAACGATTGCTATCGTAAAAAGGAGTGATACAATTCCTAAAACTATCCTATACAAGGTGATTTTTTTTCAAAAATAGGATTTTTAAAGGTGGTCTTTTGTAAGATTGGGATTCTTTTAGCAACCTTTATTTGAATTGTTCTGGTTTAAGTTTTGGTTTATAGTCTTTTCTAAAGCCCGAATTGTTAGGGTCGTATGTAAAATCAAAAGTAACATCCGAACCATCTTCTGGGATGTCGTTTTATAGAATCCAAGGCGTAGCAAAACGTTACCTAGGCATTAAGTTCTTGTTTTGCTAATCTCGCTAACATAGGCAAAGACTCTTCCGCTTTATATGCTTCATGAGCCGTAACAAAGACTATATGTGTCTAATTTTCGTGAGCAGCGGTTGACATTAAGTTCTATTTGGTTGTTTAACCACTTTCTTTACAACAATCCAAAAGTAGCTAGATTCCATTGCTAATTGTACTGCGTATTTTATTTATTATAACAGAGATTTATTGTTCTAAGGGATAGTTTTTCAAAAGTTCATCGGGCGTATAAAAGCCTTTCTTGTCCTTTGTAGCTTCCCGTATTTCTTTTACTTTTTCCGGGCGTATTACGGGAGCCTTATTGCCGAATGCATTTCTAACATAGGTAAGTACTTGGGCTATTTCTTCATCGTTAAGTAAGCCTTTAAAAGCCATCATGGGTACTTGTCCATCATATTGGTGTCCCTTTAAGGTCATAGGACCATAGAGTCCGTTCAAAGTAAGTTTTATGAGGCGTTCCTCGTTGCCGGTTACCCAAGGCTGATTTATCAATGTTGGAAATCCTGAGGCTTGTAGCCCTGCACCATTTTCTTGGTGACAGGTAACGCAATAGCCTTCTCTTTCATAGATTTTTTTGCCTTTAGCAAAAGTTTCTAAATCTATTCCTTTTAGATGGGTCGCCAATAACTCCTCCTCCTTCTCCTTAGGAAGAAAGCTATCGGTGAGTCTGGTTTTGGCAAAATTGAAGGAATTTTCCATCCAATTGTCTAATGGATGGTTTTCTGCCACATCCAATATTTGCATTCCTTGTTCGGCATCCATCCAAGAGGCTGTAGTTATGGCCTCTAGTCTTACCCTGCCATGACTATCCGCAGCTGCTGTTTTTAGTAAATCCAATGTATTTGGAACTTGATGTCCCATATAACGTAATACGCGAACCGATGCCGCTCGTACCCTATGGTCTGGAGATGTTAAGGTTTGTTGAAGTAATTCGGCATCAATCCTGTTCAGACCCCAAGAAACCCATAAGGCTTCCAATAGATTATGCTCATAGGCTTCGTCGTCAGGATTTAAATTCGTTATCCACGGCTTCAGTTTTAACAGTACATCATCGGCATTTCTTCCTCGTAATTCCCGTTTTGTTCTGTAGCGTGTTCTATATTCAGGAAGTTTAAGGTTATCCAAAAGTTCATCAATGCTTGCATCTACTATTTTAGCAGGAGTAACCAATGGCCTGGAAGGGTAGGTAATGCGATAAATACGTCCATGCGAATGATCGCGCAAAGGGTCTCTGGCGTTATGCTGCATGTGACCTATGAGGACATTGTGCCAGTCTACAACATACAGGGAGCCATCTGGCGCAAATTCCATGTCTACTGGTCTAAAATTCTTATCACTACCATCAATTAGGTCCTGTCTGTGCTTTGTTTCGTAGCCTGTACCATCCTCTAGCATCTGATGTTGTTTGATTCCTAAAAATCCAATAGAATTGGCAAGGAGCATATCACCTTGGACGTTATCTGGAAAGTGACGGCTGGATACAAATTCCAGTCCCGAAGTGGGCCGTACTCGATGTGCTTCCTCGATTAAATTAGTCGTCAAAGGCGAAGCAATACCATAAATAGACTTTAAAGTACTAGGCATCATCCATTGTACAGTAGGTCCAGAAGTATGAAGGAAAAAGTCCTGACCCCAATCGTCAAACGCAATACCCCAAGGATTAGGAATACTTACCTGTGCTATTCTTTCTAGTTTTTTACGCTGGGGCGTATACCGGTAAAACCCACCGTTGGTAGCCCTAATAGGCCCATAAGAGGTTTCTACGTTGGTATGTAGAAAAACTCCTTCTGCCATATATAATGCGCCTGAAGGATCCGCGCAAAAAGCAGAAATGGCATGGTGGGTGTCATGGTCATCAAAACCACTGAGTATAATTTCAATTTTATCAGCCTTATCATCTCCATCCGTATCCGTAAACAATTTTAGGTTAGTACCTTGGCTTATATAAACGCCCTCTGGCGCAAATTCAAAACCGATCGGTAAATGAAGTTTATCTGCAAATACGGTTTGGGTATCGGCTTTACCATCATTATCTGTATCTTCTAAAATCAATAGTTTGTCGTTGGGTCTTTTGTCTCCGGGTTTATAATGTGGATAGGAGGGAAGCGTGGCAACCCATAACCTTCCCTTGTTGTCAAACGAGAGTTGGGCCGGATTGGCCAAATCAGGAAATTCGCTTTCAGAAGCAAAAAGTTCTACTTTATAGCCTTTTGGTACTGTTAATGTGTTTTCTGCATCTTTACCGTATACATAAGCTTCTGGGTCATCTGAATCGCCCAAATTATAATTGGTCTCTACCGCTGGTAATGCTCTAGTTTTGCTGTCGGCCAAGGTCACATCATACGCTTGCTGTTGCAAGGTTGCCCAGATAGCAGTGTCCCGAATGGCTGTCATTTGTCTTATTTTTTCTATTTCGTAAGGATAATTATCTGGTCCAAAGGGCGCATGTCTGCGACCGTTTACATGAACGCCATTTGGAATTTTATAGTCGTTATGCCAAAAGAAATTTTTCTCGTTTACCGCTTCGTTGGTTGCAGTCTTATTTTGCTCACTTTTTATTTTTTTATCACCTGTTAACGTATTGGCGATATAGTTCGAAAACTTTTTATAGCCTTCGTCATTTAATTGTGAACCATCTATAGTAAGCTCACCTTTATCATACCAAGTAACACTGGGGTTGAAAACATCGATAAAAGGAACTTCATTTTTTAAAGCGACGACTTTTATGGCTTCTGTATATAATTTTAGATTTTTATTTTGCTTTTTTCCGTTGGGGAGGTCATACTCATTGGAGCGATCTTCAAAGGCTATCGGTGAAATTAAGACCAATTCTGGAGTGCCTTTTTCATTATAGTTTTGATTTTTGGTATGATCAATAAATGCCTGTAATTCGTTCTTGAAATTTTCTAGTCCTTTTTCGCCTTCAAAAGACTCATTGTAACCAAAAAGGGCTAAAATGATATCGGCGTTTAAACGATTTAGCCAATCATCTGGATACTCGAATATTCCCTGGCTTCCAGTGGCTTTTGCTAGTTCGGTCTGAAACTTTTCAGCACCTGGAAATGCCCAAGGGGTTTTACGTGAGGAGTGGGGTCTAAAACCGGGAGTATCTCCAGGGTCACACATATTTCTTATGGTGAGGGAGTCTTTAGGGAATCGAAGGTACATTTCGGTCTCAAAATAACCGTAGTGCATCATTCTAGAACCAAGATTATTACCAACCAATACTATGGTGCTATTAGGTGTAATATCAATTAATGGGGCTTTGTATTCCGAGCAAGATGCACCAAATAAGAGTACGAAAAGTAATGGTATATATTTATTGTTAATGCAGTTGTCAAGTAATTTCATAGTCACGGTGATGTTTTATTCAGTTGGTTATGGTATTTAAATATACTAATAAAAAAGCCACCCTGAGGTGGCTTGAAATAGATCTTACTGTTAACAACTACAATGTATAGCAGGATATTCTTTTAGAAATCCCTATAGTCACCTTCAAGAAAATTATTAGCCTCCTCTTCGGAAAATTTTGCATTTTCACTGTCCCAGTTTAAGGTTTGATTAGGGAAGCGGTTGGCAATTACGCCCAAAAGAATCGTTTCTGTTAGTCTGGAAGCATAGGAAAAAGGAGCGCTACATTCATCTTTTCCTAAACAGGCATCTACAAACTGGTGGTAATGCTTAGGGCCTTCGGAAGCATAGTTTCGAACTGGTTTTCCCATAGTATTGGCTTTTTCCACTGCTGCAATTTCTTCTGAAATGTCTACATATTCTCCATCTACAATTTTCATAGGCAATTGCATAAAATGCGGTAGTAGTAAACGGCCTTTGTCTCCAATAAACATCGCACCTTGATCAGGAAGTTTCCCCGGCCCGCTTGCCTTGGTCTCTAAGGACATTTTATCTTCTATAGATGCTTCCTTGGTTTTGATATCCGCATCTGCAACATCCGTTGCGTTAGGGAGTTTAAGGTCTTCATGCATGTCTGGTGCTCCCGGCCCGTCGGACCATACCCATTTAAGGCTATCTGCGGTATATGGTGTGCCTGGAAATTCGTAGGTAACGACATTATTTTCAGGAAACCCGAACTCATTAGGCTCCCGGCATATGTTCTTTATGGTTCGCGGTACGTCCAATGCTAAGGCATTGTAAGGTGTATCAAAAATATGTACCCCCATGTCTCCTAGGGTTCCACAGCCATAATCTACCAATTTTCTCCAATTACCTGGATGATAAATTCCTTCTTTGTACGGTCGCTGTGCCGATGTTCCTAACCACAGGTTCCAATCCAATGTGTCTGGTACGGTATCTTCCCCTGTAGGTTCTGGGCCGTCATATCCCCAGTTTTTTGGGGACCATGCGCGTACCGTATGAACTTTTCCTATAATGCCAGATTGGATTAGTAAAGTAGCTAGTTTGTAGTCGTAAAAGGAATGTACTTGTATACCCATTTGGGTAACCAGACCTTTTTCTTCTGCTAACTTTTTCATGGATCGGGCCTCAGATACATAATGCGTTAATGGTTTTTGACAATAAACCGATTTGTTCATTTCCATAGCCATCATGGAGACTGGAGCATGTGTATGATCTGGTGTGGATACGACTACGGCATCGATTTCGTTATCCATTTCTTTGAGCATAACTCTGTAGTCACTGTACGTTTTAGCATTAGGATGTAGTTTTTTAGCTGCTGCCAAGTTATTTGAATCCACATCGCAAAGCGCCACTACATCAACTTTTTCATGGGAGGAAATATCCTGTAGGTCTGCCGCTCCCATATTACCCACACCAACATGAGCTGTTCTTAAGCGCAATAACGGAATAGCTTTGCTCACTTGTTTATCTTGCTTACATGACATTAAAAAAGTAGGCATAAGCGCAGTTGAAGACGCTAATATTGCCGATTTTTTTAAAAATTCCCTTTTCTTCATAAGTTACAGATTAGAGTTTTTTGATTTTTATATTTCGGAACCAGATAGGACTGGAATGGTCTTGGAAACCAATGTAGCCCTTTTTGTACTTTCCGTAGTCTTTACTATTTTTCCATTTGTCTGAATTCTTCTTTTCTTCCCAAGCTTTATCCCAAGGAACAAAAGATACTACCATTTTTCCATTAAGCCAATGCTCTACTTTTTCTGGTGTGAAAATAATTTTGGAGGAATTCCATTCTCCAACGGGGTGCAGCGTTTTATTGGTAGCGTCTGCTGGATGCATTGCATAATCTGAAGCAGTTTGTTGTAAAGGTTTTAGTTCCTCTGGATTTTCTGTATAGCCTAGACTAAGGTTATATGAGGTAATGTCATGCATGTCAGCATAGTTCTCATCGTCTATTAGTTGGTATTCGGGAGATACTTCTGGTATGCCATCATAGCCTTCCTTTATATGATAAAAGATACCACTGTTTCCGCCTTTTGGCAGTTTCCATTCAACATAGAATTCAAAATTATCGAATTCTTCGGCACCGTATATAATGTCTTTGCCTCCTTTATAATCCTGCTCTAATCCTAGTTCTGTGTCAAAAGTGAGTTCGCCATTTTTTACCACCCAGCCCGGAGGCAGCGTTTCTCCGTTATACGCCCTCCAACCTTCGGTACTAGCGCCATCAAATAGAGAAATCCATTCTGTGTCGTTGCTTACTATTGTTTGGGTTTCAGGCTGTTCTGTATTTTGTGCTTTCTTATCGGTCTTGCAGCTAATTGCCGCAATCGCCACGATTAAAAATATGCTCAGTTTTCTCATATAGTACTAAAAATATTACTTCTACAATTTACCGAAATAAAAATGGCGTTAAGCTTTTTTTTCGCTTAACGCCATTTGACCAATGACCGAGGGGTAATACTACCTGTATATGGTCTGTGTCCTATCCGGTCCTACCGATACAATCTTTATCGGTACTTCCAATTCCTTTTCAAGAAAATCAATGTAGTTGTTCAATGCCGCAGGTAGTTGATCTGCATTATTCATTTTGGTTAAATCTTCTGCCCAACCGTCCATTTCTGTGTATATAGGAGTTACGTTCTCGGCTTCAATATTAAAGGGAAGGTGGTCTATTTTATCTCCTTTGTAATTATAAGCTGTACATACTTTTAATTTTTTAAACCCGCTTAGAACATCGCCCTTCATCATCATTAGTTCGGTAACACCATTAATACGTACAGCGTATTTTAAAGCTACTAAATCTAGCCATCCACATCTTCTTGCTCTGCCCGTGGTAGCTCCAAACTCATTACCAATACGACCCATGGTTTCACCATCCTGATCAAAAAGTTCTGTGGGAAAAGGACCGCTACCAACCCTTGTGGTATACGCTTTAAAAATACCTTTCACTTCTCCTATTTGGTTTGGTGCGACGCCTAATCCGGTACATGCACCAGCTGCTGTAGTATTGGATGACGTAACAAAAGGATAGGTTCCAAAGTCAATGTCTAATAAAGAACCTTGAGCTCCTTCTGCAAGTATTTTTTTACCAGATTTTTGAGCTTGGTAAAGATATTCTTCACTATCTATAAAAGTAAGTCCTTTAAGTTCTTCTACGGCTCTGAAAAAATCTGCCTCTAGTTCAGCAAGATCATACTGTATGTCCACATCATAGAAGCCTATCATAGCTTCGTGCTTATTTGCCAAGGCCCTATACTTATCCTTCCAATTGGCAAGTTCTAAATCTCCAATACGCATACCGTTCCTGCCGGTTTTATCCATATAGGTGGGGCCAATACCTTTTAAGGTAGACCCAATTTTGGCTTTACCCTTAGATGCTTCTGAGGCAGCGTCCAATAATCTATGTGTAGGTAGAATCAAATGTGCTTTTCTTGAAATCATTAATGTGGATTTGATGTCCAGATTAAATTTCTTCAAAGCATCTATTTCCTTTTTGAAGATAACCGGATCTATGACCACACCGTTTCCAACTACGTTGATTGCTTTTTTATGAAAAATCCCAGAAGGAATCGTATGCAATACGTGTTTAATGCCATCGAATTCCAAGGTATGCCCAGCATTTGGGCCCCCTTGAAAACGGGCGATTATATCATAGTTTTTCGTTAGTACGTCAACGATTTTTCCTTTTCCTTCGTCACCCCATTGTAGGCCCAACAATAAATCTACTGCCATTATAACTTTACTTGGTTAATTGTTTTTTTATTCTGTGTTGCCCGTCTCTGTTTTAGGCTGGTTTTTGATCCCATAAAAATAGAGGGAATGTGCATTTATTTTAATATCGAATACCTCCTCTATTGTTTTTTTTATGGATTGGATACGAGGGTCACAAAATTCCATGACTTCTCCGGTATCGGTAAGAATTACGTGGTCGTGCTGACGATCAAAATAGGATTTCTCATATTGCGCCTGCGTTTTTCCGAATTGATGCTTTCTGACCAATTTACAGGCCAGTAACAGTTCAATTGTATTGTAAAGGGTCGCTCGGCTTACACGATAATTTTTGTTCTTCATGTTAATGTAGAGAGATTCTATATCAAAATGATCGTTGCTCTCGTAAATTTCCTGAAGTATTGCATAACGTTCGGGTGTTTTTCGATGCCCGTTACCCTCTAAAAATGTGGTAAATACGTTTTTTACAATTTCCTGGTTCTTGTCCGAAGCCATAACTATCCCGTTAATTTACAAATGTACAGTTAAATTTTAATTCCTTTTCTAAAGTCTTGTGACTTTGTCTATCCCGTTTATTTGCTTTAGGTTTTCTATCAATTTTTTTAGAATGGCGTTGTTTTTTACCATTACGGTTATCTTTCCTGCAAAAGTGCCTCCATCTGTGCTAAAATTGAGGTTTCGCATATTCACGTGCATGTTGCCCGAGATTACATCCGTAATTTTGCTAACTAATCCGAGATTGTCAATCCCTGTTAACTGAATATCCACCTTAAACTCCTGCTGTGAGGAATCCATCCATTTCGCACTTATAATACGATAGGCATAGTTGGACTGCAATGAAATGGCATTGGGGCAGTTTTTCTTGTGTAGTTTTATACCTTCGGAAACGCTAACGAATCCAAAAACATCATCTCCGGTTATTGGGTTGCAACATTGGGAAAGTTTATATTCCAATTTTTCTTCTTCTTTTCCAAACACCAGCATATCGTATTTGGAAGTAATCTCATCCTTACTGATATCTGCTGGAGCAGGATTTTTACGCATACGATTTTTAAAGAAACTAATGAACGCGTTGTTGTAGGAGGAGGCAAATTCTTTAATCATTTGATTATCGATAGATCCAACACCTACCCTGTAGAAAAGGTCTAGACTAGTCTTTAGCTTAAAGAAGCTTACCAGTTTATTGATAGAATCTTCGTTAACCGAAATTTTTTGGGATTTTAGTTTTCGTCTTAAAATCTCTTTACCATCCTCTGCTATAGATTTTTTCTCCTCTCTTAATACTGATTTTATTTTAGCCCTTGCTCTTGCCGTAGTGGCGTAATCCAACCAGTTTTGATTCGGTTTTGCTTGTTCCGAGGTAATAATTTCTACTTGGTCACCACTATTAAGGGTAGTATTTAAAGGCACTAATTTTCCATTTACTTTGGCGCCACGGGTACGCATACCTACCTGTGTATGTATATTAAAGGCAAAATCGAGTGGAGTCGCTCCCTTAGGTAAAGATTTGAGTTCCCCATTGGGCGTGAACACAAAAATTTCTTTGGAATAAAGGCTTAATTTAAATTCTTCTACAAAATCTACCGCATTGGTGTTGGCATTTTCCAGTGCTTCCTGTAGCTTGTTTAGCCAATCTTCTATGCCTTGTTCTTTTTGGTTTCCGTGCTTGTATTTAAAATGTGCTGCATATCCTTTTTCTGCTATTTCGTGCATTCTTTCGCTACGGATTTGCACTTCTACCCATTTTCGTTTGGGCCCCATTACGGTAATATGTAAGGCTTCATAACCCGTAGATTTTGGAGAGGAAATCCAATCCCGCAGTCGCACTGGGTTAGGTGTAAAATGATCTGTTACTATAGAATAGATTTTCCAAGCTAGGAATTTTTCATTTTGTGCATCGGACTTGTAAATAATACGAATGGCAAATTTGTCATAAATTTCATCAAAAGATACATTTTGGGAGACCATCTTTTTACGCATAGAAAAAATAGATTTCATTCTTCCCTTTAGCGTATAATTAAGGCCTTCTTTTTTTAAGGAATTATCTATGATTTCAGCAAATGAGTCTATGTACTCTTGCTGCTCTTCTTTGCTGTCTTCTACCTTATTTTTAATGTCTTCATATACCTCTGGTTCGGTATATTTTAAACTAAGGTCTTCTAATTCTGTCTTTATGTTATAAAGCCCTATTCTATGGGCCAGCGGTGCATAGATATATAATGTTTCGGATGCAATTTTAACTTGCTTATCCTCTGGCATAGAATCCATCGTAAGCATATTATGGTACCTATCCGCAATTTTAATAATGATTACTCGAACGTCATCATTCAGAGTAAGCAGCATTTTTCTGAAGTTCTCCGCTTGCTGAGAGATGTTCATATCCTTTTTTAAATGGGATATTTTGGTAAGTCCATCTACGATTCTTGCAACCGTTTCCCCGAACATGCGGTCAATATCATCTAAGGTGTATTGTGTATCCTCAACCACATCATGCAGCAGGGCAGAAGCTATGGAGACCGCATCCAATCCAATTTCTGAGGCAACAATTTTTGCAACAGCAATAGGGTGGAAGATATAAGCCTCCCCTGATTTTCTTCGTTGGTCTTTGTGGGCATCCACGGCAATTTCGAAAGCACTGCGAATTAGCTTTTTATCCTCATCGGAGAGATTTTGGTAGCTAATACGTAGCAATTCTTTGTATTGCTTGGCAATGAGTTTGTTTTCTATTTCTATATCGGCTTGCGTCATACTAAAATAAAGTTACCATAATCCTAGTTGTTAGACAACAAAATTTATGCCTTTAAATTACGTATTCTATCCTTAAGAGGTGGATGTGAATAATGCATAAAAACATAGGCCGGATGTGGCGTGAGATTGCTTAAACTATTCTTAGATAATTTTTTTAATGAGGTAACCAAAGGTGTGGCGGAAAAGGTATGTTTTGCAAAATCATCTGCCTGATATTCGAATTTGCGTGAAAAATAGTTCATTAACAATCCCGTAATTTCAGAAATTGGGCTGTAGAGCATTCCAAAACCGATAAGTGCTGCATGAAAGCTTGGCTTGTCTACTCCAATAGCTAATGAAATACTTGGATTATTTATAAAGAGGGATAAAAGAAATAGCATTGCACCGGTCAATAAAATAGAAGTTACCAAATTAAATATGACATGTTTCTTTTTATAATGACCAACCTCGTGCGCCAAAACGGCAACAATTTCGTCTTCTTCCAAATCATTAATCAGGGTATCATACAAGGTTATTCTTTTTTCTTTTCCAAATCCAGAGAAATAGGCATTGGCTTTCGTGGAACGTTTAGATCCGTTTATGACGAATATGTTTTGGAGCTCAAATCCAACTTTTTCCGCATAGGATTCTATTTTGGTTTTGAGGCTTCCATCTGCTAATGGCTCTTGTTTGTTGAACAAGGGGACAATGAGCTTGCTGTAGAATAAATTCATGAAAACAGTAAAAACAGTAATTAGCCCCCATGTGTAGAGCCAAAAATTGGTGCCCGCCCATTCAAAGAACCATAATACCACTGATAATATACCGCCACCTAAAACAATAATCATAAACCACCCCTTTATTTTATCCGTAATAAAGGTCTTTAGCGTTGTTTTATTAAAACCGAACTTTTCTTCTATTACAAAAGTCTGGTAATAACTAAATGGGGTGTTGAGTAAATCACTACCAAGCATAATGATGGCAAAAAAGAGTAGGGACCTAAGTACGGTATTTGAAGTAAGACCAGAAACCAAGCTATCAATCCATCCAAAACCACCAAAAATTAATACACAAAGGATAAGTAACAGGGAGAAGGTAGAGGTGAGGATTCCGTACCGGTAGTTGGTCCATTTGTATTGTTGAGATTTTTCATATTCCGCTGTATTGTAAACATCTTTTAGGTCTTGTGGAACATTATCCTTAAAGCATTTTGCATTCAGAAAATTCAAAGTAGTTGCCAAAACATATTCGCTTATCAATATGGCCAAGATGAAGTAAAATATAAGCGTTGTATCCATAGCTATTCTTTTGAGCATTAAGCTAACGCTTTCGGTCTCTTTATGTTGTTATTGATCGTTACGTTGTCGCTTTCCTTCAAAGATAAGTATTGCCGCTGATACAGATACGTTCATGGAATCTATCGCCCCTTCCATGGGAATAATGATGTTTTTGTCTGCGTTTGAAAGCCATTCCTGACTAAGTCCGGTAGCTTCAGTTCCTACAACAATAGCGGTAGTTCCTGTATAATTAACCGAAGTATACGCTGCCGACGCGCTAAGTGCAGCACAATACATAGTATAGTTGTTATCCTTTAAAAAGGCTATGATTTCGGTGGTACTGGCCATAGCTACTTTTCTGGTGAATACACAGCCAACACTAGATCTTATGATGTTAGGGTTGTAAAGGTCTGTTTTTGGGTTCGCAATGAGCACAGCATCAAGGTTTGCAGCATCCGCAGTTCGCAGTAATGCCCCTATATTCCCTGGTTTTTCTGGAGCTTCTGCAACCAGGATAAATGGATTTTTATTTTTTAAATCTAACTCAGCTAGTTCATGAAATTTTGCCTTTACTATAGCTATAACACCCTCTGTCGTATCGCGGTAGGCCAATTTTCTATATACTTCTAGGGAGAGGTTAAGGATGCGTACCGAAGCATCAAAGTGAAACTCAGACGCTATTTTATCTTCGCTAATCAAAGCGTCACAGTAACAAAATGTTTCAACCTTGTATCCTGCTCCAATGGCTAATTGGAGTTCTCGATATCCTTCCAAGACAAAAAGCCCTGTTTTTCGTCGTTCTCTGGATTTTTCTTTTAGGAGTAACATCTGTTTTATCAGAGCATTCTGCGGACTAGTTATATGTTTTGCGTTTTGCATGGACTGCAAAAATAGACCAATATGTTAATTAATGTATATTGGCAGGACCTAATAGAAATAAACCTAGAACGAAATGAAGAAAATATTAGTTATTTCCCTTATTGCTCTTTTATTTGCTTGTAAAACCGATAATGGTAAACAGCAAAATAAAGGCAAGGATAGCCTAGTCGCTGAAAATGAAGTGTCAAATAAGCACCCTGAAGTTTTAAAGAAAGTGCTTGGCGCCCATGGCGGTTTAGATACGTGGCGATCGTTTAAAACCTTGAATTTTATAATTGCAAAAAAGAATGCTCCGGAAACCCATACCATTGCACTGCAAAGCAGAAAGGATAAAATCAGTACCCCAAAAGTTAGTATGGGTTTTGATGGCTCCCAAGTCTGGTTGCTGGATGAAAAAAAAAGCTATCAAGGAGATGCAGTATTTTATCATAATCTTATGTTCTATTTCTATGCTATGCCTTTTGTTTTGGCAGATGATGGAATAGCGTATGGAGAAACAGCGCCTTTAATTTTCAATGGAAAGTCCTATCCAGGTATTCAAATTGGCTATGACTCAGGAATAGGTGCATCTCCAAAAGACGAATATTTTTTGCATTACGACCCTGAAACATATCAAATGCAATGGCTAGGATATACAGTAACCTATAGAAGTGGAGAAAAATCAGAAAATATAAAATGGATTAGGTATGACGATTGGGTTGAAGTCGACGGACTCGTACTTCCAAAATCTATTACATGGTATGCTTATGAGGGAAGAGAAATAAGTTCGCCTAAAAACACCGTAACTTTTGAAAACATTTCTTTAGATGCTAAGGAGAAAGCACTTGATTTTTACAAAAAACCAGAAAAGGCTAGGTTTATAAACTAGCTATAACTGGACGTTCTACGCTCTTATTTTTAACTTAATAAAAGGTTAAATGAATTCCTGAAGGTATGAACTGTTTCATATTTATGCCTAACTTAGAAGTCATTGCTGTGAACAGGTGTTTTTATAAATAGAATGCCTATTTCAGTATAATTGTTTATAAGAAGAACTAATACTTACAACGATGCCAACGTACAAACTAAAAATCAATGGAGTGTCTCAAGAGATAGAGGCTTCACCAGACATGCCCTTACTTTGGGCTTTACGCGACGATTTAGATATGGTCGGAACAAAATTTGGTTGTGGAATAGGCCAATGTGGAGCCTGCACCGTTCATGTTAACGGCACTGCTACTCGTAGCTGTCAACTGCAAGTTTCCCAACTGGATGGAAAAGAGATTACCACCATTGAGGGCTTGTCGGAAGATGGTTCCCATCCCGTACAACAGGCCTGGAAAGAGGTAGATGTGCCACAATGTGGGTACTGTCAATCCGGTCAAATCATGACAGCCTCGGCCTTTTTGAAAAAGAACCCGAACCCCTCGAGAGAAGATATTCGAATTGCGATGCACGGTAATATATGTCGTTGTGCGTCTTACAATCGAATTGAAAATGCGGTCGTCAAGGCTGCTGAGAATAAAATGGCCTAACCTAAAACTCGAAAAACATGTCAAGTATAGTATCAACTAAATTTAGCAGAAGATCTTTTTTGAGAACTTCTTCGCTTGCGAGTGGTGGAATGCTGATCGGTTTCAATTTTTTCACAGCTTGCAAAGACAATGTGAAAATGCCGGTCGATATTTCCAAACTTAATTATAATGACTTTAATGCTTTCATCAAGATATCCGATGAAGGTATGGTAACC
>RCNB010002459.1_pt1 | contig 24265 bp, 22 predicted proteins | sample 2041321 | NCBI WGS metagenome assembly RCNB01 (sample SAMN09708232, study PRJNA481090) | Marine sediment metagenome, whole genome shotgun sequencing project. | reverse complement strand
TCTTTGATTCCCAATACGTTTCTGGAATATTCAATAACCGCCATTTGCATTCCTAAACAAATTCCGAAGAATGGTAAGTTATTTTCTCTGGCATAACGCACAGCTGCAACTTTACCTTCAATTCCTCGTTCACCAAATCCGGGTGCGACCAAGATTCCATCCAGATGAGATAACTTTTCAGCTATATTATTTTCATTAATATATTCTGAATGAATTGACTTAACGATTACTTTTACCTCATTCTCAGCGCCAGCATGAATAAAGGACTCTAGAATGGACTTATAACTGTCTTGAAGTTCAACGTATTTTCCTATCAAGCCAATCTGTACTTCACTCTTCGGATTTTTATGTCGATCTAAAAACTGATTCCACCGATCAAGATTAGGCTCTTTTGCATCGGTTAATTTCAATTTTTCCAATGTAACAGTGTCGAGACCTTCCTCGAGCATCATATTTGGAACGTCGTAAATAGTAGATGCATCAATAGACTGAATTACAGCTTCTCGATTCACGTTGCAGAACAAAGCCAATTTATTACGCAAATCATTGGACAATTCGTGTTCCGTTCTACAAACCAAGATGTCAGCTCGAATTCCACTTTCCATCAATGTTTTAACCGAATGCTGTGTTGGTTTCGTTTTCAATTCACCTGCCGCCGATAAATATGGAATTAAAGTAAGATGAATTACAAGGGCATTATCATCACCCATTTCCCATTTCAACTGGCGAACAGATTCGATATAAGGTAACGACTCAATATCCCCGACGGTTCCACCAATCTCAGTAATAATAATATCGTAATCTCCTGTTTTACCCAACAATTGAATACGTTCTTTAATTTCGTTTGTAATATGCGGAATTACCTGTACTGTTTTTCCAAGAAATTCTCCTCTACGTTCTTTCTCAATTACACTTTGATAAATACGACCTGTAGTTACGTTATTGGCCTGAGATGTTTTTACGTTGAGAAAACGTTCATAATGTCCTAAATCTAAATCGGTTTCTGCACCATCATTAGTCACATAACACTCTCCATGTTCATATGGATTTAATGTCCCTGGATCGACATTTATATAAGGATCTAACTTCTGAATGGTAACACGGTACCCTCTGGCTTGCAATAATTTAGCCAGTGATGCTGCGATAATTCCTTTACCTAAAGATGATGATACTCCGCCCGTAACGAAGATGTATTTTGTAGTGTTGAATGCCAAAACTATATTAACTATACGGGATGTAAATGTAAGGATTTATTGCGGAAGGAAAAGAACTAATTTTAAGAAAACCTTCTATGTCAATCGATTCTTTTTATTCCTACATATTTAGTGTTTTAAAAACTTGCAAAGCAATACTAAAATCATAGCGCTTCTTGGCTCTATATTAATCAATAAAGTCTCTCGGTTTTTTTTCAATTAATGGCTTCATTAGATGTTCAAGTCCATTAACTTTTATCTCATCCATTTCCCGCATCATATTTCCAAGCTTCCCTTCTGGGAAACCTTTTTGTTTAAACCAAGTAAAATAGGCCTCAGGAATTTTCACTAAAAGCTCTCCTTTATATTTTCCGAAGGGCATTCTATAATTCGCTAATTCGATGAGGTGTTTTGGGTCAGGGCTATTTCCAGCGGTCATATGCTCTAAGTTTTTTTGCTACAAATTCTTCCCAAAGGTACTCATTTTCCTTTTTTATGGAATGCTCCGTCTCACTGTCAAATCGATGTTGCATTTTCCCTCTTTGTTTTTCAACTTCCTTATAAATTGCCTTGATTTCGTTTTTAAGATCTTTCGAAAAACTGGCTTCGGATATCAATTTTCGGAGTATCCTCGCATGCAATTCAGAGATATCAAAATGCGTCTGCTCATGCTTAAGAATGTATACCGAGGCAGAGGAGCGGTCGTACCATGATTCTTCCGGATAAAAGTGACATTTCACAGAGTAATCCAAATCAAAATCATCCTCGTATCGCTTAACTGAATATGAAAATGATATCCCGGTACTTGAACTGGCAGCATAGTCTTGACCTCTTGATTCGGTTCCCTGAAAGTCGGCCCAAGTTAACTTCTCAGATTCACTCCATTCGATTTTAACGCCATCTCTTTCAGAAGAAAATAAGGAAATAAACAAAAAAGTTACGACTGCGACTACTTTCATAAGCTCATTAACGAAAAAATCACAGATTTATTTTTTCAACGGCCGAAGCGCCCTAGCCCCAATGAAAAACTATAACTTTTTCAATATCTGGATGTAAGCTATATAATACTGGGCAGGTATTAGCTGTGTTTTCTAAAATCTTTTGAAATTTTTCACTCACATTGGTAGGCAGCTCAATTTCAACATCAATTCTTGAAATTCTACGCGGATTTGCAGCCATAGTCTTTGTTACCTTGGCGGTTGTACCATCCAACGAAATATCTAATGTTCCTGCCTTAATGCCCATCATTGTTATCATACAACTTGCTAAGCCAGTTGCAACAGTATCTGTTGGAGAAAAAGCTTCTCCCTTACCATTATTGTCTATTGGGGCATCCGTAATAAAAGTGGCACCTGACTTTAAGTGTTCGCACTCAGTGCGCAGGTTTCCTAAATAAGTTACTTTTGCTGTACTCATTCTACGATTTCAAATTCAAGATTATCCTTATATCTAATTATATATGCCGCCTGATTTCGATATCCTCTGGATGAATTTTTTGTATATCTGAATTTATTTTCGACGTACTCAGTTACATAATCATTTTCAGTAGATGCAAAAACATCATCTGCCGATCCCAACCTAAGTAATATATCATAAGTCACATCGAAACCTCGCACCGCATAACGATTAGGGTAGACCCCATATTTATTCTTGTAACTTACAACGAATGGATTTTTATCCTTATAACTGTAGCTTTTATTTACTGATGGAAACGTAAAATTGAGCTTTGCTAGATGGATATTAGACACGTCGTGAAATTCATATGCATCATTTTTATCTAGTGTAAACAATCTTATTTTATACGTTTCTGGCATTCCGTTTAAGAGACCTAAAATATTACTGATAATTCCAGGTTTAACAGATTCAAGAATTACCCAATTCTCTTTCTCTTCACTTAATTTTACATCAATATCAGTTACGTACAAAAATCCCTTTTCGCGAGGTGATAAGGTAATTGCATTAGGTAAAGCTTTTAAAATTTTAGCTTTTTGTCTACTTCTATCTACGTCAGAAATAAGTAATACATTTTTACCGTCGTTATTGGCTACCAAAAAATCCATCATTGATTTTCTTAGCATTTCATCCGTTGGTAGTGTTTGAAAGAAATTTGACGACATTGTAATTTCCCGATTACTCAATGGGGAAAAAATAGGAGTCTTCGTATCCCTAAGTATAGCTGCAGCTTTTTCTACGTTCTTTTGTCGAAGTGGCCCAATAACTGCATCCACATTACTAAAATCATTCCTCGCAAGAATTGAAGCCGTTTTACTGCTACTTCCCTGATTATCATAAACGTCGATCTGAACAGAAATTCCTTTATCCTTTGCAAATTCCGCAGCCATAAGAACACCACTATAGAAATCAAGCGCTACTCTTAGCATTCCTCCCTTTTTAATAAGAACTGTATTCGTGTTAATTGTATCTACCCCGACTTTTTGCAATTGAAATGGTAAAACAACTGCTAGCCTCTTTTTACTCTTATTATAGATTCCATTTTCAAGATTTACAGTTTCGACATTATCAAGAGACATATTAACCATATTCTCCTTAGGAATTTTTAATATCATCCCCTCTTTTAGGCCATCTTTGGCGTATGGATTGAAATTAACAATCTCTTCCTCACTAAGGCCTAACTTCACCCTTAAACGAAAAAAGCCTTCTTTAGGTTTTACCTCATAAAAATCAAAATCTTCATCAATTGTAGCCGATAGTATTACTGCACTTGCCGGAACGTATATAACGTCGCCAATATTAATGATATCACCCATACCAGGATTCAAGGCTTCTAGTTCAGCTATGGTGATTCCATATTTTCGGGCAATTCCATATTTGGTCTCTTTAGGTTCAAGCGTATGTTTTTGAACGGCATTTGGATTCGTTTCTAAGCCCGTAGTATCAACAATCGCGACATCTTTAAGTCCAATAGGAATCCTTATCCTTTCGCCTTTTTTGAGGGCTCTGGAATATAATTCTTTATTATACCTCTTTATCATATCAATGCTCACATCATACTTCTTGGCTATACTAAAGAGTGTTTGCTTTCTTCTTACCCTATGTTTCTTAAACTTGATTTTAACATTAGTAGCGACTTGATTTTCTTTATCCGGAACAATTAAAATCGAATTAATTTTAACTCCTTCTTTGGCATTTGGATTTAAGCGATAGATATCTTCTACACCAATTCCATATACTTTGGCAATACTAAATACCGTTTCTCCTTCTTGTACACTATGACTTTTGTACTTCTCTTGTGCTAGTGCACTAAAGCTAAAAACAAAAAGAAAACTTAGATAGATTACTATTTTCATTTATTATAAGGTTTGTTTTAAAATCTTGTCAACTTCTATTCCCATTCAATCGTCGCTGGTGGCTTTGAACTAATATCGTAGACTACTCTATTAACGCCCTTTACACGGTTTATTATATTATTTGATGTTTCTTGCAAAAATTCATATGGCAGATTTACCCAATCTGCCGTCATTCCGTCTGTTGACTCAACTGCTCTAAGAGCAACTACTTTTTCATACGTTCTCTCATCCCCCATAACGCCTACACTTTCAACCGGCAGCAACATGGCTCCTGCTTGCCAAACCTTATCGTAAAGGTTCCATTTTCTTAATCCGTCAATAAAGACTGCATCTACCTCTTGTAAGATACGAACTTTCTCGGCCGTAATATCTCCCAAAATTCGAATCCCTAATCCGGGTCCTGGAAATGGATGTCTCCCCAATAATTCTGCGTCAATTCCCATTTGTTTTCCAACCCGTCTCACCTCATCTTTAAATAACATGCGAAGAGGCTCTACAACTTTCAACTTCATATAATCTGGTAAACCACCAACATTGTGATGTGATTTAATCGTAACCGAAGGACCATTCACTGATACACTTTCTATAACATCTGGATAAATAGTTCCCTGAGCAAGCCAATGCACATCTTCAACTAAATGTGCTTCATGATCAAACACTTCTATGAAAGAGTTTCCAATTGCTTTACGCTTTGTCTCTGGATCACTAATACCTTCCAAAGCACCCAAGAAGCGTGCCGTAGCATCAACCCCTTTTACATTGAGCCCCATTCCTTTATATTGATCCAAAACTGACTCAAATTCATTTTTCCGAAGCAAGCCATTGTTAACAAATATACAGTATAGGTTAGATCCAATTGCTCCATGCAACAGCATAGCAGCAACCGTTGAGTCTACTCCTCCACTAAGTCCTAATATAACTTTATCATTACCTAGTTTTTCTTTTAAATCGCTTATAGTAGTTTCAACAAAAGCCGCAGGAGTCCAAGTGCTACGCCAGCAATATTCACAAGAAAATTCTCTAGTAATAACTTTCCGTCGGTTGTATGATAAACTTCAGGATGAAACTGAATCGCGTAGGTCTCTTCACCTTCTATTCGATAGGCAGCATTCTTTACATCTTCTGTACTGGACAAAACTGCATTTTCGGGTAATTCTGCTATAGTATCCGCATGACTCATCCAAACTTGAGTCCCTTCTCCAATTTTAGAAAATAAACCTTCGTGATCATGGATAGTCGACAATTTTGCTCGCCCATATTCTCTATTGTTCGATGGCGCCACGTTTCCTCCATTAAAATGAGCCAAATATTGTGCTCCATAACAAACACCTAATAATGGCATCGCGCCCTTTATTTTGGATAGATCCGGATGCGCTGCATCTTCGCCACGCACAGATAGTGGACTACCGGATAATATTACGGCTTTAAATGGATCTAAGTTTTCAGGAATTTTGTGATATGGATGAATTTCACAATAAATATTAAGTTCTCGAACGCGTCTAGCGATTAGCTGTGTGTACTGCGATCCGAAATCTAAAATTAGGACGTTATTTTGCATAGGCAAAAGTAAATTAAAAAAGTAAGCTGACTAAAACCAATTGGATAATTTTAACAGGTTTTTTCAACAATATTTTAAAACTCTAAAATTGTAAATTCATTTGCCAGTGGATCCAAATTTTGTTTTAATTCTGAAAGCAATTCATCGCCAAACTCTAAATAAAACTCCGAGAAATTCATAAGACGTTCTTGGAGGCTTTGCTTCGGAAAGAGAGTGGTCTGTATCGCAATTAAGCGTTTCAATTGATCGGAATACTTTCGTTTCTGTGCTGTCAATAATCGCTTTTCTAAATGGGCCAGACCGTTGATTTGCTTTTTTTCTTGTGCTGCAACTGCTCCCTCAAAAGAAGCATCAGTTTGTTTGGCTAAAGAATGTAAGGCCTTAAACTGCTCAATCAAATGGTTTTTTTGTTTTGTAAAATCAATATTAATTTCTGAAAGTTGAAGAGTATATTTTGCCTCTAATTCGTGTTTTGGTAAAAACAAAGAATCCAAGGTTACATCTAATTTTTGTAGTTTTTCTGAATCCTTCTCGCTCATCAATAAAACCGAATTCCGTAATAACAAGATTGGGAAAGGAATACTTACACTCTTAAAATAATCTTTCAACTGAAACCAATATGCCAGTTCTCCCCCACCGCCTACATAGCAAAGGTTTGGCAATATAACCTCCTGATATAAGGGTCTTAATAAGGCATTAGGTGAAAAATTATGTGGATTATTTTCTAATTCAACTAAGATCTCATCACGAGAAAATTCAATTGAAGTGTCGTTCACATAAAATTGACCTTCTTTCTCTATGATCCGCTCTCTTATTCCGTCTGCGAGATAAAACATATTAATTTCCCGCGGGAAAACTTGTTGAGGATATCCCAATTTTGTTAATCGATTTGAGGTCGTATTAATTTCAGAGTGCGAATTACCTTCTAAAAGTTCTTGCTTAACATAAGGTACAAATTCCTCTTTTAAGGCTTTATCATTTCCGTCTACTATAACCAATCCGTAGTCTGAAAACAATTTATTACCTAAATAACGAGTAGCATCAGCAAGATTTTTATGTGTTGTATATGCTTCAGAAAAAAGGGCCGCGAGTTTAATTGCATTGTCGCTTTCGCCCAATTGGATTTTCAATTCCTTCAAAATTTCTGAAAGTCCGTCGGTGGAAAGAGCTCCGACTGCTCCTCCGCTCTCTCGTTCCCATTCAAGTTTTTTTCCGAAGAGATTAAAATAATTAATTTCATCAAAGTCGTGATCCTCAGTGGCCATCCAGTAAATTGGAACAAAATTCGAATCGGGATAGGTTTTTTTTAGTTTTTCTGAAAGATTGATTACCGAGAATATTTTATACAAAAAGTACAAGGGACCCGTAAATAAATTGAGTTGATGCCCTGTTGTAATCGTAAATGTATTTGCTTCGGAAAGAGATGAAATATTATTGAGTGTTGCCTCTGAAGCATTTGTATTGTCATACTGCTTCTGAAGCGCGCGAACTAATATTTTTCTTGAAGCGGATTTAAATGACAGTTGCTTTTCTTCCAGTTGTTCTTTGAAACTTTCTAACTTAGGAAATCTTCCGTAGAAATCACTTAGCGGAGCGTTTTCAGCAAGATAATCGCACATTAATTTTGAAAAATAACCGGTTTTAGAATAAGGAATAGTACGAATCGTCATAGCGTTTTTCAGAAAGTTAAATCAAAAATACAGTTTAAATCAGAATTCGGGATTCTCAATGACTATTTTGGTAAAACTTTAGTAGTTTTAGCCCAGCATTTTAAATTCAATTACATGACGCGTAACCTTACTTTTGTTTTCCTATTCCTAATCACCAACGTATTTGCACAATTACAATCCCCAGCCGAATTTCTGGGCTATGAAATTGGATCAGAATTTTCTCGTCATGCAGATGTAGTTCGTTATTTTGAACACGTAGCTGCCAATTCCAATATGGTGACGTACGACGTATATGGCAAAACCAATGAGCGTCGACCCCTTACCTACGCTGTAATTTCCTCTCCGGAGAACCTTGCAAACATTGAAAACATTAGAAAAGATAATTTAAGAAATATCGGACTTGAGAATGGCAGTGCGAATCCTGAAAAAGCGATTGTTTGGCTAAGTTATAATGTTCATGGAAATGAAGCATCTAGCACAGAAGCAGCAATGGTTACTCTCCACAAACTTATTACAGAAAAACAAAATTGGTTGCAAAACACCGTAGTTATAATTGATCCCTGTATCAACCCTGACGGACGGGATCGATATGCTAATTGGTACAATCAGGTAAAGTCGACTCCTTATAATGTGGAACAATCGGCCACAGAGCATAATGAGCCTTGGCCTGGAGGGCGTCCAAATCATTATCTCTTTGACCTCAACCGTGATTGGGCCTGGGCAACGCAAGTTGAGAGCCAGCAACGCATAAAACTTTATAATACATGGATGCCTCATGTGCACGTAGATTTTCATGAGCAAGGAATTAATGAACCTTATTATTTTGCACCAGCAGCCGAACCATATCACGAAATAGTTACAACTTTTCAAAGGGATTTTCAAACTGAAATCGGTAAAAATCATGCACGCTATTTTGATGAAGAAGGATGGTTATTCTTTACAAGAGAACGATTCGATTTACTGTATCCTAGTTATGGAGATACCTACCCTATGTTCATGGGAGCGATTGGAATGACTTACGAGCAGGCAGGTCACGGCCGTGCAGGTTTAGGTATTAATACCGATGAAGGCTATGTACTAACTTTAGTTGATCGTATTGCACATCATACCACTACTGGCTTATCTACCGTTGAAATATCTTCTAATAATGCAACCAGACTTAACACAGAATTCAAGAAATTTTTTACAAGCAATAACTCGAAATACAAGAGTTTTGTGCTAAAAGGAAAAGGTGATAAAATAAAAGCAGTAACTAAATTATTAGACCGCCATGAGATTAAATACGGTTTCTCTTCCGGTGGAAAAGTGAGTGGTTATAGTTTTAATGAAGCCAAAGAGGGTTCTATGGATGCTACCGGGGCCTTGGTAATAAGTACCAATCAGCCTAAAGGGAAAATGGTCAAGGTACTATTCGAACCAGATGCCAAATTAGACGAGCCTCTAACCTACGATATTACAGCTTGGAGCTTGCCGTATGCTTACGGACTTGAAACAATTGCAAGTACCTCGCTAGTTTCTGCCAATGGGAATAAACCTCAAGTTGCTTCTAACAATAACCCTATGCCAAAAGGGGCAGGTTATATTGCCAAATGGGACGATATTAGTGATGCGACATTTTTAGCGGCATTGATTCAAAATGGAATTCGGGTTCGTTTTTCTGAAAAGAAGCTTCGTTTTCAGGGAAGAGATTTCGGAAGAGGAAGTCTTATTATCACGAAAAGTGATAATCGGAAAAACAAAGATTTTCATAACTCGGTTACAAAAATTGCAAATGAACATCAAAGAGAATTATATGCGGCACCAAGCAGTTTTAGTGATAATAAAACTGATTTTGGATCACCAGATGTTAAAATAATAAACGCTCCAAAAATAGCAATGTTAAAAGGAGATGGTGTTAGTTCTTTAAGTTTTGGATCGGCGTGGCACTTCTTTGAAACTCAATTAAAATATCCCGTTACAAACATTGATACTGATAAACTCAGCAATATATCTCTTGCTAAGTTCAACATACTTATTATGCCAGAAGGGAGATACAGCCGTGTTTTAAGCGAAGGAACTCTTAAAAAATTAAAAACTTGGGTGAGCAGCGGCGGAAAAATTATCACCTTGGGTCGCGCAGCAGCATCGTTTGAAGGTAAGGATGGCTTTGGACTTACTAAAAACAAAACCGCTAAAGACAAAGATTCTACTAAGACTAAGAAAGCAAACCTCACACCTTATGATAAAAGAGAGCGTGAGAGAGTTAAAGATTTTATTACCGGAAGTATTTACAAAGTTAGTATTGATAACTCGCATCCTATGGCCTTTGGATATCCTAACACTTACTTTAGCTTAAAGCAAGGTAAAGACTCTTATCAATTTTTAAAGAAAGGATATAATGTGGGCTACATAAAAGATGACGCTGTGAGCGTTTCTGGTTTCTCGGGTAAAGATGCCAAAGCCGGACTTAAGAATTCAATGATATTTGGCGAAACCCGTATGGGAAGCGGCAGTATTATTTATCTAGCAGATGATGTCCTATTTCGTTCGTTCTGGGAAAATGGAAAACTATTTTTCGCGAATTCCATCTTCTTTGTGAATGACAATAAACCTGAATTATAAGAATTAACCCGTCTTACTTTTTGGTAGATACGAATTTGAAATATCCTTCATAATGATAATTGCATCTGCTTCATAAAATTTTTCGGAATGAATTACAGAACCCAGCCAGTCAAAAAAGCCTTCTGAACGACGATTGAATTGATAATTTAATGATTTTTCCATCTTTCTCTAGTTTAGAGCAGAAGAAAGATTAAGGTAGGAGATTTGGTTGGAGAACAAAAATAGGAAAAATATTACTTAATATCAAACTATTTGTAATATACTTCTTACTTTATGTGCGTAATCACCTACTTAATGCCTAATACCAACGTTTTTTATTTTTCTTTGAAGCAGCAGATTTTCGACCGGACTTGTGTTTGCTCCCTCCTTTTTTCTTATGAACTTGAGGTTTCGCTTTTGGATCTAGGACATAAGAATGGTCTTCAACAACCGGAATTGATTTTTTAATTAATTTCTGAATACTGCTAACATAATTCTTTTCATCTGCCGCGCAAAATGAATAAGATGTACCTGTTTTTCCAGCTCTTCCTGTTCGCCCAATTCTATGAATATATGTCTCGGGAATATTTGGCAAGTCGAAATTTATAACAGCGTCCAAATCTTCAATATCGATTCCCCTAGAAGCTACATCTGTGGCGATCAAAATGTTAACCTCGCCATTTTTAAAACTGTTTAGTGCCTTTTGACGAGCGCTCTGGGTTTTATCACCGTGCAAACTTTCAGCTTTAAAATCATTTTTTAATAAAGTCTGCTCGAGCTTTTCAACGCCATTTTTTGTTCTTCTAAAAATCAGGATATTTCCGTCTATTTCTTTCCGAAGCAATTGCAAACACAGTTCAATTTTATCGGGTTTTGCTACATAATACAGCAACTGATTCACACTCTTGGCTGCCGCAACCGAGGGAGTAATTTCCACTCGTTCAGGCTCTGTTAAAATTGTACGCGCCAATTGGACCACCTTGGCTGGCATTGTAGCCGAAATCAACAAGGTCTGTTTAGTTTCAGGACACATGCGCTCTATTTTCTGTACATCGTCAATAAAACCCATATCAAGCATTAAATCGGCTTCATCCAAAACCAATACCTCAACTTTATCGAAATTTATTACTTCCTGCTTACGAAGATCTAGCAACCTACCGGGAGTTGCAATGAGGATATCTACTCCTTTTCTAAGAATATTCTTCTGCGCTTCGATCGATGTACCTCCAAAAACGCAAGTTGATCTCAAGTTGGTGTATTTTCCATAGGCCTTAAACTCCTCTTCAATCTGCACCGCGAGTTCCCTAGTTGGACTTATAACAAGTGCCCTTATATGCTTCGTATTCTTACTTGAATCTTGCTGATGAAACAACAATTGAAGTATAGGCAATGCGAAAGCCGCAGTCTTTCCGGTCCCAGTTTGTGCAGAGACAACAACATCCTTTTTTGCTAAAACCAAGGGAATCGTTTCTATCTGGACATCGGTAGGAGTATCGTAATTCTTTTCAAAAATTGCTTTTAAAATGGGTTTATTAAGGGCAAACTCGGTAAAATGCATAGGTTTGTGTTACAAATGTTTTGGTAAAGATACTATAAAGTAAAACTGTTTATTCGATTAGCTTATACCTTAGTACAAAAAACAATTGAACGATTCAACAGTTCAACAATTAAACGGGAAAGGGTTTTAGGTACTGGGTTCTGGGTGTTGGGTTTTGTTTTGTTTTAAAAACTCTGAAACTTTGTTACCATTAAACGCCTACACGAATAAACAATTAATCAAATCAACGAAGTTGACGCAGTCCCTCATACACAGCAACACTCACTGCGTTTGCCAAGTTGATACTTCTTATATGCGGACTATGAAGTGGTATTTTGTATAGTTTATTAGAATGCGCTTTGGTAATAGCCTCAGAAAGGCCAACTGATTCCTTACCAAAAACTAAAAACATGTCTTCGACGTAATCAATGTCCCAATAATCTTTTGTTCCGTGACTCGAAAAGAAAGCAAGAGACTTGTCACTATGAATATCGAAGAACTCAGTCACGTTTTCGTAGATCTTCAGGTCCAAGTGTTGCCAGTAGTCAAGACCTGCTCGTTTAACGCGCTTATCACTTAGTTCGAATCCGAATGGTTTTACTAAATGTAGTTTACTTCCGGTAGCCAAACTAAGTCTTCCAATATTTCCTGTATTCGTAGGAATTTCCGGTTCAATAAGGACAATGTTCAAGGGCATAATTGTTATTAAGGAGCGAAGATATGGATTTACTCGCTATGGGTTTTGGGTTTGGGTTTTGGGTTTTGGGTCATTATTTATTGTTTATTAATAATTTGAACTTTTTACTTTTCATGAGATCCCCAGTCGAGTTGAGGAAGACTTTTCACTTTTCATGAGATCCCCAGTCGAGCTGAGGAAGACTTTTCACTTTTCACTTCTTAATTCTGGGTCTTGTGTTTTGTTTTATTTTGTTTAAAAACTCTGAAACTCTATTACGATTAAACGCCTACACGAATAAACGACTCAACAATTTTGAAAAATATAGAATCAACTCAGCTTATCTTTAAAAAATGACATCGTTCTACTCCAGGCCAAAGATGCTGCTGCATCATCAAATCTTGGGGTGGTATTATTGTGAAACCCATGGTTCACTTCAGGATAAAAATGAGCTTTATAATCAAGGTTATTCTCTTTTAAAGCAATTTCAAATTCTAGCCAACCATCGTTGACTCTTTTGTCTAAGCCCGCATATTGAAGTAATAAGGGCGCTTTTATTTTTGCTGTTTCTTCCTTCGAGGGTTGTCTACCATAAAATGGAACAGCAGCAGCCAATGTGGGAATATTAACTGCCATCATATTTGAAATCCAACCCCCAAAACAGAATCCCACTACCCCGATTTTCCCATTACAATCATCGCGAGATTTTAAATATTCAAATGCCGCGATAAAATCCTCCAGCATTTCAAGTCGATCCCTCTTTTTTTGCAGGGTTCGTCCATCATCGTCATTTCCTGGATAACCGCCTAATGGCCATAGCGCATCTGGAGCAATCGTAATGTAACCTTCTACAGCGGCCCTTCTCCCAACATCTTCGATATATGGATTCAATCCGCGATTCTCATGAACAACGACAATGCCTGGTAATTTTGTTGTTACGTCAATTGGTTTTGATAACAACCCTCGAATATTACCCCCACCCTTTGGCGAATTATACTCTAAATATTCTGAAGATATTCTCGGGTCATCAGGTTTTATTAATATAGAATCTGCATAATTTGGCATGATAAAACTTAGCAGCGACGGAACGGTAAGTCCTCCAATAGCATAAAGAGATAGCTTCTCAAGGAATTTCTTTCTATTTATTTTACTATGTGCATAGTCATCATAGAGATCAAAAACATCCTGACTTACATCTTCTCTGGTGATTTTTTTCATATTATTAAATTTTTTGGCTCCCTGAACAAAATAGATTTTTCCAGACTTATTAAAACGATATCATCGATAGGGCAATGTTCTTTAAAAATACAAATATTTAAGACAACAGCAACAGTAGTATTTTGATCTATGTAACTATTGTTACAGTAAACAATCTATTAATAATTATCTTGTTCAATTAAATAAAAAATTAAGAAAACATGATAAAAGATTTCGAAACTAAGTTTACAGGGTGGTCGTTCCTTGCAGCAGCGCTAATGCTTTGGGGAGGTTGGGCCCTTTCCCCTCATCATATTGGTGAGTATCTGGTGGCTTCTGACTTTACCGCAGTTAATGAAAATTTGTGGTATTGGATTTGGATGTTCAGAATTCACATTTTTGGATGGGTCACCATGGGGATTGCAATTTTTGCACTTACCGCTATTCTGGGAAAAAGACCTTACCGAATTTTAATATTGCCGGGCGCAGGAATGATTGTTGTTGGGACTTTTACCTTAGCAATTGCAGCTGCTTTTTATTATAATTATGGTGCTTGGGGTATTGGACAAACTGCTGGTAAAACGGCAGCAGAAGTTCAGGAGTTCGTGGCAGGGACGCTTTTCACAAACCAATACGTGACTTGTTTTGTACGTTTTGGGCGAATATTTTCAGGAGTAGGCTTCGTACTATTAGGATTAGGATTTGTGAAATGGAAGATTGTGAGTACTTGGCTAGGCTGGTTCACCGTTTTGTTTGGTCTTGTAGCAATGGGTATCATACTGGGAATCCCGGACAACTACGAAATATACAAGCCTCTTTTTCATATAAAAGCTTTATGGCTTGCAATTATGGGAGGAACCATATTACTGAAAGGTCTTAATCTTTCTGAAACTAAATAATAATAATAATAATAGCTTATAAAGAATTAGGCTCGTTTATAGTTGGAAATTATTTTCCGTTATAAGCGAGCCTAATTTATTGGATTAAAGTGCTTGGTTAATTTGGTATTATCCCTCTATTTCTTCGGTTTCACAAAACCATATATTTCCTGATGCACAAAATCTGTAGGGAAGTTCTCATCTCCGGGAAATCCAAGTTCAATTGTTCCGCTCTCCTCAGGGATATAATTGGTTTTAAAAATATAGTCCCAGAGGCTTAAGCTAATACCAAAATTCACTCCGTATTTACCTTCTGGAAGCTCATAGCTGTGATGATATAAATGCATCACTGGATTGTTGAATATATACTTAAGCGGGCCCCAAGTTATTTTAACATTAGAGTGATTTATATGGCCTATTGTAATCGCAATAAAATGCACTATGTAAGCTTGTTCTGGCTCGAATCCACCTAATAGCATTACAGCCAAAACTTTAAAAGGCCTGTAAAAGATATTCTCCATCCAGTGATATCGGAGATGCGCCGCAAATCCCATTTCTTTTACTGAATGATGTACTTTATGAAATCTCCAAAGTATTGGATATTTATGAAGTAGCACATGCGTGACCCATTGTACAAAATCCAATAGAATAAAAAAGACAAGAAGTTGCAACCAGGTGGGAAGGGTTGAAATATCAATAATTGCTAACGGTTTAGCTATAACTCCAAAGTCCATAGAAAGAACTGATATTACCGTATAAAAACCACTAATTATGATAGAGAAAATGAAAAAATTGAAAAACATATAGAACCCGTCTAACCAAAAATCTTTTCTAAATATCGATTGGTCTTTTCGCCATGGAAAAATTATCTCTAATGCCCAGGCCATTAATGATATTGCTATAAGTCCCCAAAAATAATTGGTATACCAGGGAACCTCAAATATTATTGAATTCCAAGTCCAATTCAAAGTTCCTAAAAAGGAATCTACAAATACTTGTATATACTTTTCCATAACCACTTTTTTATTCTTAAAATTCTTTTCAAAAATTAATCTTCAAGATTATACCATTCAATACTCGATAATACTTCTCTTCTTCCTTTCTTAACGGGAGGATAGTTGGTCACTAAATAATTAACTATTATTTCCTCGTTTAACCCAAGGTCAGCTAAATTCTGCGTTTCCTGCATCCAACGTATCGTAGCAATCCAACTTTCATAATTCATTCTATTTTGAATAACCAATTTTGAAGAATGACAATTAGTGCAATTATACACAACTTCCATTAAGCCTTCAGCTTCTATCAAGCCAGTACGAACGTGAATTCCATTCTCTATTTTATCTTCATCTTCCTCGATAGGTGCAATAACATATTCACTTTCCAATGATGACTTTTTGAATAATGATAATGTTGGATCTGTCACTAAATACATAATCGTAATCGCGACAAAGCCAGAGAGCAATAACAAGATTGCCAAGACTCGATAAATACTCTTAACCTGCTCTTTAAATTTAAGGTGTTCTTCCATTCCTAAACAACCTTAATGGCGATTCTATGACAGGCGTTATTTAGATACCCTTTTGGATTCCATCCCGGTAAAAGCATCGGTTGACTTAAACCTTGTGCGTCTGTTGCGCGTGCCCAAACTTCATAATACCCTTTCTTAGGGAACGCGATGGAAGCCGAAAAATGTTGCCATGCCAAACGATTGGAAGGTGGCTCTACGGGACAATCGTCCCAGGTGGACCCAAAATCGATAGAATATTCCATCTTTGAAACCTCTAATTCCCCTGCCCATGCGTGACCTCTGATATTAAGCTCATTTCCTTCCTTTATGGTCGCACCGGTTTTGGGATAGGTAATCAGTGATTTTACTGGCATCGATTCGATAATGCACATATCTTCGTCCTTCACTTTCTCACCAGGTCCCACAGGATTACAGGGTACTCTGTATGCAGTACCAGTCATTTTAGTACCGTCGTGGACAATATTTCGGACGCTAATACCATTTAACCATTTCCCTGAAACCGAGGCTGGCCAGCCCCCAGCTACTAAACGCAACGGATATCCATGCGCTTTTGGAATATCGGCGCCATTCATTTTATAAGCGATAAGTGTTTCATCTTGCAAGGCTTTTATCATAGGTGCCCCACGTGAAATAGGCTCCTTCTTGGGGTCAAGGCTAAGATGAACATCGGCAGCATGATATCCAATATACACCGCATCATCTTTCATACCCACGTCCTCTAAGACATCTCTCAGTCTTACTCTGCACAGGAAACTGCGCCAATGGTCCATTGATTTCCTTTAGCAGGCGGATCAAATTCACTACGACCATTACCTCCGCATTCTATTGTTAATTGATATGTATACTCTTGAAATTTCGCCTTTAGCTCAGCGATTGAATATGATTTGACTTGTTTTACGGATTCCCCGTCAAAGGTCACAGACCAATTATTTACATCTATACTTTCTGGCATAAGTCCATTATTTCTAATGAACATATACTTATTGGGAGTAATTTTATCATCTAGTAGATGTGCTTTGGCTTCAATATTCCACGGTTTATCGTTGAGAACGACCATACCTTTGTCCAAATTGAATAATTTAAATGGATCTGGATCTTGCAAGGCCAGTGGCTGATATCCTTCAGGCATCGAAGTCCCAAAAACGATATCAACGCCTACAAATGAAATCATAGATGCTAGAGCAGTCTTCTTAACAAAGTTTCGTCTTTTCATGTATTCAATATGCTAACAAATTAAATCAATCAAAAATATAATTTTCTGAAAGATACCTATGTAACAATAGTTACAATGGATTCTAAAAGTAGAGAATAAATTGATTTAGAAAATTTAAAAATTCTACTTAATTGCAACTATTGCAATAATTTGATCTCTCTTTTTTATAACAGAACGTTTTCGACTAGCCAATATTCACGCCGAATAGATGTCCGATATAGGCAGTAATACCCATTGCCACGGTTCCCCAAAAGGTAATTCTTAGAATAGCCTTTTTAATACTAGAACCGCCGGCTTTTGCCGCAAAAGTTCCTAGGACCACTAAAAACACCATTGCCAACAGGTATTGTAAGAGGATCATTTGATTTAAAGGAACAAATAATGCTGCTATCACTGGTAGTATTCCCCCAAAAACAAAAGCAGCACCTGACGCCAAAGCTGCCTGTAATGGTTTCGCTTGAGTCATATCATTAATCCCCAGTTCATCACGCGCATGGGCTTCTAAAGCATCGTGTGAGGTTAATTGTTCGGCGACCTTTAGGGCAAGATCTTTTTCCAGTCCGCGTTCTTCATAAATTGCCGCAAGTTCTATTAGTTCTTCCTCCGGAAAATCTCTTAGTTCAATTCTTTCTCTCTCAAGATCCGATTTTTCTAAATCTGTTTGAGAGCTAACCGAAACATACTCACCTGCAGCCATTGAAAGCGCGCCAGCTGTAAGCCCGGCAATACCAGCTAAAACAATGGACTCCCTTATATCGGTCGCTGCTGCCACCCCAACAACGATACTTGCTGTTGATAAAATTCCGTCATTTGCTCCTAAAATTGAAGCTCGTAACCACCCACTCCTGTTGATATAATGTTTCTCTTCGTTCATATCATTAATTCAAGTAAAGCTTAATAAAGGCCTTTTCAAAATAAACTATTGCCTTTCACAAATTTACGAAAACATCAATTAAAAAAGCTCTAAACCATATACATTATATATAGTTTAGAGCTTAAATATGAACCTCTTGCTTTATTAGGAGCGGATGTATTTATTTTATTTTCTTACCAACTATATCCTGCCCCCCTTGATGCAAAGTTAGGCTCTCAATGACACCGTTTTCATCTTTATTGAAATCCATGGTTGCAGCAACAACTTTCAAAAAGAATCGATCTACTTTTTCAGCAAACATTTCAAACTGTGGTTGGCCAGTGGCTACTGCGAAGATCTGAGACCCCTTAGTACTTACTTCGATTACGAATCCAGGTTGTAACTCATAACTTCCTATGTATTGCTGTAAGGTTTCAGCATCTAGCGTAATAGAAGGTTTTTCAGAATTTGGTTTTTTAGCACTTTCAACACCTTTAGATTCTGCAATACGATCTTTAAACAATGCGACCTTCTTTCCATCTTCTTCAGAAAACAAATAGGTATTCGTAGTATCCTCAAAACTAAAAGTTGATTCGCTTGAAGCTAGAAGTTTAAAAATCTCACTCCCTTCCCGCTGGCTGTATAAGTTTCCATCTTTCAATGTAATAAAGCGTAAGACATCACCATCAAATTCATAGGTTCCTACCCATTTTTCCATTTGTGCCGGGCTTAAGCTAATTTGTTTAATTTGATTATACGGCTTCCCTATCGCCATTGCCGCCATTTTAACTGCTAGGTCCGTGGGTGAATTACCATTAGCATTGGTAAAAACAGCTACATATACATTTTCACTTGGCACATATACACCCATAGTATTATAGCCAAAAATCCCTCCTCCATGCTCGATTGAGGGGGTGCCATTTAATTCATTTGGTTGCCAACCATAACCATAATTAGTGGCCTTACCGTTGTTTAAAAGATAATTTGTAAATGCCATCTTTTTACTCTCCTTTGAAATAAGTGTATTGTTATGAATTCCTTGATTCCATATTAGTAAATCGTCCACAGTTGACATAATCGAACCCGCCGCATAAGGTAGCGTCATACTTAAATAATCTGCGTTTTTATATCCGGTTTCTGTGGGTTGATAGCCACTGGCTCTATTAGGTATTAATTTACTTTTACTTCCGTAGTAAGAGTGCTTCATTTCAAGTTTATCAAAAATGTTTTCTTGGATAAAATCGGCATAAGAAACACCTGAAACTTTTTCAATTATATAACCTAATAAGATATAGCCCGAGTTACTGTAATGCCATTCTTCTCCAGGATCGAAATCCATTGGCTCATTTTTGAAGACATCTATAAGTTCTGTTGGCGTCATATCGGTTCTTGCCTGCTCTCTGAAACTGGCCAGTTCTGTATAGCTTTTAACACCAGACATATGTGTCAATAAATGATGAACCGTAATCGATTTTCCCATTGTTGGATAATCCTGGATAAAGGCGGTTATCTCATCATCCAAGGACAATTTATTCTGCTCCAGAAGCATTAAAATGGAAACTGCCGTAAATTGTTTTGTAATAGACCCAATCTCAAAAACACTCTCCGGTTTCATAGGGACATTTAGTTCCAAGTTTGCAAGTCCGAATGCTTTTCTATAAATAACTTTTCCATCTCTGGCGATTATAGCAGTAGCACCAGGAATATCTGGTTTATACTGTGCCTCTAGCATATCATCGATTTGTTTTTCAAAATTCTGTGCCGCAGTGTTTCCAGTAGCAGCTATTAGAAATAAAAAAACAATTGTAGTTTTTAAATAATTGGTAATTAGTTTCATATTGTGAAGTTGTTTTTTAGTTGTTAGCCATTCTATTTGATAGTACTAAGACGCTATATCTAAATAAGAGTTACAATAAATTTAAGAATGTCTAAATAGAAATGGATTAAAGCACTAGTTTCTATAGGTCAACACAACATCTTGTTGCGGTCTGGAAGAGACTCGAGAACTCACGTGTAAGTGTTTAGAATAACGAATAATCTATAGTGTAACTGAGCTTATTATTTACTCATTCCAATGTGTAAGTGGTAAGTAATTTTTCTTTAAAAAAGCCTTATAAAGATCTTCTTTTCGGTAAGCGTCAACCTCGATAGATCCATTGATATTAATAATATTCCATATATCATTCTCTTTATTCATATAATGACACATAGAATCTCGCTATTTTAGAATAGCAAGGACAATAGCTTTTTGGTAGGCTTGTAAAACATCTTTATTTAAAATTGAACGCACATTTTTTATAGTTGTTTCCTCTTGCCGCTTAAAGTTTTGCGGTAATATTTATTTTTCTTTATGAATAAGATTTCTCCATATTTCCCTAGTTTCATACTTGAATCTACTCCAAATATTTTATTATCATACAATTGAACCACTTCTTCATTTGAACAATGCCCAACCACGATATGATCTGAATTCAGCTGTTTTAAAATATTTGAAACTTCTTCTTCTAATAAATTATCATAAAAATACCCGCGATACCAAATTAAACTTTCACTGCCATAATAAATACTATAAAAGTCGGTAGATTTCATTTCTTCCTTACTAAGGTCAATCGAACTGCGCATTACATTATTGATTTTTTCAAATTCGAAATCAGTTTGCGATAGAAATTCATGCGATACACCGGCGTGCACAAAAACATTATTATTTATTTTGATAACGGTAGACTTTGAGCGCAGCCATCTTCCCAAGATGGTGTTGTTATTATATAGTTCATCATATTCAAAGTTGAATAGCCTACTGGTCATCCTATACTTTTTGTGTATATATCTCACATCGCTGTGAAGTATCATATACTCATGATTCCCTAACAAAAAATGCACTCTACCCCCTGCTTTCATTGCCTGCTGCTCCAACTTAAATATGAACCAAAGTAATTCAGTTACTTTATCACCCCGGTCAAAAACATCACCAACAATTACTAAATGACCCTCCCCAAAATTCCAATTTAAATTCTCGTCAATTATTTTATTCCTTTGAAACATTTCCATGGCCAGATCGTATTGTCCATGTATATCGCTTAGCGCAGCAATTTTTTTTACATTTTTAAAAATAACCATGTCTGGTGTGAATAGGGTATCGTAAGCATTCTTAGCTAGCGTTTTTTCATGTATTTCACCTTTGATTATTCTTTTTTCAATCAATTCATCATTCTCTATAAAGACATACGGACCATCATTTAGTGTTGAAAATATATCTGTATTCTGGTCTTTTAGATTTTTAGCATCTTGACCCAGCACATTAGAAAATGTGACAAAAAATAAAATTAAATACAAACTGAACTTAATCATGAAAAGGCAAGCTATTTTTTAATATATGCAAAGATAAGGAGTAAAACACATTAAAGAAAACATAGAAGGTTATCTATCAATTTTAAAATTTTCAAGTTTGATGTCATCCAAGCCCACATCATCGAACGGATATTCCAATTGATCTTGAATATTGTAAAGTGAAATTAAAATAAATTCACTTATAAGAACAATGAAATAGGTTATCCATTGAGGTTTGTCTAATCCTATATCGCTGATTATTGTTGGCGTATAAATAAGGGGAAATAAATATATAAAAACAATACAATATGCTCTAAGGCTAATAGGAGTCCTATGAATATGAATAGCCCGCAAATTTTCAATCGATTCATGAAGATCGTTCATATAGCGGAATACCTTATCCCGTAATGATCTGGAAATAAATTCATCTTTATCTGCAATAAAATCATATACTCTATTTGTAACTGAATCCAAATCTTTTGCGTTCGAATCCTTATTTTGAAGATGAGTTACTACCATATTGCTAATTTCTACTATTATTTCTGAAATCTCCATTTTAAATTCTTCAGACATTTCATTCTTACTAAGTATAAAAGAATTAATTGTTTTAAGCGAACTTCGAAACTGACTTAAGTGCTCCAAAGCCTTTTCTCTACGTCTAAATGATCCCCTTATCGAAAATACCAGTGGAAAGATGATAGCGATACTTATTAAAGTTAAATCTACACTGAAGTTTATATCAAACTTATAAGCCAGAAATATGGTGACAGAAGATATTATTAACACTAATAGCGTTCTATAGTTTAGAATTGATATATATTGACCCATTGAACCCTCTTTAATTTTCTATATTTGTTAAATTCAGTTTAAATATAATGAAAAAGAAAGTCATATATCTTGCTATGATACTTCTCTTATTTCTTGACTATGTTTCCTATTCGCAGGATATAGTGAAATCTGATCAAGATTTAAAGGGTTCAGAACTTTTCATGGACCAGCTAATACTTCCACTTAAATTAAATTACTCCAACAAAGACATAAAGAATAATACAAATGATAGTACTTACATTAAATCAGGTCTTTCGTATCAATTAGCTGATGGCTCCTGGGGAAATTTACCAGTTAAATTAAGGGCTCGTGGCCACAATAGGCTTAAGAATTGTTATTACGCTCCACTAAAAATAAAAATAAAAAAATCGGTTGCAGCTGGGACTTTATTTGAGGGACATAAAAAATTGAAATTAGTTCTTCCGTGTTTAAAACAAAGTGACAATAATGATAATGTAGTCAAAGAATATATGGCTTTTAAATTATATGAAATAATCTCGCCATATCATTATAAAACCAGATTAGTGTCTATCGATTTTACCGAGATTACAGGAAATAAAACAAAAAAACATAAGCTATTAGGGTTTTTAATAGAGGATATTAAAAAAACAGCAAAACGTTACGAAGGTAAAATAATTGAAAGATCGTTACATCCCTTAAGTATGGACAATATATGTTGTATCCAAAATGATTTTTTTCAGTTTATGATTGGTAACACAGACTTTTCGGTTGCGAATCAACACAATGAGAAGTTATTATTTATTGGCAAAAAAATATTTCCGGTGCCCTATGATTTTGATATGTCAGGTCTCGTTAATGCCAGTTATGCAACTGTTTCCTCTGTGAAGAGAGAATCTCTGAACATAGCAGATGTAACCCAAAGACTATTTAGAGGATTTAAAAGAGATGAAGCATTTTATCAAAAAGTAAGACAAGAGTTTCTGGATAATAGAATCGAAATTCTTGGAATTATCAATCGTTTGGAATTACATTTTGATGATCCAAATGAATTCTTAACGGCCAAAACTTACCTTGTAAGTTTTTTTGACGTAATGGTAAGTGATAAAAAATTTGATAAGCATATTCTACAAAAGGCTAGAACAAAATAAGTTATTATGTGCGTCAACAATAGCTTGAATACTAAAAACAAAAAAGCCTCGCCATCTAAGGAAAAGCTGACCACAAGACGGCTTTAAACATAGTGTAGTAAGGACAAAGTTGGCCGCAATATAAATTTTCGAGATATTTTAACATACACCACAGCAACAAGTCACTTATTTACAAGTCTTTAAAGTAAATATTTAAATTATGAAAGTTGTTATTTTATTATTTTCCTTGCTTTTATGTTTTAAAGGTCTCAGCCAAAAATTGGATGCTCAAACTTTAATAAATAAGTCCATTGAATTTCATGATCCAGATGGAAAATGGCGAAATCTAAATATAAGATATCAAATCACAAGTGAGAAAGGTGCAGTTCAAGTTAATATGCAAAATAACAAAGGATCAATAGAATGGACTGAGAAGCTGGGATCGGGAGATTTGTTAACTGCAGGTTTTAAATCGGATAACTGTTTTGTGAAATTAAATGGAAAGAGCATTCCGGCTACTGGCAAATTAGAAAACTTCTTACTTGATTGTGACAATATAATTGATCGTTCTAATTATTGGCTTTTTATGTATGGACTTCCAATGAAACTAAAAGACCCTCATAAAAAAGAGGTTCAAGAGCCTAGGCTGGTACGTTTCTTAGACAATGATTATTTGATGATAGAAGTAAGGTACGAAACATCCAAGGATAGTTTTTGGAAGTTTTATTTTGATCCTAAATCATATCGATTTTCTATTGCTCAATATTTTCATAATGCCATAGATTCTGAAAGTGAATACATAGTTTATAAGGACAACATCACTCTAGGTGG
>RCNB010000560.1_pt1 | contig 24296 bp, 19 predicted proteins | sample 2041321 | NCBI WGS metagenome assembly RCNB01 (sample SAMN09708232, study PRJNA481090) | Marine sediment metagenome, whole genome shotgun sequencing project. | reverse complement strand
GGCTTTTTTGTGCTGATGAATTTTATATTTGGTTGCTTACCTTAAATCGAACATTCGCAATGCCCGGTTCTAGTTCCCGGCACAGGTTCAAAATTTGTTCGGCTTCGAATCGAAGGCGCGATGCCCATGCAGGTCCGTTGGCCAGAATAGTAAGCATTCCATCAGTACCGAGGTTGCATGAATTGATGCCCTCAGCGAGATCGGCTGGCAGGCGATTACGCAGATGGTCGCCAAGATTGCTGCGGCGTTCGGCCTCACGCGTTAACTCGCTAAATGCGCCATTTTTTGCGAAAGCGAGCTCGCCCAGTGATTTTGGCTCTCTATTAGACATAATTTGCTGGTATTTGCCCGTTTCTGGCTACTGTTCCTTGTTTTGTGATGACGTTTTTAGCATAGTTCACGCACAAATAGGGCAAACCTGCTGAAAAGCGGGGACGCAAAGCCACCGATCTAAGGGTTAAGAGCCTAGGGCAGCGGGGTTACATATGAACAATATAAAACACATAAGCGGTTTACCGCACAAAAAAACAGTCAGCTTCTGGGCGGAAGTTGCTGTGGTTTGCTGTATTAAAACAGCGGAGAGGACTACATGAATCGGATTGTCTACACTCGAAAGGGTGCAGCAGCGCGTTCTGTGCGCCTGCCAGTATCATTATTGGCGGTGTCACTGGCAGTGTTTGTACTAGTTTTTGCGGGTGGTTTGGGCGTCGGTTATCTGGTCGCTGCAAACTCAGATGCACCTGGTGCTGAGTTCACTGAACTGCGAACAGAGATGGAACAGCAGCGTGACACGATTGAAGTGGCACGTCGTGATACCACTAATCAAGTCAATGCTCTGGCTTTGCGGTTGGGACAGATGAATGCCAACGTCATACGTCTAAACGCATTAGGTCGCCGTCTTACCGGCATGGCCGGTATCGAAGCCGCTGAATTTGATTTTGACCGTACGCCACCGACCGGTGGTTTGGAAGTGAGTCTTGATGGCGCGGCTAATGCCGAGCTGCCGAGTTTGACCGAAGACCTCGACCGCTTGTCTGCCGAGCTAGTGCAGCGCGAACAACAGCTCGATGTGCTTGAAAATGTTTTGATGAACAGGAAGCTAAATGACCGGGTTCAACCCCGTGGTCGTCCTGTTAAGTCGGGTTGGTTGTCATCTTATTACGGTAATCGTACCGACCCTATGCATGGTAAACCTTCCTGGCATGGTGGTATCGATTTCGCTGGCAAGCCCGGCACTGAGATTGTTGCTGCTGCAGATGGTGTCGTAAGTTGGTCGCGTGAGCGATATGGCTTTGGTAATCTGGTAGAGATTACTCATGGCAATGGCTACGTCACACGCTATGCTCACAATGATGAGAATCTGGTGACCTTAGGCGATACCGTACAGCAGGGGCAGACGATCGCATTGATGGGTTCAACGGGGCGTTCTACCGGCACACATCTGCATTTTGAAGTCTGGAAACACGGAAAATCAGTAAATCCTCTGAAATTCGTCAATCGTTAGCCAAATCAGAGTTCAAGCGGAGCACATAAGTGCGTAAAATACCCTTGCTCAACCAGGCTTCTGTATATTGCTGTAGTTGTCTGTAAATACCATCTGAATCTATTTGGCGGCCTATGTCTTTAGTCCGCTATGCACTAATGCAAGGGACGCAAGTTGATCAAGTTTATTACCAGTATTTTTGGCAGTCGTAATCAGCGCGTGATTAAGACCTATTCACGCAAGGTAGATGCGATTAACGCACTTGCCGATCAATACAAAGCGCTTTCCGATTCGGAGCTTGCTGCGCTCACCCCTCAACTGAAACAGAGTGTCGCTGATGGCACAGAGTTGGATGATGTCCTACCCGAGGCCTTTGCAGCAGTTCGTGAGGCCGCTGACCGTGCCTTAGGTATGCGTCACTACGATGTTCAGTTTATCGGTGGCATGGTACTGAATGACGGGAAGATTGCAGAAATGCGTACTGGTGAAGGTAAGACGCTGATGGCAACTTTGCCTGCTTATCTGAATGGCCTTTCCGGTGCTGGCGTTCATGTTGTTACTGTTAACGAATATCTCGCACGTCGCGATGCTGAATGGATGAAACCGGTCTACGAGTTTCTTGGCATGCAGGTCGGCATTATCGATAGCAGCATGACGCACGAAGAAAAGAAAATCGCGTATGCAGCCGATATTGTTTACGGAACAAATAATGAATTCGGTTTTGATTATCTGCGCGATAATCTGGCATTCAGCACCGACGATCAGGTGCAGGGCCAACGCAATTTTGCGATTGTCGATGAGGTCGATTCGATTCTAATCGATGAGGCTCGAACCCCCCTTATTATTTCCGGTCCATCTGAAGAGAGCACCGACCTCTACGCACGTATTAACACCTTGTTGCCTCAGCTAACGGCTCAGGAAGAAGAAGATGGGCCAGGCGATTACACTCTCGATGAGAAGTCGAAACAGGCTTATTTAACCGAAGAAGGTCATCAGAGTGTTGAGGCACTATTGCTGAAAGCAGGTTTGTTAGGTGAGGGTGAGAGCCTATATGACGCAGGCAATATTCGCCTTATGCATCATCTGACCGCGGCCTTGCGCGCACATTCCTTGTTCCACAAAGATGTCGATTACATTGTGAATGAAGGTGAAATCGTGATCGTCGATGAGTTCACGGGTCGCACCATGCCAGGTCGTCGCTGGTCCGATGGTCTGCATCAGGCTGTTGAGGCGAAAGAAGGTTCGTCTATTAAGGAAGAGAATCAGACCGTCGCGTCTATTACTTTCCAGAATTATTTTCGTATGTACGACAAGTTGTCTGGTATGACCGGTACTGCCGATACTGAAGCGTATGAATTTCAAACTATTTATGGTCTTGAGTGCGTGGTTATCCCGACGCATAGGCCAATGGTTCGTGATGACCGAGCTGATCTGGTGTATCTCAATCAGGACGATAAGTTTGCTGCCATTGTCGAGGACATGAAAGAGTGCCGTGATAGTGGTCAGCCTGCACTGGTGGGCACAACATCTATCGAAACATCCGAACTGCTCTCGAGCTTTCTTGATGAAAAGAAGATTCCGCATTCAGTACTGAATGCGAAGCAGCATGAGCGTGAGGCGCAGATTGTTGCAGATGCCGGACGCCCGGGCACAATTACTATTGCTACCAATATGGCCGGTCGTGGTACCGACATAGTTTTGGGCGGCAACCTAGATATGGAAACGTCTGATCTGGGTGAGGATGCCAGCGATAGTGCCAAAGCTGCATTGCGCGCCGATTGGCAAAAACGCCATGAGCAAGTTGTTGCTGCTGGTGGTTTGCACATTATCGGTACCGAAAGGCACGAGTCCCGGCGTATTGATAATCAGTTGCGTGGTCGCTCGGGTCGTCAGGGTGATCCGGGTTCAAGTCGATTCTATCTCTCGATGGAAGATCGCTTGATGCAGATATTCGGTGATCCAGAGCGAACGAAATCAATGTTGTCACGTGTTGGTATGCGTGATGGCGAAGCAATCGAGAGCGGTTTGCTTAGTCGTCAGATCGAGCGCGCGCAGCGCAAGGTTGAGGCGCATAACTTTGATGTCCGTAAGTCATTGCTTGAGTTTGATGATGTATCAAACGATCAGCGCACCGTGATTTATCAGCAGCGTAATGAACTGATGGAAGCCGATGATATTGGTGATGCTATTCAGGGAATTCGCGAAGAGGTTATTGGTGGTGTTATTGATGAGTATCTGCCCGGCGAGATGCCATCAAGCGAATGGGATGTTCCAGGCCTGGCTCAGGTGCTGGAACTTGAGTTCGGCGACGAAATTGATGTGCAGGCGTTGCTAGACGCCGATCCCGAGCTTTCCCATGATGATCTGGTAGATAAGATTATCAAACTTGCGCAGGCGTCATCGGATGAAAAAGCGGAGCAGGTTGGTCCGAGTATCATGCGTCAGGTCGAGAAAGAGATAATGTTGCGCCAGCTTGATTCTCATTGGCGTGAGCATATTGGGGCACTGGATTATCTACGTCAGGGCATTCACCTGCGCGGCTACGCACAGAAAAATCCCAAGCAAGAATACAAGCGCGAAGCCTTTGAAATGTTTGGCATGATGCTTGATCAGGTTAAGTATCAGGTTATTAGTTTCTTATCAAAACTGCGTATCCGTGGCGAAGAAGATGTAGCTGCGGTGCAGGGACAAGCACCATCCGGAGATAAGATGCAGGCTCGGCATGCAGATGCTGCATCTGGTTCTTTGCCCGGATTGCCACAGGCAGCACCCGTCCAGCAGCAGAACCTACAGACCAATCGTCCTGCCGCGGCGCCGGCACCCAATGATGCTCCGTTCGTGAGAGATCAGCCTAAGGTCGGCCGCAATGAACCTTGTCCCTGTGGCTCCGGCAAAAAATATAAGCAGTGTCACGGCAAGCTTTCCTGATCTTTTTTCGTAGCAACGACCCGGTTTTACTTACAACACTATTGTCATGGGTATCGACTCTTCAGCGAACAAGCTAGAACTTACAGTTGCCGTTGGCGTATTGATTAATGCTGACGGTTTGGTGCTTACTGCACAGCGTCCTGCCGGCAAGCATATGGCAGGAGCATGGGAGTTTCCCGGTGGTAAAGTCGATGTAGGCGAAACTGTTATTGAAGCTTTGTCGCGCGAACTTTGTGAGGAACTGGACGTTCGTGTTGTCAGTGCCGAGCCCTTGCTTGAGCACGAGCATGAATACCCTGACAGGATAGTAAAGCTCTGTGTTTTTCTCGTTACTGAGTTTACTGATAATGGCCTGGATTCAATCGGTTCTGAAGGTCAGTTGCTGCGCTGGGTTTTGCCAGAAAACCTAATGAAATCAGGTCTTTTACCCGCGGACGAGCCCATCGCCAATCTGTTGTTGGCGCGCTTTTCTGCAGAGTAATTGAGTTTGATTTTGTTTAAGCGGAACGCTTAAGTCTTCGCTGATTTATCAGCAAACAGTCAATATGAAATCGATGTTTTTGGTGCACTGAACCGGACGACCTTGCTCTGGTTGCCACGACATAAATCTCACCGTAAAACGATGATGGCTGCCGCTGATTTCCGGATAAAGATCTAGAGACTTATCAATAGCAATGCGAATGAGTGATGTAGAGTTGCCTTTCTCAAGCGCATGTTGGTAAACACCGTTAGTTGCAGATCGTGCTTCCGAAGCATTGCTGTTTCTTAATAGCCAAAGCAATTCCGCGACACTGTCGCACAATGGCTTTACTGATTGTAGCCATTCTTTGATAGTTGCCGAACGATCCTCAAAATTTTGTCGTAACCAATGTGTGTAATCCGGGAGATCAAATGCACAGGTACCACCGGGAATCGCACTGCGATGTTTGATTGAATTTAAGAATTCATTGTCACGCAATGACTGAAGATATTTAGGCCCGACTACATTGAGTTCGCTGCGTCTTAGTTGCAGCTTGTCGATTGTTTCCTGAAGTCTGCTGGCATCGACATTCTGACTGCTTTGATAGCGTTGTAGCAGAAATATCTGACGTTCAAGCTCTTTAAGTACGTCGCCACGGATGTCGCCACGAGCCAGAATGGCCACAATATCCTGAAGCGCACTGATACAGGCACGGCTTGACCAGGATGACTCTTCTTCAAGGTTGTAGATGAGTTGTTTATACAGAAATTCGAGACGCAGGAAAGTCCGCATACGCTCGCTCAGAGGTTGCTCATAAAGGAACTGATTGTCTATTGATGACTGGGGCACAATTTCTTCGGCGGCTTGATTCATCTTATTGTCAGCAGCCTCTGCTGGTGGTTAATTAGGGTTTCGCTTATTCTGCGCTATCCGCCTGCTCACCGCAAATGCCTCCAAATTTAAGGCTTGCCTATGTATTCACACTGGGTATTGATACCGGGCCAGTCAATATTGGTCGAGCAGTCAAAAGCGCCCGCAGTTGTGCGGTAGCTATTATCAGAACGGATGTGTGGAACAGGTGGCTGCGAACTAGCTATTTAGCTGTGCCCTGATATCAAGATACTTTTTGTGCAGCGCATTTACCTGCTCTGCAAGAGCATCGATACTGCCTGTATTTTCGATGATGTCATCTGCGAGTCTATTACGTTCTGCCGAACTGATTTGGCTGGCGATAATGTTACGGCCTTCAGTTTCATTGATCGAATCTCGCTCAATGAGCCGGGTAAGCCTTTGTTCTTCATCTGAATTAACGCTAATGACACGGTCTGTCAGCTTGTTGAAGCCAGTTTCAAACATCAGCGGAACGACAATTATTGTGTAGGGCGAGGTGACATTCTCAGCTGCTTCCAGAGTCATGCGCCGGATCACCGGATGCAAGATAGCTTCCAGTTGCTGGCGTTTATTCGCATCGGAAAATACCAAGCTTCGCAGTTTGCTGCGGTTAAGGGTTTTATCCTGATGCAGGATATCGAGTCCGAATAGTTCAGTAATCTTTCTTAGCGCAGGCTGCCCGGGTATTACAGCCTCTCTGGCGATAATGTCGGTATCAATGACGGGTATTCCCAATGTCTCAAATAGTTTCGAGACGGTCGATTTGCCACTGGCAATGCCACCAGTCAGGCCGACTTTAAATGGGACGTGCGAGGACGATGGGTTGGACACAGCAAGCTCCGCTGCTAGCCGAGTACCTGACCCAGCAAGCCGTTAAGTTCAGAACCCCAGAGCATAGCGAGTATTCCCGCGCCTGCAAGGTATGGACCAAACGGGATAGGAACTTCGCGCTTATGACCGGCAAATACCATCAGTGCAATGCCGGTTAACGCGCCTACGACAGCAGAAAGCAGGATAATGAGTGGCAGCAACTGCCAGCCTAACCAGGCGCCCAGCGCAGCTAAGAGCTTGAAGTCGCCATAGCCCATGCCTTCTTTGCCGGTAATGAGCTTAAAAGCCCAGTAAACGAGCCATAGCGCCAGATAGCCGGCAATTGCGCCAATTACACTGGTTTGCAGATCTACAGAAGGGAATTCCCCAGTATGCGGGAGCATGCTGAAGATAATGCCTAACCAGATCAGTGGCAGCGTAATTTGATCAGGCAGCAACTGAGTATCGTAGTCGATCATGGTTAGTGTGATTAATGCCCATAGCAATAAGATTGCACCGAGGCCAGCCCAGTTCGCACCAAATTTATATACGGCGTAGGCCGTTAGCAGACCGGTGATTGCTTCAATAATTGGGTAGCGGGCAGATATCTTTGTTTTGCATTTGGCACATTTGCCGCCGAGTAAGAGCCAGCTAATGACCGGTATGTTTTGTAGCGCCGTAATTTGAGTGCCGCATTTCTGGCAACGTGACCGTGGCACCATTAGATTAAACTTGTCTTGGTTCTCGGCAACTTGAATCGCTGCGGCTTCACCTTTAAGAATTGCGGTTGCCTGAATCTTAAAGTCGCGTTCCATTATTACGGGTAAGCGATAGATAACAACGTTAAGAAAGCTACCCACGAGCAGGCCAAAAATGCCACCGATAACGGCAAGAGCCTCCGGCGGGTATACGGCGAGAATAGATTCCATATTGTTTTATGTAGCGCGGTTAAACCACGGCACCCATCTTAAAGATCGGCAGGTACATAGCGATAACAAGGCCACCAACGAGAACACCTAGAATTGCCATGATCAACGGTTCCAGCAAGCTGGACAACCCATCAACTGCAGCGTCGACGTCTTCTTCATAGAAGTCGGCAACCTTTGCTGACATTTCATCAAGAGAACCGGATTCTTCACCAACAGCAATCATCTGGATAACCATGTTAGGGAACAGGTCAGTATTTTCCATTGCTTGCTGCAGACGCATACCGGTTGAGACTTCGTCACGAATCTGCAACACAGCAGTTTCGTAAACAATACTACCTGTCGCACCCGAAACAGAATACAGGCCTTCAACCAATGGTACACCAGCGCTAAACATCGTTGAGAGTGTTCTTGCGAAACGTGCGATACATGATTTGTCGAGAATGCCACCAATAATAGGTAGCTTCAGCATTATTCTATCGAGCGTGTGACGCATGGCACGTGAGCGTTTCTTGAAATAGATAAATGTTGCGCCGGCAGCACCTACACCCATCACAATATAGATTCCTTTTGCTCGAACAAACTCGGAAAGATCAATAACCATTCGCGTAAATGCCGGAAGGTCGGCTCCGAATCCCTTAAACAGATTTTCAAACTCAGGAATCACGAAAATCAATAGGATTGAAGTAACAATAAGTGCAACAACCATAACGGCAGTTGGATAGAAGAGTGCCTTCTTGATTTTCTTCTTAATTGCTTCAGTTTTTTCTTTATAGGTCGCGATTTTTTCTAGTAGTGTTTCCAATGCACCTGCTTGTTCACCAGCTTCAACAAGGTTGACGAACAGGTCATCAAAATACAGTGGATGTTTCGCGAGTGCTGCGGCAAGAGTGTTACCGCCTTCAATCTCAGACTTGACGGTCATTATTAGCTTCTGCATGCCCGGGTTGTCGTGTCCGCTACCGACAATCTCCAGTGCTTGTACCAGAGGTATACCCGCTGAAAGCATAGTGGCCAACTGGCGACTAAAAATCGCGATGTCGGAGGCATGAATCGCGCTTGATTTACCGAAAAGGCTGCTTTGCTTGCGAATCTTTTTGGGGACAACGCCTTTGGCACGAAGTTGATTGCGGACCGCAGACTCACTGGCAGCTACCAGCTTGCCTTTAATCGGCTTGCCTTGTTTGTCTACGCCTTCCCAATTGAACGGGATCTGTTTAATCGCTGCTGCTTGAGCCATAACTACACCATTTTCTCTTCGCGCCGTTCCGGTTTAGCCGGAAGCGGGTTGTTTACAATTTCATTTTAATCAGCATCTTAGAGAAGATTCTCGCGATGCTAGCTGATTGTAACTCGGTTAACCTCTTCAAGACTTGTAACCCCTTCCTTGACTTTTTCTAGCCCGGAGCGTCGCAAATCCCAGATACCATCTTCGGCAGCGGCTTCTTCAATCTGTACCGCATTGCCGCCCTCAAGAATTACTCGCGCAATACCATCGGTAACCGGCATAACCTGAAAGATACCGGAACGGCCTTTATAGCCTCGATCGCATGCTTTACAGCCGACAGGGCTAAAAATCGTTATGCCTGCGCTGATTTCTTCTTGACTAAAACCTTCTTTGATCAACGCTGCATCGGGCACATCAATGTGCGTCTTGCACTTATCACAAAGCTTTCTTGCGAGTCGTTGTGCAATGATTAAACGTACCGATGTAGCAATAGCGAATGGCTTTACACCCATGTCGACTAAGCGCGTAAGGGTTTGAGGCGCGTCGTTGGTATGCAGTGTTGATAAAACCAAGTGACCGGTTTGTGCCGCCTTAATCGCAATTTCTGCAGTCTCGAGATCACGAATCTCACCTACCATGATGACATCCGGATCCTGACGCAGAAATGCTTTGAGCGCGCTTGAAAATGTCAGTCCCACCTTTGGGTTCACATTGACCTGGTTGACGCCAGGCAGGTTTATTTCGGCGGGGTCTTCTGCGGTAGAGATATTGACCTCTTCCGTGTTCAAAATATTAAGTCCGGTATACAGCGAAACTGTTTTACCACTACCGGTAGGCCCGGTTACAAGAATCATGCCGTAGGGCTTTGACAGGAATTCCATGTAATGATCTTTCTGCTGCTTAGCATAGCCAAGCGCATCGATGCCAAGTTTGGCACTGTTTGGATCAAGAATACGCAGCACAATCTTTTCGCCGAACAGGGTAGGGCAGGTGTTGACACGGAAATCGATGGCCCGGGTCTTGGATAAGCGCATCTTGATGCGGCCATCCTGAGGCACCCGACGCTCAGCAATATCAAGACGGGACATTACTTTAAGTCGGGCACAAACCTTAATTGCGAGACCTTGAGGTGGTGTTGCAACCTGACGCAGGACACCATCCAGACGGGTTCTTACCCGGAAGGTTTGCTCGTAAGGTTCGAAATGAATATCAGACGCACCCTTTTTAATGGCATCCAGTAGTACTTTGTTAACAAAGCGCACGACGGGTGCATCATCGATGTCATCTGTCGTGACATCATCCGGCTGTTCTTCACCGCCTGTGATTTCAAGACCATCGAGATCAAAGTCATCGTCATCCAGGTCCGACATGGAATCATCGATGGCTTCCAATGCGCCGTTGATAGCTTCGTTGAGCTTGTCGAATTCGACAACAACAGGTTCCACCCGTAAGCCGGATTGGAATTTAATTTCATCGACTGCCGCGAGGTTGGTCGGGTCGGATACACCAAGATAAATACGTTTGCCACGCAGTACCAGTGGTAAGACACGATGCTTGCCAATTAGCGCAGAGTCGACTGCACGCACGGCGTCAAGATCAATATCAATGGCATCGAGATCAAGCAGTGGTACGCCAAATTCCTGTGAGGCAGCTATCGCAACGGTAGCTGAATCTGCAATTTCCTCACCAATAACATAAGCCACAAATGATGAGGTGGAGCCACGCGCGTCCATGATGGTCTGCATCATGCCGGCTTCGTCGAGAATGCCGTCAGATACCAGTCTGCGCGGCAGACCGGTAAGTATCGCTTGTGTAGCCGTTGTTGCCATAAGTATTCCGCTTAACAAAACCGCCCAAAGTCACGGTTTATATTGGTTTAAATGATATTCACCTATAAATTGCAGCTGGGCAACTATGTTAAGTCGGTATTGTGACGAGGTTCTCAGGAAGAGGGTGTATTCGAGGTTTTGGCGCCAGCTCTATGAGTCGGAGCGACAGGAACCTGGCAGGTATTGTGGGGGAATTGTTGGCGCGGCATACACAGCGGGCACGCCGCCGTTGGTGCCCATAGGTGCTAGGTCTGCACCACCACCACTTTTAGGGACGTCAGCCAGACCGCAACGCCAAACGATGCCGCCGCCAGTTGTTTCATAGGGGGTGAGGGTTGATGTCAGACCAGCAATTATTAGACTGGCTCGATTGCCGTAGGTAACCTCAATGCGCCCGCTGATAATATCCGCTGCAGTTATATAGGCACCGCTGGTTGCAGCAGGGTCCGGATCCAGGCCAGCTTCTGCGCGGTTAGCCGGCGCTTCGCCCGAGCTGAGAAAGCTCTCGGAGATAGGTGTCTTCATGTTGCCTGCCATAATCAGGCCTTCTGAAACCTGAGCTCGCAAGGTGTAGGTGTTGTAGGCGGGTATCGCAACTGCAGCCAGAATGCCGATAATTGCAACGACAATCATCAGCTCTATGAGCGTAAAGCCCTGTTGAACTTTGTTTGTCAGTTGCAGACATTCGTGTCTTGTTTTCGAAAATAATATGGTCATCATTGTCGCCTTGCATTCAATGGTTTAGCATTTTCATAGTCACTGGCTCTCTTAGCGCTATGATTTACTGTGTGGTGAATACCAAAAAACTCTCTTGCACTAAGGCCGTTGTACTGGGTCTGTGTACTGGGTCTATGTACTTGGGGCATAAAAACATTTTGGTATTCGGTTGGTTGGTTTCCGGGTTACGATTTTCTCCAGGCATCTTCCGGGCCGTTTAAAAAAAAAGGGGGAGCTTAAAAAGCCCCCCCTCTGTGAACTAACTCATGTTAATTCGTGACCTTAAGCAATTCGCATTAAACGCGGCAAGCTGAAGGCAAGTACTTAGTAAGTACAGTTGTAGCATCAGCACCGGCAGCAACACCGCCACCTGAAGTACCCATTGGATTATGAGTTGCAGGAGCGTTTGCATCTGAACCTGCGCAATACCAAACAACACTCAGATCAGTTGACTCATAAGGAACCAAAGAGATGATGTTTGCACCGGCTTTCTGCAATTCAGCATTAGCTTCGTTGCCATAAGTGATGTCGATAACACCATTGGTAACTTCAACAGAAACAACATACTGACCGCTGGTGTCTATAGCAGCAGCTGACATGCCGGCGATTGTGCGAGTTGTTGGTGCTTCGCCCTTGTTCATGAAGTATTCGCCGACAGCTGTTTTAGCAGCAGAAGCCAGTGAAAGACCTTCAGTAACCTGAGCACGGATGGTGTAATCCTGATAAGCAGGAATAGCGATGGCCGCAAGAATACCGATAATGGCAACTACGATCATCAGTTCGATAAGGGTAAAACCTTTTTGAATTGACTTCATGAATGTTCTCCAGAACAACAATAATAAAAATATAGAATAAAAAATTAGCGACTCACGGGTCTGCAGGAATAATGTTGCAAGTCCTGTGCCAACTTTTTTCGAAACCCTCTAACTCATTGTTTTTATGTGCGTAAAAAGTTTTTTCGAGGGTTTTCTGATGTTGCCTGAGATGTTTCGAGGCTATGTTTTTCGGGCTTTTGGACCCTGTAGCGTCACATTGTGACAATTTTTGTCACATGAGTTGCTGTTATTGGGGATTATGTCGCGTGACACGCAGCCTTGGTTGTTCGAGCTACTGAATATTGAGCTTCTGGATGCGGTAGCGGAGTGCTCTTAAGGTGAGGCCAAGCTCTTTCGCGGCAGCAGTCTTGTTGTGTCTGCACTTTTCCAATGCTTTGATGATCGCATCGCGTTCTACTGATTCGAGCTTGTCACCTAGTACAGCTTCTGTGGAGTTGTCTGAACCTTTAGTGTCGCCACCTTTAATATGTATGTCATCTGCGGTAATGCTGGCGTCGTCGCATAGCGTCGCTGCACGTTCGAGCATGTTTTCGAGTTCACGCACGTTACCGGGAAAACTGTAGCCCATGAGCTTTTTCTTACCAGGTTCTGTAAGTACCAAATTATCGATGTCCATTTGGTTAGCTAGCTTATCGAGAATACTATTGCTGAGCAGAACGATATCGTTGCCGCGGTCTCGCAATGGAGGCACATTTAATTCAATAACGTTGATGCGATAATAGAGATCTTCACGGAACTGTCCGTGTTTAACCATTTGTGACAGATTTTTATGTGTGGCGCTTAGAATGCGGACATCAACGTCGATCTCAGCCGTGCCACCTACGGGGCGGACCGACTTCTCCTGAATGACACGTAGCAACTTGACCTGCATAGCGAGTGGCAGGTCTGCAATTTCATCCAAAAACAATGTGCCGCCTTCGGCCGTCTGAAACAGCCCCGCTTTATCACTGACCGCTCCGGTGAATGCGCCTTTCTTATGACCAAAGAATTCACTTTCTACCAGTTCGGTAGGAATTGCGCCGCAGTTAACCGGCACAAAAGCAGCAGCAGCGCGTGAACCCTGCTCATGAATCATGCGTGCGACCAGTTCTTTTCCGGTGCCCGACTCGCCGCTGATATGCACAGGTGCCTGACTGCGTGCCACTTTGGCGATCATTTTTCTTGCGGAGTTAATTGCTTCTGATTCACCTAGCAGGCGCGCCTCGCCTTCACCTGCAATGCCCAGTTTGAGCGCACTAATAATGAGTTTACGCAGAGCTTTTAAATCGACCGGCTTTGAAATGAAATCGAAGGCACCCAACTTGAGTGCACGCACGGCCGTTTCGACATTGCCATGAGCGGTGATAACGGCAACAGGTATTGCCAGAGATTCTTGCTGCATCCACTCGACCAGGTCAAGGCCGTCACCATCGGGCAAGCGCATGTCTGTCAGACACAATTGATAACGCTTCGTCTGCAGGGCCTGTTTTGCGGTCGCGAGATCGCCACAGGTATCGGTGGCAATGTTCATGCGCTCCAGCGTAATGGCCAGTAGCTCGCAGATATCCGGCTCGTCATCAATTACTAGTGCCAGAGGTTGATCCATAGTGTTGGTTCCCGGGTTCAGACTTCCCAGCGACTGGGGTCTGCAAAAATAACCTGAAAGATACTGCCGCCGTTCTCGCTAGGCAGGTAGCGTAATGTAGCTTTATTCTGTTCGCAAAGCTCTCTGCATATATATAAGCCTAAGCCGGTGCCGCCATCGGGGCCGGTCGCAAACGGCTCAAACAGGTTTTCCTGCAGGAGCTCCGGAATACCACCACCCTGATCAACAACGTTGAGAAACGGCCGGCGATTGTTCGGGCGCCTGCCAATATGCATTTCTACGGCGATGCCACCAGCTGTTTTGCTAGCGTACTTGGTTGCATTTTCACAAAGATTCCAGGCGACCTGATGCAAGTGACCCGGGTCCATACGGACGAGCACGTCATCATCTTCCGTGTGCAGAGATAGCTCACCTTCATTCAGCTCCAGTGTGCTGACAAACTCTGTGACGAATTCTTTACACCACCTATTTAATGATATTTGCTCCGGATGTGCAGCCTCTTTACGCGACAGCTTTAAGACATTGTCGACAATGCTGCTAACCCGTTTCGAATTCTTCTGAATAATATCGAGAAAGCGTTGCTCTTCTTCACCGATAGACGGGGATTCGGCGAGCAGCTGCCCTGCATGACTTAGTGCACCAAGCGGATTCCGGATTTCATGGGCAATGCCGGCGCTGAGTCGACCCAATGCCGCGAGTTTCGACTGCTGGACTTTGTCCTCCAGGATGCTGGCATCCTCAAGAAAGAGTAGTGCAGGGCCATCGGTATCCGGGCCTAAAGGCGCGATATAGGTGTTGATCGTAGTGGCGCCATCACTGGCAACAAACCGTGGCGTCTGTCCGTCGGCAGATTCCTGTGTGCGCCAGTTATTGAGTAATGCGTACAACTGAGGTGCCACGGTCTCAAGTGCATCTCCGGTACCTTCGCGGGTAGTGCCCAAAAGTTCGGCAGCTGATTGGTTGAGCAGACGGATGCGTGACTTGTCATCCACAACAAGAATGCTTTCGCGTAGGTTTTGAATAATGTAGTCGTTTAGTTGGGCAAGGTTAGCGAGATCAATACCGCGTTGCAGGGCCAGTGCTTCTGATTCTTCGATGCGCCTTAAGAGTGGCTGGGTGCCGAAAGCAATGATCAGCATGATCGTGCCCAACAGCCCTACCTGCACAAAATCCCCTATGTCAGTGATGCCTTGTGTATAGGAGAGCGTCTGCTCTCCTAATATCGCAATGGCAGCGGCGGAGGCACCAAGGTACGCAAACCGTCGTGGCAGGCTGATGCCGGCAGTTGCAACAAAGATAGCCAGCAAGCCTTCTATACCGCTGCGCACGCCACCACTGGCATGGACGATGATGGTTATGGCGACAATATCGACGGCGAGTTGTCCGATTGCCGCAGCTTCGGCTTTGTCGGGCATCCGAAAAATGATGATTGCGAGCCCGGCAGAGATCAGCAGGTATATAAGTGTCGATACTTGGTAAAGTTCGGGGTAGCGGAAGCCGAGTATTGAGGGTGTCAGCTCTAGGAGGCCAATAGCTAGCAGGATTGCGGCAACCAGCAGTCTTAAGCCGCCAACCAAGCGCAAAACCCGCAAACCAAACTCCGCTCTGGCTGAAATCCGGCTGGCGTTACCTGCCGTGGCAGATGTCCCCAATCCCTTGTCCATGCTTGTCATGTACCAGTTTCCGTCCCGATTCAGGCTAGTGCGGGGATATTGTAGCAACTCAGCCTGCAAAAACTGTGCGCCATTTGGCGTCAAACGGTTTAACTCCGCTCAGGTTTCGCCCACAATACGCGCCTAATACGTATAAATCAGACTTTTGCTCCGGCTTGCACAAGCCAATGCAACCATCCTTACAGGAAGTACACAAGCTATGAACCTGCATGAATATCAGGCTAAGCAGCTATTTGCGCGCTTTGACATCCCGGTCTCGGCCGGCGAAATTGCCGACACACCGGAAGCCGCTCGCGAAGCGGCTATTAGCCTCGGTGGCGAACTCTGGGTTGTTAAAGCCCAGGTCCACGCCGGTGGCCGCGGTAAAGTAGGCGGCGTAAAGCTGGCCCGCAACCTAGACGAAGTCGAAGCCGCGGCTAAAGAGCTCCTTGGCGGTCGCTTGATTACTAAGCAAACCGACGCCGCAGGCTTACCTATCAATCTCGTCTTTGTCGAAGCTGGCAGCAACATCGAAAGCGAACTTTATTTGAGCATGGTTGTTGATCGTGCTGCTGAAGAAGTCGGCTTTATGGTTTCAGAAGCGGGTGGCATGGACATCGAAGAAGTTGCCGAAGAGACGCCTGAAAAGATTGTGACCTTGAGTGTAAATACTGCAGCGGGCTTCCAGCCCTGGCAGGCACGTAAGCTCGGTTACGGACTTGGTTTGAATAAAGCCCAGATGAAGCAGTTCACGGGTATTGCGGCAAACTTGTATCGCATGTTCTGGGAATGTGATCTGGAAATGGTTGAGATCAATCCCCTCATCGTGAATAGCGAAGGCGACCTGTTGGCTCTCGATGCCAAGGTTGGCATCGAAGACAATTCATTGTTCCGCCATCCTGATTTGGTCGCTATGCGTGACACTACTCAGGAAGACGAGCGCGAGCTGGCTGCCAGTGAGCACGACCTCAACTATGTATCACTTGATGGCAACATCGCGTGCATGGTGAATGGCGCCGGTTTGGCTATGGCGACTATGGATCTAATCAAGCTCCATGGCGGCAACCCTGCAAACTTCCTTGATGTTGGCGGTGGCGCAACACCCGAGCGTGTTACTGCGGCATTCAAGCTGATTCTGAGTAACACTGCGGTAGAAGCAATTCTGGTTAATATCTTCGGCGGTATCGTGCGCTGTGACGTGATTGCAGAAGGCATCATTCAGGCGGTGAAAGACGTGCATGTGAGTGTGCCTGTCGTGGTTCGCCTTGAAGGAACCAATGTTGAGAAGGGCCGGCAGATGCTGGCTGAAAGCGGTCTGGCAATTACTGCCGCCGATGACCTCACCGATGCAGCCCAGAAAGTTGTGGCCTCGGTCGCCTGAATTTAAGGATATATAGTAATGAGTATTCTCGTAAACAAAGACAGCAAGATCCTTGTTCAAGGCCTAACAGGCAAACAGGGTTCTTTTCATGCGGAACAATGCATGGAATATGGCACGCAGATTGTTGCTGGTGTAACACCCGGTCGTGGTGGTGAAGAGCACTTAGGTGTTCCCGTATTTAACACCGCGCATGACGCAGTTGCCGCAACCGGTGCAAACGTCAGCATGATTTATGTTCCTGCTCCGTTTGCTGCTGATGCAATTTTAGAAGCTGCAGACGCCGGTGTTGAACTGGTTATCTGCATCACCGAGGGCATTCCCGTTCTCGATATGGTTAAAGTTAAAAAGGCTCTGGCCGATTACGACTGTAACCTTGTTGGTCCTAACTGCCCGGGTGTTATCACTCCGGGTGAATGTAAGATAGGCATCATGCCTGGCTTCATTCATCAGCCGGGCAAAATCGGTATCATTTCGCGTTCCGGTACTTTGACTTATGAAGCGGTTTATCAGACCACTAAAAATGGTTTGGGTCAGACCAGCTGTGTTGGCATCGGTGGTGATCCGGTTCGTGGCATGAACTTTATCGACTGTCTTGAGCTGTTCGAAAAAGATCCGGCAACCGAAGGTATCATTATGGTCGGTGAGATCGGCGGTACTGATGAAGAGGCGGCTGCCCGCTACATTAAAGATCATGTAACCAAGCCTGTTGTTGGTTATATTGCAGGTGTAACTGCACCTCCGGGTAAACGCATGGGCCATGCCGGTGCGATTGTTTCCGGTGGTGAAGGCACAGCTGCTGCGAAATATGCAGCTCTTGATGCTGCCGGTGTGCGAACTGTGCAGTCACCTGCTGAGCTCGGTAGTGCAATGCTTGAGCTGCTCGGCGGCTGATTGCTGACTCCGTAAGGAGTGTGATTTATGCCCAAACTAAAAATAGCGCTGGCACAGTTAAATACCTTGGTTGGTGATGTGCCGGGCAATGCCCGGCAGATAGCTGCAGCTATAGAAACAGCGCGCGATACCCATGGTGCCGACCTGATCGTATTTCAGGAACTGGCACTGTGTGGTTATCCCCCCGAAGACTTGCTCCTGCATCAGGGGCTGAGTTATCAGATAGACGACGCCTTCAATCTTATTTGCGAATCTGCTACCGGCATTACGGCGTTGGTCGGCTACCCCGAGTATGCCGAAGCTGGTTTGTACAATTCGGCCGCTGTGTTATCGGATGGGAAACTGCAGGCAACCTACCGCAAATGGTTATTGCCCAACTACAGCGTGTTTGATGAACAGCGCTATTTTAAATCCGGTGATGAACCCTTAGTGATTGATGTTAACGGCACCGCCGTTGGCGTGCTCGTGTGTGAAGATGTTTGGGAATCTGGTGCAGCTGCAGCAAGTGTGGCGGCGGGCGCAGAAGTTTGCGCTGTGCTTAATGGTTCTCCTTATGAAGGTCATAAACAGGCCCGGCGTGAATCTGTATTGGCCGAGCGGGCAAAAGAGTTCTCGGTGCCATTTGTGTATCAGAACATTGTCGGCGGTCAGGATGAGCTGGTATTTGATGGTGGCTCTTTCGCAGTAAATAGTGATGGCTCTGTTGGTATGCGAGCCCCTTCGTTTGATGCCGGTATTTATTGCCTCGATCTCGATGTTTCGGCCCAGCCTCAGGTTTCCAATGCTGAACTGGCACCGATTGAGAGCCACGAGGCACGTGTCTACTCGGCCATTGTTATGGGCGTCCGTGATTACATTCGAAAAAATGGTTTCGATGGCATTGTGCTGGGGCTTTCGGGTGGTATTGATTCTGCCTTGTGTCTCGCGATAGCGGTCGATGCGCTAGGCGCAGAGGCGGTGCAGGTGGTGATGATGCCGTATCGTTATACCTCGGATATGAGTGTGCATGATGCTCGTGAACAGGCAGAAACACTGGGTGTCGAATACCTCGAGATTCCGATCGAACCGATGGTGACTGCTGCGAGTGGGCAGTTGGCAGAGGTATTTGCAGGTTTAGATGAAGATGCGACTGAGGAAAATATTCAGGCGCGTAGTCGCGGTGTTTTGCTGATGGCTATCTCGAATAAGACCGGCCGCATGGTGCTCACCACGGGTAACAAGAGTGAGATGGCTGTTGGTTATGCCACTTTATATGGTGACATGGCTGGTGGTTTTGCACCGATTAAAGATTGCACCAAAACGTTGGTGTATAAATTGGCCCATTACCGCAATACGATTTCACCAGTGATTCCAGAAAGGGTCATTACCCGCGAGCCTAGTGCTGAGTTACGCCCCGATCAGAAAGACAGCGATTCATTGCCAGACTACGCAACGCTCGATGCGATCTTAGATGCGCTGATGATTGAAGACTGCTCAGTAGATGAAATCGCAGCACGTGGTTTCGACCGCGAAACCGTTGGTGAGATTCTCGCAATGGTGCGTCGTAACGAATACAAGCGTCGCCAATCACCGCCCGGCGTCCGCATTAGTGGCAGAGCATTCGGCCGCGACTGGCGCTACCCTATTACCTCAGGTTATGGTCGCAAGCACTAGTAAATAGGCTCTGGTAAAAAATCACCAGAAAATAAAAGGACTAGTAAAAAAGGGGCCGCAAGGCCCCTTTTTGATTTCTCATCCGAACTAAAAATGCAGCAGGCTTGCTGAGCCAGAAGCTGTCGAAGCAAGTCCAGCAACTATTTCCAGAACTTGTACCAGGGCTCTTTGTATTCTGCGAGCTGCGCTTCAGTGTAGTTTGCACGGAGGATGGTTTCGGCATCGGCAGCCAGATCCAACATGCCAAGTTTGCGGTAAGAGCGCACCATAATGACCAGTGACTCTTCCAAATGCGGTGCGCCGTCATACTTCAGAAGTGCGATATTGGCACGTTTTTCTGCAGCTGCATAAGCACCGCGGTTGTAGTAATAGCGAGCGATATGGTTTTCGTGTTCTGCTAAACGATTGCGCAGGAAGACCATGCGTTGTCGCGCGTCGGGAGCATAAATACTGTCGGGGAAACGACGCACCAGCTGTCTGAATGCAGAGAATGATGCTTGAGCATCTACGGGCGGCCGCTTACTTATATCTATTTTAAACCACCTATGCGAAAAGCTTTGCTCGCCGCTGAACTGTGCGAGTCCGCGCATATAAAGAGCGTAGTCCATACGTGGGTGAGTCGGGTTCTCGCGTTCGAACTGCTCAGTCGCTTCAATTGATGCTTCACTCATGCCGTTTGAATAGTAGGCGTAGATGAGGTTGAGTTGTGCCTGCTTGGTTTCGTTGGAAAACGGAAAGCGTGCCTCGAGCGTTTCGTAGGTTTGAATGGCTGGAGTCCAGTTGCCTGAAGCCATAGACTTGTCGCCGCGCTTCATCAATTCGCCCGCAGCCGAACTCATGTCACGATTGTCTTTGTTGCCGCGACTGCAACCGCTAATGGCGATGCTGGTTGCGAGTATGAGCAAAAGGGGTAAAACGAAACGCTGCATTCTTCTATCCGATATCTATCTGCAAGCCAAACCTGGAGAGAGCTTGCATGGGTTTATTAGGTTTTTGAGCGCACGTGCCAGTATCGGCCGAAAACGTACATACTCATTGCTGCGCAACGAGATGCGCTAAGATTATCAGTATACCGTAAACTGTTGCCCGTCTAAGTACCCCTGCCATCTATTTGTTGGCCGTTTTTCGATTAGGAATCGAGATCATGAGTGAAACCCGCCGTACCGCCGAAATTTCTGAAGAGCTTGATGGTGCTCGCTTTGATCGTGCCCTGGCGCAATTGTTTCCTGAGTTCTCCCGGTCTCGACTCAAGAGTTGGGTGCTCGATGGCCGGGCCACCCTTGATGGGGCAAAGGTTCAGCCACGCCAGAAGACCAAGCTAGGGCAGCTAGTCGAATTGGATGCTGAGGCTGAAGAAGTGATCACTGCGTTGCCTGAGCCGATGGAACTGGATTTTGCTTACGAAGATGAGCATCTATTGGTATTGAATAAGCCTGCGGGTTTAGTGGTGCATCCGGGGGCGGGCAACCCTACCGGCACCCTGGTCAACGGCTTGTTAGCATACGATCCGTCGCTTGCGGTTCTGCCACGAGCGGGTCTTATTCATCGCTTAGATAAAGACACTAGCGGGCTGTTGATGATTGCCCGGACGCTAGTGGCACATACACAGCTCGTACGGGCACTCGAGGCTCGTGAAATTTCACGTGAGTATCGTGCGGTATGTTTGGGCCGTTTGACAGCTGGTGGCATGGTCGATGCGCCGATTGGTCGTCACCCGACTCAGCGGACCAAAATGGCCGTAAATCGTATGGGCAAGGCAGCCGTAACCCACTACCGTGTGTTGGCCCGCTTTGAAAAATTTACCTTTATTGCCTGTCGTCTTGAGACAGGTCGAACACATCAGATCCGCGTACATATGGCACATGTGAAGCACCCTCTGGCCGGTGACCCGGTTTACAGTGGCCGTCTGGCAACACCTGCCGGTGCTAGCGAGGAGCTGCAGGAAATGTTGCGCAGCTTTAAGCGTCAGGCATTGCATGCGAGCCGTCTTGGGCTCGATCATCCGATTAGCGGTGAGAGGATTGAGCTGCAATCTGACTTGCCCGATGACCTTGTGAAACTTCTCGGGCTACTGTCGGACGGCAAGTATGCTGCTGCTGACCTAAACGAGATGGCTTGGCCAGAGGTCGCAGAAAGCCAATGATGGCCATCCACTTCTAAATATCCCCGAACCCAGACCCCGAACTCAAATGAGTAATGCCGTCGAACTTATTCGTCCTGATTGGCCAGCACCCGCAACGGTTAGAGCATGTGCGAGCACGCGCTCTGGTGGGGTGAGTCAACAGGCATGGCAGGGTTTGAACCTTGGATTGCATGTTGATGATGATCCCGAATCTGTGGAACAAAACCGTCGTCTACTGATGTCTGCGGCAGAGCTTCCCGCCAAACCGTTATGGCTGAATCAGGTTCATGGGGCTGCGGTGGCTGAGTTTCCTCCCGAAGTGCTATTGCCGGATGCGGATGCATCGGTTGCTGTATTGCCTGGCCAGGTTTGTGCCGTGATGACGGCAGATTGTTTGCCGGTTTTGTTATGCAATACGACAGGAACCAAGGTTGCAGCAGTGCATGCCGGTTGGCGCGGATTGGAAGCGGGCGTGTTGGAGCAAGCGCTTAAATGCTTTGCAGATGACGAGGTGCTCGCATGGCTAGGGCCGGCAATATCCGCCGCTAGCTATGAAGTCGACGATTCTGTGCGAGACCAGTTTCTTACATCACGTAATCCGGCAGAGCAAAACGACCCAAATTTTGCGGCGGCATTCGAGGCCAGTCGGCCGGGTCATTGGTATTTTGATCTATATAAAGCAGCGCGGATTATTCTCGCGGCCAATGGTGTTGCTGGTGTATATGGCGGCGATTTTTGCACTTTTAAAGACACGCAATTTTACTCTTACCGGCGTGATGGCGTGACGGGTCGCCAAGCAAGTCTAATTTGGCTCGAAAAGCCCTCCATATAAGCAAAACCAGTGGTTTTCAGCTATTGAAAACACTGTATTTTGGCCGCATATTTAAGGTATAGATTATTCAACCGAATATGAGGGTGCTCCGATGCGGATGGACAAATTAACCAGTAAGTTTCAGATGGCATTAGCTGATGCGCAGTCGTTGGCCGTAGGTCAGGATCATCAGTTTATTGAGCCTGTGCATTTGATGGTGGCATTGCTCGACCAGCAGGGCGGGAGTGTGCGTCATCTGCTAACAAAAGCAGGTGCCCGAGCGAACGTGCTGCGCTCCAAGCTGGGCGAGGCGATTGATCAGCTGCCGACCGTGCAGGGTGCAGGCGGCGATGTGCATATCTCGAATGACCTCAGTAAGTTGCTCAATGTAACCGACAAGCTTGCTCAACAACGCAATGACCAGTACATCTCTAGTGAGCTTTTTGTACTCGCTGCTTGCGATGAAAAAGGTGTACTTGGCAATGCATTGAAAGATGCGGGCGTTGTTCGTGGCGCATTAGAAAAAGCTATTGATGACATGCGTGGTGGTGAGTCGGTTGATGACCCGAATGCTGAAGAGAGTCGTCAGGCCCTGGAAAAATACACAATTGATTTAACCGAACTGGCTGAGCAGGGCAAGCTCGATCCGATCATTGGTCGCGATGATGAAGTGCGTCGCACGATTCAGATTTTGCAACGCCGTACCAAAAATAACCCGGTGCTTATCGGCGAACCCGGTGTTGGTAAAACAGCAATTGTAGAAGGTTTGGCACAGCGTATTGTGAATGGCGAAGTGCCGGAAGGTGTTAAAGGCAAGCGGGTGCTGTCGCTCGACATGGGCTCCCTTATTGCCGGCGCCAAATTCCGCGGTGAGTTTGAAGAGCGCCTGAAAGCGGTATTGAACGACCTCTCCAAGCAGGAAGGTCAGATAATTCTGTTTATCGATGAGCTGCACACCATGGTAGGTGCGGGTAAAGGCGAGGGCGCAATGGATGCGGGCAATATGCTTAAGCCTGCGCTTGCCCGTGGCGAACTGCATTGTGTGGGTGCTACAACGCTCGATGAGTATCGCGAATACATCGAAAAAGATGCGGCCCTTGAACGCCGTTTCCAAAAGGTTGTTATTGAAGAGCCGACGGTAGAAGACACCATCGCAATTCTGCGTGGTTTAAAAGAACGTTACGAAGTGCATCACGGCGTCGAGATTACCGACCCAGCTATTGTGAGTGCGGCTACTTTATCGCATCGCTATATCACCGATCGTCAGCTGCCGGATAAAGCCATTGATCTAATTGATGAAGCTGCTTCGCAAATTCGTATGGAACTCGACTCTAAGCCGGAAGCGTTGGATCGACTTGAGCGTCGCATCATTCAGTTGAAAATCGAGCGTGAAGCACTAAACAAAGAAGATGATGATGCTTCCAAGAAGCGCCTTGTTGATATTGAATCGCAGTTGGCGGAGCTGGAAAAAGAGTATTCCGATCTTGAAGAAATCTGGAAGGCTGAAAAGGCCGCTGTGCAGGGTGCTACTCATCTAAAAGAAGAGTTGGAACGCGCCCGGGTAGAACTCGATACCGCCATGCGTGCCCAAGATCTACAGCGCGTGTCGGAGCTCCAGTACGGCAGAATTCCTGAGTTGGAGCAAGCCATTGAGGCTGCAGGTCAGACCGAGCAGAAGGAGAACACTTTGCTGCGCAACAAGGTCACCGAAGAAGAAGTTTCAGACATCGTTTCGAAGTGGACGGGTGTGCCTGTCAGTCGGATGCTCGAGGGTGAGCGTGAACGTTTGCTGGGTATGGAAAAAGAGATTCATGCGCGTGTAGTAGGGCAGGAAGAGGCTATCGTCGCGGTTTCGAATGCGATTCGCCGCTCCCGTGCCGGGCTTTCCGACCCGAACCGGCCAAATGGCTCGTTTCTTTTCCTCGGCCCGACAGGCGTGGGCAAGACGGAGTTAACCCGCGCACTAGCTGAGTTTATGTTCGACAGTGAAGATGCCTTAATACGTATTGATATGTCGGAGTTTATGGAGAAGCATTCTGTCGCGCGCTTGATTGGCGCGCCTCCGGGCTATGTCGGTTATGAAGAGGGTGGCT
>RCNB010000559.1_pt1 | contig 24329 bp, 18 predicted proteins | sample 2041321 | NCBI WGS metagenome assembly RCNB01 (sample SAMN09708232, study PRJNA481090) | Marine sediment metagenome, whole genome shotgun sequencing project. | reverse complement strand
AAGCGAGGCCAGACAAATGGTTGGAAAGTTTTTTGAGTGTAGGAGGGATCGGGTGGCCCTGTTTCCAAATTTTTCCTTGGGGCTGAATATACTTCTGGAAGGATTAGATAATGGAGAACATATATTGCTACTTGAAAATGACTACCCTTCTGTTAATTGGCCTTTTGAAAGTCGAGGTTTTGAAATTTCTTATGCTAAAATAGACGAAAAGTTAGAACAGAATATTTTGGAAAAAGTCAGGAGCAATTCTATAACAGTACTAGCTCTTAGTTTAGTACAATGGATAAATGGAATACGTATAGATCTTGATTTCCTAAAAGCATTGAAAGATGAATTCCCACAGCTTCTGATCATTGCCGACGGCACTCAATTCTGTGGGGCATTTGAAATAGATTTTGAAAATTCAGGTATCGATGTACTTGGAGCGAGTGGGTATAAATGGCTGTTAGCAGGAACAGGTAACGGATTTTTGTTATTCAAAGATTTAGCCAAAAGAAGATTCACAATTAAAACCACAGGATTCAATTCAGCTAATGCTGTTCTCACCGCAAAGAATACTATACCCTTTAATAAACACTTTGAGCCAGGGCATCTGGATAGTCTAAATTTTGGAAGTCTAAAATGTGCACTGGATATACTGAATGATATTGGTATGAAAGAAATTACTGCGTATAACGAGAATTTAAGTAAAAAGGCTGGGCAGGGTTTTGAAGAATTAGGTTTGTTAAATAAAGATGTTATCCGAAGAAATCAGCATAGTACCATTTTTAACATTAAAGGCAATAATGTGTTATTTAACCATTTAATGGAAGAAAATGTGGTCTGTTCCCGACGTGGAGAGGGTATCCGACTTAGTTTTCACTATTATAATACGGTGGAAGACATAAATTTCATTTTAGAGATCATTAGAAAGATGATGTAGGAATTACCTACTTGAAAAAATAACCCAGATCTTTTTGCTAAAGTGAACTAAAAGGCATTAATATTTTAAGAAATCAATAATTATGATTTTAATCATTGGAAATGAGGTATTTAATGTATTATTTTTGCAGCGTAATCACAAAATTAAAATATTATGTCAATCGCAAAACAATATTTAAAAACAAAGCCAATTTGCAAGGTTACTTTTACAGTGCCTGCTGAAGATGCAAAAAAAGTTGCTGTAGTTGGAGATTTCAATAATTGGAATCCTAAAGGAAGCATGTTGAAAAAACTTAAAAACGGAACTTTTAAAGGAACGTTTGATTTACCAAAAGAGAATACTTACGAGTTTAGATACCTCGTAGATGGAAATTATGTTAATGAAACAGAAGCAGACCGTTACCAGTGGAATGAATTCGCTGGTTCTGAAAATGCTGTATTAGAGCTCTAATTAACGATTAGTACTAAAGAAACCGGGATATTCTATGAACATCCCGGTTTCTTATTCAATAATTTCTACGCCCTTCCAAAAGGCTACAGACCCTTTTATTTGTTTTGCCAGTTCGCTGATCTCAGGGTAATACCAAGCCGCATCTTTATTTTCCGCTCCTTCAACCTCCAGGTTATAATATGATGCTACACCTTTCCACGGGCATGTGCTATGTGTTGTGCTTGGTTTAAAATATTCTTTTTTAATACTTTCAGCCGGAAAATAATGATTGTTCTCAACTACAATTGTATCGTTACTTTCAGCAATAATTGTATTATTCCAAATGGCTTTCATATCTATTTTTTTAAAATATAGTTTTTATAAAATTTATTCTCATCACTGAAAATTCTGCTTATCTGCATTCCAGCTTTATCAGCTAACCATGAGACTACATTGTCGTCATATTTTTGTGAAATTTCTGTATGTATAGTTTCCCATGCATTAAAAGTTACGGCAAGATCAAGCCCGTTAATATGAATTGTCTGATTTTCCTTAGAAACCAAATAACTTTTAGCAGTACCTGTTTCGGGATCATAGACTTCCCAATGTAAGAACTTATCGAGATCAAAATTGGCATCCAACTCACTGTTTATTCTGGCTAACAAATTTTTATTAAATCTTTCGGTGACCCCAGCAGTATCATTATAGGCATTTAAGATGGTCTGCGGATCTTTTTTTTGATCAAAGCCTATAAAGAAAAGATCATCGTCATTCATTAATTCTTGTATGCTCATTAAAAATTCCACCGCCTGAGGATGAAGTAAATTACCAATATTTGAACCCAGAAACATAATAACCTTCCTCTTGTGTTGCATTGTGCAGAGGCGTTCAAGGGTTTCAAAATAGGTTCCCTGCAAAGACTTTACATTTACCGATGGAAGTTCATTGATTATTGACTCCTCAAGTTGATTCAGAGCATTCTCGCTAATATCTATGGGGACATACTGAAAAGGAACCCCCTCCGCCACAAGTTGTCTTAACAGAATTTTGGTTTTCTTTCCATCTCCTGCGCCCAGTTCAATAAGGTCGAATTCCATTGAATCTTTAAAAAATGCCCGGCATATTTCATCTTTAAACTTATCAAGAATTTTATACTCGCTATTTGTCAGATAGTATTCTGGCATGTCCATAATTTCCTGAAACAACTTATCTCCTTTTGCGTCATAGAAATATTTTGAAGATAAATGTTTAGGAAAATCAGTAAGTCCTTTATAGACGTCTTTATGGAATTGAGACGTTGAAATCAATGTGGTTTTTTGTTGCATGATGCTTTTGTCGGAATTATTTGGCCAACCTTAACCCGGTATACTGCCATCTTAGATGAGGGTGAAAAAAATTGCGGTATGTAGGGCGCGTATGATTCGACGGCGTGGCGAAAGATCCTCCCCGCAGGACTTTCTGGCTTACCATGAATTTACCATTATACTCACCCAAGGCTCCTTCTTCTTTCTGATAACCAGGGTAAGGCAGGTATGCGCTTTCTGACCATTCCCATCGGTTGCCCCATGGGAAATATTTCTGCGCTGCTTCCCATTCAAATTCAGTTGGCAAGCGGTAACCTTTCCATTGTGCAAAGGCAAAGGCCTCAAAATAGGAAAGATGAGAAACTGGAGTATTTGGACTAATTTTTTGTAGTCCTTCAAGGGTATAGTTATGCCATTCTCTGTCAATATTATGCCAGTAGAGGGGAGAAGAAATCTGATTTTTGCAAACCCAATCCCATCCTTCGGCATGCCATAATTCAAATGAATTATACCCGCCGTCATTAATAAATTCCAAATATTCTTTATTAGTAACAAGTTTATTTGAAATTTCATAAGTATGCAAATACACCTTATGTCGGCCTAATTCGTTGTCAAAGCAAAAATTATCCAGGCCGTGGCCAATTTCATATATGCCGGCATCAATTGAAACCCAATCCTGTTGGTGACTTTCTTCCCTATGTTCATTAATTGAATCTGCATAGGCTGGTAAAAGTGGATTATTACCAAGAATGTATTTGATATCCGTTAATAGCAGTTCCTGATGCTGCTTTTCGTGGTGTACACCAATTTCTAAAAGTTGAAGAAGTTTCTTGTCTGGTTCTGTATCCAAAAGTGTTTTAATAGCATTAGTTACATAATTTCTATAGTTATACACCTTTTGAACTGATGGCCTTGAAAGATTACCACGGTCTGCGCGGATGACTCTTTTTCCCACAGTTTCATAATAGCTGTTGAATACAAATGAAAAGTCTTCATCGTAAATCTTATAATCCTTTAAATAAGGTTTTAACAGAAACTCTTCAAAGAACCAGGTCGTATGTCCAAGATGCCATTTAGGTGGGGAAACATCTTCTATGGGCTGAACCACATAGTCCTCAATTTCCAGAGGGGCACATATGGTTTCACTTTCTTTTCTGGTGTTTAGGAATGTGTCCAGGAGTGTCTCGGTAACGAGCATAACGGAATTTTTCTTTTAAATATAGGAATTTATGCGCGGAGATAAAATTATTTAATAATTACACAGCTACCGCCCCCTTGATATGCGGATACGGATCATAATACAATAGCTTAAAATCTTCAAATTTAAAATCAAAGATATTTTTGACTTCAGGATTGAGGACCATTTTTGGTAATGGTCTGGGCTCTCTGCTGAGTTGCAGCTCTATTTGCTCTAAGTGATTGTTGTATATATGTGCATCGCCAAAAGTATGGATAAATTCACCTGGGGCATAACCACAAACCTGAGCCATCATAAGTGTAAAGAGGGCATAAGAAGCGATATTAAAAGGAACCCCTAAAAAAATGTCGGCACTCCTTTGATATAACTGACAGGATAATTTTCCATCCGAAACATAAAACTGAAAAAAAGCATGACAGGGGGGAAGTGCCGCTTTTCCGTTCGAAACATTTTCCGAAAAAGATTTTGAAGTATCTGGTAATACACTTGGGTTCCAAGCGGTTACCAGCATCCTGCGGCTATCCGGATTTTCTTTTAAGGTTTTTATGACCTCAGTTATCTGGTCTATATTCTCCCCATTCCAATCACGCCACTGATGACCGTATACAGGTCCTAATTCCCCATTATCATCAGCCCATTCATTCCAGATCCGTACGCCATTTTCCTGCAGGTAATTAATATTGGTATCCCCTTTTAAAAACCATAGCAATTCATAAATGATGGATTTTAAATGCAATTTTTTGGTAGTAACTATAGGAAATCCTTCACTGAGGTCAAAACGCATTTGGTAACCAAAGACACTATAGGTGCCGGTTCCGGTCCTGTCTGATTTTTGTGCACCTGTTTTAAGAACATGCTTTAGTAGATCGTGGTATTGCTTCATAAAATATAATCTTTCGAAGACGAATTTAATGAAAGATAGATTGGATTAGTTTTTGAGTTTTAAAAACTTATTAACCAACTCCGGTTTGTTATTTTCCCTTTAAAAGGGCCTACCCCAGAATCATCCCAGCAATAGTGGCCGATAACAAGGAGGCAAGTGTTCCTCCTAAGACTGCTCGCATACCAAATTCAGAGAGTGTTTTTCTCTGGCCGGGCGCTAAAGAGCCTATTCCACCAATTTGAATTCCTATTGAAGCAAAATTGGCAAAACCGCATAACATATAGGTACCCATAATAATAGATTTATTAAAGGCAAAATGTGTAGGGCTAAGGACATTTTTTAATTCTGCCAATTGTATATAACCTACAAATTCGCTGGCTGCCAGTTTTATCCCCAATAATTGGCCCATTAGCATAATATCCTGAGTATTTACTCCAATTAGCCACATCAATGGCGCGAAGACTGCTCCCAAAATAGCTTCAAGGGATAATGAATCGTATACAGTGTTTGAAGAAATCCATTCATTGATCGTAGTAAAATCGCCAATCCAACCCAAAATTCCATTAATCATGGCGATAAAGGCAATAAAAACCAATAGCATTGCCCCAACATTTACGGCCAGCTTTAATCCTTCGGTTGTTCCGTTAGCAATTGCATCAAGAAGATTGGAACCTATTTTTTCATTGGATATTTTGATCTCTTTGTTTACAGCTTCCGTTTGCGGATAAAGAATTTTAGATACAACTATGGCCCCCGGAGCGGCCATAACAGAAGCTGCCAATAAATGCCGTGCGAATTCTAATCGAAGTATTTCATCTGACCCTCCCAAAAAGCCAATGTAGGCGGCCAATACTCCTCCAGCAACAGTAGCCATTCCTCCAATCATGACCAATAGAATTTCAGACCGGTTCATTTTCTCTAAATATGCTTTAATAAGTAAAGGTGATTCCGTTTGTCCTAAAAATATATTGCCGGCAACTGATAGGCTTTCAGCACCGGAGATACCCAACGTTTTTGTGAGTAACCAGGCTAAAGCTTTGACAATCTTTTGTATAATTCCCAAATAAAATAGTACAGAGGTAAGCGCAGAAAAGAAAATTATGGTGGGTAGAATCTGGAATGCAAACACATATCCAATGTTTGGATTATCTACATTCAACAAGTTACCCAGCAGAAATTCGCTGCCGGCAAGGGTATAATCAAGAATATTTACAAAAAATTGTCCAGCGACCCTAAAAATGTCTTGTATTAAGGGTACCTTCAAAATGCCTATGGCTAGTAGGAGTTGAGCCCCAACGCCTATACTGGCAGTTTTCCAATTAATTGCTTTTCGATTCGCACTGAAGATATAGGATATTAAAATGAGCATAAACATCCCTAAAACACCTCTCCAAAGTGAGTTTATTGAGAATCCCTGATTAGGAGTAATTACGTCTATTGTCTGGGCGGAAATGTCATTTAAGGTAGTGGTATCCATCGTAATTGACAGAGAATCCGGAATAGTAGCTACCTGAGCTATTACAGGTAATGAAAAAATGAATAAAAATAAAAGAATCCAAAACCTGAGGTTCATAGAAGAGATGCTATATTATCAATTGCGTTTGGATATTTCATCTCTCAGTTTCGCAGCTTTTTCATAATCTTCGTTAGCCACAGCCTTGGCTAATTCCTTGTTAAGTTCATCGAGACTTAATTCCTTATATGGAGTAGTTGTGCCCGGATCTATTTCTACGGTTTCACCTTCCTGTAGAATCTCATCAACCACAATACTGTCATCACCCTCTTCCTTGTCTTTATCCTTTGAAGAAAACTTAAGGAAAATACCGGCTTTGTCCAAAATGGTTTTATAAGTAAAAATTGGTGCATTAAAGCGAAGAGCAAGAGCAATAGCATCACTCGTCCTTGCATCTATTATTTCTTCAATTTTATCACGCTCACAGATAATGCTGGAATAAAAAACACCATCCACGAGTTTATGGATGATTACCTGCTTTACGACTATATCAAACCGATCAGAAAAATTTTTGAAAAGGTCATGAGTAAGAGGTCTGGGTGGTTTAATCTCCTTTTCCAGCGCGATAGCAATTGATTGCGCCTCGAAAGCCCCAATAACAATGGGTAGTTTTCTGTCGCCATCCACTTCATTTAGAATAAGGGCATAAGCCCCGTTTTGTGTTTGGCTATAGGAAATTCCTTTTATTTTTAACCTTACTAAGCTCATATTTGTCTGTAAACCTCAAATGGCTGTTTAAATAAAGGACGTCCATATATTTTAACAGCCTTTTAGGGGCACAAATTAACAAAAATTAAGCGTTTTGGGCCTTAAATTCTTTTAATTTTTCAATGAGTTTGGGTACTACTTCGAAGGCATCACCCACTACACCATAATCTGCAGCCTTAAAAAATGGTGCTTCCGGATCAGTATTAATTACAACTTTTACCTTAGAAGCATTAACTCCCGCCAGGTGTTGGATTGCTCCTGAGATTCCAATAGCAATATAAAGATTACTGGCCACAGGTTTCCCTGTTTGTCCAACATGTTCGCTATGCGATCGCCATCCCATATCCGAAACGGGTTTAGAGCATGCAATAGCGGCTCCAAGAACATCGGCTAATTCTTCGATCATTCCCCAATTTTCCGGACCTTTTAATCCTCTTCCACCTGACACGACTATATCTGCATCGGCTATAGTCGCCTTACCAACTACTTTGTCAATATTCACTGATTGAACAGAGAAATCGGAATCACTTAAGTTGGGTTCAAAGTTTTCGACCTTAGGGCTTACTTTATTTTCAAATATTCCATAAGCATTACTAGATACTCCAATAATATTCATATCAGTTTTAAACTGTGTATGGGCAAAGCCTTTGTTACTAAAAGCCGTTCTTTTTACCACCAGAGGACCAGTGCTTAGTGGCGGAGCAACCACATTAGTGCAGTATCCGGCTTTTAGTATCCCTGCGAGGATGGAAGCCATATATTTGGTATCTGTACTGGAACTAACAACAATAGCACTAGCTCCTTCGTTTTCCACTGCCTGAGCAATAGCTGTTGCAACTGCCTTTGCGTTAAAAATGGAAAGTTTATCACTAGTAACTTTCAATATTTTTGAAACTCCATAATTTCCAATTACCTCAGAATCTGGCGCATTAATAGTTATTGCGGTAACTGAAGTGCTTAATTGCTCCGCTAACTTGTAAGCATAAGAGGCAGCCTCGAATGCATTTTTTTTGAATTTACCGTTATCGGATTCTGTATAAACAAGTACTGACATAATTTTCTTTTAAAGATTAATTTCAAAATTTCAGTGAATTTTGAAACCTGATTTAATATTTAGATGACCTTGGCTTCATTATGCAACAGATCAATTAATTGGGAAATATTATCTGCTTCCACTAGTTTCACTGCACCTTTGGCTGCTGGTTTTTCAAATTTAATATCTTCTGTTCCATGGTTGGCTTCAACTGGTTCCAGAACATTTAGCTTTTTTTGACGAGCCATCATAATGCCCCGCATATTTGGAATACGAAGGTCACTTTCCTCTACCAGACCTTTTTGTCCACCAATAATCAGGGGAAGCGTGGTAGAGATTTTTTCCTTACCACCATCAATTTCCCGAATAGCTGTAGCTGTATTTCCTTCAATTTCCAGCCCTATGCAGGTATTTATAAAATTAAAATTTAAAAAGGCTGACATCATACCGGGAACCATACCCCCATTATAGTCTATAGATTCTCTGCCCGCTATGATTAGATCATAAGCGCCAGTTTTAATAACTTCGGTGAGTTGCTGTGCAACAAACAGGCCATCAGTTGGTTCTGCATTTATACGGACAGCCTCATCTGCACCAATTGCCAGAGCTTTTCTAATTGTTGGCTCAACGGCAGGACCCCCCACGGTTGCTACATGAATAGTTGCTCCCTGTTTTTCTTTAAACCACATGGCACGGGTTAAACCAAATTCATCATTTGGATTAATTACAAATTGTACACCATTGGTATCAAATTTAGTATCTCCTTCAGTAAAATTGATTTTGGAAGTAGTATCCGGTACGTTACTGATACAAACTAATATCTTCATACTTATTTTGCGTTTTATGCATTCAAAAAGTGGGTGCTAAGATAGCTATTAATTTTCAAATTTACTATGCACGCATAGTAAATTTTGTATCTTTTTTTAATACCCTGGCAGGGTTAATTGGTAGATATTTTCCTATTTTTGTTGGCATTTGAAAATGAATTTTTTAAAAGGGGGATCACAATAAGATGAAGACCATACAATTTAGGCAGGCAATTGCTGAAGCGATGACAGAAGAAATGCGAAGAGATGAATCCATTTATTTAATGGGTGAAGAGGTCGCAGAATATAATGGCGCCTATAAGGCATCAAAGGGAATGTTAGACGAATTTGGTCCGGATCGTGTTCTGGATACTCCAATTTCTGAATTAGGTTTTTCAGGAATAGGTGTTGGATCTGCGATGAACGGTAACAGGCCAATCATTGAATTTATGACCTTTAATTTTGCTCTGGTTGGTATAGATCAGATAATAAATAATGCTGCAAAAATTAGACAGATGTCCGGGGGGCAGTTTAATTGCCCAATTGTTTTTCGTGGACCTACAGGTTCTGCGGGCCAATTGGCTGCGACACACTCACAGGCATTTGAAAGTTGGTTTGCAAATTGCCCAGGATTAAAAGTGGTTGTGCCATCTAATCCAAATGATGCAAAAGGACTTTTAAAAATGGCAATTCGCGATGATGACCCGGTTATCTTTATGGAGTCTGAACAAATGTATGGGGATAAAGGTGAAGTTCCTGAGGGAGAGTATACTATTCCTCTGGGAGTAGCTGAAATAAAAAGAGAAGGTAAGGATGTTACCATTGTTTCTTTCGGGAAAATCATTAAGGAAGCTTATAAAGCAGCGGACGAATTGGAGAAGGAAGGAATTAGTTGTGAGATAATAGACCTGCGTACCGTAAAGCCAATGGATCAGGAAGCGATATTAAAATCTGTAAAGAAAACAAACAGATTAGTCGTTCTAGAAGAGGCATGGCCATTTGGAAACGTTGCAACGGAGATAACTTATTTGGTGCAATCAGAAGCTTTTGATTATCTGGACGCACCTGTTGTAAAAATAAATACAGCAGATACTCCTGCGCCTTACTCTCCTGTATTGTTGGAAGAATGGATCCCCAACTATAAAGATGTGATTAAAGCTGTTAAGAAAGTGTTATATAAATAAATTAAATGATTTTGTAAAGGTATCTTAGCTTCGTCGACCAAGGTTGGACGAAGCTTTTTTATGAAAGGAATTCTATTCGAAGTCAATTTACCCTAAACCATAGCTGCAAATTTTGCATTTTCAATTACTTTGGATCGAGAATTGCATTATGCCATACTAATGAAAAGATTCCTGCTATTCTTTCTTTTTTTAGCGCCTTTATTTATCTGGTCTCAGACAAAAGCAGGTGGTATTGTTGTAGATGAGGAAGGGGTCCCTGTCGCATTTGCTAATGTTGTATTTAAAGGCTCTACCGAGGGCGCCATAACTAACGAAGATGGCTTATTCTATTTAGAATCTTCAAAAAAATACAACTCCCTGATCATATCATTTATTGGCTATAAAACTGAAGAATTTGAATTACCAAAACGCGTAAACTATAATCTCAAAGTTGTAATGTTTCAGGGTGAACAGTTAGATGAGGTTGTGGTCTATATGGGGAAACAATCTAAGAAGAATAATCCCGCAATAGATATCCTGAAGAAAATATGGGCAAAAAAGAAGATCAATGGTCTTCGAATGTTTGAGCAATATCAATATGATAAATATGAAAAGGTAGAATTTGACCTAAATTCTATTGATAGCGCCATGATGAAGAGTAAACTTTTCAAAGGAATGGAATTTGTATTTCAGGATCTAGATACTTCAAGAATTACCGGGAAAACCTATTTACCAATTTTTTTAAATGAAACCTCAAGTAAAGTATATGGTGATAATATTCTTGCTCAGACCAAAGAGGATGTTTTAGGGAATAAAAATTCAGGATTTAGTAATAATCAGGCCATAATAGGATTTGTAAAGGATCTTTATTCGGAATATGATATTTATGATAAGTATTTAAAGTTTTTTGACAAGAGTTTTCCCAGTCCGGTTTCCGAGGCCGGTATAGATGCTTATAATTACGTTCTTTCAGATAGTGCTTATATAGAAAACAAATGGTGCTACCATATTATTTATTATCCCAGACGTAAAAATGAACTCACATTTAAAGGTGATTTTTGGGTAAACGATTCAACTTTCGCTATTAAGAAAATCAACCTGGAGGTTACAAAAAGCGCCAATATAAATTGGGTAAAAGAAATCTATATAGAGCAGGAATTCGACGTAGTTAATGATTCGGTATTCTTGCTAAAAAGAGATTATATGCTAAGTGATTTTAGCCTCTTTAAAAAAGAAGAGTCAAAGGGGGTCTATGGAAAAAGAACCACAGTTTATGGCAATTATAAGTTTAATGTTCAAAGGCCTAAACAGTTTTATAAAAATAAGACAGACCCTTTTAACCCTATAACATTTGAAAGGGACAGCGTATTTTGGGAAAATAACCGATTGGAATCCCTTAATAAAGACGAACAGGGGATCTATGCTCTCTTAGATACCTTAAAGACTGTACCTCGTTTTAATACAGCTTATGACATTGTAAGTATTTTGGCATCCGGTTACATTGAAATTGATAAATGGAATATTGATCTTGGAAGTATTTATAGTGGTTTTGGGTATAACGAGGCCGAAGGAATTAGATTGAGAGGTGGGGCCAGAACCTATTTCGGACAAAATGACCCATGGCGTATTGAAGGGTATATGGCATATGGATTTAAGGATGAAAAATTTAAGTACGGTATTTCGGGCAAGTGGCTGTTGGATAAAAAGACCAGACTAATACTTTCGGGCGGAAACCGCCGGGACATAGAGCAATTGGGGATTAACCTTACCCAAACAACAGATGTGCTTGGGAGAAGTGTGGCCTCTTCCGCAATATTTACCGTTGGCGCCAATGACAGGCTTACTAATATAAACCTGTCCACATTTAACGTAGATATTGAACCTGTCACCAATTTACGAATACGCTTTGGGAGTTCTTATCGAACATTGAGCTCTGCCCTACCGGATTCATTTAGTCTGGATTATATAGATCCCACATCTCCAACAGGAATATCTTCTGAGATAAAACAGTTTGAATTAAGTACAATACTATTATACACGCCGGGTAAAAGAACTATTGGCAGTGGGGTAGAGCGAAGAAACGTAAATGATAATTATAGTACACTTTTATTAAATTATACAAAGGGGTTAAAAGGCTTTTTACAAAGTGATTTTGAGTTTGAAAAAATTCAATTTTCATATACTCAACCATGGCAAATTGGAGGCTTTGGAAGATTGTTAAGCACTGTTGAGGTGGGTAAAACATTCGGTGCTGTTCCGCTTGGCCTTTTAAGTGTAATACCAGGAAACCAGACCTTATGGACGATTTATAATACATTTCCCAATTTAAATTTTTACGAGTTTGTAACAGATACCTATGCCACTGTTCATTTAGAGCATAATTTTAATGGCCGAATTTTTTCAAGGATTCCTATACTTCGTAAATGGAATTTAAGAGAAATAGTAGGTTTAAGAGGTGCATGGGGTACTTTAACCGATGAAAATATTGCACTTAGCAGCCCAACAAATATTCCGTTGATAGCTCCTTCCGATAAGATTTATTGGGAATATTCCTTTGGTATTGGTAATATCTTCAAGGTATTCAGAATCGACTTTAATTTCAGAGGTAATTATCTTGAAAACCCAGATGCCCGTCCTTTTAGCGTTAAGGGAACATTTGGTTTTAGTTTTTAAATCTTAGTGCTAAAAGATTTAATCTTTTTTATTCTAATCCATTTTACTACTTTTGCACCCGTTTTAAATCGTAAATAACTAACTAGTATGGAATTAATAGTTCAAATTTTACCCGCTTTTGGTGTTTTAGCACTACTATTTGTTTATATAAAGAATATTTGGGTTTCCAAACAAGAAGTAGGCAATGAAAAAATGGCTAGGATAGCCAAAAACATTGCCGATGGGGCAATGTCTTTCTTAAAGGCAGAATACAAAATCTTGTCAATCTTTGTATTGGCTGTGGCCATTTTGTTGTATTTCAAAGGAAATTATGAGGAAGGTTCAAATGGAATGGTAGCCGTTTCTTTTGTAGTAGGTGCTGTCTGTTCTGCATTGGCAGGTTTTATTGGGATGCGAGTAGCTACAAAAGCAAATGTGAGAACAACTCAAGCTGCAAGAACATCCCTGGGTAAGGCGTTGGAAGTTGCCTTTGCAGGTGGTTCGGTTATGGGCTTAGGTGTTGTAGGATTGGGGGTACTTGGCTTGAGCGGTTTATTTATGATTTACCAGATGATTTGGCCGGGAGCTGAAAATATTCCTATGGTACTAAATGTGCTTTCCGGATTTTCATTAGGAGCATCATCTATTGCATTATTTGCTCGTGTTGGTGGTGGTATTTATACTAAGGCAGCAGATGTTGGTGCAGATTTAGTAGGTAAGGTTGAAGCAGGAATTCCTGAAGATCATCCATTAAATCCGGCAACTATTGCAGATAATGTTGGGGATAATGTTGGTGATGTTGCAGGTATGGGAGCCGATTTATTTGAATCGTTTGTTGGCTCTATTATTGGTACTATGGTTCTGGGAGCTTTTATTTTCACTCCTGAATTTGGAGGATTAGGAGCTGTGTATTTACCATTAGTATTGGCTGCAGTTGGTATTGTAATGTCTATTATAGGTACGTTCTTTGTTAAGGTAAAGGATGGGGGAAGCCCTCATAAGGCATTAAACATGGGTGAATTTGGATCTGGAGCATTAATGATAATTGCTTCATATTTTATTATAACCAATATGTTGCCAGAAAATTTGGAAGGATTACCATTCGGAGCAATCGGTGTTTTTTATGCAACAATCGCCGGTTTAGTTGCCGGTTTTGGGGTTGGTAAAATTACGGAGTACTATACTGGGACAGGGTCAAAACCGGTTAATTCTATAGTAAGGCAATCTGATACAGGAGCCGCTACTAACATTATTGCAGGTCTGGGTGTTGGCATGATGTCTACAGCAATCCCAATCTTGCTAATAGCTGCGGCTATTTTAGTTTCACATCATTTTGCAGGTTTATACGGAATTGCTATCGCTGCGGTTGGAATGTTAGCGAATACTGGTATTCAATTAGCGGTTGATGCATATGGTCCTATTTCTGACAATGCAGGTGGTATAGCCGAAATGGCCGAATTGCCTAAGGAAGTACGGGAGCGTACAGATAAATTAGATGCAGTAGGGAACACTACAGCAGCTATTGGAAAAGGTTTTGCTATTGCCTCTGCGGCATTAACGGCATTGGCATTATTTGCAGCCTTTATGAAAGTGGCTAATGTTACTGCCATAGACGTTTCGAGACCTGATATTATGGCTGGTTTATTAGTAGGTGGGATGCTTCCTTTTGTTTTCTCAGCTTTATCAATGAATGCAGTAGGCCGTGCAGCAATGGCGATGATAGAAGAAGTTCGAAGACAATTTAGAGACATTCCGGAATTACGTGCTGCATTAGAAGTGATGCGTAAATATGATTCAGATATGTCTAAGGCAACTCCCGAGGATCGAAAAATATTTGATGCTGCTGATGGGCTTGCCGAATATGATAAATGTGTAGATATATCTACAAAAGCTTCCATTAGGGAAATGGTATTCCCAGGATTATTGGCAATAGCAGTGCCTGTTGCTGTTGGATTTGTTGGTGGTGCGGAAATGCTTGGAGGCCTATTAGCAGGTGTAACTACTTGTGGTGTACTCATGGCGATATTTCAATCTAATGCCGGCGGCGCATGGGATAATGCAAAAAAAATGATTGAATCTGATGGTGGTAAAGGCACAGATGCTCATAAAGCCGCAGTAGTAGGAGATACCGTTGGAGATCCTTTTAAGGATACTTCAGGCCCTTCATTGAACATCCTTTTAAAATTAATGTCCGTTGTAGCATTGGTGATTGCGCCGAGTATTGCGATATCTTCAGATACCTTAACGGCTTATGCTGAACAAAAAGGAATTACAGAGGTCAAAAAGGAAGTACATGTTGAGATGAAAAATGGCGATGAGGGTCTTGTAAAGGCAGTTGTTACTATAACTACTTTGGAAAACGGTACGGATAATACGCGTGAGCTTGTTTTTGAAGGTAGCAAGGAAGAAGTAAATGCGCAGATAGAGTCATTAAATGAAACCGATAATAATGCGAAAATCCGCATAGAGAAGGTTGTAAAGGAAGTGACCAAAGAATAGGGAACTATATAAAACGTAAAAAAAAATCCCCAAGCTGAGCTTGGGGATTTTTTTTAGTTATTATCTCTAAAAAAGCCCGTGAATTTCAGCGTCTATTTTATTAATCACCTCGCCCAGATGTTCAGGATTATCAACAAAATCTAATTGATCCACATCAATTACCAATAAGTTGCCTTTTTCATAGCCATGGGCCCATGCTTCATATCGCTCGTTTAGCCGACTTAGATAATCAATAGATATGGAATTTTCGTAATCCCTGCCTCGTTTGTGAATCTGGTCCACCAAATTGGGGATTGAACTTCTGAGGTAAATTAGAAGATCAGGAGGCTCTACAAGGCTTTCCATAAGTTCAAAAAGGCTGGAGTAGTTACCAAAATCCCTGTTAGTCATTAAGCCCATAGCATGTAAATTAGGTGCAAAAATGTGGGCGTCTTCGTAAATAGTCCTGTCCTGAATAATATTTTTTCCCGATTCCCGGATCTTTAGTATTTGTCTGTATCTGCTATTTAAAAAATAAATCTGCAGGTTAAAACTCCAGCGTTCCATCTGATTGTAAAAATCATCTAAATATGGATTGTCAACTACGTCTTCAAAATGTGCCTCCCATCTGTAATGTTTTGCTAAAAGCCTGGTGAGGGTAGTTTTTCCGGCTCCTATATTTCCAGCAACGGCAATATGCATATAGTGTTTAAATTTATGGTTGGTGTCTTAAATTTAAGAGAAACACAATATACAAAGTATCTTCTGGAAGAGAAAAAATAGTTGTTGAAATACGAAAGATAATTTTATTTTATCAAAATTTTTATTTCAATGGCATTTATGTACTTTTGTCATAATTAAATAAGAGGAGGGATTTGACTGATTGCAACCTCTTATGCGGAACCCATTTCCGGATCAGGTAAAAATATTTTTTTAATGATCATTCAGGTTCTGCAAAAGAAAAAATGCTAAAGCAGTTTCTACAGATCAATCTGAGTTGTAAACTTCTTTTCAAGCGTCCGTCAAATTAATTTAATTTATTAAAAAGCAACTATTTATGGCCTATTTGTTTACCTCAGAATCTGTAAGCGAAGGACATCCTGATAAGATAGCGGATCAGATTAGCGATGCATTATTGGATAATTTTTTAGCCTTTGACCCTGAAAGTAAAGTAGCGTGTGAAACCCTGGTAACTACAGGTCAGGTTATATTGGCCGGCGAAGTTAAAAGTCATACCTATGTAGATCTGCAGCAAATAGCCCGTGATGTTATTAATAAGATTGGTTATACTAAAGGTGAGTATCAGTTTAGTGGTGATTCATGTGGAGTCATCTCCTTGATACACGAACAGTCTAAGGAAATTAATCAGGGTGTAGATCGCGGAAAGAAGGAAGAACAGGGTGCAGGTGACCAGGGTATGATGTTCGGTTATGCGACTAACGAAAGTGAAAATTATATGCCAATGGCATTGGATATTTCACATCGAATACTTAAGGAACTATCCCTGTTAAGAAAAGAAAATAAGGAGATAACTTATTTGAGACCTGATGCAAAAGCACAGGTTACTTTAGCGTATTCGGATGATAATACACCTGATAGGATTGATACTATCGTCATATCTACACAGCATGATGAGTTTGATAAAGATGATGCTAAAATGTTGTCAAAAATCAAAGAAGATCTTATCACTATTTTAATGCCCAGAGTGATAGCAAAGTTACCGCAGAACACCCAGGCCTTGTTTAATGATAAAATTACCTATCATATAAACCCTACCGGTAAATTTGTTATCGGAGGACCCCATGGTGATACCGGATTAACAGGAAGAAAAATTATTGTAGATACCTATGGAGGTAAAGGTGCACACGGAGGAGGTGCTTTCAGCGGGAAGGATCCTAGTAAGGTAGACCGCAGCGCGGCTTATGCCGCCAGACATGCTGCAAAAAACCTTGTTGCGGCAGGAGTTTCTGAAGAAATATTGGTGCAGGTAAGTTATGCCATTGGTGTCGTTGAGCCCACTTCTATTTATGTAGATACTTATGGAACTTCAAAAGTTGCTTTAAGTGATGGAGAAATAGCGCAGAAAGTGGCCGAACTCTTTGATATGAGGCCATTTGCAATAGAAGACCGACTTAAACTGAGAAATCCGATTTATTTTGAAACAGCGGCTTATGGCCATATGGGGAAAGAACCCACAATGGTATCCAAAGTATTTGAATCCCCATATAATGGGAGGGTTGAAAAAGAGGTAGAGTTATTTACCTGGGAAAAATTGGATATGATAGATAAGGTGAAATTGGCATTCAATTTGTAATTTTTTGTACAAATAATAGGAATATCAGTTTTTCCATAGCTATATTTGTTTTTACTAAGTTCAATCACTTGTTGAAAAGTTATCAAGAAAGGTGGAGGGAATAGACCCTTTGAAGCCTTAGCAACCCTTTGTGTCTAATGCGAAGAAGGTGCTAAATTCTATCACATGAAAATTGTGACAGATAACATAAAAGAATTACCTGAGGTAATTTGTCTTTCTTAATAACATTTTAATATTTTCTAACTGCTCAATGTAGCACTTAGGTTTGGATTGTACTGTATTTTATATTTAAGGACGATATAAAGATCGTTTTGAAAACAATTTGTATTAAGAACCAGTATTCATTTTGAATACATAGAAACAATCATCATGAGTGAACACAAATTTTCTACCAATGCATTACATGCCGGCCATGACACAACTCTAAATGCTGGTACCCGGGCAGTGCCAATTTATCAAAGCACTGCCTATGTCTTTAATGATTCGGAACATGCAGCCAATTTATTTTCTTTAGCGGAGTTTGGAAATATTTACAGCAGGATAAATAATCCTACCAATGATATTTTGGAACAGCGTCTTGCCGCTCTGGAAGGAGGTATTGCCTCTGTGGTTACTTCATCTGGTACCGGAGCCCTTAATACGGCGCTTTTAGTTCTGTTAAAGGCAGGAGACCATATTGTGGCGTCAAATAGCTTATATGGGGGCACTTATAATTTATTAAGTGTTACGTTGCCACGGTTTGGGATCACAACAACCTTTGTGGACCCTTCTGTCCCTTCCAATTTTGGAAAAGCTGTAAAAGAGAATACACGCGCAATTTTTGTTGAATCTTTAGGTAACCCTAAACTCGATGTATTGGATTTAAAGGCAATATCGGCCGAAGCAAAGGCTGCCAAAATTCCGTTTATTGTTGATAATACCGTGCCAACACCTGCCTTGTTAAATCCGATTGAACATGGAGCCAATATTGTAATTCATTCTCTTACCAAATATATCAATGGCAATGGTACAGCACTTGGTGGTGCTGTAATAGATGCCGGAACCTTTGATTGGGCAAACGGGAAATTTCCTGAATTTACAGAACCTTCTGCAGGTTATCACGGTTTGGTATATCATGATGCCTTGGGACCGGCTGCATTTATTGCCAAGGTGAGAATTGAAGGTTTAAGGGATCATGGTGCCTGCCTGAGTCCTTTTAATGCTTTTCAGATTATTCAAGGCCTCGAAACCCTTGAGATACGCATGAAAAGGCATAGTGAAAATGCACTTGAATTGGCTAAATGGTTAGAAGATAGGGATGAAGTTACCTGGGTCAATTATCCTGGTCTTAAAAGCAGTAAATATTTTGCAGAGGCAGAGGCTTATTTGCCTAAAGGGCAAAGTGGATTAGTAACATTTGGAGTTAAAGGAGGATTTGATTCTGCAAAGAAAATAGCTGACGGAACCCAAATCTTTTCCTTATTGGCCAATATAGGCGATACTAAATCTTTGATAATTCATCCGGCTAGTACTACCCATCAACAATTAGATGATGCAGCACAGGAATCAACAGGAGTGACTAAGGATTTAATACGTTTATCCGTAGGATTGGAAAATCTGGATGATCTTAAAGCCGATCTGAAACAGGCTTTTGCAACAATTGATAAATCTGTTCTGGCATAGTAGTTATCAAAACAAACCTGATATAGGCTGAGTGGAGCGTTTAACTCTTAATAGATGCACATCTACTCGGCTTTAATTGACATCGCTTGCATGAAAGACCTGAATACAACACTTAAAAAAATAGAAATCCCTGAGTATAAAACTTATGGTGGCGTTGTGCAAGATATGGAGTTATCCTATCAATTGTTTGGTGAAGAGTTGCACTCCGCACCAATTATAGTGGTAAATCATGCCCTTACAGGAAACTCTAATGTTGCGGGGCAAGATGGTTGGTGGGCTTCATTAATTGGAGAAGGTAAATGTATTGACACAAAGAAATATACTGTGTTGGCCTTCAACATCCCCGGTAACGGATATGACGGATTTGTGGTTGACAATTATAAAGATTTTGTGGCTGGTGATATTGCCAGAATATTTCTTCAAGGATTGAAGGAGCTCAATATAGATCGTATTTACGCTCTTATTGGGGGTTCATTAGGAGGCGGAATTGCCTGGGAAATGGCGGCGATAAATCCATTACTAACAGAACATTTGATCCCTGTGGCTGCTGATTGGAAGTCAACAGATTGGCTAATTGCCAATTGTCAGATTCAGGAACAATTTCTTATAAATTCTAAGCAACCGGTCCACGATGCCAGGATGCATGCTATGTTGTGTTACAGAACTCCCCAGTCTTTTAAAGCAAGGTTTCAAAGAAGCACCAATGAAGAACTACAGGTTTTTAATGTGGAAAGCTGGCTAACCCATCATGGAAAAAAATTGAATGAAAGGTTTCAACTTTCTGCTTACAAATTAGCCAACCAATTATTAAAAACGATAGATATCACAAGAAATGGAGAAGATGCATTTATCAATCTTCAAAACAGTAAAACCAATATTCACATTATAGGAGTAGATTCTGATCTTTTTTTTACAGCAAATGAGAATAAAGATACCTTTAAACAGTTGGCTCAGGCTAAAAGTAATGTTACTTATGGTGAAATTCAATCGTTGCACGGTCATGATGCATTTCTGATTGAATTTGAACAAATGCAGCAATTGCTCAAAGGAGTTTTTGATACTAATGGAAAATCTGAGAGAATAAAAATTTTGAAGTTTGGCGGGAAGTCGCTTTCCAATGGAGAAGGCTTAGGAAGGGTATTGGATATTATAACCCATAAAGTCAAAAATGGAGAAAATATTGCAGTGGTTTTATCAGCTCGTGAAAAAGCCACAGATCAATTGGAAGCCATATTAAATAAAGCTGCAAAGGGATTAGATTATCGGGAAGATTTTGAAAATTTTGAAAGATATCAGAAACATACTTTTAAAAATATAAGTCTTTCAGAAGAATTCCTGGAATTGGTGAAATTATTTGAAGGAGTTACTTTGCTTGGGGATTATAGTGCTAAAATAAAAGACCAGGTTCTGGCTTATGGAGAGCTAATATCAGGTAAGTTGGTCACAAAATTGCTTATTGGAGAAGGAATCAATGCAAAATTACTGGATAGTCGCCGACTGATAAAAACAGATGATTCTTATGGAGATGCCAAATTGCTGGAAGATGTATCCAGGGAAAATGTAATTCATGAATTTTCGAAATTAAAGCCAGATGAGGTGCCATTGATCACAGGTTTTATAGCTTCTACCGAGACAAATGAAACAACAACACTAGGGCGTAATGGCAGTAACTATACTGCTTCTCTTATTGCAAACTTTTTGGACGCGGAAGAATTGCAAAATTATACTCATGTTGATGGAATTTTCACAGCGAACCCTGAATTTGTTTCTGAAGCGCAAAGAATTGAGCAATTGTCCTATAGTGAGGCAAATGAACTTGCTAATTTTGGAGCAACTATTTTACACGCAAAGACTATTATTCCCTTAATCGAAAAGAATATACCACTGAGGATACTCAATACTTTTAATAATGATAATGAGGGTACACTTATTAGTGCCAAATCTAGCAAAGAAGGAATAAAATCATTATCTGCCATCGAAAATGAAGCTTTAATTAATCTCGAGGGGAGAGGCTTGTTAGGGAAAGTGGGAATTGATGCGCGTATTTTCCGGACCCTTAGCCAAAATAATATAAGTGTAAGTATAATCTCCCAGGGTTCTTCTGAGAGAGGAATAGGATTGGTAGTTAATTCTGAGAAGGCACATTTGGCAAAAAGGGCATTGGAAATGGAGTTTGAGAGCGATTTTCAATCGCGTGATATTAATACAATTACTATTGTAAGCGAAGTTTCAGTCATCTCTATAGTGGGTCAGGATTTAAGCACTTTTCACAAACCTTATAATGCCCTAATCAAGAATCAAATAGTTCCCTTATTGTTTAATAATACAATTTCAGGAAAGAATGTAAGCCTGGTAGTTAAGAAATCAGACCTTTACAAAGCGCTTAATGTAATGCACGGTCAAATTTTTGGAATTAGCAAAAAGATTAATCTGGCAATTTTTGGACACGGGAATGTAGGGGGCACTTTAGTAGATCAGATTTTGGCTTCGAAGAAGGCAATTGAGGAAAGAAAAAGCATTAATCTAAATGTATTTGCGCTGGCAAATTCGAGAAAATTACTTTTAAGCAAAGATGGTATTTCTAAAAAATGGGAGGAGGAAATTAATGAAAAAGGCATTCCTTATACCATAGATCATATTTTTGATTATGCCAGAATACATCATCTTGAAAATTTAATTGCCATTGATAATACTGCAAGCCAGGATTTTGTGGCCAATTATTTTGATTTTATTGAAAATGGATTTGATCTGGTGTCCTCAAATAAAATCGCTAATACCCTGGGATTTGACTACTACAGATTGATAAGGGATGAGTTGGCAAAAAAACAGAAACAATACCTATATGAAACTAATGTAGGGGCAGGATTACCTTTGATAGATACAATAAAGCTTTTACATCTATCTGGTGAAAACATTACGCGAATTAAAGGTGTTTTTTCGGGGTCTTTAAGTTATATTTTTAATACTTTTTCCGAAGAGGACACTTCCTTTTCCACTATTTTAAGAAACGCCATTTCAAATGGATTTACCGAGCCCGATCCAAGAGAGGATTTATCCGGTAACGATGTGGGTAGAAAGTTACTGATATTAGCTCGTGAATTGGAACTCGAAAATGAATTTGATGATATTTCAATTCAAAATCTTATACCCATATCTCTCCGTAACGGAAGTGTGCAGGAATTCTTGAATGGATTTGAAGTCCTGGATGATTTTTTTAGTAAAATCAAGGACAACCAGGAGCCGAATCATGTACTCCGCTATGTTGGGGATTTGTATGGTGATTTACAGAAAGAGAAAGGAAATCTGGAGGTAAAACTGATATCAGTCCCCAGGGAGAGTGCCTTGGGGCAGGTTAAAGGTTCTGACTCCATTATTGAGATTTATACCGAGTCATATGGCGAACATCCATTAGTAATTCAGGGTGCAGGAGCCGGTGCTGCCGTAACTGCTCGAGGGGTTTTTGGAGATATTTTACGTATTGCAGAAAAAATATGATTGTTTTTTGAATAATCCTGCAAATAAAAAAAGATGAAGAATAAAAAATTTGAAACTGAGGCGATACGTACACAAATAGAACGTTCAAAATTTTTGGAACATTCAAGTCCAATGTACCTTACATCCAGTTTTGTTTTTGAGGATAGTGAAGATATGAGGGCTTCCTTTGCGGAAGAAAAAGAGCGAAATATATACTCAAGATATTCCAATCCTAATTCATCGGAGTTTATAGAAAAAGTATGTAAAATGGAAGGCGCAGAGGATGGCTTTGCCTTCTCCTCAGGGATGTCGGCTGTTTTTTCAACCTTTGCCGCTTTGTTAAACAGTGGCGATCATATTATTTCGGCACGAAGTATTTTTGGTTCAACTCATAGCCTTTTCACTCAGGTTTTTCCAAAATGGAATATTGGCCACAGCTATTTTAAAATTGGGGAATTAGAAAATTTAGAAAAACTAATTACACCAAAAACCAAAATACTCTTTGCAGAATCCCCAACAAATCCAGGTGTTGATATTCTCGACCTTGAAGCACTTGGCAGGTTTTCAAAAAAGCACAAACTTATAATGATTGTCGATAACTGCTTTGCTTCTCCTTATTTGCAACAGCCCATAAAGTTTGGTGCAGATCTGATAATTCATTCCGGCACTAAACTCATGGATGGACAGGGTAGGGTATTGGCTGGTATTACGGTTGGTAAAAGAGATTTAATAGATCAAATTTACCGGTATTCAAGAATAACAGGCCCTGCATTATCTCCATTTAATGCATGGGTTCTATCCAAAAGTCTTGAAACTTTGGCAGTTAGGGTAGACAGGCATTGTGCAAATGCATTAAAGGTGGCCGAATTTTTAGAAGGCAATAAAAGTGTTAATTGGGTAAAGTATCCGTTTTTAAAATCTCACCCTCAATTCAAGCTTGCCAGAAAGCAGATGAAGGCAGGCGGATGCGTAGTAGCATTCGAGTTAAAAGGCGGGCTTGATGCAGGGAAGAAATTTTTTGATTCCATTGGCTTATTATCTTTATCTGCCAATTTGGGAGATACCCGGAGTATAGTTACGCATCCTGCATCTACTACACACAGCAAGTTGTCTGCAGAGGAAAGATTGGAATGTGGTATAACTGATGGCATGGTGCGAGTCTCTGTTGGTTTGGAGCACGTAGATGATATTATTAGTGATATAGAACAGGCGTTGGATAAAATATGAGACATAGGAATATTCCTATTTTAACTATCTTCGCATAATGCTTTCTAAAAAGACAAAATACGGATTAAAGGCCCTGACTTATTTGGCATCTCAAAGTAAAAGAGAGCCAGTTCAGATTTCCGAAATTGCAAGTCATGAGAATATTTCTCAAAAGTTTTTAGAAAGTATTTTACTCACTTTACGTAAAACAGGCTTTTTAGGATCAAAGAAGGGAAAAGGAGGAGGTTATTACCTAATAAAGGAACCAAACGAAATTCTTATGACAACCGTTATTCGTGTGTTGGAAGGGCCAATTGCCATGGTTCCTTGTGTAAGTCTTAATTTTTATGAAAAGTGCGACGACTGTCCGGATGAAAATAAATGCGCTGTCCACAAATTAATGCTTCAGGTACGTGACAGCGTCCTGGAAGTCTATAGAAATAATACCCTTGCTGATCTCATATCGCAATAAAAATTTTTCAAAAATTTTGGCAAACCAATGAATCATTCACAATAATAACATAGTTTTTTAATTAATCTACTAAAACTATAGGGATAAAGTAATATTTAAAAATAAATAACGT
>RCNB010000558.1_pt1 | contig 24398 bp, 16 predicted proteins | sample 2041321 | NCBI WGS metagenome assembly RCNB01 (sample SAMN09708232, study PRJNA481090) | Marine sediment metagenome, whole genome shotgun sequencing project. | reverse complement strand
GATGTGAAGCGTTTCCTGCCCATTTTCTACTCCTTTTTTAACCTCAAATTCTAACATAACTTATGGATCGATTTGAGGGGGGCAGGTCAATCTCTATAATATTTTCTATAGCTTTTTTCCCTAGGCCGATTGACTCTCCTCAACAGAATAGCCCTTCTTGTACTCAGATGCGCATAGTCAACGAGGCCATAAACAATGTGACTCCGCATGATCGATACTTGGGCCTGGATGCAAAGATCCTCAAACAGAGGAAGAAGACCAAGGCCAGGACTAAGCGGCTGAGGAGGAAAATCCATCATGACCTATCGCTTAAACACTTGATAGGAAGCCTGAACTAGATCTATTATGAAGGAGCAAAACCGTCGTTTACTAAATCAGGGCGTTGATCCGAATCATTTGGCGGCGTACAATTAAGGAGGTGGCAACCATGATCTTCAAAACAAAACTCCCCGGATGCTTGATCGCTGCTGTTATCTTGACCGGGTGCACCGTCACACAAGATGCTAAGTTGGTCGAGTCCTATGCGAGCAAACTGGATCTGTTGCTAGGGAAGGGCGCAGAGGAAGTCATACCTTTGGTCACCGACCAATGGGAATTCAAACTTCAAGCACGATGGGAAAGTACAGATCCCTTGCCGGAGACAGCCCTTAACAAGAATCACGACAGAGCTCCATTCTCCAAAAAGGAAGCCAAGGAGATCTTCATGGAAAAAGGGCACTACAATGTGTTTGTCTTTGCCAAGAAAGGGAGCGAAGGTGAGGCCACAGAGGCGCCTCTAAATGATTACCAATTGGAGGGAGGAGGCTCCCACAACGTCGTCCACAAGTATACACACTATGTTTTCGTGCGTTTTGTCTTTCGAGACAAACAGCTTCATAACTTTCGATGTTTCCGTGTCCAGATCGGTAGTTAACACGGTTCCCTTCCGTTTCTCTATTATCGCCTGTGTTTCCAATTGTTTCGTTTCAGCTAGATTCGGACCACTCATGATTTTTCTTAAGCGATGATTCGCATTGCCTCACCCTCTGGAAAGACGCCAATCCCGCCCTCCCTGAAGTAGAGGATGCGAGGGAGGGGCGTCAAGACCGAAGGACAATGAGCCCTTTAATAGTTACAGACTTGCCAAATAGCCCTATTCTCTCGGGGGAGGTTTTGCTCATTTTGAGGATATGCGTACCATAGCATTTATTTATGCATTTCGCGCACTTTCATAGGGGAAACTTAGCCTGATCCGTTAATCTTCTTTCTACTCACAAATCTAGATAAGCTCTTAAATGCGCGGTTTTATTAAAACATTTACGGCATTGACTACTGACGCTTTGAGATATATTCTAGTTGGCGCAAGGGGTAAGGGATGAAATGCCCGAAGTGTCAGAGCGAGAACCCATATTTGCCATGACTTTTTGAGGGCCTCGGTACGACACTCTGAGCCCGGATCCAAGATATACGGGCCCTCTGAAGAAACGGGGGTAGAGAAATAGCGCGTCAGCTATCGAAAAACTTGCTGAGAGAGAGATTCTAATGGTTTCAGACATATCAGCAGTCGTCATTATTCTTATTTTCCTTGCTCTTTCGCTCTTTCTGCTGTTAAAAAAGACATTTAAGATCCGTTTCCCCTACGACTCCTACCTCAATTACTTGTGGACATTTTCCTTAATATTTGCCGTATCAGAGGCTGTCTCCTTCAAAATAGCCATATGGATTTTGGCGTTTCTCTGTTTTATGGCTTTGCGTGAGTATTTTTCTCTGGTGGACATCAGATTGCAGGACCGGTGGGGTATATGGGGAGCATATCTTTCGATCCCATTCATGATTATCTTTATCCAGTTGAACTACTATGGATTCTTCATCATCTCAATCCCTGTTTATGGTTTTCTTGTCATCCCATTCCTTGTAACTTTAGGAGGAAAGGAGGTTGAGGGGACTCTTCTGTCTGTGGGAATTATCGACCTAGGGATCTTTCTTCTCGTTTACTGCATCGGTCACATTGGCTACCTGTCGCTTTTTTCGACATGGTGGGCGATCATGCTAATTCTCAATGTGACCGCCTGTGATGTGATCGCCATCCTGTTGAGGAAATGGAAGAATCATCGCTGCAGCAATGTTTTGACCCAGTATTTCGTTTCTGCTCCGATTACTGTTTGCGTCACTCTAGCCCTTTCCTATTGGACAGGGATACCATGGTTCCATAGCATATTTCTGGGGATCTTAATTCCCCTTCTTGTAGCCATCGGACGTCATACCATTAGATACATTGAGAAAGATCTTGGAATCAGCCGAGATCAACTCCGCCCGGGGAGAGGCCAGGTGATAGACAACCTCAGGTCATTCCTTTATGTGGCGCCGGTGATATTTCATTACCTCCGGTTTTTTTCCATGAGAGCCGATGTTTTCTGAGATGAATAAGTCCGCCCGTCTTTTTTCGCTGCGAGTCTTGACTCATCTGTTTGTGCTCAGGCCGTTTTTAAAGTTATTTTTCGGAATTAATGTTGCTGGATGGAGGTATTTAGCCTCTCTGGACCAGTATATTGTTATTGCTAACCATAACAGCCATCTGGACACCCTGCTGCTGTTCTATACCCTTCCCGTTAAACATATCCTGACGACTCGTCCGGTTGCGGCTGAAGAATATTTCTCAAAAAATAAGGTCCTATTCAAGCTGGTGAATTACTTCTTCCATCCCATCTGGATCGTGAGAGGCCAGGAGGTTGATGATCCTCTGAGGGAATTGAAAGAGGTGTTGAATTCAGGGCAGAATATCATCATTTTTCCTGAGGGAACGCGAGGAGTTCCTGGACAGATAGAAAAATTTAAGACCGGAGTCGGTAGACTGGCCGTAGAATATCGGAACATTCCGATTATTCCTGTTTTTATCTCAGGCACTGAGAGGGCTTTCCCAAAAAAAAGTGCCATCCCTATACCTATATGGAATAATGTCACAATTGGCCCTCCTCAAATATTCAAGGGAGAAAGTCAGGATATTACCACCTCCCTAGAAAAGATGATTAGGGAGCTGTCTGAATCGGAGACCGCACAAAGACACAAAAGATCCGTGCGATCCAAGCCTGCATTCACGTTTGCAGTGTTGGGTATCGATGGTTCAGGAAAAAGTACTCTCTCCAGAATGGTATCGAAGAAACTCTCGGATACCTTTCGAGTTTGCCTGGTCAGCGATAACCTGGAACTCTACGAGAAAAACAAACAAAAAGAACTTCAGCCTCTGCTTACCGAAAAAGTAAGAGAAGCATTGGGCAGATATGCAAAGACGGCCAAATCCCTGAAGCATTACAAGATCCCAAAGCTGGCTGAGATTCTGCTTAGGGATCACATTATGGGTGATGTTCAGAGATGGTATACACCTGATATTATTGTCCAGGATGGATGTCCGTTGATTAACCTGGCCGCATGGGCAAAACTATACAGGGAGGAATATGTCGATACGCATGTATGCGCCAAGGCAATTAGGATTCTTATAGGCGAAAGGGAAGCGATTAAAAAAGATGACCCCATCTTTACGAAATTTCCTGAGCTGGCTGCTCTGAGGCGCTTCAAGCTTGATCATATGAGACTCCCGAATGCTGTCATCATGCTTGATGTGGCACCAGCTGTTTCAATGCAAAGAATTCAAAGCAGAGGTGAGCAAATGCAGGTCCATGAAACAGAGGAAAAGTTGGCTAGGCTGCGAGAAGGCTACCTCTTGGTAATCCAGGTCGTAGAACAAGAATTCAAGATCCCAACCCGTATTCTTGACGGAGATTCAGAAATCGAAAAATTGACAGCATCTGCCCTCGAATTTGCCAAAGGTTCAAACCTGAGGGAGCCTGAATATGAGTCATCGTAAAATTGATGTCATAGTAATAGCATGATTGATGTAATTGCCACTACCATATCCGGCTCGATCAAAGACTGGAGCAAGGTCCACAAAATTGTTCCTCTGTTCAAAGTACATGGAAGAGAGGATGTCTCTCTTCACTCGGTTGATACCCATGCAGAGGCCAAGGAAATCACCCATGACCTTGTTGTGAAGGGAGCAAGAACCATAATATCGGCTGGGGGTTCGGGCACTTTTAACAGTGTTCTTGAGGGATGCATTAGTTCCAAGGTTGGACTTGGGAACATTACTCTTGGTTTCCTGCGCAAGGGATCAGCCGATCTTATCGGAAAGACTCTGGGAATGCCTGATGACATTGAGAGCGCCGTAAAGGTCTTTGTTGAATCGCTGGCTGAGAAAAGAACGGTGAAATGTGATGTTATCCAGGTTGCAAGTGAAGAAAAAGGTGAAAGGCCCCGCCACTTCGTCGGATATGGAGGTGCGGAAATTTTCGGAAGGATTCCCCACTACACCGAAAACCGTTTCATGAAATATTATAAAGGCATTTTGGGTCAATTGTTTGGTGACCGAGGACCTTTTTTTGTCGGGGCCTTATTAGCTATCCTGGATAAGACCATCAAGCGGATTGGGAGAAGCAAAACATCGTGGAGTATCTCAGTCGACGGCAACAAAGTCACACAAGACTATTATCAAGCCATGGTCATTGTGAACGGAGACCTAGGCCCAGATCTTCCTTTTGCAAAGTCAGTCCCGCTTGGCTCTGGAGATTTCCATTTATTTGCGATCCGGGATCTTGGACTGCGCCGCTTACCCAGGCAGTTCAAGCATGCCTGGGATTCTTCCATCACAGGTCGGCCAGAACTCTTAGGATTTGAATCTTATCGTATTGAAAGGTCCCTCAAGATTGAACCTGACGATAGCAGACCATTTCCAGTCAATGTGGATGGATCGACTAAAATCTGTAGACACTCAGCCACTTTCCACATCGCCGATTTTATAAACCTGATATCAAAATAATTATGTTAATGCTCCGACTTATGCAACCTATTGATAACATAGGAATTAGAAAAATCGCCCGGCTTATTTCGCCTTAGGCTTGCCATATTAGGGTGTAAGTTGTCAAATAATTCGGACCACTCCTGATTATTCTTAAGCGATGATTCACTGATTCCTGATTCTCAGGAAAGACGCCAACCCCGGCCTCCCTGAAGTGGCGGATGCGAGGGCGAGGGTGGCTGCTCTACAGAATAGATAGACCGACAAATAATGAGTGATACCGAAGCTATATTGACCTGCCCTCTTTGTGGAGCGATAGACATCCTCGAACAGCGGGGAATGTACGCTACTACTATAAAATGTGACAAGCCCGGCGCTACTCCTCAGGAAGTGAGGCTCAAGATGTACGTCTGCGGTCAGTGCGGGCGCATGTTCAATGAGATGGAAGCCCAGGCACCTTGATCTCGCGTAGAACCAACTTCATTAAAACAGCGAAATCTGTAGCTTAGGAAATCAGCAAAAAAATCCGAAACCACTTAACGACGTACACTCAGATGCGCATAGTCAACGAGGCCATAGACAACGTGACTCCGTATGATCGATACCTGGGTCTGGATGGAAAGATCCTCAAACAGAGGAAAAGACCAAAGCCAAGACAATGCGGCTGAGGAGAAAAGTCTACAAAGACCTATCGATTAAACACTTGATTGGGAGCTTAAATTAGATCTATTATGAAAGGGCAATACCGTCGCTTACAAAATCAGGGCGTTGGTCCGAATCTTTTGACGACGTACAAGGAGAAGAGTCGTTGAAGAAGGCATGTACGAGGCTGAGGCATTTACTCGGTTTGCCAAATGATCAGGACTAGGACAAGAGCTGGAACCCAGAGCCTTCAATCTGAGTAAAAGGAGAGTATTAAAATGAAGCGTTTAATAATTCCGTTTTTATTTGTTTTCCTCTTGAGTTTATTCCCGATTGCTCAATGGGCGCAGGAGGAGTTGGATAACTGTTCGAGCTTTCTGGTGACCAAGGGAGCCTCCAAGGACGGTTCGGTAATGATCACCTACACCTGCGATGGAGAATTCGTTTCCCATTTGGAAAACATCCCTGCCGCCGACCACAAGCCCGATGCGTATATTGATATCATGGGGCGTAACGGTCAGGTGAGAGGGAAAATTAAACAGGTCGCCCATACCTATGCGGTAGTGGGTTTAATGAATGAGTTTCAGGTCGCTATCGGAGAGACAACCTTCGGGGGGCGCTCAGAGCTGCGCAATCCTGAAGGACTGTTGCACTACTTCACGATGATGAGACTGGCCCTCCAGCGGGCCAAGACCGCTCGCGAAGCCATCCAGGTTATGGCCGATCTCGTGCAGGATTATGGCTACGGCAGCACTGGTGAGTCTTTTTCCATTGCGGATAAAGATGAGGCCTGGATTATGGAAATGATAGGGCCGGGACCGGATGGAAAAGGGGCGCATTGGGTTGCCTTGCGGGTTCCCGATGGGTTTGTTTGCGCACATGCCAATATGTCCCGCATCGGCGAATTTCCCTTGAATGATCCGGAAAACTGCCTCTATTCGACGCAGGTAATCTCTTTTGCTGAAGAAAAGGGCTACTATGAAAATAAATCCGGGAAACCCTTCAGTTTCCGTTATGCCTATGATCCTCCCAAACCGTCGGCTCTCAGGACCTGTGCCGCCCGGGTTTGGAGTATGTTTCGCCGCAGCGCACCTTCCATGAATCTGTCCCCTGATTTCCAGCGAGGGGTGAACGGAGCCAAGCCTTATCCATTATGGATTAAACCCGATAAGAAACTGGACTTGAGCGATGTCATGAATATTATGCGCGACCATTATGAAGGAACTCCCTTTGATATGACCAAGGGCGTGGACGCAGGACCCTTCGGAACCCCGCTCCGCTGCCGCGGCCTGACTTGGGAAGTGGATAGCGTCAAATACAGTTGGGAGCGTCCCATTTCGACTCAGCAGACCGCTTTTTCGTTCATCTCCCAATCGCGCGGATGGCTTCCTGATCCAATCGGCGGCGTGTATTGGTATGGGATGGATGACACCTATACGACCTGTTATATTCCGCTTTACTGCTCAATCCAGGATGTCCCGGAATCTTACGCCAAGGGAAACCTCCAGGAATTTTCCTGGGATTCTGCTTGGTGGGTCTTCAATTTTGTCGCCAATTTCGCTAATCTCAAATACTCATATATGGTCAAAGATGTCCAGAAAGTGCAGGCGGCGATCGAAAAAAAAGCACTCTCGCTGCAGCCGGTGATCGATAAAACAGCTTTGGATCTGTATAAGGCCGATCCCGAGCTTATGCAGGAATACCTGACAAATTACTCTGTTACTCAGGGGGAAACAACCTTCAGGCGCTGGATTGAACTGGGAGAGTTCCTGATATGTAAATATAATGACGGATACGTAAAGGATGAAAACGGCCGTGCCAGCGGTGTGGGGTATCCGTCTGCCTGGTTGAAGAAAGTGCTTCAAATAAATCCCCAACAGTTTAAACTCCCAACCTGGGGTGAGGATAAAAAAGACGGGCGTCTGCATTAAGTCTGAACGTAAAATTGGCTCCCTCATTGCAGTGCTTTCACCTGAAAGATTAGAAGAGGTCCGAGAAGCAGTTCTGTTCTTTCTTAATCTGTGATTGCAGCCTCAATGGACCTCGTATTTCGACATTCCAAGTAGTAGAATAAAACACCGGGTTAGAAGGAGATATCCATGATGGCAAATGTCTGCCGTTTTGCTTTGATGCTTATGGTTCTCGGCTGCAGCACGGCCTATGTCCACGCTGAAAAGCCGACTCTGGAGGGGAGGTGGGTTCTGATCCCACAGGCCGGCACCGAGATCGATCTTTACGGTACACTTACGTTGGAGTTCAAGCTGCGGGAGGAAGGGCTGTCGCTGACGCGTAAGTTTGGAGGACGGCGCAGCTTCGAGGATGTCTTGATTCTTGAAACCGGAGGCCAGGCCACTCATGTTCCGGTGAACGACCGGGTGTTCCCCACCAATGTGTTCATGGGCCTGTCCCGAGCTGTGGGATCTGAACGGATCATCAAAGTGTCCTGGGTCGAGAAGCCCTCCCATCTTCGGCTGGAAGAGACGCTGGACGTCCTGGCATCTCAGGGTAAGGTGCCTCTCCGCACTGAGCACGTTTTCCGCGCCGGCCCCAGCCCCGATGTGTTGACCTACACCATCCAGCGGTCCTCCCGGGAATCACCCCTCTCTTACGTGTTAAAGAGGGAGGGGAGCCGCCAGGCGTTCGTCATGCGTCTCGAGGATGACTGGGCCATCGGCGAGGGTCTCGAAACACAGGCATTTTTGATCAGCCTCCAGGGCAGTGCCAATCGGCAGGCGCCCCGGCTCTACTTCATCTACCCGGAAGGGTGGAATTTCACCTATACGCCTCATGTGTTCGACTACTACCGGGATCGGAAATACTTCACATTTCGCTGGCTGACCACGATGGAACAGGCGCTGCAGACCTTCAGGGATTCAATCCAGGGATATGTGGTCTGGGATCCCGATGTCAGGACATCCCTGATCGTGGCCTTCACCGCTGCCGGGCTCGAGAATGCCGTGGTGGTGGATGAGTCGCTGATCCCGCTGGTCCAGAAGGCCGGCCTTAAGCCCGTAGAAGACCTGCGAGGCCTGTTCACCGGCTGGTCTGACGCCCAAATCTTTCAGTGGGCCTATGACCGGTACTGGGACCGGTGCAGCCGGGATTTCATCATCTGGCTGGGTGGGGAGCACGGCCGGTTCCTCAAACCCGGAGTGGCAGATTGGGGCATGACCAATCGAGCGTTTTTCAGCGACTTGTCCACCAAACCCGAGGACCAAGCGGAATACGCTTTGGCGGACAAACTTCTGGGACAGATGAACCCCATGGCCATGGTGATGGGCTGGCATTCCTACAAGAAGGACCTGGAACGGGACCACGTCAGCCTGGTATCCAGTTACGGGCTCAGGGTGGAAGGGCTCCACACGCTGCCCAACCTGAGCTTCAGTCACCATGTACCGGCCGAACCGGGATTTGTGTACCGTAATCACCACAATATATATCCGGGTAAAACCTATGCACCGAAAAACAAGGTGTACCTGGCATGCGTCCAGACCGACGGGCTGGGCATCGGGGCCTGGCACGAGCCGGGCAGGGGAGAGATCCCCTACGCGTGGGAAGTGATCATGAACTACAGCTGGCTGGCGCCTGCGATGATGGAATATTTCTACACCATGGCCACACCCAACGACTACTTCATCGGGGCCCTCAGCGGGCCGGGGTATATCTATCCCAAGGCCGTGCCTAAGGATAAGCTGCCCGGCTTGATTGCCAAAGCCCGGGAGATGATGAAGCTCCTGGACCTGCGTGTCTTCGAGATTATGGATTACTCCGAAGGTGCCACCGTGGAGGGCAACACAGAACTCACCCAAGAGGTGGTGGAGGCCTACTATGCGGGCATGCCGGAAGCCATCGGGTTCGTCAACGGTTATGCGCCTGCCTTCACGTTTGCCAATAAGAATAAACGGCCTTTGATCTCCTACGATTACTACCTGTCGCCCACCAAGACAGAAGAGGAGGCGGTGGCAGACCTGCACGAGCTTGAGGCGCTCAACGCCCGGAGGCCTTATTTCCTCTTGATGCATGTCCGGGAATACAGCAATGTGATGCGGGTCAAAAGCATCATAGATAAGCTGGGGCCGGAATTTGAGCTTGTGCCCCTGGATGTTTTTATCAGGATGGCGGGAGAAGTGCCCACCTTCCAGGAAAGGTTCCTGAAAAAATAGACCGGCTGATCTTGTTCTAGGGCAGTATCTTAATTACTATCTGCTGTTTATTTATTTCGAACACTCTCGATTCTTCTTCCGGAACTCCCAGGAAATCTGCAACCGGTTTTACCAGCAGTTGAAAATTCAGTTTTGCGGTAACGGTTAACGAACCGGATGCGGCTGTTTCAGGGATTTTGAATGAATAGGTCTCCATCTTTGTCTCTCTCGGGCCAAACCTGTAATCAATGACCTGCCCCCCATCAATGTATCACTTGTAGAGAGAGCTTTTGGGCCATGGACCTTTACGGACCTCCTCCCTTTAAACTGGTCCACTGAAAATGTTAGTTTTTCTGTCAATTTGAGCTTGCACTTTAAACGACGCCGATCCCGGCCTCCCTGAAGTGGCGGATGCGAGGGAGAGGGTGGCGGCGCTGAAGCGATAGTCGCCTTTTCGCCCTAACCGATTGACAGCCCCCACCTTAGATTTATATCCTATTCCCGCACGGCAAGGGGAAACCGGCATATGAAATGTCCGAAGCGATGGTTTGACTATATTAAAAACCACGTAGGAAAGAGATGAGCCTAAGAAAAAATCATGAACTTTTTAAAAAAATGAAATAAATTTTTATCATCCTTACTGCAGCACTCGCAGCTTCAGATGGGAGCCGTACTCAGCTGACCGGTACACCTTATGCGTCGCCTTCTGAAAATCAGTTTCTTGGGCATGGTATATATCCACAAATTTCTGAGGATTGAGGTCGATGACCGGAAACCAGGTGCTCTGAATCTGCACCATAATCCGGTGGCCTTTGCGGAAACAATGGTATTTATCCCGAAGGTCGTAGGTTAAGTGTTCAATTTTTCCCGGAACAAATGGCTCCGGTTTTTCAAAGCTGTGGCGGTACTTTCCCCGGAACACATCTGCGCCCACCAGCATCTGAAAATGACCCATGCGCACATTGTTGGGATTGGGTTTATTATCAGGAGCGTCCCCGGGATAAACATCAATCAATTTAACGATCCAGTCAGCATCTGTTCCCGTTGTGGAAATAAAAAGATCGGCAATAACAGGGCCGGCAATGGTGACATCCTCGGTTAGCACATCGGACTGATAGACCAGCACATCCGAGCGGGAGGAAGCAAATCTTTGATCTTCGACCATCCACAGATGTCCCTGTGAGGTCCTTATCTCAGCGGAAAAAGGCACCGGTTTCCAGGGATCGCTGACATAACTATCATGATCATCATTGGATGTTAGCTGCGGCGGAGAAAAGGAAAGTTTGCCTTTGGTATGTAGATAGAGTTTTTTTTCTGCGGCATTGTCAGGCGGCCATTGGTCATACGATTTCCATTGATTGGAGCCGGTTTCAAAGACAGTGGCCTCAGGGAGTTCCAATTTCCCTTCATCCTTTAAATAGTAAAGGAAAAAAGGAAACTCCACTTTTTCCCGGTAATGCACACTGGTCTCTGTCCCAAACTGGATATTACCCAAGGAATCTCCAGTGCCCCATGACCAGCCCCCGTGCAGCCAGGGTCCAACCACCAAAATGCTTTTATTTACAGGATTGTTTTTTTCAATTTCATAATAGATGCTCATGGGTCCATAAAAATCTTCGGCATCAAACCAGCCCGCTACATTCAAGATAGGATGTTTAATATTGTACATTTGCTGGAGTACATCCTGCTTCTTCCAATAATCATCATAATTGCCGTGTTCCATGTATTCATTCCAGGTAGGAACCCGCTTGTGAAAATACTTCTTGTCCACATTGGATACAGGCCCCAGTTCCAGGAAGAATCGATACCCATCAGGTGTACCGTAGTTAAACCTTTTCGCTTGTCTTTCTGTGGTTCCTTCCCGGACGGCCGCATTATTTGAGAGCCATCCAAAGGTATACATCAAACGAAAAGCCCCATTGTGATGAAAATCATCACCAATCCACATATCAGCGGGAGATGCTTGGGGGGAAGATGCCTTCAAAGCCGGATGAGCTTCGATCATTCCCTGTACTGTCTGCCAGCCCGGATAAGAAATCCCCCACTGTCCAACGCGTCCATTGTGCCCGCGGACATTCTTCAATACCCATTCAATCGTGTCGTAAGTGTCACTGCTTTCGTCAGTATCCTGGGGGGCGCGTTTTAAGGTCTTGTGAGGCTTCATCACAATGAAGTCACCTTCAGATTTGAATTTTCCGCGGACATCCTGATAGACAAAAATGAAGCCTTCCGGTGCATACAAGTTATTCGGCCCCAGGGAACTCCTCTGAAGACTGGGTCCGTAATATCTCACAGAATAAGGCGTCCGAAATAACATAATCGGGTATTCACGGTTTTTGTCATTAGGGATGTATACCTGGGTATAAAGCTTAATTCCATCCCGCATAGCAACCATATGCTCACGCTTATTATAATGCTCCTTGAGAATATAATTCCCCTGGGAATAGACATTCCCAAATAGCAGTAGAATGAAAAAAGCCAGGAGAGCAAGCTCGGGAATAAGCTTAATATTGTGTTTTTTCATGCTGTCCTCCTCAATCATTTCAATTTCCTATGTTGGCTCATTATATCGCAAGATGAGTACATTCGGGAATGCTTATTCATGTATATAGCCCACCATATCAAGCTTCAGGACAGGGACTGTCGGAAAAACTGTGAAAACCTCTTTGATGAAATAATTTTAAAGGAAGAGACATGGTATGTTTCGTTTCCTCTAAATTCGGACCACTCATGATTCTTCTTAAGCGACGGTTTGTGTATTTCTCACCCCTTAGCAGGCCACCGATCCCGGCCTTCCTGAAGTGGCGGATGCGAGGGAGAGGGTGGCATCGCTCAGACTGAATTAGTCTTTCCACCATAACCAATTGACATCCCCCACCAAGACTTTATATCCTATTCCCGCACGGCAAGGGGAAACCGGCATATGAAATAGCCGATATGCGGTTTTGTTTATGCAAACCGTAGCTTAAAAAATCAGCGTATGTGTCCGAAATATTTGACGACGTACAATGGGGGGCAGGTCAATATTCTAATCGGTTTTTTGAGTCAATTAAAATTATAACATTTTAAATAAAATAGTTTTTTAGGTTTATAGTAATCTAATGATTGCCTTTCTAAAAAGAATATATGAAAAACAGGGTATTATTTAATCTGGCAGCAGAATTTAAAAAAAGAGAGGATCTATGCGTCACGACCTGATCGAAAAGCAAACCATTGAAAGCCTGAAATCATTTTATGGTTTGATGGACCAAACCCGCCAGGTGCGTTGTGAAATCGTCAGCCGGTTGATCTCATCCCAAGAACTCCGGGATGTTCAAGTGATGTCTTTAAAAAATGCGCTCGACTCGCTAGCCGGCTGCTTAGAGGAAGGATACCAGGCCGTTCTGAAGATCGATCATTCTGAAGACATTCAGGTGGACTTAACCTATGAAGTTACCGAACTAAAAAAGGATATCTATTATCTTGAAAACGGAGAAGGCGACTTTATCTCCTATCTGGAATCACTGCATCAGGGTTTTTCATCCCATGTTCAACAGGGCCTGTCTGTATTGAAGGGCAGGCATTTTAATTGTTTTATTACCGACAGAGACGGCACAACCAACAATTATTGCGGTCGGTATCGTTCTTCAATCCAGTCGATCTACAACGCCGTATTTTTAACCCGCTTTGTCAAAAATGCCGTTTCCAATCCGATTATGATTACTTCGGCACCTCTGGCCGACATTGGCATCATGGATGTGAGTACCATTCCTGAGAAAGTCATCGTTTATGCGGCCTCAAAAGGTCGGGAGTTCATTGATATAGCGGGTATCCGCAGGACTTTTCCCATAGACGACCGCAAACGGGAACTCATCAATTGTCTCAATCAAAAATTGAACCAGTTGCTTACAGAGCCAACCTATGAGAAATTTTCCTTGATCGGATCCGGCCTGCAATTTAAATTCGGCCAGACAACGATTGCTCGGCAGGATATTAACGGTTCGATTTCCGAGCCTGAATCCGAGGCCTTTTTGGCTTTAATTAAAAACCTGGTAAAAGAACTGGATCCGGCCGAAGACGATTTTAAAATCGAAGACACCGGATTGGACATTGAAATTATCCTTACCATTTCAGATGAAAAAGCGGGTTTAAAAGATTTCGATAAAGCCGATGGAATCAAATATCTGGATCGGGAACTGGCGCTCAGCATGGAAAAGGGCCCCCATCTGGTTTGCGGCGATACCGGTTCCGATGTGCCGATGCTTCAAGCGGCGATGGAAAAAACAGAGGACACCTGGTCGATTTTCGTAACCGAGAAGACCGAACTGGCCGACCGGGTAAGGTCTGTTTGCCCGCATGCCGTGATTGTACCGCAGCCCGATATTCTTATGGCCATCTTAAACCGGCTTTCCGGCCGGCATTAAAAACACTTGAAACCGGTTGTCCGGTTGTTGTTAGATACGGTCTGAACCTTGTATGAAAATTGAAGAGAAGCCGGCTTATGGCCGATACCTGCCGGGCTCAGTAAAATTAAGGAATTAATTTCTAAAAAATGGTGGACAGATATGGCTTCAAACGTATTTAAAGGTGTGATTTTAGATCTGGACGGTGTGATTACCGGAACGGCCCGGGTACATGGCCTGGCATGGGAAAGTATGTTTAACGACTACCTGAAAATGGTCGCCGAGCGTGAAGATAAGCCGTTTGTTCCGTTTGACCGGGAAAAAGATTATCTGGAATACGTAGACGGTAAACCCCGAATGGAAGGCGTAAAAAGTTTTTTGGAGTCCCGGGGAATTGGTTTACCGTTCGGTGATTACGATGATCCACCGGGCAAGGAAACCATCTGCGGCCTGGGGAATCGAAAAAATAAAGACTTTCAGAAGGTCCTGAGAAAAGAAGGTCCGGATGTGTTCGATTCCTCCATTTCTTTTATTAAAGCCTGCCGAAAAAGGGGGATTAAAATCGGGGTGGCCTCGTCCAGTCGCAATTGCAAACTGATTTTAGAGCTGGGCAAAATCGAAAAATATGTTGACACCCGGGTTTGTGGAATCGTTTCCATGGAATTAAACTTAAAAGGAAAACCGGATCCCGACATTTTCGTGGTTGCGGCGCAGCGATTGGGGTTGACACCGGGTGAGTGTGTGGTTGTCGAAGATGCCATTTCCGGGGTGCAGGCCGGCCGGAACGGAAATTTCGGGCTTACCCTGGGCATTGCCAGAGAGATTGAAGGTGAAAGGCTGATTCGTCATGGCGCGGACCTTGTGATTCGTGACATGGTGGAAATATCGGTGGACCGAATCAACCAATGGTTTGAAAAAGGACTCAGGGACGATGGCTGGAACCTGACCTACAGGTCCTTTGACCCGGAAGATGAAAAACTTCGGGAAACCCTGACGACCGTTGGAAACGGCTTTATGGGAACACGCGGCAGTTATGAAGGCGATCATGCTTCCGATGTTCATTCTCCGGGGACTTATATCGCGGGGGTATACAATAAATTGGCCACCATGGTGGGCGGCAAACGCGTTTATAACAATGATTTCGTGAACTGCCCCAATTGGACCGTGATCGAATTCGCCCTGGGCCAATCCGGTTTCATCAGTCCGCTAAAAATGGATATTCTCAGCTACCGGCAGAATTTGAACTTGAAAGACGGGGTAATGGAGCGAACCCTGGTATGTAAAGATGGGGCGGGAAGGATGACCCGGATACAGAGCCGGCGAATCGTCTCGATGGCGGACCCGCATCTGTGCGCGATTAAATTTGATATCACACCGATTAATTACAATGATATCATTCGGATTCGATCGGCGATTGATGGTACCGTGATCAATGACAATGTCGCCCGGTACCGGCAGCTCAACTCAAAGCATCTGGCGCCAGTTTCTCAAGGCCAAACCCAAAACGGCATCTTTCTTCACGTTCAAACCAATCGATCCAAATATCAAATTGTGATGAATGTCAAAACGGCGATGTATAAAACGGGCAAACCCATGCGGCCCGCAAAAAAGATTGTGCAGGAAAAAGGGTCCATCGCCGAAGTCATGACCCTGGATGGGCAGGAAAATACGACCTACTCGCTGGAAAAACTGGTCAGTGTTTTCACGTCATTGGATGCCGACGGCCATGATCCTGGAAAGGCCGCTTCCCGCACGCTGGCAGGGATCAAAACATTTAAAGATGTATATCGGTCTAATGTCCGGGCCTGGGCCCATATCTGGAAAAAAGCGGATATTCAAATTGAGGGCGACCGCTTTATGCAGAAGGTGACCCGCCTGCATATTTATCATCTTTTTATAGCGGCATCTCCCCATAATCAGAACATTGATGCCGGAATAACCGCTCGCGGACTCCATGGCGAAGCCTACCGCGGCCATGTATTCTGGGATGAACTTTATATTCTGCCCTATTATAATCTTCGTTTTCCGGAGATTTCCAAAGCGCTGCTCATGTATCGCTACCGGCGCTTGGATGGCGCGCGCAAATACGCCAGAGAAAACGGCTATCGAGGGGCCATGTATCCCTGGCAAACAGCCGATGGCGGTGATGAAGAAACCCAGATTGTTCACTACAACCCCGCCAACGACTCTTGGGGGCCGGACCTGAGTCGGCGCCAGCGCCATGTCTCCATTGCCGTTTTCTACAATGTTTGGCGGTATGTGTCGGATACCAACGATACAAAATTTCTAAAGGAATACGGCGCTGAAATCATGCTGGACATTGCCCGATTCTGGGCGAGTATCGCCGAGCTGAATCCCGGCACCGGGAAATACTCCATTGCGGGTGTAATGGGGCCGGATGAATTCCATGAAAAACTGCCCGGCTCTGAAACGCACGGTCTCAAGGACAATGCCTATACGAACATTATGGTCGTATGGTTACTTGAAAAGGCGGTCGAGGTCCTTGAAAGCCTTCCGGCCGGAGCGCTCGGGCGATTAAAAGAAAAAATCGGGTTTAAAATCGAAGAGGCCGAAAAATGGAAAGACATCGGTAAAAAGCTGAAGGTAATCATTACCGCCGACGGCATCATCAGTCAGTTTGACGGATATTTGGACCTGAAAGAGCTGGATTGGGATCATTATAAGGAAAAACACGGCAATATTCATCGGATGGATCGCATTTTAAAGGCCGAGGGAGATACACCGAATGCGTACAAGGTTGCCAAACAGGCTGACACGCTCATGACTTTTTATGTTCTTGCACCAGAGGAGGTCGCCCGTATCCTTAAGGAGCTGGGGCACGCGCTGAATGATCCGATCAAACTTTTAAAGCAAAACTACGAATATTATGAAAATCGCACAACGCATGGATCGACGTTAAGTAAAGTGGTCCATGCCGTGATATCCAGTTACCTGGCGGCCGAAGAGACCGCCTGGAGCTGGTTTGTGGAGGCGATGGCATCCGATATCTATGATACGCAGGGGGGAACCACCCCGGAAGGTATTCATTGTGGTGTGATGGCCGGGACTTTGGATGTGATTACCCGCTATTTCGCAGGAATCGACTTTCTAAAACCGGTGCCCGAGATTAATCCCCATCTTCCTCCGCACTGGAAGAGGCTGGCGATGCGGGTTTTACACCGGGGGCAGTGGCTCGAAGCGATATTTACCCCTTCGAGAGTAAAGTTAACCGTCAGCGCCAGGGCGAAAGTGCCGCAAACCGTAAAAGTTCAAGGAAAAACGGTCCGGCTGATGCCCGGTAAACCGCGTGTTGTTAAATTGGGGATGATATACGAATCGTACCATTGATTTGACTGATAGGAGAGCGCCTATGAATCTGTGGAATCTATTAAAGTCATGGTTTGGGCGCAAGAATAGTTTGCCGCCAGGTTTTCAGATGATTAAACGCCCTGACGGAAGCTATAGTCTGGTAGATCAAATAACGATAGATTATATGGAACCAACAGCACCCGATCCAACACAGGAATCGCTTGATGTTATTCTTAAACAATTACGAAAGGTTCGTGTCTGTTTCGGTTCAGCGAAGTTCGGACAACAGTTGATTTTTCCTAAGCTACGGTTTGTGCATTTCTCAACCCCCTGGCTGTCCACCGACCCCGCCCTCCCGAACTGACGGATGCGAGGGAGAGGGTGGCAGAGCTGAAAGGCTAATAGGAAACCTTCGTATAGTCTCAGAATTTCCAATTTAGGCTTATTCTCTCGGGGGAGATTTACCTAAAACAAGGGTGTACGTAGGGTAGCATTGAATATGTTCTAATGCTAAATGAACTTTGCCTGATAAGTTTTCGTTTATAGAAACGGGCTGCAAAAAATCGATTAAAGAGCAATGTTGAAAACTACTTTGAGGCTAATTCGAGGATGCTCTTTTAGAGTGAAATATTTATTGAAAGGAGAACGATCTTGAAACGCAAGACCTTCAGCAACGTTATCTCACTAATCCTTGTTCTGGGGCTAACGGCATGCATTGCTCCAGCACAGAAAGCATTTGACAAGGAACTTGCCAATAAGCTACAGACAGCACTTCAGAATGCTGTGAAGAATCCAGACACTAAATTCCCTGGGGCTTTGCTGTGTGTCAGTAGTCCTGAAATAGGCACCTGGGTTGGAGCAGCAGGCTTAAGTGTTATTAAGACAACTGTTCCCATGAGACCTGAAAACAAATTCCGTGCGGCCAGCATCCTAAAGCCCTTTATCTCGTTAGTTATTCTCCAATTAATGGAAGAAGGGCGGTTTTCGTTGGACGATCTAATGACAACAGTGTTGCCCGGTAGCATTACCTCAAGGATTTCCCACAGTGATAAAATCACAGTGCGCATGTTGCTGAACCATACCAGCGGAATTCCAGACTGGCTCACTAATGATATTATGGGTGAAATTGCAGCCAATCCCCAAAGGATTTGGAAAGTTACTGAATATCTTGATATCGCAGCAGCACAGGAGCCCTACTTCCTCCCCGGGGAAGGGTGGAAATACTCGAACACAGATTACAACCTGCTCGGCCTGATTATCGAGCAAACAACTGAACATTCCTGGAGGGAAGAAGTCCGGGAACGTATTATTAAACCTTTGAAAATGGAAAACACTGTACTTCCCGAACCTGGCGATTTATCCATTCCGGATAATCATGCGCACGGCTATATTGATTTGGGCGGCAACCAGATAGACTTTACTAAAATTGATCCGTCAATGGCAGGTGCTGCCGGTGGACACGCATTGATTACGACAACAACGGACCTTACACAATTCATCAATGTCGTGGTGGCTGGTGGCCTATTTCGGAATACCACAACTTTGGATGAAATGCTGGCATTTATTGATGTGCCAGAGAATATGTTTAGATATAAAACCAGCTATGGACTTGGCATAATGAAATTTTTGCTGCCGGGTAACATTGAAATGCTCGGGCATTCAGGCAGTACAGGTGGATTTCAATCCTTTATGTACTACTTCCCCACTAAAAATCTGACTGTTTCGGGAATGATAAACAACACGGGAAGCAATGAATTCCAAATACTCTTGCCCGTTATTGAGTTACTCCTACCTGAATTACCATCACAACGCTAGAAGTTAAACAAAGTGCCATAATTTCATAGTCTCTTTTTTATGACCTTGGCCATAAATGGTTTGACTCTTGTGGCAGTTTCTTTAATCGCATTTTGTGTTTCGTTTCAGCCAAATTTGGACCACTCACCTTTTTTAAAGCAAAGACTTGAGTCTCCGTATTTACTGTAGAGCCTCCAACCGAAGCCTCCCCGAAGTGGCGGATGCGAAGGAGAGGGTGGCGAAGCTGAAGCAACAGTAGCCTTCCACCCTCAATCCGTTTGACAGCCCCCACCACGAATTTATACGCAATTCCCGCACGGCAAGGGGAAACCGGCACGTGAAATGCGTGAAGTGTGATTTTAGTATATGCAAACCATCACTTAAGAAAAATCATGAGTAGCCCGAATTTAGCTGAAACGAAACAGATTTACTTGAATTCCACAACATCCGCATGAATGAAGAGCGTTACTTCCGTGTAGAGAAATAAGTTCAGAATATCGGTATCATAATGAACATTTACTAATGCAATTTTTTTGTCCTCTCTGGGGCCATGATCTTTTTCATAATTATCCCAAAGATTCTTTAGGGCTTCCTTGTAGAGCATGCCGGTTCCGTCTACCCTGGCTATCGCCAAAGTGCTCACTTGTGCTCCAGTTCCACCACTGAAACCAAGAATATAACCAGCTCTTGAACTTCCTGTTAAATCGGTTGCGACGATGTCGTAATTGTTTTCAGATAGCCTAACATCAGTCACATTTGCTGCTTGAAACATCCCTGCATTAAAACAGCCTGTAAAACTGACTGTCAGCAAAATGAGTACAACAGCTAAAAAAGGTGTTCGTTTCATGATTTCCTCCCGTATTGAGCTTTTTCCTATCTGGTAGCATACACAACATAAATTTTTTTGCAATATCTATGCCATTTGAAGCTCTGGGGAGTATTGCGGAGTAAGCTGAGTTCTGTGTGTCCTCCAGAAAGGACAGATGACCAGCATAGGAATCAGGTTAATTAAATGTTTAGGAAGTGTTTCGTTTCAACCAAATTCGGACCACTCATGATTTTTCTTAAGCGATGGTTTGTATGTGACTCCTTCTCTGGAAAGACACCAACCCCGGCCTCCCCGAAGTGGTGGATGCGAGGGAGTGACCTGCCCCCCATCAATGTATCACTTGTAGAGAGAGTTTTTGGGCCTGGGGTCCGCGGAAAACTGATACCACACTAAAGTACTATTTTCCAATTTCACTCTTTTTTGCGATTGCCAGATGATGTATTCCGCCGTAAATAAGGATTGACACAACAATTCCAACAGGCTTGTGCGATCAAAATACGAGGTGGAAAGTCAATATGCACATTGATGATGAAAAAGGGAAAAAGCGTACACAGACGAGAAGAGACTTCATTAAAACCCTCTCAGGAACACTTGCAGGGGCTCTGCTCTTGAATCGCTGCGATCCTGGCGAGGAAGATCCCGACGACCAACCGGATGACTCCAAACCATCTGTGCTGGGGCCGAGAGCCGGGACTGGCAACCCTTATGTCACCGAAGAAGGGAAGCCCATTCTGGTCTGTGTGGAGGGCTCTGATTTCGATGCCATGCTGCGTGCAGGGCTGGATGCTATGGGAGGTTTGGAAAAACTGGTAACAGATAATCAGGATGTGCTAATCAAGCCGAATCTTTTTGAGAAATCCCAGTATCCCTGGATATCGAGCCCGGAGAGCATCGTGAGTATCATCCAGGAAGTGAAAAAGGTGACATCAGGGCTGGTGAATGTAGGCGATGAGAGTTTTGAGGAAACGATCCAAGTGTATGAGCATCTAAATCTGTGGCCGATTATCAACGATGCGGGGGGCATTCTGTCGAGTTTTCTGAACACACACAAGGTAAGGCGCAGCACCTGGGCCCCTGAGAAGCCGGATTTTCAGGTCTTCAGAGATGTTTATGATGCCCCAGTTTTAATCAGCACACCTGTGTTGAAGAGGCATTATCTATCTTCCTTGACCTGTGCCATCAAAAACAATGTGGGAACGATTAAGGGGTCTCATGCCTCCTACACACGAGAGTATATGCATTATCAATCCCCCAGTTTTATGGCCGAGTTAGCTGAAGTGGCAGGCCTGTCCAATCCGGATCTTAACATCGTAGATGCCCGTTCTATCGTCACCCGAATCGGGCCGTTCCACGAGCAGAATGGTCCGGTGGTCCAGCTTGACAAGGTCGTCATCTGCGGAGACATTGTGGCAACGGATGCATACTGCGCAAGGCTTATGGAAGAGAACGACAGCTCATTCTCCGCCTCTTCCATCAATACGACATTGGGCCGGGCCGTTGCCTTGGGGATGGGAACATCCAATCTCGATGACGTCGAAATTCTGGAGATCTCGACCTGATCCCGGAGGAGATGGGGAACTTGATTCTGATCATATGCCTGTCAATGCTGCAGTGTGTTTCTGTTTCCGGAGCAGGCCCAATTTTTTCAGGAGAAAATCCTCCTGGGATATCTCTGATCGGAGTCATCCATTCTGATGCAGCTGCTGTAGCTATATTCAAAGATGAAATGACAGATAGGACGGTGCTGCTTAAGATTGGGGAACAGATACACGATTATCGTCTCCAGAAAGTTCTGGGAGACAGGGTGCTGCTGCGCAGGAATGCGGTGACTTATCTTTTGTTGATAACCAAAGAAACACGTATTGAAGCACATGGTGCCGTGCAGCTCGACTGGGCTCCGGATTCCCGTGACGGATATCCAGAGGAGAGCAGCACACCTGACATCTCCGGGCTAAACATCATACAAAAAACGTTCGAACGCTCTGCTATCGAAAACCGGATTGACAAAGAATGGAAGAATATCCTGTTGAAAACGCGTGCGGTTCCTGCAGAGATCGATGGCCGAATCCAGGGGCTTGAATTGACGCGTATACCGGATCGAAGCCTCCTTTACGATCTCAGCCTGCGGAGGAATGATGTCATCAGAGAGATCAACGGTTATCCCTTAACAACCCCAGAGGATCTTTTGTACTTGTATTATAGAATTCAAAACGATAACTATTTCGAAGTCATCATCGAACGAGGTCATACACTGATCAAATTCTGCTACATTCTCGACTGAACAGCTAGCTTCTGTTGAGGAGGCGGTTCTTCAGCCTCGTTAGCCCGGGGGTTTACTATCCTCAGGAAAGCTTCTAAAATGATGATGTTTTGTTCAGATATTTACTCATCTCTCTGCTCCTGTTAAACCATTTTAACCATTTTGCCTTCGGCCTAAAAGAACCTGACCCTGTCCGATTCCAGCGTTTTTCCGCTCACGATGGTTTGTCTCACAACACGATCTACTCAATCCATCAAGACCGAAAGGGATTTATGTGGCTGGGCACAGCCGACGGCCTGAACAAGTATGACGGTATTGATTTTGAACATTTCCCTTTTCCTGCTTCTGAGGAAGCCAATTCAGAAAACATCGCCATATACGAGCTTATCCAGGATAGCAAGGACAGGCTTTGGATCGGGACTGGATATGGGCTGTATATCATGGACCTGGAGAAAGAAAAAATGTCCCGGTTACCGAGTCAACCCGGGAACCAGGACTCCAACATCTCTGCCAGGATACTCTCTCTGGCTGAAGACGACTCGCATAACCTATGGATCGGGAGTGATCGCGGATTAAGGATTTTCAACCTGGAGACTGACGCGTTCAGGCCGGTTGAAGACCTCTCGGTAGATCTAGCAAGTTTGAAAAGCGTACCCGTTTCTGTGGTTTATCTTGATCGATCCCGGGATATCTGGATAGGAACCAACCAGGGCTTGTATCAATTTAAATCCCGGGAAGACGTCCTCACACACTTCGAGTATCAAGAACAAAATCCAGATTGTTTGAGCCACGACCAGGTTCTCTGCATTTCAGAAGATACAGGAGGGCGCATCTGGGTGGGAACCGCGGGCGGAGGACTGAACAGGCTCACATTCAAGAATGAAGAGGTTGTATTCAAGCATTATCACAGCATAACAGGATCGTCCAAAAGTCCTTATCATGATGTCATTCTGTCGCTTTTTCAGGACCCGACAGGGATTTTGTGGATTGGAACGCCATTTGGAATGGAAAGGTTTGATCCGGGAAACGAAACGTTTGTTCACTACGAACAGATTACTGGTGATGAGCGAAGCTTGTCGCACAACATGATCTGGTCGATTTTCCAGGACCGCGCTGGGGTTCTCTGGATCGGGACTGGGGACGGACTCAATTCGTTTTCTCCTTTCAGATACAAATTCGCCCATGTTTTTCGGGATCCTGATGATCCTGGAAGCATCAGCAATAATCTTGTCTTTTCCATTTTCCAGGACAAGGTAGGGAATCTATGGGTAGGGACAAGAAACGGTCTAAACAGGTGGGACGAAAACTCCGGTCGGTTCCACATTTACAGGCATGATCCAAACAATCCTAGCAGTGTAAGTCATGATGAAATCCGGGTTATTTACCAGGACAATGCTGGTATGCTCTGGATCGGGACAGACGGAGGGGGCCTTAACCGTTTTGACCGCAGGACTGAACGATTCACCCATTACAGGGCCAACACACAGGATAGTAGAAGTCTGAGTCACGATCAAGTCAGCACGCTGTTGCAGGACTCGAGAGGCAACCTCTGGGTAGGGACGTTTGGAGGAGGCCTCAATAAAGTGATTATGGGATCGGATGCGATCACCTTCAAGCGGTTTGTGAATGATCGGAACGATCAGCAAAGCCTCAGCAATAATGTGATCCGAACCATATACGAAGATAGTTCCGGTACGATTTGGATCGGAACCGATGGGGGGCTCAACAAAATAATCAGCACGTCACAAGGGGAAAAATTCATCAGCTATCGAAACGAGCCTGGAAATCCCTCGAGCCTGGGCCAGAATGGGGTTCTGTCGATCTGTGAAGACCGCAGTGGAGACTTGTGGGTTGGGACTTGGAAAGGAGGGCTCAACAGATTCGATCGCGGCTCTGAGACATTCGTTCGGTATACAGAAGACCAGGGGCTTCCGGACATCACTGTCTATGGGATTCTGGAAGATGAGGCGGGCCGCCTTTGGTTGAGCACCAACAAAGGCGTGTCCTGTTTTAATCCTGAAATGGAGGAATTTCGAAATTATAATACTCGAGACGGCCTTCAGGATGATGAATTTAATGGCGGTGCCTATTTCCAGAGCCCGAGTGGACAAATGTTCTTCGGGGGAATCAATGGATTCAATGCCTTTTATCCGGGCATGATCATGGAAAATCCCCACAAGGCCCCGATCGTCATCACGGCGCTTTTAAAGTA
>RCNB010000557.1_pt1 | contig 24402 bp, 22 predicted proteins | sample 2041321 | NCBI WGS metagenome assembly RCNB01 (sample SAMN09708232, study PRJNA481090) | Marine sediment metagenome, whole genome shotgun sequencing project. | reverse complement strand
CCAATATTTAAGTGCGGTTTGGAACGGTCGAATTTTTCCTTTGCCATGTTTAATGAATTTTAATCTTAGTTTATATTAGTGTACAAATTAATTTTTTAATTGAGCCAATGACGAGATTCGAACTCGTGACCTCTTCCTTACCAAGGAAACGCTCTACCCCTGAGCCACACCGGCGTAAAGTGTCGAATCTAAACTATTCTTTTGGAATAACTATAGATTCCTGCCTTCGCAGGAATGACATTGCTGTCAAACAAAACAGAGCGAAAATCTAGGAAAATCCCACTTACACTCTTTAGAGGCTTTTACCTCATTTTCCAAAAAAAAGAAAAGACAAAACTAATCCATTCCTTAACATAGGAAAAATTTTAGAGCGAGAGACCGGGTTCGAACCGGCGACATTCAGCTTGGAAGGCTGACGCTCTACCAACTGAGCTACTCTCGCTTATATACTATCAAAATTTCAAACAAATACTGCTTTTAACTGTTAAAGTGGGGAGAGCAGGATTCGAACCTGCGAAGACGTAGTCAGCAGATTTACAGTCTGCCCTCGTTGGCCGCTTGAGTATCTCCCCTATTAACCAGTATTTTAAGAACTTAAGAGCCGATGGAGGGACTCGAACCCACGACCTGCTGATTACAAATCAGCTGCTCTAGCCAGCTGAGCTACATCGGCGCTTTTATTACTTTTTTAAACATAAAAAAGTCCGCTATTTCTAACGGACTGCAAATGTATAGATTTATTTGTTCATTCAAAACAAAATTTGATAAATTTTCATCAAGCCGTCAACCTTAATTTTTCTTTTCTTTTAATAAGCTTTCTTTCTAAACAACTACAAGCAGAATCTACAGCTTCTTCAAAAGATTTACATTGCTTTTTTACAATGTATTTGTCCTTAGGAATATTTATTTTTATCTCCACAATTTTATTTTCCTTTTTACTTGTCTTTTCAACCTTAAGATAAACGTCTGAACTAATTATCTTATCATAAAAGGTTTCCAACTTATCCAAACGGTTTTGTAAAAAATCAAGCAAGGACTTATCTGCATTAAAATTAACTGATTGTGCATTCACTTTCATATATTTTAATTTTAGCGCCCCGGCATATTCCGGGAACAGATTAGAAAACTATTCTTTGTTTGCTCTAGGATGAGACGAAGCATGCACCTTTTTCAATTCGGCGATACTATTATGAGTGTACACCTGAGTTGATGCTAAACTTGAATGTCCCAATAATTCCTTTACGGAGTTTAAATCAGCTCCTTTATTAAGCAAATGTGTAGCAAAAGTATGTCTTAGAATATGCGGACTTCTTTTTACTTTACTAGACACCATTCTAAAATACTTATTTATAACTCTATAAACAAGGGTTTCATATATTTTATTGCCTTGTTTAGAAACAAAAACATACTTATTTTCCTTAGTGTTTTCTATTTTATTCCGCTCCTTAAAATACAATAAAAAATAAGGTTTTAACTCACTTAACATTGGAATGATACGTTCTTTATTCCTTTTTCCGAGAACTTTAATATAGTTAGATTCAAAATCTACATCGGTCAACTTCAAATTGATTAGTTCCGCCCTACGTATACCAGTAGCATAAAGTAAATGAATCATCAAATGGTCTCGTTTACCCTCAAAATCATCGGTATATGCAATAGTGGATAGGACATTTTCCATTTCGACCTCTGAAAATGGAATTTCTATTTTCTTAGATGTTTTTAAAGCTTTGTGCTTCCCCAAAGGGTTAACCGATAGGTCTCCCGTTTTTTGAAGAAAACGATAATATGCTTTTAAAGAAGAAATTTTGCGATTTATAGACCTATTAGAAATACCACTCTCGGATAATTGAACAATCCAACTTCGTATAACAACATATTCTATATGGACAAGATCTGCCGTATCGTAATTTAGGGAACAAAAGGTTGAAAATTCTTGTATGTCTTTTTGGTACGCAAGAACCGTATGCTTAGAATAGTTCTTTTCCAAGGAGAGGTATGATATGAATTCTTGACTAGACATATATCAAAGTTATCAAACCTTAGAATGATTTTAACCTTAGAACAAAAAAAAATCCCGCTATTAGCGGGATTTTTTGTTTTAATATACAAAAATCTTAGATTTCTTCCTGATCCCTTAGACCTTGTATGTATTGTGCTTTTTGAATCTGTGCTCGACGGACTACAGAAGGCTTATTAAACTGTTGACGTTTTCTCAACTGTCTCATTGTACCTGTTTTATCGAACTTTCGCTTGAAGCGCTTTAAAGCTCTGTCTATGTTTTCTCCTTCTTTTATTGGTATAATTAACATGGGCTACAACCTCCTTTCTTTAGTGATTAAGAGCGCAAATATAGAACTATTTTTAGTATTCAAAATATTATTTCAACAATAATTCTAATGATTTTAAAAAAGCCTACTCTTTTGGTGTCTTATATTCCTTTTTATCTATTACTATTTTCGCTATAATTTCCCTCAGAATTTCTGAAGTACCCCCGCCTATTGGCCCTAGCCTACTATCTCTGAACATTCTGGCCATTGGATAATCTTCCATATACCCGTAGCCACCCAAAAACTGTAAACATGAATAAATGACCTCATCTGCCATTTTTGTGGATTTGAGCTTAGAAATTGTAGCTTCCTTTACTACATACTCGCCTTTATCCATCCTATCTATTACAAAGTAATTGTATTGCCTGCACATTTCCATATCGGAATAAAGGTCAACAAAACGATGGCGTAACGCCTGATATTGATTTATAGTTTTACCAAAAGTTTCCCTCTCGGCCATGTACTTACGAGCATAGTCCAAGGCATACTCAGCCCTTGCATGGGCGTTTACCCCCATAATCAGTCGTTCCAGTGCAAAAGCCTCCATTATAAAAGTGAATCCTGTACCCTCCTCTCCCATTAAATTAGATGCAGGCACAACAACATTATCAAAAGCAAGTTCTGCGGTATCCGAAGCTTTCCAGCCCAATTTATTTAATTTGTTGGCAGATACGCCTTCGCTTTTAAGATTTACAATAAGAATACTGATTCCTTTGTTTCCTAATTCTGGATTGGTCTTAGCAGCTAAAATCACATAATCTGCATATACACCATTGGTGATAAACGTTTTGGAACCGTTTACAATGTAATGATCCCCCTGCTTTATTGCTGTGGTACGCATACCTGCCACATCACTTCCACCAAAGGGCTCGGAAACTCCTAAACAGCCAATTAATTCTCCGTTTACGGAAGGCTGTAAATAGGTGTCCTTTTGGTACTGATTTCCGTTTTTGTTCAAATGGGTCATAGCCAGATACACATGCGCCCAAATAGCAGCGGCAAATCCGCCTGAATTGATTTTTTGTAGCTCTTCTAAAAGAACAACAGTATAGAACAAATCCAGTCCCAAACCTCCGTCCTCTTCGGGTGTGGCAAGACCAAAAAAGCCCATTTCCCCAAATTTCTGCCAAATAAAATTTTCAATTGTTCCCGTCTCCTCCCATTTATCTATGTGAGGCACTACTTCTTTTTGTAAAAAATTCGTTAGACTTTCCCTAAACAATTGATGTTCTTCAGTGAAGTACATTTGATGCATAGCATTATTTTTTTAGCAACAAATATAGCGGAATTCTGTTAATTCGGTCAGCGGGGAAACCCTCTATTTCTAACAATTCGTCAAAAGAATAGATACCTCCGTTGCGATTCCTATAATCTACTATGCCGTAGGCCACACTTTTTTGAATATATACTAATTTCGATAATTCTTGGGCTGTAGCGGAATTAAGATCCATTTTTACTATGATAGGTATTTCTACAACACGAAACCGTCGGAAAGTTCTTTCTACCACTTCAGGTTTTAACCCATAAACGTCGGAAAGCTGATCATCTATGAGAAAGCCGCCCAACCTATCCCTAAATTTTACGATACGCTCCGCTAGCTTATCCCCTATTCCAATGATATTCTTGAGATCTTCTTCCGTAACAGAATTAAGGTCTTTAATTTGTACATGACTTTCAACTTTAATCTCCAAACTTGTATTAGCAACTTTCACGGAAGTCTGTGATATTTTCTGAGTCCAATTTGGAAATTTAAAATAAGGAGAAATAGCGCCTAACAGAGAATCGGAGACACTGGTTACCTTTTGAAATTCCGCTGCTGAATTCACAAATTTATTACCGGCTCTAAAGGTATGCAACCTATCAATTTCAGTAATAGAAAGCCCTAGAGTATATCCTTTGTAATCGGTAATAAAATTAGGGTTAAAAGGATATATTTTAAACGTATCCTTCTGTATTGCATTTTGCTTAAGCACGGTAATCTTCTGTTGCGTTTCATTATCAGGAATCATAGATTTTGAACCGATGAGGTAGTATTCCTTAAAAACGACATATCCTATTTGAACAAGAATTAAAAGGAGTAACAAAAAGAAAATCCCACTTCGTTCTTGTTTATTGAACTTGAAGTGGGATTTAAAATTTTTCAATTTTTACTATTTAAAATTAGCTTTTATATCTGTCAAATACTTGACTAGCTCTTCTTTAACTTTAGGGAATAAAAATAACAAACCTATCATGTTTGGAAATACCAGAGCTAAAATCATAGCATCTGAGAATTTGATAACTGCATCCAAAGTGGCAGCGGCTCCAACTACTACAAAAAGTAAAAACAAAATTTTATAAACTGTATCCGCAGCCTTACCTCTTCCAAATAAAAATTTCCAAGACTGAAGACCGTAATAAGACCAAGAAATCATCGTCGAAAACGCAAACATTATAATTGCTATGGTCAATACATACCTAAACCCAGGTATAACCGAATCGTAAGCCATTGAAGTTAAATCTACACCACCGACATAAGTTTGAGAGTCATTAAGTAAAACAGTACTACCTACTGCATTACCATAATCGAATGCACCAGTATCCATATTAAAGAATATAATTACTAAAGCAGTCATAGTACATATAACTACAGTATCAATAAATGGCTCTAAAAGCGCAACAACACCTTCACTTGCAGGATATTTCGTTTTTACTGCTGAATGGGCAATAGCGGCAGAACCTGCCCCTGCTTCATTAGAAAATGCTGCACGCTGAAAACCAACAATAATAACACCAACAATTCCACCTAACCCTGCCTCGGGGGTGAAGGCACCGGAAAATATCATTCCAAAGGCATCTCCTACATATTCTATATTAGCAAAAATTATAATCAAGGAAGCCACTACATAAATACCGGCCATAAATGGTACAATTTTTTCAGTAACACTCGCTATTTTTTTAATTCCACCAATAATAACAATTCCTACTAAAACCGCCATAACAACACCAATTATGACTCCTGTAGCGCCACCCTCTAAATTGAACATAGAGGTTAATTGCACAGCTGCTTGGTTTGATTGAAAAGCGTTACCACCTCCAAAAGAAGCGCCAACACAAAGCACAGCGAAAATAACACCTAGGACCTTGCCTAGGCCAGGCATACCTCTTTCCTTTAAACCTCTTGACAAATAATACATAGGACCGCCATAAACTGTTCCGTCATCTCCTACATCTCTATATTTAACACCAAGGGTACATTCCACAAACTTGGTCGACATTCCTATCAATCCACAGACTATCATCCAAAAAGTTGCACCAGGTCCGCCTAAAGCAATAGCTACTGCTACCCCAGCAATATTCCCAAGGCCTACTGTACCTGAAACTGCCGTTGCTAATGCTTGAAAATGACTTACTTCTCCTTCTTTACTTTCATCTCCGATAGTATCCACTAAATCACCATCAACAATATTGAGTTCTGCTTTTTCAACACCATGATGATCCATTTCATCATACTTACCTCTAACAGTATTTATTGCCAAACCAAATTTAGAAATACCAGGAAACTTAAAATATATAGTAAAAAAAGTAGCACCTAAGATTAATAGAATCAAAACAATAGGTATATCATACCCAGCAATAGGAACTGGTGTTAATACTGTATTTTCCCACCAAGTAGCAAATGGCATAAATGCGTCATTTACTATTTCATCAAGCCCTTTTTCCTGCGAAAAAGTAATAAATGGAACGAATAAGGTAAGAAGGGTTAGAAGTCTATACTTCATAATTTTTGGTTTTTTAATAATTAATTAGTTTGATAAGAATGGTAATATCTTAAAAATTATGTCGGCAATCAAATAAACATCTAAAAGATTGTTAGACGATATGAAACATTTCATTCAACTTGCGAATTTGCTCAGGCCTTCCTAAAACGATAACTTTACTTTTAGGTTGAAGTTGTAAATCAGCTTCGGGATTTATAATATATTCTCCGTCAGGGGCAATATATCCAATAATAGTACACCCTGTTTTTTTTCTCAAATCCAAATCCCGAAGGGAATTGCATTCCATCTGGTCGGCAAAATCCTCAATAGCAACTTCCTCTAAGTTTGTAGTATGTATCCCTTCTAGAGAAAGCTTGTCCATAAATGTTATTAAATCTGGCATCACCACTAAAGAGGCCATATGGTCGCCTCCAATTTTATCAGGCATAATTACTTTGTTTGCCCCCGCCAAGAGTAATTTTTTTTGAGAAGTAACCTGAGACGCCCGACTGATAATGAATAGATCTTTCTTTAACTGTCTTGCGGAAAGCACTATGAACAAATTAGACGAATCATCTGGCAAAGTTGTTATTAAGTACTGTGCTTTTTCAACTCCTGCCTCTATTAATACTAAATCATCATTAGCATCACCCTCAACAAAAAGTATTTCGGACTCATACTTTTCTATAATTTCTTTATCTTTTTCAATAATCAAAAAATCTCTGGCATAAGCATTCAAGCGCTGAGCAGCCTGCATACCATTTCTACCGTAACCACAAACGATAACATGATTGGATAAACCTTTAATCTTATTTTTCACTTTTTTCTTTTTTAAAAGTTGAAGAGAATTTCTTCCTAACACATATTCGGTTAAAACCGAAATAGCGAATCCTAAAATAAAAACACTTGCCGAAATTAAAATTACGGTAAATATTTTTGACGCATCGTCTAAGGGCTGCACCTCTTTGAAACCTACCGTAGACATGGTAATTATGGTCATGTAGATGGCATCAATCCATGAATAGCCTGCTATAAATCGATAGCCCAAAATACCAAACAAAATTACGGCCAGCATTAAGAAAAATGCCAAATAAATTTTAGACCGAGAAAGTTTAATCATATTTAGAGATCAAAAACGGAAGTTCTTTTCGTATAAACAAGGTCTTTGATTTTCAACCAAAACGCCAAAAACAAATAGAGCGCGAAACCAAAACCGAGGGTTACAAACGTAAGGTAAATAAATGACGTTCGAACCACCCTTGCTCTAATACCTAAACGCTCCGCAATGCGACGGCAGACCTCAAAGCCCCTCTTTTGTAAATAATGCAAAACATTATAGAAACTGTTCATGCTCTAAAATTAAGTCTTTAAAGTTAATAATTCAGAACCTACTGCGCATTGTAGACATTTATTTTTCGTACAATAATTAGTGTATAATTCCAATAGTGACTGACTGTCTTTTGCATTTTCAGCCTTTATACCAAGCTCTTGATATTTTTTAATTATACTATTTTTTTCTGAAGAAATATTGCGAACAGGCAAAGTGAATGAATCAGAAAGGGGTAGCCCTTGATGTTTTAGGTAACAGAACCTTAAAGGCAGAACCGTATTAATTATTAAAAGCTCTATAAACTTGCTAGAGGTTCTCTTAATACTCCTTTTTGAGGTTTTCCCAAAAGTATAATGAGTTTCCCAATAGTCACTTGTTTTTGTTGAAAACAGGCTATACAAATCGACATCCTCTTTAGGTATAACATTATGAAACAAAGAATGCGCTGACGCATATAATTGGGCAAATTGTGAAAGCCGTATGGTTGGAAAATTTAAAGGCCTAAGTTTAAAAAAATGCAGTCTTAAGGATACAGCCCTATCCAATTGATACTTATGTCTTAAAAAATCGAACGAATCATGTAATTCTTTTTTATAGGGACTCGTTTGCGGTTCATCCAAAAGCCCTGTTAATCCAAAAAGGAGGGCCTCCAATTCTTTAGGTTTATTGTGTAACTTTCTTACAATACCGAAATCTAAATACTTACCTAATTCATAAAACGAATCGCCATTAATTTTAGAGCCAAAATTCTTTAACAAAAGAATAAAAAGAACCTTTTCCCAATCATTCTTTGATGCTTTCAGAAGTCCAAAAACTTCTTCAGACTTCCGTTCTAGTCGCTCAAAATACAATCGTTCCTTCCAATTGGCAAAACTAAAAGATGAAATTGCAGTAATATCCTTACCACAATTGATAAACGTATTTGGCTTTTGTTCAAATAACCTTGAATAGTTTAATAACAAATCCTCACTTATATAATTTTTAAGTTCCAGTGTGGGAATTTCAGATCCGTCTAATCTAAATACCGAAACATCTTCTTCCCATACCACATGTAATATTACATTATCGTAGTTAGCGTCTGTTTCATGACCATGAGCATACCAGTCTGATGATTTTATATGAAGTTCTACATTTCCAGCCCATAATTGTTCTGCAATAGCAAGCTTGGCGTTAAAAAAATCAGGCCCACTCAAATGATTATGAATTCCTGAATTTTGGACAGTAATAGAATGACCTAAAGTTGTGCTAATGCTGGACAACGGGTATTTTTTATATTTCCAGATATAGTGTAATAGGTCTTCTTTCATCTTATAAAAATAAAAAACCCGCTTAAAAGCGGGCCTAATATTTTACTTATTCTCATATTATTCAGCAATCTCGCCCTCCCAATTCATAAATCCACCTGCCAAATTGAAGGTATTTTCAAAACCAATACTATTCATTATAGCACAAGCTTGACCACTGCGGTTGCCTGATCGACAGTACACATAATAATTTTTTGATTTGTCCAGTTTTTCAAGCTCGTCAATAAAACCCTGACCTAAATATATGTCAATATGATTCGCTTTTGGAATATAACCTTCTTCTAATTCCTCTTCTGTACGAACATCAAGAACAAAGGCATTTTCATCTTCGCCTAGTTTTGCTGCCCATTCTTCTTGTGATAAATCTGCCATAATTTAAATTGTTATTTCTAGCCAAAAATAAGTAATTCCAGAAAATTAAACGAAATTCAATGTGTTGTAATTGCCATTTAATACTGTTAATAGGTTGATTTTAACCAATCTTTTAGTAAAAACGATATCTTCTTTAATCCCACTGTTAGGGTCTAAATCAATTAAGCTTGATTTGTTTTACTCTTCTCCCAAATTCTAAGAAACAACAATATCTCGGTATTATTTATGGTTCCAGTTTGTTTTAGAATTTTCACAAATGCAATAATCTCATTTTGTATGAACGCTTAATAATTTTCTCTAAGCGCTCAACTGCTTTATATACGTGTCAAAACTTCTTAAACTTCCATAGAACATTTGTGTGCTCAAACCATAATTAAGAGCGTTCTAATTCGTTTTTTAACAAAAAATTAGCCTGTATACGGATGTAATCCAACAAAAATTACGATACATTTGTATAGACAAATATTGTAACTACATGAATGTTGAGAATGTTATAAAAACGAATAAGGAAATCCCCTTAAAAAAGCGGACTATTATTCATTTATCATTGGTTTATAATAAGGTAAACGACCAAGTAGCATTAACGTTAAAACCCTTTGAAATTTCTATTCAGCAATTTAATGTGTTACGTATTTTAAGAGGGCAAAAAGGAAAGCCGGCCAACTTGTCTACCATTAATGAAAGAATGGTAACCAAGATGAGCAATACCACGCGATTAGTAGATAAGCTTATTTCAAAAGAATATGTCAGTAGAACAATATGCCAGCATAATCGCAGAAAAGTAGAGATTAAGATTACCTCTACTGGTTTAGAGTTCTTAAATCATATCGATGGCATGCTATTTGAAAAAGAAGCAGAAATATTAAGTGATTTTTCCAATTCGCAATTAGTACAATTAAATGAATTATTAGATAAATTTTAAATCCAGAAATGAATTCCATTTTAGAAAACAGAAATTGGCGTTACGCTACCAAGAAATTTGATACTACCAAAAAAATTTCAAAAGAAGAACTAGAGTTATTATTGGAGGCTACACGAATGAGCGCATCTTCCTATGGTCTGCAACCATATCATGTTTACGTTATTACGGACCCTAACATTAGAGAACAATTAAAGCCGGTATCCTGGGGGCAGCCCCAAATAACAGAAGCATCACATCTAATCGTATTTGCAAATGAAATAGATTTTGGCGAAGAACTAGTAGATGACTATCTTAAAAATGTGTCTGAGACGAGAAATATTCCGAGTGAAACTTTAAAAGGATATGGTGATTTTGCAAAATCAAAATTGATAGACCTACCTCAGAAAACAAAAGAGGAGTGGTCTGCCAAACAAGTTTACCTTGCATTAGGTAATTTAATGCAAGCAGCAGCAGAATTAAAAATTGACACATGCCCTATGGAAGGGTTTGAAGCTGAAGCTTATAATAAAATTTTGAATCTAGAAGGTGAAAAATTAAATGCTTCTATCGTATTACCTATCGGATATCGTTCTGAAGAAGATGCAACACAGCACCTGCCTAAAGTTCGCAAGTCAAACCAAGAATTATTCACGCACATATAAAAAGAAAAATTGTTATAATATTAAAAATGAAACTCATGAAAAAAACAGTATCAAGTATTTTTTTGGCTCTATTATTTGGATATTCAGCAACAGCAACTACCCCTGTTGATGGTGAAAAAAAAGAAGTAAACCTTAGCCAAAGTAAGGTCACATGGAAAGGCTATAAAGTAACTGGCTCACATGAAGGAACGATCAATCTTAAATCCGGATTTCTGATGATGGACGGTAAAAAATTGACAGGAGGAGAATTTGTGGTCGATATGACAAGTATCACAAATAACGACATGACTGCCGGAAATGGAAAAGAAAAATTAGAGGGTCATTTAAAATCAAATGATTTCTTTGGTGTTGAAGAGCATGCTACAGCTAAACTAGTTTTCAAATCTCTAGAAAATTTTAATAAAAATTCATATACTGTAAAGGGAGACCTTACAATAAAGGGAATTACTAAGTCTATCACCTTAGTTGTTTCTATGTTCGAGAATAAAGCCACAGCAACTATGAAAATAGATCGCACAAAGTTTGATGTGCGATATGGTTCTGACACTTTCTTTGAAAACTTAGGGGACAAGACAATTTATGATGAGTTTGACTTAGTTGTAGATTTGGCACTTTAAGTATATCACAAGTTTAATTTAATAGTATAGTAATCCCTTTGAAAAAAATTCAAAGGGATTTTTATTTTTAGGCTTATAAAATTTGTGCGTTTAAATTTCCTTTCTATCTTTGATATAATGAACATTATAAACAAAACATGGTGGTGGAATACTTTACGACGATAATCGTGAACTAGTCCCTATTGAAAAATATAAAAAGGCTTGTCATCACGACAAGCCTTTTTCAATTTATAGCACAAGTATGAAATTTGAATTAAAAACATATCACAAGAAAATTCTCGCGGACACCATTACGCCTGTAAGTGTTTATCTCAAAATCAGAGATAAATTTCCTAATAGTATTCTTTTGGAAAGTAGTGACTATCATGCAAATGATAATAGTTTTTCCTATATCTGCTGCAACCCTATTGCTTCAATTAAGGTTGAAAATGGAGTAATTATAAAAGAGTTTCCAGATGGCACAAAAAAGCAAACCCCTATTACGGATAAAGCAGCTGTAACCAGAGAGATTGATGCCTTTAGCAAAACTTTCTCAGTACAAAACCAAGATTTCAAGTTCATTACGAACGGGCTTTTTGGTTTTATGGCCTACGATGCCGTTCGGTATTTTGAAGATGTTGAAATTTCTAAAAAAGAGAACTCAGTTACCATACCAGATATCTACTATGCGGTCTATCAGAATATAATTGCTATAAATCATTTTAAAAACGAAGCGTACCTGTTTGCTCATTGTTTTGAAACTGAAAATAACATACCACAACTGGAGCAGGTTTTAAAAGTTAGAAGTTTTGCTTCCTATAATTTTTCTAAAGATGGTGCCGTAAGAACAAATTTGGAAGATGATGCTTTTAAGGAACAAGTAGCTCTTGCCAAAAAGCATTGCCAACGTGGAGATGTTTTTCAATTAGTATTGTCTAGAAGGTTCTCTCAAGGTTTTAAAGGGGATGAGTTTAATGTGTATCGTGCATTGCGCTCCATTAATCCATCTCCATATTTATTCTTTTTCGATTATGGCGATTTTAAGATTTTCGGCAGCTCACCAGAGGCGCAAATTATAGTTAAAGACGGTAAAGCAGAAATTCATCCTATTGCAGGCACCTATAAACGCACTGGAAATGATGAAAAAGACGCAGAACTTGCGAAACAACTAGCACAGGACGACAAGGAAAATAGTGAGCATGTTATGTTGGTTGACCTAGCTAGGAACGACCTAAGCAGAAACGGTAATTTAGTCAATGTAGAAACGTATCGAGAGGTGCAATATTTTTCTCATGTCATACACTTGGTATCTAAGGTAACAGGCATGAAAAAACCGGATATTTCTACCCTAAAAATAGTAGCAGACACATTTCCTGCTGGAACATTAAGCGGCGCTCCAAAACATAGAGCTATGCAATTGATTGAAAAATACGAAAAAACAAGCCGTGGATATTATGGGGGTGCAATAGGCTTTATGGATTTTAATGGCAATTTTAACCATGCCATAATGATTAGAACCTTCCTGAGTAAAAACCATGAATTACATTTCCAAGCAGGAGCAGGTTTAGTAGCTGCTTCTAACGCTGAGAATGAACTTGAGGAAACCTATAATAAACTTGGCGCTTTGAACAAGGCTCTAGAAATTGCTGAAACAATCTAAATGGGACAGAGGATATTAATGATCGACAATTATGATAGTTTCACTTATAATTTAGTGCATTATCTAGAGGATTTAGAATGCGAGGTTACCGTAAAGCGCAACGACCAGTTAAGCTTAGCCGACGTGGATGCGTTTGATACTATTGTTCTCTCTCCAGGCCCAGGTATTCCTGAGGAGGCAGGTTTGTTAAAAGCAATAATAAAAACATATGCTAGCAGCAAACGAATCTTTGGTGTCTGTTTGGGGCAACAAGCAATTGCTGAAGTTTTTGGTGGAACTTTAGTAAACCTTGACCAAGTATACCATGGTGTTGCCACCAAAATAGAAATTACTAAAGATGACTATATTTTCACTGGCCTACCAAAACAGATTGAAGTGGGCAGGTACCATTCTTGGGTGGTACATACAGATTTACCAGAATGTTTGGAAGCTACCTCTTTTGATGAAAACGGACAAATCATGTCATTGCAACACAAGGTATTTGATATAAGAGCCGTTCAGTTTCATCCAGAATCAGTCTTGACGCCTGAGGGGAAGCAAATTCTTAAGAATTGGGTGAATAATTAACTAGTTTCCCTTTAGTCAAAGCTAGAGGCATTAAGAGAATCTAAAGATTCCCATCTATACGGGAATGAAAATGGACAGTAGTTATGAAAGAAACATTAAATAGATTAATCAACCACGAAATACTGGAGAAGCAAGACGCCAAACGAATACTGGTGAATATTGCAAAAGGTGAATACAATACCAGTCAAATCGCTGCATTCCTTACCGTGTACATGATGCGTAGTGTTACTATTGAGGAATTAGAAGGTTTTCGTGACGCACTGCTTGAACTTTGCTTAGCAATAGACCTATCCGATTATAATCCAATTGACTTATGCGGTACCGGCGGTGACGGTAAAGATACTTTTAACATCTCTACGTTAGCCTCTTTCGTAACTGCAGGGGCAGGAATAAAAGTAACCAAACATGGCAATTACGGGGTTTCTTCGAAATGTGGAAGTAGCAATGTGATGGAGTTTTTAGGCATCAAATTTAGTAATAAAGCAGACTTTCTAACCCAATCTATTGAAGAAGCTGGTATATGTGTGTTACACGCACCTTTATTTCACCCTGCGATGAAAAACGTTGCGCCCATTCGAAAAGAATTAGGGGTTAAAACTTTTTTCAATATGTTAGGACCCATGGTGAATCCGGCGTTTCCTAAAAACCAGATGGTTGGCGTTTTTAATTTAGAACTTGCTAGAATGTACGGCTATCTCTATCAGAATACAGATAAGAAATTTACCGTATTACATGCGTTGGATGGTTACGATGAAATTAGCTTAACAGGCGATACAAAAACGATTTCAAATGGATCTGAAGGCATCATCAAACCGTCAGATTTTGGATTATCCCCTATCCAAGCGCATGAGATAGTGGGCGGTGATGACATTCCAGATTCTGCACAAATTTTCATTAACATTTTAAACGGAAAAGGAACAGAAGCACAAAACAATGTGGTCTGCGCCAATGCTGGAGTTGCTATTGCGACCGTAGAAGGCACAACACCAAAAGACGGATTTGTAAAAGCAAAAGAATCACTATTAAGTGGCAAAGGTTTGGTAGCCTTAAAAAAGTTGCAAGAATTGAGTAAGAATTAGTTATCGGTTAATGGTTTTACGTGCTAAAACTATAAACTAACATCCAACAATTAAAGATGAACATTTTAGATAAAATAGTGGCCGATAAGAGAAAGGAAGTCGAACTTAAAAAAAGTTTGATTCCCGCTTCTCAATTAGAACAATCCGTTTTGTTCGACAGAAAAGGATTGTCCTTAGCAACGGCACTACGAAATAGTCATACTGGTATTATTGCAGAACACAAACGTCGTTCTCCATCAAAAGAAACTATCAATCAAAATACCAATGTGGGCCAGGTGGCTGTGGGATATGAAAATGCTGGTGTCTGTGGCATGAGTGTTTTGACTGATATCAAATATTTTGGAGGTTCTTTAGAAGATTTACTCCTTGCCCGGGCTTCGGTTACTATGCCTTTGCTAAGAAAGGAGTTTATTATAAATGAATATCAAATCTTAGAAGCAAAAGCCTATGGCGCGGATGTTATTCTATTAATAGCTGCCGTATTGACTAGAGAAGAAATCAAAAATCTTTCAGAATTTGCAAAGAATCTTGGTTTGGACGTATTGCTAGAAGTTCATAATGAAGAAGAATTACACAAATCTATAATGCCTAGTTTGGATATGTTGGGTGTTAACAACCGTGATTTAAAAACTTTTAAAGTAAGCCTAGAAACCAGTAAAACCTTATCAAAATTGATTCCTGATGATTTTATCAAGGTTTCAGAAAGTGGCATTAGCTCAGCAGAAGCTATTAAAGACTTAAAAACTTACGGATATAAAGGGTTTTTGATAGGTGAAAATTTTATGAAAACGGACAACCCGGGTAAAAGTGCCACAGAATTTATTAAAGAACTAATGTGAATTATTACTATTCAAACAAAGACGAAACGCCTGAAACAAAAGGCAAAACTTCCTTGAAGTTGAAGGTCTGTGGCATGAATAAAAACACTTCAGAAGTAGCCGCTCTAAAACCGGATTATTTGGGCTTTATTTTCTGGGAACCGTCTAAAAGACATTTCAAAGGTGCCATGCCGTCAATTCCACACAGTGTAAAAAAAGTTGGTGTTTTTGTAGATGCTTCTATAGCAGAAATTGCTGAAAAAGAAAAATCTTTTGGACTACTGTTGGTACAATTGCATGGAAAAGAAACACCGTCATTTTGCGATAAACTGAGGAAAGCAATACCGCAGCTAAAAATTATAAAAGTATTTTCTATAATAGATGAATTTGACTTCGGGCTACTTAAGCAGTTTGAAGATGTTTGTGATTATTATTTATTTGACACTAAAGGAAAACTTCCAGGCGGTAATGGCTATAGGTTTGACTGGTCAGTTTTAAAAACCTATCCATCAACAAAACCTTATTTTTTAAGTGGTGGGATTGGATTAGAAAACACAGAACAAATTAAAGAATTTTTAAAAAGACCAGAATCCAAATACTGTTATGCCATTGATGTAAACAGTAGCTTTGAGTCTGAACCAGGATTAAAAAAAATTGAAGAATTAAGGGAATTCAAAAACATACTAACCCTACCTCTAGAAAAAGAGGAATGACGGGTTTATGCACACTTCCCTTACTCCCTCTTTGCTAGGAGGGAAATAAAAAAAAGAAAAATGAAAAAGGAAACAACAAAAAGTCATATCGGTGGCTTCCACGCAGACGAAAAAGGATATTATGGAGAGTTTGGAGGAGCATTTATTCCAGAAATGCTGTATCCTAATGTAGAAGAATTACGCCAAAAGTATTTGGAGATTATGTATGAGGAATCTTTCCAAGAAGAGTTCCATCAATTGCTAAAAGACTATGTAGGAAGGCCATCGCCATTATATTTTGCTAAACGACTTTCACAAAAATATAAAGCAAAAATATACCTTAAGCGCGAGGATCTCAACCATACTGGAGCACACAAGATAAACAACACCATTGGGCAGATATTAATGGCCAAGAAATTGGGCAAGACCAGAATTATTGCTGAAACCGGTGCTGGTCAGCACGGGGTCGCGACAGCTACCGTTTGTGCATTAATGGGTATGGAATGTATTGTTTATATGGGAGAAATAGATATTGCCAGACAAGCGCCCAACGTGGCCCGCATGAAAATGTTGGGCGCAGAGGTCCGTCCGGCACTTTCAGGTAGTCGAACATTAAAAGATGCTACAAACGAAGCCATACGCGACTGGATCAACAATCCGGTAGATACACATTATATTATTGGTTCTGCGATAGGGCCACATCCCTACCCCGATATGGTAACCCGTTTTCAATCGATCATATCCGAAGAAATAAAATGGCAGTTAAAAGAAAAAGAAGGCCGTGAAAATCCGGATTATGTTGTGGCTTGTATTGGTGGCGGAAGTAATGCAGCTGGTACTTATCATCACTTTTTAGATGAACCCGAAGTTGGTATTATAGCCGTTGAAGCTGCTGGCAAAGGAGTGGATACTGGTGAAAGTGCAGCTACTTCAGCATTAGGTAAAGTGGGTATTATTCACGGATGTAAAACCATGTTGATGCAAACTGTGGACGGACAAATAACCGAGCCCTACTCCATTTCAGCTGGATTGGATTATCCTGGTGTTGGACCCATGCATTCCCATTTATACAAATCAGGAAGAGCAGAATTTTATTCAGCAACAGATGATGAAGCCATGACTGCAGGCTTAGAATTATCACAATTAGAAGGTATCATTCCCGCTATAGAAACGGGGCACGCTTTTGCTATTTTCTCGCATAAAACATTTAAACCAGAAGATGTAGTGGTGATTAGTTTATCAGGACGTGGAGACAAGGATTTACAGACGTATATTGATTATTTCAAATTATAATTTAAGTAACTGGTATTAAGTACAATGTAATGAAAAACTGTATTTTGCACTTAATCCCTTTTACTTTGTACTATCAAACATGAACAGAATAAATCAAAAACTACAAGAGGATAAAAAGCTACTTTCCATATACTTTACAGCGGGATATCCAAGCTTAAATGACACCTTACAAATTATCCAAGATTTAGAGAAAAACGGTGTGGATATGATCGAGATCGGATTACCATTCAGTGACCCTTTGGCAGACGGACCCACCATACAGGAAAGTTCTACCGCAGCCCTAAAAAATGGAATGACTACCGAGGTCCTGTTTAACCAGTTAAAAGATATTCGTAAAACGGTTAGTATACCATTAATCGCCATGGGCTATTTTAATCCTATGCTACAATATGGCGTAGAAGCCTTTTGTAAAAGGTGCCATGACATTGGGATTGATGGCATCATTATGCCAGATCTACCCTTGGATGTTTACCAAGCGGAATATGAGGATATCTTTAAAAAACATGGATTAATAAATGTTTTCTTGATTACACCGCAAACTAGTGAAGAACGTATTCGTCAAATTGATGACGCTTCTGATGGTTTTATTTATATGGTAAGTTCCGCTAGTGTTACGGGTTCCAAATCGGGCTTTGGAGAAGAACAAACGAAGTATTTTGAGCGGATTGCAGCAATGAACTTAAAGAACCCGCAAATTGTTGGCTTTGGCATTAAGGATATGGATACATTTAAAGCAGCAACCAAAAATGCTAAGGGAGCCATTATCGGCTCTGCTTTTATAAAGCATCTTACACAGAAAGGTGTTGAACAAATTTCTACGTTCATAAATGCTGTACGACCACAATGAAAGAGTTACTGAACAACTGGAAACTAATCATCCTTTTATGCCTTACCTTAGGCTTGGCGCCGTTTTTCCCTGAACCGCATTTGTGGGGGAAACTAAAATGGGTTGCGGGAGGAGCAGTTGGCATGCAAGCAATGGATTGGTTCGATTTGATGTTTCATGGATTTCCTTTTCTACTCTTGAGTAGAAAAACAATACTTTTCCTTATCAAAAAAGTAGTTAAGGACTAGCGTTCTACCTTTTATCCTTATTTTTCAGTAACCAAAAATACAACTCATGAAAAACTACTGGTGTATTCTAGTATTCCTTGTTTTAACGAATCTTACAACGGCACAAACGCCTGAGGGACTAAAGTCACATGTACGCCATAGTATTGATGAATTACGAAGTTTTGTAGCTATACCAAACGATGCGCTAAATGCAGACGATATCGATCGTAATCTAATGTGGTTACGGGATAAGTTCAGCAACAGGGGGTTTAATACCAGTATTCTGGAAACCGATAATCTTCCCTTATTCTTTGCTGCATTACCGATAGACGATACTAAGCCCACAATTTTATTCTATATGCATTTAGATGGACAATCTGTGGATGCCTCAAAATGGAATCAACCTAACCCTTATGAAACAGTACTAAAGTCAAAGGATGGTAATCAATGGAAAACTGAAAATTTTACTGAACTAGACGATGATATTAACTATGATTGGCGTTTGTTCGGGCGGTCTACATCGGATGACAAAGGGCCAATAGTGATGTTTCTAAACGCTATTGACCTTCTAAAGAAAGATAACAAAGACCTTGCCTTCAATGTTAAAATTATTCTTGATAGCGAAGAGGAAAAAAGCAGTAAACCTTTGCCCAAGGCAGTACGTACATACAAAGAACTCTTAATGGCAGATTTCTTGGTTATCAATGACGGGCCCGTGCATACATCAGGAAAACCTACAGTGGTATATGGCTGTAGAGGTATTACCACGCTATCCTTAACTACTTTTGGCCCCATAAAACCACAACATAGTGGACATTATGGAAATTACGCACCAAATCCCGGTTTTCAATTGGCACAACTATTGGCTAGTATGAAAGACAAAGAAGGTCGTGTTCTAATTCCAGGATATTATGACGGAATTTCTTTGGATGAAACAACCAAAAATGTATTACAAAGTGTACCGGACAACGATGCTCAAATAGCCGATAATCTTCAGTTTAAAACAGCCGAAAAAGTAGGTGCCTTCTACCAGGAAGCGCTTCAATATCCTAGTTTAAATATTAGGGGATTAGGCTCTGGTTGGGTTGGAGAAAAAGCGAGAACCATCGTACCAGCTTCGGCAACGGCAGAATTAGACCTAAGATTAGTACTAGAAACCGATGGAACCCGATTAAAAAATCTGGTCAAAAAACACATAGAAAAAGAAGGTTTTTACATAACAGAAAAGGAGCCTACTAAAGAACAGCGTATGGCTCATGATAAAATTGTAATGGTTATGGAAGGTTCCGTTACGGATGCTTTTAGAACGGACCTCAACAATTCTTATGGTAATTTAATCGTAAAGACGCTACAGGACACCTTTAAAGAAGACATTGTACAGATACGAACCATGGGAGGTACGGTACCGATCGCCCCTTTTATTAACGAATTAAAGATTCCGGCGTTCCTAGTACCTATGGTGAATCCAGACAACAACCAGCATAGCCCCAATGAAAATCTTAAAATAGGACAAATAGCCTATGGTATTCAAACGTTTTATGCGCTACTTAGTACTCCTATAAATTAACTAAGAATACCATTTAAAAAAAGACTCCGGTATACTGAACCGAAATAAAAGAGGGTATCCAAAGAGGTAAAACTGGGCATCTTTAAGTGCAACACCACATAATTTGTTTATTGATTTTTACAAAATTACAAATCACCCGCATTAATACCCCAGGCAGGTTTCTTATCTAGCAAAGAAGATGAAAATACTTTTCACAAACCCTGCTGTTTAGTTTTAAAAAAGCTCATAGGATACCATCGCACCTTGATAATTCTTGGTTATGCTGAATTCCTACTGGCATTAATATTACCATAAAGCGACCTCGTCACAATTTTCTCATAAAGTTCCTTATGGGTATTACCTTCTCCAATTTTCTGTAAGGCGTACTGCTGTATCACCAATAACGGTAATACAATGTTTTCCCTAATTTTGATGGACTCTCTAGAAACAGCTTCTTTTTCCATTAAAATTTCCATACTGGAAAGTTCTAAAAGCATTTTTTTTGAAAGTAGATATTCGTCATTCAATATCTGCCAAAAAGCACCGTATTCCTTATTTTCCTTCATGTAGGTGGTAAGCTCAAAGTAACACTTAGAAAGACTCATCATACTATTCAGCATCAAAGCCTGGAAAAAAGGCACCTCCTCATAGAGTTTTTTAGCTTCCTCAAACCTACCATCATCTTGCAATTTCTTAAGTGCCGAACCAATCCCAAAATAACCAGGAACATTCTGTTTTAACTGGCTCCAAGAACCTACAAAGGATATCGCCCTAAGATCAGAAAGCTCCAATTTAGCTTTATTCCCACGCTTCCCTGGTCTACTTCCAATATTGGCCTTGGTATAGTATTTTAACGTACTCATGTTCTCCAAATAAGGCATAAATTTATCATGGTGTTTTAGCGCATCGTATTTTTCAAAACTAAGCTCTGACAACTCCTCTATTAATTCCCTTGACTCATCCGAGATCGTAATCTCTTTCCCCAGAATTGAATTAGAAAGTCCGGCCGTTAATAATTGTTCGCTATTGTAGATAAACTGCTCTTTGGTACCGTACGTACTGGTAATCGTTTGGCCTTGAATAGTGAGTTGAATTTCGTTATTGGCCACCTTGTTCGTCTGCGCTGCGTAAAAACGATGCGTCTTTCCACCACCTCTTGCTGGTGGTCCTCCCCTACCATCAAAGAATATGGCAGCAACATCATTTTGATCACATACCATTGAGAGTTCCTCCTTGGTCTTAAAAATAGACCAATTTGCCTTTAAATATCCACCGTCCTTGGTGCCATCAGAGAAACCAAGCATAATGGTTTGTTTGTTATTCCTGTTTACCAAATGTGCCCTATAATCCTGTAAATGGAACAATTGCTGCATAGTAGCCTGTGCATTGTCCATTCCTTTCATGGTTTCAAAAAGTGGAACAATGTCAAAGGTGATTTTCTTATCTGCCCATCCACACCATCTAAACAAAGCATAGACAAATAAGATACTGAAAACATCCTCAGAGTTACTAATAATGTACCTATTACAGCCTTCCTCCCCGTTCTTTTTCTGGATACTAGATAACTGGGAAACATTCTTTATGGTATCGCGAACAATTTCCTCGTCATAATCCTGAGGGTTCAGGGATAGGGTTTCGTTTAATAAAATATCAATTAATGTATCTTCAGATAGCTCTCCAAGGTCTTCTTTTATAAAACCATTTTTACTTAAAACAGCGTTCATGACCTTGACGTGCATACTATGGTCCTGGCGAATATCGATAGTCGCAAAGTGTGTTTTAAAAATTTTTACTTTATCAATAAACAAATCAAGCTCCTTCAAGTACAGATTATGGTATTTATGCACCAAGGCTTCGCGTATTTGGTTTAATGGGCCTATGATATCTTCATATCCTACATCTTTACTAGGGTCAAACATAGCAATGTAAAGATTGCCGCGTAACTTACTAATTGGTTCTTGTACCGCTCTAAACGTTAATTTGTTTTGTAGCCCTTTTAACTCGTTATAGTAGCACTTCATAAGGGTAACACGTAGCTCGTTCATCACATCTTTGGTAATGTCTGCAGTTACAAAAGGGTTTCCGTCTCTATCGCCTCCGGGCCAAAAACCAAGTTTAACAATGTCGTGATTTTCAAACTCTTGGTTGCCTACATTTGCTTTAAGATAGGCGTACATATCTCCAATAGCATCATAATACACATGCCGTAAGGTGTAGATGATATTCTTGGCCTCGTCCAATGGGGTTGGCTTTTTGGCATTAACCAAAGATGTAAGTCCCAATTGCTGCAGTACCACATCTATTTCGTCTATCCTATCCTCTAAAATCAATGTTCTTAAATTGGTGATAATATCTAAAACAGCAGGGGTATAAAACTGGGTTGGGTGTGCTGTTAGAACTAATCGTGCACTAAAACTGTTGAGCTTCCCTAAAATAGAATCCCAATCGTTATTGTTATCTACCAACTGAAAATAATCCTTTAAGGATAACGAACTAGTGTGTTTTTGTAATTTAGGAAACGCAGCATCCTCTACACTATCATAAAGCACCACTTGGCGTTCCACGTATTGTATGATACGGAACATAAAATCTATACGTTCTTCCTCTGTTTCCAAATCGACAAAATTTTCAAAAAATGCCTCTATGATTTCCTTAGGGTTTAATCCCGCTTTTAAACCTTTCTTAGATTGGTCCATTAACAAAGGAATCAGCATCCCCACGTTCTCTATATTTCGGTAGGGTAAATTCAAGAACAAGCTATTGTACACATTGAATTTATTGTTTACCGATTTTTTAAACTCCTCTAATCTTTCTAACTGATGCATACCTTACTATCGTTTTCAATCCTAATTACATTATACCATTTTAAGATAGTATAATTCCGCCATAAATATCGCCATTCTGGAAGAATCTGGCTTTATTTTTAGTGTAAATAACAAAAATGGAGAAGTACACCACAAAAACAACAGCATTGACAACAATAACTTTAAAATACCCTATGTTGCTAGTATATTTACAGTGTAAGCAAGTAAACAACTTTTTTCATTTTCATATAGTGTTCTCGTAAAAGAGTCCAGTCCAAAAGACTGGATTCTTTTTGGTTTTGGTCTTTTCCTAGCAACTATAAAATGAAGAACACTTAACGCTAAGTATTTTGCTCATCACTTTTTTATTTGGTTTTGTATCTAGCCGAACCTCTAAATCACTCTTCTTTGTATACTATTTTGTTTGTCTAAAAATCTTATATTCAAACTGAGAACCAAACATACGAGCCGAAACGTTGGTATTCATTTGGGAACTGATAAGATTTGGTAAGAAAATATTAAAAAACCCTTAGAAGTAGCCGCTTTGTATTGTAACGGTGTTATTCCAATAGCCTATTTAGTAATTTGTTTAATATTAATAAAGTTCTTGCGAGTCAAACAAAACCAAATACTTAAATTAACCCAGGAACCATTCACTCCTATTTGGCATTTTTTAATAAGTAATTTAAAAATTCTTCAACTATGAAACCATATTCCGTGGTACTCGGCTTTTTGATAATTGTTTCCTCACATTCAAAAGCATTTTCTGTTCAAGATGACTATTCGGTATACCACGAAGAGGTTTACCAAGCTGAAGAACTCATTGTTCAACAGTCGTTTACTGAAGCACTGAACATCTATCGTGGACTTTTTGATACTTACGACTTCGTTTTTGTTCGAGATTATAAAGTCGCTACACAAATTGCCTGGCACTTGGGTTTTGATGATGAAGCCTATGAATTACTTACGTTGGGAATTGCCGCTGGTTGGGAAATGAAATCCATTAAAAGAAATAAATTCCTGAATGACCTACGTCACCAACAGGAATGGTCCACCGTTAAAATTCAATTTGATTCTCTTCGAGAAGTTTACAACCAAAACATCAATCAGGAGATGAGATCTGAAGTGCGTAAAATGAGCCTGAGAGATCAGCGAAAAGCACTTGGGGCTTTGTTTCGCATTGGATCAAAATCCAAGGATCGTTTTGGTGAAAACAAATTTGCCCCCCTAAATGAAAAGCGTGTTTTAAGATTGTTGGAAATAATGGAGAATGACGGTTTCCCTGGAGAAAAACTGGTTGGTTTTGAATCTTGGGGACAAGGTATTCTGAGCCGACATAATTCCATTTCCCAAGCGCAAAGTAAATCTGATACTTTGTATACATTTCTTAAGCCCATACTGTTCTCTTCCATCAAAAAAGGCAATTTGTCCCCGGCAAGTTTTGCTTGGATAGACGACTGGTTTTACACTGTTGAAAGCGGATGGTCAAGAGCTTCTTATGGCTACGTCAACCCATTAAAGGAAAATGAAATCACAAAGTCCAATGAGATGAGAAAGCAAATTGGACTACGAAAAGTCGAAACTCGGAATCAATTGATTGATATCCAAAACAAGACCCATATGGATTTCTATTTACCCATCCGGCCAAAAAAGAATGG
>RCNB010000871.1_pt1 | contig 24403 bp, 21 predicted proteins | sample 2041321 | NCBI WGS metagenome assembly RCNB01 (sample SAMN09708232, study PRJNA481090) | Marine sediment metagenome, whole genome shotgun sequencing project. | reverse complement strand
TCCAGACTCAACAACCCAAGACTTCTTTTCTACATTGTAATAAGCCAACTCTTTAACAGGAACTGCAATAACAGTGGTAACCGTTTGCCCTACGTTTACCATTACCTTTTCAAACCCTTTTAATTCTTGTGCTGCTCTTTCTACTTCAGAATCCTTTTTTGATGTATATAATTGTACAACTTCTTTTCCATTTTTATTTCCCGTATTTTCTATATCAACAGAAACATAAATCGTGTCACTTTCTGAATAAGAAACTGTTTTATCTGCTCGGACATTTTTAATATCAAATGTCGTATACGAAAGCCCATACCCAAAAGGGTATAATGGCTCTACATTTTTTGTGTCAAACCATCGGTATCCTACCAACAGCCCTTCATCGTAAGATACTGTTTGATCTCCGGGAAAACTATTGGTTGCGTGAGCAGGTGAATCATTTAATTTTTTGGGCATTGTCCATGGCAATTTGCCTGAAGGATTAATAGTACCCAACAAAACGTCTGCCAACGCATTTCCACCTTCAGAACCGTTAAACCAGCTCCATACCAATGCTGATACTTGAGGTTTTATGGTATGAATATCAAAAGGTGCTCCAGCAATCATTACAACAATAGTGTTGGAGTTTACTGCAAGTATTTTATCAATTAGTTCAACTTGTCCAAATGGCAAGTCTAAATCTACTCTGTCAGAAGCTTCAGTTTCAAAATCTCGATTCGATCCTGCAAAAATAATAGTGACGTCAGAATTTTTTGCTGCCTGAATCGCTTCCTCCACCAATTGAGGATTTAATTCATCAATTGTCTGTGCACGTTCATGGGTAACATCACCAAATTTGGCTTCTTTTTTAGGTGCATATCTTTCTTGGTATCCTTCGGCATAATTGATTTTTACAGACTGTGGCAGTCTATTTTGCAATCCCTCTAAAGGCGTTATTTCTCTTTTTGTTTTTACACCCGCACCAAACCCACCTAAAGCGTTTTTCTTGGTGGCGTTGGCACCAATTACGGCTATAGTGTTAATCTCTGACGTATTTATAGGTAATAAATTAGTGTCATTTTTAAGCAAAACCACAGATTCGGAAGCAATGTCGTAAGCATCTTTAAAATGTGCTTCCGTATTGATACTTCCTTTTACGCGTTCTTCGCCACCCATACTTTTTAGTGTATACATTAATTGTAAAATACGCTTCACATGCTTGTCTAATTCAGCTTCTGAAATTTTACCTGCTTTTACTAAATCGATTAAAGGATCTGCTAAAAAGAATTCGTTAAATGGTTTGGGAGTTCCCATTTCAATATCCAATCCGCTTTCTAATGAATTTGCCGATGTATGCACAGCATTCCAATCAGAAATTACTAAACCTTCAAATCCCCATTCATCCCTTAAGACTTCATTCAACATATGATTATTTTCACACAAATACTCACCTCTAAATTTATTATAAGCGCCCATCATACTATAAGCCTTGGCTTCAGAAACTGCAGCTTCGAAAACGGGTAAATAAATTTCCCGAAGCGCGCGTTCATCTATTAACACGTCTACAAAATCTCTATTGGTTTCTTGGTTGTTAGCCGCATAATGTTTAACACAAGCAGCTACATCATTTTCTTGCAATCCTACAATGAACGGAACGGCCAATTTTTTATTCAAAAATGGGTCTTCCGTAAAGTATTCATAAGTTCTACCTCCTAAAGGGGTTCTAATTATATTAATTGCTGGAGATAACAAGACATCTTTATCTCTAGCACGTGATTCTTCGCCCACACTATAACCAAAAACATAAGCAAGCTCTGGATTCCAGGATGCAGAAAGTCCTGCACCAGCAGGGTAATACGTAGCATAATCATTATCCAAGCCTGCAGGAGCCCATGAGCTTCTTGAAATCTCTTCGCGAACACCTAAAGGACCATCAGCCATTTTTAATTCAGGAATGCCCAATCGTTCAACTCCCGCAGTAGTAAACATACTCGTTCCATGGAGCATTCCCGATTTTTCTTCTAAAGTCATTTGAATGATGATACTATCAATCTCTTTATCATATGCATGCGTCATAGCCTTACCAGAATATATTTTCGTTGTTGCTGTTATACTAGAATCGTTTTCTTTTTTGTTGGTATTGTTACAAGAAATAACAAATAATGTCGATAATAAAATCATTGATATAATAGATTTATTACTCATTTTTAGTGTCTTTAAAATTGTGTTAGTGGTTATTTATTGTATAAATGTAATAAAATCACGCATGTTTTATAATGATATTTAAACTTTATATTATTTGTACTAATAAATTTAAAATACAAGAAGCTTTTGAACCTTTAATTATTGAGAATTATTAAACTTAAACAATTACGTTTGAGCTATGTGGCAAAATCGCAACTAACCATACTCAAACCGCAGGCACTAACTTGTAACAATAGTTAATTTCAGACTACTAACTAGTTATACATCCTAAATCCTTAAAATGAATACAAAAATATTAATGACCTCAAGTGCCATATTCTTGGGAATTATTGGCATTCTTTTTTCTTTTTTACCAAATGAAATAGTGGATTATCTACATGTTGAGTCCACCATTATTACAATACTATTTTTGAAAATATTGAGTGCATTATACCTGGGTTTCGGAATGTTAAATTGGATGGCAAAAGGAACGCAAATTGGTGGCATTTATAATAGACCTATTGCCATTGGAAACTTGATGCATTTTGGTGTTGGGGCAATTGCATTAGTTAAAATTGTTTCTAATATAGAAACACATTCAGAAATTATTATTTCTTTCACAGTAGTGTATGTGATTTTTGCGTTACTTTTCGCATATGTCTTTAGAACTAATCCCATTAAAACAGCGAAGTAGTCATAAAAAACTAGTACCAACACTCGCTATAATTATTAACAGGAAACTGGTATGGATGCGGTTTATATCATTCAAATAAGGCTCTGATTTGGGGACCTATCAGAAATTCTTATCTTTAAACCAGTACTTGGTTCTCGCAGAATAGTCCGAGCGCCCTTTTCATATACCATACAGTTCGTATTAATTAGTAAATCAAAATGAAACTAGTAACATTTATTATTCTTTTAGTATTATTTACGTCCAATATAAGTACGGGGCAGTCGCTTGTTGAAATCAGAAAGGATATTAACCAACACAAGGCATACGCGTCTATTGAAGAAGCATTAACGAACCCAGAAGGTGTCTATCGACTTCATCTGAATAATAGTAAGATAGATGAGAAATTACTAGAAGAATCGCTAGATAAATTTCACAATTTGCGCGAATTATTATTATCCAATACATTTATTTCCAAGATTCCGTCATCCATTGGCAATTTAAAACATTTACAGATTTTAGAAATTGGACATTTAGAAAAACAAAACCTACATCTTTTTACAATTCCTCAATCAATACGAAAATTGAAAAAGATTGTTTACATCAATCTTATCGGAAATCCCAATCTTGAATGGCACAAGACATTCTTGTCTTTATCAAAATTACCAAAGCTCATAAACGTTGCTTTGATGTATAACAATTATAAAAAATTACCAAAGAAAATCACAAAGCTTAGCTCCCTTGAAATGATTTGGCTAGGAAAAAATCCAAATTTAGATTTGAAAGATACCTTTTCAAAACTTTCAAAACTTGATAATTTAAGTCAATTGGGTTTAGGTGGTAATGGTCACACCGAACTTGCTGACGAAATTATCTTGTTAAAAAACATACATAATCTTTGGCTAAGTGGTAATAATTGGAAAAGTTTGAATGGCCTTCAATACTTACCAAACCTGACACAACTTTCTTTAAATAACTGTAATTTATCCTTATTTCCTAAAGATTTAATGCAATGCGAAAAACTAGAATACTTATCGCTTCTTAGAAATCCAAATATGAATTTTGATGAGGTTCTCAACGTAATCCCGCTTTCTGTAAAGGTTTTAAACCTAAGTAATAATAACATCAATAAACTATCCATTAACTTATTAAGTAAAACCAACTTAAAAAAACTAATCCTTAACAACAACAACATTCTGGAAACAGATTTAAAGAAATACCAGCTGATAAATAAAAATTTAGAAATTTTATATAAATAAAAGTCGAAATCATAGAAACTGAAACCTATGGAGTGTGTCTTTTTAAAATTTCTGTTAGTCGCACATATATCTGTACTAAAAAGATGCATCGCTAATACTTCTAAAGGTGAGGTTTATTCGAGGCGTTGTTACTTTTTTCGTTTTCGGTAAGGCATGTAACCAGTTTTCTTGTGTTGTTCCTTTCATAGATAATATACTTCCATTTTGTAATATCACCTCCTTTTTTATCTTTGTTTCTTTATGTTTGAAAGAAAATTTACGCACTGCACCTAAACTAACCGACGCAATACTTGGGCATTCTCCCAGTTCTTTTTCATTATCTGCATGCCAAGACATCCCTTCATTTCCGTGATGATATAAATTTAAAAGGCACGAGTTGAATGTTTCCCCAACACGAATTTCTACTATTTTTTTCAGATCGCGTAATGCTGAAGTCCATGGCAATGCAAATTTAGACGTGTTCGAATACTTATATTCAAAAGGTTGATCACCGTACCAAGCCACTTTTCTTTTTGTGATAATTGTTTTACCAAACATGATGAGTTCATCTTGTTTCCAATCAATAGTATTCAATAATTCATTAAAATAATAGAGACATTCATTTTGATTTAAAACATTGGTATAATAGTAAGCCTCTCCGTCAAGCGGAAGTAAATTTTCATTAATTTGAGTAGTGAATAGATCCATAAAACAATGCTAAAATTAGGGTAAATACTTTAATAATTGTGTTGCAAGATTAAATTTGATTTATTGTCAACCATTCGGGATGTAGCTTAGTTCGGTTAAAGTACTGGTCTGGGGGACCAGAGATCGGAGGTTCGAATCCTCTCATCCCGACGAAATAAAGCTTGAAGTTTTCTTAAAAAATTAATTATTTACAAAAATAATCAAGCTTTTTTAAACTAAAGCATAGCTTTAATTGGCAATAAGATGAAGTTGTCACAACAACGTGTATAGTCAATTGCTTGGATTTGTGCGTGCTCGTAACACCGAAGCGTTGAGACTACGGGTTTTCTATTCGGTTTGTATTTGCTAAATTAGTTCCGAGACAATCGCAACCAACCATACACCAACCGTTATCTTTCATTATAAAAAAACACTCTTCCAAAAAATAATCATCCTTGTCGTGTAACATTTTATGTTTTTTTAATCAAAGACGTAAACAATTAAAACATCAAGATTATGAAAACTTCAATTAAAATATTTGCATTAGTAATGACCATTTTTATTTGGATGGATAGTATTGCATCCAATAAAACAAATTATCAACCCGAACCCTTTAAAGTGGAAACCATTGGTCAAGGCAAACCCATTTTATTTCTTCCAGGTTTTACAGCTTCAGGTTCGGTTTGGAGAGAAACCGTTGAACATTTAACGGTCGAAAGAAAATCCCACCTTTTTTCTTATGCAGGTTTTAATGGTAATGAACCTATTGAAATGCCTTGGTACGAAACGATAAAGAATGGGTTAATCGATTATATTAATCAAAATGAATTAACCGACATCGTAATCATCGGCCATAGTATGGGCGGTAATCTTGCAGTAGATATTGTTGCTGAATTTCCCGACAGAGTTTCAAAAATTATAATCGTGGATGCACTACCATTTATGAAAGATGTTATGATGCCTAACGTTCCAATTGAAATGCTTGATTATGATACACCTTATAACCAACAAACTATTGCAATGCCAGATGCAGATTTTGCGAATATGGCTTCGATGATGGCTTCAAATATGGCGACCGACAAAGGAAACCAAGAGACTTTGAAAAATTGGATGATTGCCGCAGACCGAAAAACTTGGGCTTATGGTTATACAGATTTGCTAAAACTTGATTTAAGACCTAAATTAACAAATATCAGTTGTGAAACTTTAATCATAGGCGCTTCTTTTCCCGATGTGAATGTGGCTAAAGAAAATTATGAAAAGCAATATGCAAATCTATCAGAAAAGAAATTAATTATGGCGTCCAATAGCAAACATTTTGTGATGCTCGACGAACCTGAATGGTTTTATAAGACCGTAAATGATTTTTTAATCAATGCCAAATAATAAAAACGCCCACTTTGAAAGCATCTATAAGCAGCATCATCCAATGGTGCTGCAAATGTGCTTGGGTTTTGTAAAAGGGGATTTGGATACCGCAAAAGATGTAGCACAGGAAGTATTTATAAGCGTGTTTAATAATTTAGAAAAATTTAGGGGAGCTTCTACATATAAAACTTGGATTTATAGAATTACTGTTAACTCTTGTTTGCAATATGTGAAAAAAGAAAAAAAGCAGAAAAAATACCCAATTACAAAAACAGTTGCCCAGTCAGCCACGGAAGAAAGCGAAACATCTAACAGTAAAAGTATCCCAGACCTTTATAAAGCCATAGGACAATTGAACAAAATAGATAGATTGATTATTATGATGGTTTTAGAGAACGAAGATTACGATAATATTTCAAATGTTATCGGGATAAAACCAACCAATGTTCGGGTCAAAATCCACCGGATAAAAAAACAATTAAAAACAATTTTAAACAGCAACGAAAATGAATGAAGATTTTTCAACATTGAAAGGCAATTGGAATAGCCTTAAAGATAAAATTGATGTATCATCTGCATCTACCGTTGAAGACATTGAGCAGAAAATTAAAACCAAAGAACGGGAAAACTATTTCTTTTACTTTGGCACTATTATTATCCTATTAATAACGCTTATTGGTATAGTTCTGTTTTTTATTTATGTAGCACCTGTTGAGGAAATTATGAGTAAAATTGGTGCTTGGCTAATGATTATAGGTTTACTATTCAGAATTATTATAGAAACAATGAGCATCACAAAGGCAAAACGGATAAAAAAACTTGACAATACGCTGGATAACCTTGAAAAACTGGAAAAATTCCATCGGTTTAGAAAAATAATTCACAATATTATTTCCCCAATTATACTTACGGCATATACCATTGGTTTTTTTATAATCACACCCGAATTCAGTAAGTATATTGAATTTTGGTATTTGACACTTTTTTGCATATCCTACTTTGTTGCAGGAATAATTATTTTTTCTGTAATCCGAAAAAGTGTTAAAAAAGAAATGAAAAAAATTGATGAAATCTTATCACTAAAAATAGAATTGACAGCACCATGAAAGTCATAAAAGGCGAGAAATTTTTTATGCTACCAATTTTATTGATATTTATACTTTGACTTTGGCTGACTTTCCAAATAAAGCGCACAATAACGAGAGATAATAACGTATATAGCTCATAGGTAAGTATTTGATAAATCGAAGTGAGGGTGTATTTGCGAGTCCGCCGAATTTATGAATTTGCTTATTGAGAAAAAAAGGTAATAAGAAAAATTTAGCCTGTGCATAATCCGAAAGTTATTTTATAATTTGCACGCTACGAGCCATATACAGAGGCGTTATGTACCAATTTGAAAAATAAATTGCAGAAAAACAAAATCAATGCGACTTTTGGTAATATCTTCCTAATCTTGGGTATTGCCTTAATTTTTCATAGTTAGACCGATTTTCTCAAATATAATTTCACATCAGTATTGTTTATATATTTTAAAAGAGCAAACTCCACTATTATTGCAGAATTCATTTTTGGAATTTTACTTGTGGTATCTGGAATCCAAATACTGAGAAAAAACAAAAATTGGGTATACATAATAAAACCATTGTCAATCGGAATAGTTATAAATATTGCTTTTGGATTATTATTAAAGATTATTTTATGGGAATTTGATCGAAACCTAATAATTGGAATGATCATCGGAATTTCTTTTTGCTACGTAATTTATAAACTGACAAAATATCAAATTGAAATAAACGACTGGGAATAGAATATTAAAACGGAAAAAACAAGCTTAATAATTGGATTTGTAATCGGGCTGTTTCCTTATTTCTTCTGAATGTATTCTATGTTCAAAACAAAAACTTGGTTGTAACAACGGCTATAATCCATTGTGGAGTTAAGTATGGGTTTCTCGATAAATTCTAGCGAATTTCACGAACGCTTGTCTCCTATTATTAACTTAGTAACAAACACGCAACAAAATCATACACCAACACAAACAATTCAAAATTTAAATTACCTGAAATAAAATTGATAAAATGATGGATTATTTAATCCGTATCACTTTTAGCATTTAAAAATGTTTTGCTCTTTTTACTAAGCAGTTCAAGAAATTCTATTTCATGACCATAATTTAACAAGTCAAAATCAAACGCTTCGTCTTCAACATATCGAATAAATTCTTCTACACGATGCTCAGGAATATTAAAATTCTCGACTAAAAAGTTAGAACCAAGATAATATTTAATAGATTTTGGTGGTACTTCTGGAACTCCAGCTGCTTTTTTATTTTTAACCTCAGATCTAAAAAGCGGAATCAATAATTGATCCACCACGTTAACAACATTTAAACCATTTACTATCCTAGTTTCATCTTGTAATTGCATGGCTATGTTTTCATTATGTTTTCTGTTATCATCACTAGCGTCATACGTGTCCTTATTTTTTATTCCAAAATAAATAGCATCAAGTTTTGGTTTAAATATTTTTACGCTATTAAGGTCCGTTGTAAGGTTACCAGTAAGTCCTTTGGGTGTGACTAAAACTTCGTCTAATTTATTAATCTCTTCTATTAAAAAAATATGCATTTTTTTTGATTCTAAAATGGCGTTATTAACAATAACATCAAAATTCTGATACTGTAACGCTCTAATTTCTATAAGATCATTTAAGGCTACTGCAATTATAAACTCACCATTTTCATTTGTCACAATCCCTATTTTTGACGAGGAATTATAAATCGTTATGCCTTCAATACCACTACCTTCGACAATAATTTTTCCGTTAATGTTTTCGCGTTTAATATTTTGAGAAATAGCAAAAAAGCTTATACAAAATACAAAGATTGGTAGGAGTTTTTTCATAGGTCAAATTTATACTACAAAAATAATTACTTAGTGTTCAATTTCAATATTAATGACTTTAAACTTTTGTTAAAAAAGGTTTATTTAAATTTACAATAAACAATTTAGAGATGAAATGAGCCCAGTAAGTATTTTACTAAAATTTGGAATGAAAGTTACAACGGATTTTTTAGCATATTTTTGGAATTGAGTTTGTTGCGGAATTGCTCACTCAATCGGAATTTAAAACTGAAGTACAAACTTAAAAAACAATGCCTTGGCAACAAATGTGTATAATGAATTGGTTGATGGTGGTTAAAAGAGTCTAACAGTCCCGAAGCTTTGGGACTAGCGAATTTTCTGAACGCTGTTAACTTTTATTATCTTAGTCGCTTAGGCAACTAACCAGACACCAAACGTTATATACCATTAAAAGAAAATTAAAAAATGTATAAAAAAATAGACATAAGAATAATAATAGCCTTTTCAATCTTAATTTTCGCCTTTGTTTCATGTAAAAATCCTAAAGGAAAAGAGAGTCAAAAGAAGTCAATTGAAAGACCAAATATTTTATTTATTATGTCAGATGATCACGCTTATCAGGCAATTAGCGCCTATTCGGATAAGCTTATAAAAACACCAAATATCGATCGTATTGCTGACGAAGGAATCTTGTTTACCAATGCCAGTGTCACCAATTCAATTTGTGCACCATCAAGAGCTACTATACTTACTGGTAAGCATACGCATCTTCACGGTAAGATTGATAATAGAATGCCATTCGACACCACTCAAGTTACGTTTCCACAGTTGTTTCAAAATGCGGGTTATGAGACGGCAATGTATGGCAAGTTGCATTTTGGCAACAACCCGAAAGGTGTTGATGATTTTATGATTTTGCCTGGCCAGGGTAATTATATCAACCCTAAGTTCATCACTCCACAAGGAGACACAACCATTACAGGTTATGTGACTGACATAATAACTGATTTGACCATCAATTGGCTCGATAAAAAGAGAGATAAAGAGAAACCCTTTATGATGATGTACTTACATAAAGCGCCTCATAGACCTTGGTGGCCAAGCCCTGAAAAGTTCGAGGAGTTTACGAAGAAGACATTTCCAGAACCTGCGTCTCTTTTTGATGATTATTCCAATAGAGGAACCGCTGCAAAGACTGCAGAAATGAACTTACTTGAGCATATGAAATATGGGCATGACTCCAAAATAAGACCTGAAACAATTAAAGAAATGGGAGGAGTGAAACCTTATGTGCCTCCGATGAATTGGAATGGTATTGATGGATTCACGGGACCTTATGGGAGAGCAAATGCAGTGCAAAAAGCATTGTATGATCCAGTAATTGATTCTATCAATACTTGGTTCAAGGCTAATTGGCCTACTATGAATAACAAACAAAAGATGCAGTGGAAATATCAACGTTATATGCAAGATTATCTTGGCTGTATTTCTTCTGTGGATGATAATGTAGGAAGAGTGTTAGATTACCTTGACACAAGTGGATTGACTGAAAATACGATTGTAATATATACGTCAGATCAGGGGTTTTACCTTGGAGAACATGGTTGGTTTGATAAACGTTTTATATATGATGAGTCATTCAAAACACCATTGATGATTCGCTGGCCAAATGAAATCACACCAGCTACTACAAATGATGAGATGGTTCAAAATCTGGATTTCGCTCAAACCTTTTTGGAAGCAGCACAGATTGAAGTTCCAAGTGATATGCAAGGGGAAAGTTTGATTCCCTTATTAAAAGGTAATACGGCACGATGGAAACGTGACGCTGTTTACTATCATTACTATGAATATCCAGCTGTCCACATGGTCAAACGACACTACGGTATTGTGACAAAGGAATATAAATTGGCTCACTTTTATTACGATGTAGACGAATGGGAGTTATATGATCGAATTAAAGACCCACAAGAAATGACAAATGTATACAACGACCCTGCTTATGCTGCTACAGTCGCTAAACTACGTAAGAAGTTAGATGAGTTAAGACTCAAATACAAGGACTCACAAGAATTGGATAGGAAGTATATTGATCTTTATGAAAATAATAGATAAAAACGGTACAGAACAATGTGTAAAATGCATTTAAACTCATTTTATACTAAACGTTAGCAGCAATTATGAAATTCTATATTTTAATAATCTTCTCCTTAGTAATTTTATCCTCATGTGACACAGGCACCAGGAAGCAGCGTGAAAAGAAAATCACCGCTATTATTGAGGGTGGACCATATGTTAGTATTTCAAGAGATAAATATAACGATCAATTGTATGGTTTTTGGTTGGGGCAATGTATTGCTAATTGGACAGGATTGGTTACAGAGATGGATAAAATCGGCAACATCGGTGAAATTAAAACCGGAGATTTTTACACAATAGAGGACTGGGGAAAACCTGATCAACCCAGTATTTGGGGAGAAGGTGTTCCCAGTGATTTATCCTCCACCATTGATTTTGTATTTAAAGACACCAATGAAGTTTGGGGATCCGATGATGACACGGATATTGAATATATCTACCAGCATTTGCTTTATACAAACGATTCCAGTATTTTATCTCCTGATCAGATACGCGATGGCTGGTTAAAACATATTAAATCTGAAGAGGAAAATTTTTTATGGGTATCCAATCAAAAAGCATTTGACTTAATGAAGGAGGGTGTTTTTCCTCCTGAAACAGGAAATCCAAATAACAACGAACATTTTGAAATGATCGATGCACAATTAACTACTGAAATATTTGGATTATTCTCACCTGCAAGACCTGATGTAGCTTTAAGAATAGCCCATTTACCGATTCAAACTACAGCAAGGGAAGAGGCCGAATCTATTTCAAAATTTTATGTAACTATGTACTCTTTGGCTTCAATAGTGCATACTAAAAAAACGATGAGCCAAAGAATACATTGGATGGCTAATAAAGCAAGAGAAGAACTTCCAGATAGTACATATCCGGCAAAGATGTTTGAATATACACGAAAATTGTATGCGTCTGGCATCCCATGGGAACATACTAGAGATTCAATTTACTACAAATATCAGGTCAATCAAGAACATGGATATGATATTACGTCAAAAGGCTTATACTGCAATGGCTGCTTTGCGGCAGGAATAAACTTTGCAGCAAGTTTGGTAAGCTTGTTTTATGGAGAAGGTGATTTAATAAAAACTATTAAAATTGGAACCCTTACGGGATGGGATTCCGACAATCCAACTGCAACTTGGGGTGGATTAATTGGTTTTATGATTGGAAAAGAAGGCATAGAAGAAACTTTTGGTAGAAAATTCTCAAATCGATTTAATATTCATAGAACCAGACAAAATTTCCCCAATGATGGTATCGATACTTTTGAAAATATGGCTAAAAAAGGATTAATCGTGACAGATAGAGTTGTAAAAGAAGAAATTGGAGGAACAATTGATATGGAAAAAAACATTTGGATTATCCCTCTAAAGAGCAGGAAATAAATTAAATTAAAAGCTGCTAACAAAGTATAAGCGGCATTAAAACAACCGCATATACCAACCGTTACGAACCGTATGAAAAAAGAGTTTGGAATTTCAACAATTATTAGTTTGACTTTTCTGTCATTAGGGTTTCTATTAATCCATTATGGACTAATAGGGTACGGACTTTCATTTTTCGTTTTTTTACCTTTTATTCTTGGCTATATTTTTGGTGAATCAAGTTTAAAAGCATTCAGCCTTTATGGACTTATTTTCTCGTTAGTGGTTTTCTTTTTACTTCTTTTGTTAGGAAATTTAGAAGGAATGGTTTGTATACTAATGGCAATGCCATTAATCATTCTTCCTCTTCTATTTGGGGTTTTAATAAAATATTTCGTCAAAAAATATCAAAAAAATAAAAAGAATAAAAACCTAATCAAAAGTACGGTTTTACCTTTGTGCATATTTTTAATTTTTGGCTTTGCAGAAAATAAGTTAAGAAAAAATGACAAAGCATTAGTTGAAATAAAAACTGAAATCATATTACCATACTCATCAATGGAAGTTTACGATACAATAAAATCCGTAGATACTTTAAATACTGAAAAACCTTTCTTAATGAAACTGGACTTACCAATTCCACAAAAATGTATTCTTGAGGAAGAAAAAGTTGGAGCGATAAGAACTTGTTATTTTGAAGAAGGAAAAATAATAGAACGAGTAACTGCAATTGAAAAAGGTAAATTATTACGAATGGACATAATTGATTACCAATTAACTGGCAGGAGATGGTTTGACTTTAAAGAAGCAATTTACACATTTGAAGAACTCAAAAATGGACATTGTAAAATGACAAGAATTACTACTTATACATCTCAGCTATATCCAAGATTATATTGGCAACCTCTTGAAAAAATTGGAATTGAGCAAGAACATGAATATGTGTTCAATAACTTAATAAAGGATTTAACAAATAAATACGGCGGGTAACACCGTGTATGACTAATTGCTTGGTGGTGTATAAAGAGTGTCACGTTCCGAAGCTATGGGACTGGCGAATTTCCTAAGCGCTGCCCTTTTTATTATCTTAATTGCTTACGCAACTAACCATACCCAAACCGTCCCCAATTAAAACCCTTAAAAATGAAGAAAAATTTATTGCCTGTATATTTTCTAATATTGACCTTAGGAATTAGCGCACAAAATGATAAAGTGTACGATTTTAAGTTGGTAGACGTAGTACCTATCCATACTAAATGTAGTAAAGAGTTAAAGAACCCTGAATTAAAAATTTGCTTTCAAAAAAATATCACCAAAGAAATTGTAAAAAATTTGAATTTTAATATTATCAAAAATCAAGGACTTCCACCAGGTAAATACAAAATCTATTCTATTTTTTCAATTAATAAAAAAGGTAAAATTAAAGTTGGAAAAATTGATATAAAGAATAAAGAAATTGCAAAGGAAATTTCAAGAGTTTTAAAAACAATTAAAAAAATGACCCCTGCATATTTGGACGGAAAACCTGTAAGTGTGAATTATGCTATTCCTTTAACCTTTAAAATTGACGAATAACTGATTACAAAAATGGCTATAATTCATTGCGGAGTCCAACATGGGTTTCTCAAGAAATCCTGGCGAATTTCCCGAACGTTTGTCTCTTTTTGCTAGCTTTGTGTCAAGCCACAACGAAACCATGGCTCAACCGTTGAAAGCAATTAAAAAAATAATTCTTATATGAATAAATATGTTTTTGTAATTTGTGTTGTATTGCTGTTTTCTTGTCAACAAGAAAAAACACCTCCTTCTGAAGACATTAAGGAAGCCCTTAAAACAATTGTGGTCGGGGAAACTTTTGCTTACATGGAGAAAGATTATCAGAAATGGGCATCTTATTGGGACCATAGCAGCGATGTGTTACGATTAGATATATCTAAAGCAGGTTTCGCTCAAAAAAGAGGTTGGGATGAAAGTGGCGTAAATTTAGAATCATTTTTTAGGGAGAACCCTGAACCCATAACTTCTACTTTCGTAAACTCCAACTATCTTATTTTTTATGATGTCAATTTAGCCTGGGTCGCATTTAACCAAACTTGGACAAGCCAGTCAGGAGAAAAAACTGTGGCAAAAGCAACCATTACCTTAATTAAAAAAGCAAACGCTTGGAAAATCATATCATATACTGCAATTCAATATGAAGCAGAAGGTCAAAATATTGATACTTTAGCAAGGGAGTAATCAACTAAAGTAAAACTGGCTACAACAACCCTTAACAACAATCTATCAAAATGAAAAAAATAATATGTACCATTTTACTATTTGCTTTTTACACTAACACCTTTGCACAGGACTATTTTGAAGGCCAGATCGATTTTAAAGTCGAATATGAATCTCTTAACATAAATATTCCTTCAAGTTATTTGTCTTATGTGTTAGGCGATTTATTCACGGCTTATGTCCAGGAAGATCGATATATCATCTTGTATAACTCAAAGGCAGATAAAGGATGGTCTAAAACCATCATAAGTCTGGATGAAGGGTACAGTTATGTTGAATTTGAAAAATCGGACACTATTTTTAAGTCAAAGCTTAACTCTAACAAAAACAAGCTGATAATGATTAAGAAAAACCCTAATAAACAGATATCTGTTTTAGGCGAATTGTGCTCCTCTATATCCTTAAAATATGAATCCATCGATTCAGAGAATCCAATTAAAATATCTAATGGTGTACATTATTATAATCCCAAGTACAGGTTGAATCCTGAAAAATACAGAATTTACACATCTGGTTTTTGGAATTTATATGTTGATAAATCTGAAGCAATTAGCATTCGAAGTGAGCATATTTACGAAGGTTTTTTTAAATCCGTTTCAGAAGCAAAAAAGATTGAATTAAAAGAAATTCCTGATGAATTATTCGAATTGAATAAGGAAAAGATAATTGTGGATTCGAATTAACGGCAGTTGCCAACAATGTGTATAATTAATTTTACCGAATGTTAACAGAGCATCTATGAATATTAAAATTCTAAGAGAACAAAAGCATCTTACGCAAGAGGAGCTTGCTATGAAATCTGGGGTTTCTATAAGAACAATCCAACGAATAGAAGCAGGTCGAGAGCCAAAAGGACATACGGCAAAAGCGCTCTCTAAAGCACTTGACATAGATTTAGATGCCTTAAGCAATTTAGAAAAAGCAAAAGGAGATATAAATTATTCATTAATCAAGTTAATAAATCTTTCTTCGGTATTTGTAACCTTTATTCCATTAATGAATATTATAGTGCCACTGGTTATTATGTATTATGGGAAACAATCCAATATGCTTACCAAGCAAATCATATCTATACAAATATTATGGACTATTGCTTCAACAGTAATATTTTTTCTAGCAGGGTTTCTTAAAACTACGCTATCTCTTTCTCGTCACCTTATGCTTTGGGTATTTGTTGTTCTTATATTAGTCAATATCATTTTAATACTCGTAAACACTGCTTCCATTGATAAAAATAAGAAACTGCATTTTAAGCTCAATTTCAGCTTCATATAGAGATCAGAGTCTGTTTTACGGCCTATTGTCGTGAGACTGGCACATCATTGGCGGGCTAATTTTTATGACTGTAGCATCATCTTTTATGACTTTTGCATAATCAAAATAAAAAAAGTATAAAGATGAACAAAACACATTTTTGCATTATTCTAATGCTAATTTTTTCGAACTCTATTGCACAAGCCCAAAAGAAATCTCAGGCAACAGATCTTTTTTCAAAAATAGACACCTTCTTAACAGCTGGGACTGAATATGGTTTTGCCGGAACAATTTCTGTTGTGAAAAATGGAGATATTATTATTAATAAAGGCTACGGATTCGCTAATAAGGACACTCAAACGCTTAATAATCCTAACACTATTTTTGATACTGGCTCCAACACCAAACAATTTACGGCAACAGCAATTATAAAACTAATCGAATTAGGGAAACTAAATTTGACAGATCCATTAAGTATGTTTTTTAATGACCTCCCAACAGACAAACAAGATATTACCATACATCAATTACTAACGCATTCTGCAGGGTTTATTAGTGCATTCGGAGGTGATTTTCATGAAATTTCACGAACTGACTTTTTTGACCAACTCTTTGCAAGTGAATTACGTTTTGAGCCTGGCACATCTTACTCCTATTCAAATATAGGTTATAGTACACTTGCTAGAATTATAGAATTAACTTCTAATCAATCTTACGAAGCATACTTAAACGAGCATCTTTTTATGCCAGCGGGAATGTTACAAACAGGATACCTTTTACCTAAATGGGATACCTCACAAATCTCTCAAGGTTACTATAATAATATAATAGATCGGGGATCGATGATCTCGAGATATCAAGAAACTGGAGCTGTCACTTGGCACCTAAAAGGGAATGGAGGAATTAACTCGACGCAAAATGACATGTTGCTTTGGCATAAAGCATTAAAAGAAAATAATATAATAACGAAACAATCATTTAAAAAATTAACAACGGCTCATGTTTCAAACCCAAAGGGAACTAGTAATTACGGTTATGGTTGGGCGGTTAAAAATACAGAAGCCAATACATTAAGAATATCTCATAATGGGGGTAACGGTATTTTTTCGCATTCTATAATTTGGTATCCTAATGAAGATTTATATATAGTATATGCTACCAATGCAAGTAGCTCTAAAATAGAATGGCTTGCTTATGATGTTGCAAAAATAGTTTTGGATGAAGGATATGTTCCAGAACCTATAGAAGAAAATGTTTACTCATATACAATGAATTACATCAAACAACATTCAACAGAGACCTCGAATCAATTACTTCCGTTGCTTCAAGAAAATTATGTCGATGATTTTACAAATTCAAGGGTTTTAAATACAACTGGAAATATATTATTAAGGTTTAATGAAAATTTGGATTGGGCAATAGAATTATTTAAAATAAATGTTCAAAGACACCCAAACGACGGTAATCTTTGGGATTCATTAGGTGATGGTTATAAGGCAAACAACCTAAAAGAAGACGCTATAAAAAGTTATCGTAAAGCAATCGAACTAGGATACAAAGATTCACAGGAAAAGCTAACAGAATTAATTAAGAACTAGAAAAAAACTATTACCAACAAGGTGTATATTGAATTACAGCGGCCCCGAAGTTTCAGGACCCCCACAGGAAATTGCTAGTACTAGTTCACTGCGCTCTTGTCACTTGAATTAATTAACTTCGCTCTACGTCGGAAAATCACTACTGATTTTTCGTAACTAACCGTACACAAACCGTTGTATTCTCTTTAATTTTTAATGAACGATAGCATGATAGATAATATTTCTGATAGCTTTATTACACTTGAACTGCCTGTACTATGGGGTGATATGGATGCAGCACAACATGTGAATAATACTGTTTATTTACGTTGGATTGAATCTGCACGTATTGAGATGTTTCAAAAAATGCAAGGAGTTAAGTTAGATTTCAAGAAAATAGTACCAATTCTAGCCTGGCAAGATTGTAAATATATCTTTCCCGCGACCTATCCGGATCAGGTTGTCATTACTTTGGATATTATTGAATTGTCTGAAGATCGAGTACTTTGCGAAGGGAAAATCTACAGCAAAAATCACAAGCGTATTGTAGCGATATCCAAATCACTTTTAATGGCCTATGACATGGAAGAATTAAAAAAACACCCTTTTCCTCGAGCTTGGAGAAAATCTTTCACCGATTTTTACGGAGAATCGATTGTAAAATAATATGATAATTATTAAAAGAGACTATCGCGAACCCCGTGTTTAATTAATTGCTAGTCATTTATTCCTCATTCGGAAAATTCTGACGGATTTTCTCCTCTTTCCTACTTTTTTGCTATTTTAGTTGCGACGCAACTAATCTAACACAAATCGTTATGCTGTATTAAAAAATTATGTGATGAAAAGACGAAATTTCCTTAAAAACACAAGTGCCGCAGCTACTGCGCTTTCATTATTTCCTGGATTGGTGACAATTAGCGAAAACAAAAACCTTAAATCATTAGGGGTTCAGCTGTTTTCCTTACCTAAATTACTTGAAAAAGATTTTAGAAGTGGAATAAAAATGCTTGCAAAAATGGGGTATACAGAAATTGAAATGTACGGCCCTTATCCTTTTAGTGTCGATTCTGTTAAAGAAGGGTGGAAATCCTTAACACCATATTTAGGGTTCAGTGGAAGCGGGTATTTTGGGCATACAGCTCAAGAAGTTAGGGCTATACTAAACGAATATGGGATAAAAGCTAGTTCTGTTCATACCGATATGGAAACATTGCAAAATCGTATGAGTCAACTTGGAGAAGCAGCTGACCAAATTGGCTTTGAATATATCGGGTTGCCTGCTATTCCGCAAGAGAAAAGGAAAACTTTAGATGATTATAAAAAAGTAGCAGAAGAATTTAATAATATAGGTGAGCAAGCAAAAAAAATGGGATTAAAGTTCGCGTATCATAATCATGGTTATGGATTGCAAGAAATGGATGGTCAAATACCATTAAACATTCTTCTTGAACAAACTGACCCTAGTCTTGTATTTTTTGAATTAGACATCTATTGGACAATTGCAGGTGGTGCAGATCCTATAAATTATCTGGAGTCATACCCTGATCGATATCATCTAATGCACCTAAAGGACATGAAGGAAAAAGTCAAATTTTCTGGAGATGGTAGCGATCCAAGTCAATGGATGGAATTATTCCCTTATATGACGAGCGTTGGAAATGGGGTAATTGATATCGCATCTATAATTAGAACTGGTGAAAAAATAGGAGTAAAACATTTTTATGTAGAGCAAGATTTTGTTGAGAACCCAGAAATAGCCTTGAAAAATAGTTACGATTATTTAAAAACAATAAAATTGTAGCCGTTTTGGCAGAATAATAGATATCTCGAAAAAACAAATCATAACAGCAACCGTTGGCCATATTTAAGAAAACCTAAACGAATGGAAAAAAAATCACTAAAAATATTAGTTTTTTTATTATTTACAATCTCATTTACAAGCTGTTATCCACAGAAGAAAATCAAAAACCTTGCAGGGTTTGAAGTTTCAATCGACTCGATAGATACTTTCCTTAAAATGAGAATGGACTCGCTTAATATTCCCGGACTTTCGATTGCGGTTATAAATGAAGGCAAAGTAGTTTACCACCAAACTTTTGGATATGCAAACCTTGAAAAAAAGTTGCCAGTTACCACCAAAACTATTTTTGAAGGAGCATCAATGTCGAAATCAATATTTGCTTTTTTTGTAATGAAATTTGTCGAAGAGGGAAAATTAGATTTGGATAAGCCTTTATACGAATATTTACCATATCAGGATATTGCCTATGATGAAAGATATAAGAAAATAACTGCAAGAATAGTACTGAGTCATCGGTCAGGATTTCCAAATTGGAGAGAAAACGAGCCTGACAGAAAACTTAAAATAAAATTTGAACCAGGTACAGATTATGAATACTCAGGAGAAGGGTATCAATATCTAGCTATGGTATTAAAACATATAGAAAATACAGATTGGAATGGTTTAGAGGCTATTTTTCAAGAAAAAATTGCAACACCATTGAGCATGGAACATACCGTTTTCATACCAACATCTTATACTAAGAAACACAAAGCAGAACCGTATAACAACCAACGAGAATGGATTGATTTGCAAAAAGACTATTGGTATAAAAAGGAAATGGGTCAATTCATTGCGCCATCATCAATCCATTCTGAACCATTAGATTTCTCAAAGTGGATGATTGGAATGATGAATGAAGAAATCTTATCTGAAAATAGTTATTCCGAATTGTTAAAGCACCATTCAAAAATATCTACCTCATCAACAGGTATAAATGTCTATTATGCATTAGGTTTCCTTACAGCAGATAAAGATTATAGTAATACTTATTTTCACGCTGGAAACAACGCTGGATTTACCTGTTCTTATTTAATGGAGACCGAAAAGGATTGGGGTTATGTACTTTTTACCAATTCTGAGTATGGTGAAAAGCTTGGTGATGAAGTATGGAATTATTTTGAAAAGGAGTATTAAATTTGAACAGATAAACAGCAAAAACGAGGCACAACAAGGTGTATAATTAGTTGTGTAACAATCGTATATAACCATACACCAACCGTTGTGTGTAATTATCTAAAACAAATATCATTATGAAATATATTAAAGCTTTTCGTTTTTTGACCATTTTAATAGTCTCTTCACTATTAATCTCACTAAATCTAGTCGCGCAGACCAATGTATCTACCGAGTTGGAAGTGAAAATAGATAATATTTTTAAAAATTTCAATGATATAAATAAACCTGGAGCAACTGTGGCTGTTGTTAAAAATCAAGAAATTATCTTTAAAAAGGGTTATGGAAGTGCTAATTTAGAGTATGATATTCCAAATTCTCCATCAACAATTTTTCATATTGCATCTGTTTCAAAGCAATTTACTGTTTTCTCAATTTTATTATTAGAAAAAGAAGGAAAATTATCTTTTGATGATGATATTCGTAAATATATTCCAGAAGTTCCAGATTTTGGTAAAAAAATTACGTTAAGACATTTGGCGTCGCATACAAGCGGAATGCGAGATCAGTGGCGCTTACTGGCTATGGCTGGCTGGAGATTTGATGATGTAATAACGAAAGAACACATTTTAAAATTAGTGTCTCAGCAAAAAGAATTGAATTTTAACCCTGGTGAATCCTATATGTATTGTAATACAGGTTTCACATTATTAGCTGAAGTAGTTGCAAGAGTTTCTGATAAAACATTTGCTGAGTTTACCGAAGACCATATTTTCAAACCACTAAATATGACCAATACACTTTTTTACGATGATCATGAAAAAATTGTAAAAAACAGAGCCTATTCTTATCACTCAATAAGTGAAAACAATTATAAAAAAAGTGTTTTAAACTTTGCCAACGTTGGCGCAACGAGTCTATTTACAACCGTCGAAGATTTGGCATTATGGTCTATGAATTTTTCATCACTTAGAATAGGTGATAAAGCTATTATTGATAAGATGAATACACTAGCGGTGCTTAATAGTGGTGAAACATTTGGCGGTGCCTATGGTCAATTTAAAAACAAGTACAAAGGTTTAAATCAAATTCAGCATGGTGGCTCTGATGCTGGCTATCGTAGTTATCTTGGAAGGTTTCCAAATCAAGATTTTGCAGTTATGGTCTTTAGTAACGTGGCCCAATCTAATCCTGGAAATTTAGCACTCCAAGTTGCAGATCTTTATTTAGCCGATGCTTTTGAAAAACAAACAGATGCAACTACACCAACTACAGTTGATGTAGAATATATTAATCTTTCTAGTGAACAGTTAAAAAAATTAGATGGTCATTTTTGGAATAACGACCAGAAATATGCTAGAAAAATTTATGTTAAAAATGATACTCTTAGATATTTTAGAGGAGAAGGAAATGAAAGTAGCTTAGCACCAATTTCACCTAACGAATTTAAAATGCTGGGTGTTGATGTGGACTTAAGAGTTATATTTTCTGAATCTAATAAAAAACGTCTAATGACGGTTATAATTAATGATGACGAACCAATTATATCGCATGAATTTACACCACCAAATTATGAAGTTTCAGATCTTAAAGAATTTGTAGGGGACTATTTTAGCCCTGAGCTTAACACAACTTACAAAGCAGTTTTAAAGAACGATAAATTGACGTTTACGCATGCTCGCGCAAGTGATTTTGAGATTTCTGCAGCTAAAAGTGACCTATTTCTTTTTGAAAATTATAGTTTTATGTTCGAAAGAAATGACAATAAGCAACTAACAGGATTTAGAGTTTCAGCTGGACGCGTTCAAAATTTGTGGTTTAAAAAAGTAAAATAATTAACTAAACACAATAATGTCTATAGTCAATTACTTGGTCTGTGCTGACTCGGAACTCCGAAGCGTCGGAGCTACGGATTTGCCTAAGGTTTGGTTTCCTTTTACCAAATTAGTTGTGTAACAATCGTAACACACAAGGCCAGCGAACTGTCGTAGCAAACCATACACCAACCGCAATGCATGATTTTTGTATAATTAATATCAGGTACGCTTAGAAAGAGGAATAATCAAAATATGTTTTTACACCATAATAAATAGAGTCCCAAGAAAATTAGTATCTTCATTATTCAACGAATATAATTATGATTAGAATTTGTACTGTAGTATTCGCATGTATGTTATCAATTTCAGCATCCGCGCAAAACAGCATTATTGGCTTTAAAGAAGCCAATGCAGAAAATCAACATAAATTGGAAGAAGCATTTGATGCTCAACTTTCTACCAAAAATTTAGATGAATGGATGCAGCTACTATCGGCTAGGCCTCATTATGTAGGAACCGAATATGGTCGTCAAAATGCTGAATGGCTACTTAAACAATTTAAATCTTGGGGATTTGATGCCAAAATTGAAACCTATCATGTATTGTTTCCTTATCCAAAAATTAGGTTGCTTGAACTCACTGAACCTACAACCTATAAAGCAAAACTTTCAGCCATTCCCATTGAGGAAGATAAATATACACAGCAGACAGATGAACTTTTGCCTAGTTACAATGCCTTTTCAACGGATGGTGATGTAGAAGCAGAATTGGTATTTGTAAACTATGGTATCCCAGCTGATTATGAAGAGCTTGAGAAACTAGGGATTGATGTTAAAGGTAAAATTGTTATTGCCAAGTATTATGGATCGTGGCGTGGGATTAAACCAAAATTGGCCGCTGAAAAGGGAGCCATAGGATGTATAATCTATTCTGACCCAATTGATGATGGCTATTATAGAGGTGAAACCTATCCGGATGGCGCATTTAAAAACGAAACAGGAGTACAACGCGGGTCGGTAATGGATATGCCGCTTTATCCGGGAGACGTACTGACTCCAGGCTATGGAGCTACAAAAAATGCCAAGCGCCTTGATCGAAAGGATGCTCCAACGATTACTAAAATTCCAGTATTACCAATATCCTATCGGGATGCACTTCCACTTTTAGAAGCACTTAGTGGGCCGGTTGTTCCTGATTCATGGAAAGGTGCTTTGCCAATCACCTACCACGTAGGTCCAGGGCCAGCTAAAGTTCATTTGAAGCTTGAGTTTGACTGGCAACTTAAGCCAGCACATAATGTCATAGCTAAAATGAAAGGTCATGCTTTCCCTGATCAATGGGTAATGAGAGGAAATCATCATGATGCTTGGGTGCATGGAGCCAATGATCCTGTAAGTGGACTGGTCGCATTACTTGAAGAGGCCCGTGCTGTAGGTGAACTAGTGAAAGCTGGTTATAAACCGAAAAGAACTTTGGTTTATTGTGCATGGGATGCCGAAGAACCCGGTTTAATTGGATCGACTGAGTGGGTGGAAGATCACAAGAAAGAACTTCAAGAGAAAGTTGTTGCTTATATAAATACAGATTCTAATGGAAGAGGCTTTTTATATTCAGGAGGTTCACATACGTTACAGGCCATGGTTATGGAAGTTTCTGATGATGTTGTAGATCCTCAAACTGGAGTTTCGGTTAGAGAGCGAAGAAATGCTGTTGATTTATTATCCGGGGGTGATGGAAATCCTGGATTGTATGCCCTAGGGTCAGGTTCTGATTATACTCCTTTTATTCAACATGCAGGTATTGCCGCATTGAATTTAGGGTATGGAGGCGAAAACCAAGGAGGAGAATATCACACTATTTATGATACGTATCCACATTATAAGCGATTCAAAGATCCGAATTTCGAATATGGAATTGCGCTTGCAAAAACTGCAGGAAGAATTGTACTTCGATTGACTAATTCAGATGTGTTACCTTTTGAATTTCAACAATGGAACAGCACAATTTCAGGATATATGTCAGAATT
>RCNB010000556.1_pt1 | contig 24408 bp, 21 predicted proteins | sample 2041321 | NCBI WGS metagenome assembly RCNB01 (sample SAMN09708232, study PRJNA481090) | Marine sediment metagenome, whole genome shotgun sequencing project. | reverse complement strand
GTCAAACACCAGGGCCTGGTCTTTATTTCCGGACAGATCCCGCTCGATCCCGAGAGCATGGAGATCGTTGAAGGCGGGATAGAAGCCCAGATCCAACGGGTTTTCGAAAGTCTGTCGGCTGTCTGCGCCGCTGCCGGTGGTTCACTGGATGACATCCTCAAGCTGACTATTTTCCTGACCGACCTGGGTAATTTCCCGCAGGTCAACACCATTATGGGGCAATATTTCTGCGCACCTTACCCGGCACGCGCTGCGGTAGAAGTGTCTGCGCTACCCAAAGGTGTTGATGTCGAAATGGATGCCATATTAGCGGCGCCTTGACAGCTGCCAAGCCCATGAAATTAACGGACCTGCATGGTGTAGGGCCGAAACTTGCTGAAAAAATCAAGTCACTTGGCATCAGCCAGGTGACGGATCTGTTGTTTCACCTGCCAAATCGTTATGAAGACCGCACCCGAATACACCCGATTGGAAGCTGCAGTCCCGGTCAACGTGTTTTGATAGAGGGCCGGGTTGAACACTCTGCAATTGTTCGCGGCCGTCGCTCAATGCTGGTGGTGGTACTGTCTGACGGTACCGGTCGCATCACCCTGCGATTTTTCCATTTTCGTGCTTACCAGAGACAACAGCTGTCCGCAGGCACACAATTACGCTGTTTCGGGGAAGTCCGGGCCGGGTTTCAGGGCCTGGAGATGATACACCCAAGCTATAACCGTCTCAGTGGCTATGACAATGAACCGGTCGCTGACCGATTGACACCCGTCTATCCCAGTGCAGAAGGCCTGGGTCAAAAAAATTGGATTAAATTAACTGACCAGGCATTGGCTCTGATGCGGCGTGGCGAGTTGCAATTGGAGGAGTTGCTGCCCGGGGCGCTGTTAAGACAGCTTAAACTGCTGCCATTGAACGAAGCGTTGGACTATATTCATCGGCCACCACCCGATGCCGACGTGGCAGCCCTGATCCTGCGTGAACACCCCACGCAAAAACGTCTTGCCCTTGAAGAAATGCTGGCTCACAACCTGAGTATGCAAAGGCTGCACCGTCTTCAACGTGTAAGAAAAGCACCTTTGATGCCACAACGTTCTGCTGCAGAAACTGATTTTTTGCAGCGCTTGCCGTTTGCACTGACCGGAGCACAGGCGCGGGTAAGCAGGGAAATCAGTAGTGACCTCGAGAATACCAAACCCATGTTGAGACTGGTTCATGGTGATGTGGGTTCCGGAAAAACCGTTATCGCGGCACTGGCGGCCTTAAGAGCGGTTGACAACGGCTATCAAACAGCGATCACCGCTCCAACTGAATTATTGGCAGAACAACATTTACGTGTATTCAGCGACTGGCTGAACCCACTGGGAATCAAACCGGTGTGGCTAAGCGGGAAGGTCACCGGTAAGAAACGAACCGAGGCTTTGCAAAGAATAGCCAACGGTGCCGAAGTTATTATCGGAACACATGCTTTGATGCAAAAAGGGGTTGAGTTCAATCGCCTGGGCTTGGTAATCGTCGATGAACAACACCGGTTTGGTGTGCATCAACGTATGGATTTGCTTGAAAAAGGCGGCACCGAAGATCAACAGGCACATCAATTGATCATGACGGCAACACCCATACCCCGGACCCTGGCCATGACGGCCTATGCCGGTATGGATGTCTCTGTCATAGATGAGTTACCCCCGGGCAGAAAAACTGTCAACACCGTGGTTTTGTCCAACCAGCGCCGTGGGGAGATCATCCAGCGGGTTGCAAAAGCATGCGGCAACAATCAACAGGCTTACTGGGTCTGCACGTTAATTGAGGAAACCGACTTGATAGAAGCCCAGGCCGCCGAGGATGTGGCCAAAGACCTGCGCAATGAATTGCGTGAGCTCAATATCGGATTGATCCATGGACGATTAAAGCCAGCGGAAAAGCAGCAGGTGATGGATGAATTCAAAGCAGGTGATATCAACCTGCTGGTTGCCACAACCGTCATCGAGGTTGGAGTCGATGTGCCCAATGCCTCGTTGATGATTATTGAAAATGCAGAGCGACTGGGACTGGCACAACTCCACCAGTTGCGTGGCCGGGTCGGGCGTGGTTCCAGTCAGTCCAGCTGTGTTTTGATGTATAACCCACCGCTGGGTGACCTTGCCAAACAACGGTTGGAAATCATGCGGGAGACTGCAGATGGCTTTCGAATTGCCGAGAAAGACCTGGAACTGCGTGGACCAGGTGATGTATTGGGCACCCGCCAAACCGGTATGCTGTTATTTCGTATAGCTGACCTGGCCCGTGATGCCGGATTATTAAAAATGGTCCCCACTACTGCCGATACACTGCTCAAAGAACATCCGCAACAGGCAGACAAACTGATTCGTCGCTGGGTCGGTGATGCTTCCCGTTTTGCCGGTGTTTGACAATAAGAGTTTATTGGCAGGGGTTTAACGACCCAAAGAAACAGACCGGTATACACCGGAATTTAACGCGACAGCGAATGACTCCACTTCCAAACGTGCTTGGTCAATATCTCTTTCAATCTGCTGTTTGATGACTGCAAATTGCGGTTCCTGACGTAAGGAATCCAGACGCAAATCCATATCGAGCATCCAGACACCCCTAAAACCCCTTTCGTAGGCAATCTGCAGGCTGTTGAGTGCCGCATCAGATTCGCCTCTCAGTGCCTGAATACTGGATTCGGTGTAATAGATGTCGGCATCATCCGCGCCATTGATCCGGGCACGGCGCACTGCACGTTCTGCGGAGGTCAGCCTTTGCTCTGCAAGTTCAGTGTTACCAGCGTCGAACAGTAACGCGGATGATAAAGTTACATAATATATCTGATAACCACCCCAGGTTTGTTCAGAATCTTCATCAATTGCTTCTTCGAGCCAGGTTCTGGCCTTATCTTTGTCCCCCGCCACAAGACTGATCATGCTTTTTTGAAAGTAGTAGTGTTGCTGGAGCTGTTTCGGCAAACCATCGACCGAATCCCCGTATTGTTCTTTTACCAGTCGTTCGGCTTTTTCGAGTCTTCCCTGTTTGAGCAGCAGAAAGAAATATTTGAAACGCATAGCAGAATTGTCACCGGCAATACCCATACCATCAACAAGCAACTGCTCGGCCTTTTCAATGGCACCCAGACTTTCCCAGGCACTTGCAAAGGTTTCAATGACCACGGGACTCTCGGGTTCGAGATCGTAGGACTGGCTGGCATATCGCCATGCATCGACCAGGTCACCACTTTGCATGGCGTAACCAGCCATGATCCTCAGCAATGTCGCAGAGTCCGGTCTCAGCGCAACCAGGCCTTTCAAAAGATCCTTAGCTGCGGCGTAGTCACCGCGGGCAGTCAGGTTTCCGGCGAAATTGATTGCCAGTAATTCATTCAACGGGTCTATCGCCATCGCCTGTTGTAAGATCTGACTCTGCTCCGGTAATCTGCCAAGCTTACCCAACACAGTTCCAAGCCATAAATATGCCGGAATATAGTCTTCATCTAACTTGAGAGCCTGACGCAGAGCAGATTCTCCTGCATCCATCTGTCCTATCTGTATGCGGGCCAGGCCAAGTGCGGCAAAAGCCTCAGCGGACCCCGGATCAATCTCCAGTGCCTTTTCTATCATTGGCATGGCCCGTTCAGTTGCCTTCATATTGGTCAAATTGCCATACATCGACAACAGCAACCATGAGTCCGCTATGGCGGCATAGGCGGGTGCAAACGATGGATCATGCTCCAGGGCCTTGGCAAACAAGGTAATCGCTTTTTGCAATTCATCCGGTGAACGGCGCCACCAGTGCAAACGCCCGGTTCTGTACGCCTCAAAGGCGGCAAGGTTATGGGGTCTTGAAGCGGGTTTCTGCTCCAGTCCGGCAAACGAATCCACCAGGGCTGTCGCAATCGCGCTGGCAACTTCATCCTGGATGGCAAAGACATCATCCAGTTCACGATCATAGGAATTTGACCAGATGTGATAACCGTCTTCGACGTTAATCAGCTGGGCGGTCAAACGGATACGGTCACCGGATTTTCTGATACTGCCTTCCAATACGGTACTGACATTCAACAAACGACCGATTTCACGAATATCCTTGTCAGGCTTGCGGAAAGCAAACGATGAAGTACGCGCTGCCACGTGCAGACCCTGGACTTTGGCCAATACATTGAGAATCTCTTCTGCAATGCCATCTGAGAAATATCCCTGGCTACTGTCTTCGGAGAAGTCGGTAAATGGCAAAACCGCTATGGAGTTCTCCGGTGCGACAAAATCTCGCTGCTGTGCCACCGCAGGTAATATTCCAGCCGGGCCCTCAGTTACAAGTATGTTTGAATAATAACTGTAAAAACCGTAACCCAATGCCCCCATTCCCAGCATCATCATACTGAAAAGCAGGGTGCTTTGCGCCGCGGTAAGCAAACCGGCACTGCGGGTTTTTCTAACGCCTTCCGAGGTAACGTCGTAGTGCCAGGCCAGGATGAACACCAACGGGAAACCCAATATCAATACAATCACGACCAGTGTTGGCAGCCAGTCAGGAATCCGCAGAGGTTCAACGGCTGCGTCCATCAATTGCAACATGACAAATACCGCTACCGCATAGGCACCAACGGTGCGCAGGACTTTGCGGCGATTAAGCTCTGTCAGTACTGCTGATAAGAATGATTGACGCTGTTTCATATGTCCTCAAATTTTTTCGCATTATCAATCTGTGCCACGGTTCGCATAGTTATATCCAAATCCTGTGCCAAAATCTGGCAAATCACTAAATCTCTGTGCAACCTCACAATAATAGACGCTTCGAAAGCAAATTTAGTTTCTCCATAAACACATTTATTTACAAACCGCCCGCGGAACTGGCAAAATCCGCAACATATTGGCGGAAACACTACCACTCTATATCATCACATCGCTATAGGGCATCATCACCTTCCTCGCCCGTTCTGATCCGCATCGCCTGATCCAATGGCTGAATAAAAATCTTGCCGTCACCAATACGACCCGAAGCCGCTGCTTCGGCTATCGCTTCAACGACGGCCTCGGTCCGATCGTCAGGTACGGCAATCTCCAGTCGTAGTTTAGGCAGAAAATCAACAACATATTCTGCACCACGATACAGTTCTGTATGACCTTTTTGCCGCCCGAATCCACGAACTTCAGTGACGGTCATCCCCTGCACGCCTACTTCACCCAGTGCATCACGCACATCATCAAGTTTGAACGGTTTAATAATCGCAATAATCATTTTCATAGTGGTACGCCCCAGTCAATCTGTATATGACATTATAGTCCCAGATTCAACGCCGCAAGCACCTCGTTCAATAGGTATAGCTTTATACCCAATCTGTGACCACAAAAACATGGGTTTGACCGTGATTTCAGGCTGCAAACCGATGAAGCGAGAGAAATCAGGGTCAAATTGCCTACAGACATTGAAGAATATTGCCAACGCATTGCTCCCTCACCGGAATCAAAATAGTGACCATTAACCAGGAAATCGGTTTCAGCCTTTACTTAATATTACTTATATACCAATATATACCTAATATTGGTATATATGGAGTATAAAGTGGCTAAAAACACAAGCATTACACTAGGTGAGCATTTTGAAGGGTTCATTACCAGCCAGATTAATAGTGGGCGCTATGGTTCTGCGAGTGAGGTTGTACGTGCTGGTCTGCGGGTTCTTGAAGATTCAGAAAGCAAACTCACCGCTTTGCGTCAGATGCTGATGGATGGTGAAAAAAGTGGGGTTGCTGAATATAGCTTGAATACGTTTATTGCTGAACTGGATGACGAAGCTGACAGATGAGTTCGTTTACATTAACCCAAAGCGCTAAAGCTGACTTGCGGTCGATCGCCAGGTTTACAGAAAAACGCTGGGGGCTCAGGCAACGCAACATTTACATCAAACAGTTTGATGATGCATTTCACATACTCACTGAAACTCCTGCCATTGGTCAAAATTGTGATTACATTAAAGAGAAATATCTGAAGTTCCCGCAAGGGAGTCACATTATTTTTTACACAGTAACAATTCAGTTGAATATAGAAATCATCCGTATTCTTCATAAGAACATGGACGTGAACTCAAACTTCGTAAGCTCATAACGATCCAATGTCTTACAACCATTGCCAACATAACTGACGTTCTTATTTTTGTTCATTCAAATATCATTTCTATAACCAGATCATTTGTGATTTGGTCACAACAGACTGGGGATGAGATTTGGGATTATCACTGGTATACAGTCGAGGCTGCACAGGTGTCGAGGCACCCTTGATCACGGTGGAAGTGCATCTTTCCGGCGGCTTGCCGAGTATGCATCTGGTAGGGCTTCCGGAAACTGCGGTCAGGGAATCCAAAGACCGGGTGCGCGCAGCCCTGATCAATTCCGGGTTCAAGTGGCCGCAGAGTCGTATCACCATTGCACTTGCTCCTGCCGAGCTACCCAAAGAGGGCGGCGGTTTCGACCTGCCGATCGCATTGGGCATACTTGCGGCTTCAAAACAGATACCGGATACGACCTTCGCTGAGTGTGAGTTTCTGGGTGAGCTATCGTTGAACGGTGAGTTGCGATCAGTCCGGGGCGCGCTGCCCGCGGCTATTCAATCGCGTGACAGTCAAAGAAACCTGATAGTTCCAGCTGTCAATGCCGCTGAAGCCGCCCTGGTTAAAGGCGGCGAAAAATACTGCAGTGTCTCATTGCTGGAGGTCACTAACTGGCTCAAGGGAGATCAAAAACTCAGACAATGTGAGACTCAACCACCCGGTCAACCGCCGGTGTTGCCCGACCTATGCGATGTCATTGGATTACCAGGGCCCAAGCGCGCATTGGAGGTAGCTGCAGCTGGAAATCATAATTTGCTGATGGCTGGCCCACCCGGAACCGGGAAAACACTATTGGCCTCAAGACTACCGGGGATTTTACCACCGATGAGCGAGTGTGAATCACTTGAAGTCGCTGCCCTGGCCTCTATCAGCAACGCTGGGCTGGATCATCGCAAATGGGGAGTTCGGCCGTTCCGAACACCACATCATTCGTGTAGCAGTGTCGCACTGGCGGGTGGCGGTTCACGCCCCAGACCGGGAGAAATCTCACTGGCACACAATGGTGTACTTTTCCTGGATGAACTCCCTGAATTTGGTCGTCATACGCTGGAAATTCTTCGTGAACCCATGGAGTCCGGTCGTATTGTCATTTCCAGGGCAGCCAGGCAGGCGACCTTTCCTGCGCGTTTTCAGCTGGTCACGGCCATGAACCCCTGCCCCTGTGGCATGTCAGGTGACGACAGCGGACGCTGCTATTGCAGCGCCGAGCAAATACAACGTTATCGCACCAGGATTTCCGGCCCACTACTCGACCGGATTGATATACAAGTTGACGTCTTACGCCCAAAATCTTCCATTTTGAGCGCGTCGACACACAACATCGAAAACTCAGAACAGGTTCGCAACCGTGTTATCGGGGCGCGCCAGATACAAACTGAGCGCGCTGGCAAACCCAACGCATTACTGAGTAATAGTGATCTGAAACGTTTCTGTGAGATTGATAGTGAAACACTGCAATTGCTTGAGCATGCCGCAGAACAGCTTTATCTTTCGCCACGCGCCTGTCACCGTATACTCAAGGTATCACGAACCATCGCTGATCTGGATCAGGCCAGTGACATTACAACCGGACACGTTACAGAGGCCATTGCATACAGGAGGTTGAGCACCGTCATTAACGGCATTTAGAATGAGTTTGAAGTATGTTGATTGCAGCTTTCGTCAGGAATGATAAGCTGTATCTACCAGCGCCACACCAAACAACGGAAACATCGGGATTTTGACCACAGACAAACAGAGAATTTTAAAAACCCTGATCGTTGATGACGAGTCACTGGCACGTCGTGGCCTGGTCCATCGCCTTAAAAATATTGCGGATATCAATATCGTTGGCGAAGCATGCAACGGCCGTGAAGCCCTGAAACTCATCGAAGAATTGAACCCTGACCTGGTGTTCCTGGACATACAAATGCCGGGTGTCAGCGGCTTCGAAGTCGTGCAGCAGCTCGATATTGAAACCATGCCGATTATTCTTTTCTTGACGGCCTATGACCAATACGCAGTGCGCGCTTTTGAAGTCAATGCACTTGACTATATTCTCAAACCCATTGATGAGGATCGCCTCCACCATGTACTGGATAAAGTACGTGCCAATCTAAATCAGAAACGCGCCCTCGAACAAAAAAGCCAATTGCTCCAATTAGTCAGTGACATTAGCGGCGAGAACATCAGCAGCTTTGAAGAACTTGAGAAAAAAGACGTCACCGAACTGGTACAGAAAGAACCTTCCCGTCTCGCCATCAGGGACGGAGGTCATACGACCTGGGTGAATCAGGACGATATCGAATGGATCGATGCGGCCGGCGACTATATGTGTGTTCAATCTCGCGGCGTTACCCATATCATGCGCAAGACCATGAAGGAACTTGAAAAGGAATTGGATGAAAGCATTCTGCAACGCATCCACCGTTCAACCATCGTCAATATCAGGCAAGTACGGGAAATGGAATCTCATATCAACGGAGAATATTTCCTGACCCTGAAATCCGGCCATCGGGTCAAGCTTTCCCGAACTTATAAAGACAAGCTTAAATTATTCAAATAAATCCAGACGCGATAAAGCAGCAGGGTTGATGTCCGCATATAGCTCACGTTAGTGTAGTGTCAAACAGGTTCCGGAATCCTTTTCTTCCATATTCGCTTTACCGCTGGATTCCAACAATTCGCCTCAGCCCATGACTATGGGCACAACCATTCTCTCAACTTTTTGTTCAGACTAGTGCCATGTCAAGCCTATAGTGTGGGGTTCAGAAGAATATGTCATCGTATGTAACGAATTTTGAGTTTGACGCGTCAAAGGTAGTGTAATCAGACAAAACTGAATTTTGAACAAGCAAAGTCAGGATATTTTCTCCCTGATCATCGTCTGACCGACGCTCCCGGCTTTGCTTTCACCGCTCCCGCTGTTAGCCCTCTTTCGGCGCGGAGCGGTTTTTTTATGTCACCGGTTTCAGGATTGTAGCCAGTTCTCAAGAATGATTTGTGCTGCCATCGCGTCTTTCAAAGCCGCTTCTTTTCTCCGCATTCTTCCACTCGCCCGGGCATCCACGAATCGCTGTTCAGCACTGAATGATGTCAAACGCTCATCTTCATAAAGCACCGGGATCCCATATCTGCCCTCCAACTGGCGACCGAACCGCCGGGCGTCCTTCGAAATTTCAGTTTCGCCACCGTCAGCGGCCAATGGCAAGCCCACCACGATCGCAACGGGTTTCCACTCGGTCACAATAACGCCGATCGCTTGCCAGTCCGGTTTGTTTGCAACCGGCACGACTGCAAGTGCATTCGCTGAACCCGTTAAGGTCTGACCGACGGCAACACCAATACGCCGATGACCAAAATCAAACGCTAGTAGTGTGCCCTCCGGTCTGCTCTTTTTTTCATCAGGCATACCCACCGACCTCATGCAGGTCGCCGATATTAATACCCAGTTTGCCTATCGCTTTCTCCCAGCGGTTTTGCACTGCAGATTCAAACAGAATCACTTTATCTGCCGGTACTGACAGCCATGCATTCTGGCGCATTTCAAATTCCAGTTGACCGTTGCCCCAACCAGCGTAGCCGAGCGCGATCAGGAATTGCCGTGGACCAGTGTCGGATGCGATGGCAGACAGAACATCACGTGATGTGGTCACCATGATGTCGTCATTGATTCTGATGCTGGAATCAAAGCCATCGTACGAGGTGTGAACTACAAACCCATGGTCAGGACTGACCGGTCCACCTTCCAGTACCATCATTGAAGAAATTTCCTGATTCTTGCACGGAATATTCATTTGAAACAAAAGTTCACCCACGGTGAAATCAGATTGTCGATTGATTGTAATGCCGATCGCACCCTCTTCATTATGCTGGCACAACAGGGTCACACTTCGTGAAAAATTCGGATCTTCCATGGATGGCATTGCAATCAGCAATTGCTGTTGCAAATATCCACTGACAACATCTTGCGATTTATTGCTCATATAGTTTGATTATATATTGATAATTTGACCCGTGGGTAACAAGTTACCCACCCTACAGTCCCTTAAAGTCACGTGAGAAACGCCAGGTGCGTGTGATGTGCAGAATATCGACAGTCGCATTGATATGGTCAGGCAATGGTGAATAAGGTCCGGCCAGACGGACAATCCTGGTGGCGGCATTATCCAACTGTGGTTTTCCGGAGCTACGTTGGATATCAATACTCTCTACGCTGCCATCCACGTTGATACCGACCGTCATAACCAGGTCACCCGTCAGCTTCAATCGCCTCACCTCTTCCGGGTAATTCAGGTTACCCACTCTTTCCACTTTTGCCACCCAGGCCTGCATATAAGCGGCAAATTCGTATGCGCGCGTGTTGGCAGAAATCCACTTACGCCGTGGCAATTTGGATAAAGATTCGCGGTCACGCTGAATTCCAGGCTGGAGTTTTGCCATCGTCATACTCTCCTGCATCAGGGTAGCAGCGCTGGGTAGCGGTGTGTCCGGTTGCTCGATACTGGTGATCTGCTGGGAAAACGCTGAGGTTTCATCCTCGATCAATATTTGCTCACGCTCTGCATCAGCGACATTGGATACCTGCTCTTGCTGATCCAGTGGATCCTCCCCATCTGACGGCCCCGGTGATGCCCCGGTGTTCTCCTGCGATGGCCTGGTGGCATCCGTTGATTCCCCACCACCAAGTTGTGTTGCCTGGGCCAGAAAATCGGCTTCATCCGGCTTTGTTTCTGATCGCCAGTTCACCAGCACCACATCCAGTGTTTCCAATGGATGGGTCAATGGTTTGAAATCAAGCACAAATCCGACACCCAGCAAAATAGTAGCATGCAGTCCAAGTGCCATCAAAATGCTGACAGCAAAACGGTCATTGCTGTTGTGGATGACGGACATTATTTCCTCAGGATGTCCTCGGCAGCATCAAAAAGCTGCCCGGCGATGTTCAGCCCGAATTCCCCGTCCAGTTCACGAATGCAGGTTGGACTGGTCACGTTTACCTCGGAAAGCCAGTCGCCAATGACGTCCAGACCGGCAAAAAGAATACCCCGTTTTTTCAACTCGGGTGCGACCTGTGAACAAATCCAGCGATCCCTTTCGCTAAGTGGCACACCCCTGCTACTACCACCCTTGGCGAGGTTGCCACGGAAATCACCTGCACCTGCAAAACGCGCCAGTGCATAGGGCACTGGCTCACCATTGACAACCAGAATGCGTTTATCACCCTCGGAAATTTCATCAATATACTTCTGTGCCATCACCGCCCTTGAGTCATGACGGGTGATGGTTTCCAGGATTACATTCATATTCATGTCTGTATTGCTCACCTGGAAAATGGATTCCCCACCCATGCCATCCAGGGGCTTGACCACACAATGCCCGTGTTGTGATATGAACTCCCGGATCAGGTCTGACTGGCTACTGATCATCATCGGCACACAACATTGTGGAAAGTTGTTAATGAAAAATTTCTCATTGGCATCACGCAGACTTTGCGGCTTGTTGATAATCAGGGTACCTGCCTTTTCTGCTAATTCCAGCATGTAGGTTGCATAGATATAGTCCATATCAAAAGGCGGATCACGCCGCATCAATACAATATCCAGCTCATCCAGTGGCCTGCTGCCAACAGGGATCAGGCTGAACCAGTCGACGGTATTGTCACGAACTTCGAGTTGTTGCATGTCGGCAAACACACGGCCGTCTTTGGCGAACAGGTCTCCTGGCTCCATGTAGTACAACAAGTGACCCCGTCGTTGCGCCTCCAACAACATCGCAAAAGAGGAATCCTTGTAGGTTTTTATGTCGCCGATGGGATCCATTACAACACCGGTTTTATAAGTCGGGGACATTGTTTTTTCAGTTTCAGTCATTATCTTATCCATCTCCATGATGCCCTATTATCATGCCCCTGCCGATCTGATTCCAGCCATTCAAAACCCTTTAATTGCTAAATGTCTTGGTGCTCAATGATATAAAGGACTTTCCTGAAAATTTACAACATACTGGAAACCCGCCTTTTCAGAGGGTAAACTAAATGGAATGCACCGGTATGAGGGGGACAGAGTTGGCCTCATTACCGCGCGGTACGCAAAGAAAGGATTCATTGCTAATGCTGCACAACCAGGGAAGATATTATGAGCCAGGAACAATTGAATACATCAGCAGAGAACACTGAAAGTTCTTCAAAAGCTAAGAAAATTCGTATTTTGGTCGTTGACGACAGCGCAACAATTCGCCGCTCAGCACAAACCATGCTTGCAAAAGAAGGCTGTGATGTCATCACTGCTGAAAACGGTTTCGAGGCTTTGTCCAAAATCACCCGTCACCGACCCGATCTTATATTCGTCGATATCATGATGCCTCGTCTGGATGGTTATCAGACTTGTGCCATCATTAAAAACAACGCTGAATTCCGCGACACACCCGTGGTCATGCTCACCTCCAAGGACGGGTTATTTGATATGGCGCGCGGCAGAGTTGTTGGTTCAGATCAATACCTGACAAAACCATTTACACGTGAAGAATTGCTCGGCGCGGTCAAGCAGCACGCTTCGGCCTGATATCAACATTTACCGGTATCGCCGGGATAATGAATAAACAGCCACGGGACCAAATTTTATGAGCGTCGTAAATGCATCGTTCGAAAAACTGCAGGATTACGAGCAGCGAAGTTTTGCCTTCGAACCGGGACAGATCGACGGGCAGGAGTACAGCGGCGAGTGGGCGGGGGTCATTTTTCGTATCGGTAAGATCCGTCTTGCCTGCAACACAAAACAGGTACACGAGTTTCTGCCGATCCCGGCCTTTACACCAGTGCCCGGCACCAAACCCTGGATACTGGGACTGGCCAGTGTACGTGGCGATCTGTTGACAATTGTTGACCTTGCCTGGTTCCTCAATGGAAAACAATCGACGGTTTCCATGAGAACACGACTGCTCGCGGCCACCCTGCGGGGTCGGCCAGTCGGACTACTGGTAGATGAAGTGTTCGGTCAGCGTCATTTCGTCAGTGACGAAGGCAAGAAGTCCCAACTACCGGCAAGCTCTCCGCTGAAGGAATTCGTACATAAACAATATCGTTCAGGCAAGGACGTCTGGCAGGAACTGAAACTGGAATCCTTGTTTTCCAGCCCGGAATTCCTCAATGGCGCTGCAGACTAATGTCCTATCACGCGTATATTGTGGGGTTCAGAGCTACCCAGATGTTCCAAGACAAGGCGCAGTTCGCAGGAAATGGCATGTCCTTTTCAAGAACTGCACCAAAAGTAGGCGCATTAGGCGACACCTGGAGCGTCTGGGTAGCTCCCTACGGGCGGGCCGTGAAGCAGTCGCCCGCGGTGTTACACCTCTTGGTAAGGGCGAGCCATTACCTGCGAAGGCGCGCCTTGCGGTCAACTGCTTCACGACCCGCTGAACCTCACAATATACGCGTGACAGGACACTTGGCAAAACGGATAACAGGATGAACAATCAACAGCCCAATTTAAAAAGCCAGCGGCCACGTGTCTTCCTGGCCACCAGCGTACTAATCATTTCCCTGTTATTTGTTGCAGTTACTTTCTTTTTGCTGGCACGGCACGCCTCCCATGAACAGGAATGGCTCTCGCTGGCGACAGATGTCCAGGTTACGTCACAACGACTGGCCAAATCAGCGGGTGAAGCTGCTTCAGGTAATCTGAATGCTTTCAAAGAACTTGGAAACTCCCGCGACATCATTGCAGCGGCAATGGGCGAACTAAGGTCGGGTTCTACTTATCCCAATCTACCCGCCACTCCAGCAGCTGTTGAAGCGCAGATGATGCAATTGAACCAGACCTGGAACCGCATGGGAGCCAATGCGGCCAGCATACTTGACCGTGAGAAACTCATTCTCGAACTGGCCTCTGCCCGTGATCTCATACAAGGCAGTATCCCCGGCATACAGAAAAGCACCGATAACAGCATACGAGCCCTCACAAAGAGCGGCGCACCTTCTAACCAGTTGGTTTTTGCCAGTCGCCAACTCGTCTTGGCAGATCGTATTCTGCGACGTGTCGCCGAAGTCCTGCAGGGTGGTAGCAATGCGGTTAGCGCCGCAGAGAACCTCGGCAATGACAGTGATTTATTTGAGCAGGTACTCAGCTCCTTATTGAAAGGTAATTCCCGTCTGGGTGTCAGCCAGGTGCGCAATACCCAGGCATTGCAGTCTCTGGGGCAGGTCAAAGATCTGTTTGAAAATATTAAACCACCCATCAACGCAATTCTGAAGTCTTCCAGCGACCTGTTTGAGGTACGTGGTGCGGCAGATGAAATTTTCCTCGACAGTCGTGACGTATTCAATGAAGCGGCCAACCTCAAAGACGCCATTGCCAATCTGCCAAGGACACGTCTATGGCCATCACAAATAGCCGCGGCAATAGGTCTGCTGGTGATGCTTATTGCTGTCTGGATGCTGGTCCATTCATTCCTGTCCGCAGAACGTCAACGGGCAAAAATTGCGGCGGAAAGCCATCAGAAAAATCAACAGGCGATCCTCAAATTACTGGACGAAATGGAATCTCTGGCCGATGGTGACCTGACAGTACAGGCAACCGTGACAGAGGACATCACAGGTTCGATCGCAGATTCCGTAAATTTCGCCATCGAACAACTACGTGAACTGGTGAAAGGAATCAAGTATACGGCCCAGGAAGTCGCTGGCTCCGCCATGGAAACACGAGGTTCAACATCTGAATTGGCCGAGGCAGCCGCCGAACAGGCAGAACAGGTCGGTGCTGCAACCATAACGGTGAAGAATATGGCGCAGTCTTTGGACGCAATGGCCCAGCGATCGAGCGATTCCAGCGAGGTGGCCCGCAACTCTGTGGCCATCGCCAATACCGGTGGAGAGAAAGTTCGTGAAACCATCAACGGCATGGATACCATTCGCGACCAGATCCAAAGGACATCCAAACGTATCAAGCGCCTGGGTGAATCCACACAGGAAATTGGTGACATCGTGGAACTCATCAATGGCTTTTCCGAGCAGACCAACGTCCTCGCACTCAATGCTGCCATCCAGGCAGCTTCAGCCGGTGCTGCGGGCAGAGGTTTCGCTGTAGTAGCCGATGAAGTACAACAACTGGCAGAGAGCGCCACCCATGCCACGCGGAGAATTGAAAGCCTGGTACAGACGATTCAGACCGATACATTCGAAGCCGTTGTTTCAATGGAGTCAACCATATCGGAAGTGGTCAGTGGCGCCCGCATGGCAGAGGATGCAGGTACCGCACTGGAACAAATTGAATCAGTGTCCACAGACCTGTCCACACTGATCGACGGTATCTCAGAAGAGGCACATGCCCAATCGGCTACTGCGACTGATATTTCCAGGCTTATGAAGAGAGTTCAGAAAACATCAATACAGTCATCTAAAGGTAGTGCACAGGCTGCAACATCCGTAGAGAAACTGGCCGAACTGGTAATGCAACTCAGCGACTCGGTAACCGACTTTAAATTACCGGAAGATGGCTGAATGATAGCCGCACTCACAATGCCAGATATACTCCACACAGGGGTAAGCTGATGTTACTGGGGGGCTCAAACGCCAGCACGGTACTCACCTGGGTGCGTCCTGATCTGGATAAACACCTGAACCAGGTTCGATCCCAGATCGAACATATCGCCAAAAGCGCGATCGTCGGTGATGGTGTTGAAAGAACTGCTGAACACCTATTACAGCTGAAATTCACTTTTGAAGCACTGGTATTACAGGGTGCAACCCTCGTGGTCGAGGAGATGATCACGGTTTGTGATGAACTCCAAAACAACACTGTCCGCGACCGGGAAAAGGCATTCGGTGCACTGATGGATTCGATTGTGGTCTTGCCATCCTATCTGGATCGCTTGCAGGCCGGCCACCATGATTTACCCATTTTGCTTCTGCCGGTCATCAATGAACTGCGTGCGGCTTACAATGCCAATATTGTCTCAGAAGCCACACTGTTCGCACCCAGTCTGGACGTGCCTTTACCGGAACTGGAGCAAAAAGCAGACGGTCACGAACCGGTATTTGATGAGCCGTTCCTGGAATTTTCCCTACGTATGCGCCGCCAATGGGAAAAGGCGCTGCTACGTTGGTTGCAGGCCCAGGAAAACACCGAACTGTTGTCACCCCTTCATTCAGTTTGTGAAACATTGCAGCGAAGACTCAGCCGTGTAGATCTGCGCCGTCTTTGGTGGATCGCTGCAGAAGTGATCGGCGGCCTGCTTGATGGTGTGACCGACAATGACATGAATCTGCGGCGCCTGTTTGCCCGCCTGCACCTGATTATCAAGACCCTGTCGGAAGGCGGGGAAGAAGCCACTGAAGTCGAGTCAGTCGATGCGGTTTCACAGGCTCTGTTATTTCATATCGCACAGGCCAGGGCAGGCAGCGCCGGTGTAGATAATCTACGGGAGCGTTTCCAGCTTCAGGATCTGGTTCCAGACCGGGACGTACTGATCCGCGCCCGCGGTGCCGTAACCGGTCGCAATCGCGAGCTTTATACATCCCTGGGTGCCGCGGTCCGCGATGAACTGTCACTGGTCAAGGATGCTCTTGACCTGGAATTGCGAACCGGTGAAATAGAACCCGAAAGACGTGAGCAGAGTCATGAGGCCCTGCTCAGGCTCAAGGACACACTCAAAATGATGGGGCTGGGCGATTCCGCCCAGTCTATCGATCAATTGATGCCGGCATTTGATGCCAGCGAAACACCGGGAGATGACCCACAGCAAAACTCGCGTAAAACCCTACTGATGAACCTGGCCGGAGAACTCATACGGGTGGAGTCTGATCTGGAAGAACAGATTGTGACACTCGGCGAGCCTTTGCAGGAGGATCAGGAACCCAGCTATATCGATCTGCCACGCCATGAGCTACGCCGCATTCGTGCACATTTGCTGGATGAAACAGTCGTCAGCCTGCACCAGGTTCAGGACCAGGTGCATCGTCATTTCGGTGGCGAAAAAGCGGATTTCATCAGCCCATTGGAGCACATTGCAGGTGCCATGGAGCTAATTGGTGAGTCGGAAACAGCTAATTTGGCTTTGAAGTTACGCAATGCACTCGGCAATCTGTTGCGTCTTGCCAAGTCGGAAACGGCCGTGGATCCGGAAAAACTGGAAGCAGTCACCGATGCAGTAGCAGCATTCGAACTCTACCTCGCCGGCTGTCGGGACCAACAAAGTAATCGTGGTCGTTTTTTTGAAATACTCAAAGACCGGCTTGAACACTTACCTGTTGGTGAAATGGAGGTCGTCAGAGTCACCCACCGACCATCGCCGGAAGACAAACCTGAAAAACAAACTGAAACTCCAGAAGGCTCGGCAACCGGTCTGCCAACGGTTGTAGACCCCGAACTACTCGGGGTATTCCTGGAAGAATACGAAACTGTCGCTGCCATGCTGGGTGACCGTATCCCTCAATGGGTCCATCATCCAGAAAACACCCAACTGATGGCCGAGATCCGACGTGGTTTCCACACCATCAAGGGCAGCGGGAGAATGGTGGGTGCGCATGAACTAGGTGATTTTGCCTGGCATATTGAGGACATGCTCAATGCTCTATTGGAGGGCAACATTCAATCAACTGACGATGTTGCAATGCTTATACAATTGTCAGAAGCTGCCATGCCGACCATGAAAAACCGACTGCTTCAACAGCCTTCGGAGCTGGATAGCGCCGGGATTGAAGCGATCATCGAGCAGGCCAATGCAGTTACAACGGGCAAGAAACCTGACTGGGCAAGCCTGGGCAGTGTATTGCCTTCATCCATTGGTATCCTGTTACCCGGTGGTTTCGCTGCGACCGGTGAAGCGCCCACCGTGAAAGAACTGGTCTGCAAAGAACTGGCTGAAAGCCTCTCGGTGCTTAAAGGCCTGATGGACAAAATCTCCAGAGACCGTAACAGCACCGCCAGCAATGATGAAATTCGAGCCGCCCATAACATTGCCGGAACAACCGCGCTTGACCCGCTGGGTGGGGAATCCGATGTTGCCAGGTCCCTGGAAGTTTTTCTTGAAACGCAACGCAAAAGTGGAAAGGCTTTTACCAACACGGCAATGTGGACGGTCGCTACCAGTCTGGCATATCTTGAAACCTGCCTCGCCGTACATGAAGGTGACCCGGAAGCAGCATTAGCCAGCGATGAAGAGAGTCAAATTGAGCAATTGACTGCCCTCACCGCTGAGTTCAAGCCTGCGCCGGATGCATTTATTGAACCGCTTGATGCTATCAGTGATGAGACCGAGGACCAGGCAGAAGACGAACTGGAAGATATTGAGGAAGAACCCGTCGATACGGAAATTCTCAATATTTTCCTCGAAGAGGCCACGGACATCCTGGAACGTTGTGATTCGTTACTGAACACATGGCGTGACAATTTGCCGGATCTGGATATCGTCCGAAACCTGCAACGTGAGTTCCACACTTTCAAGGGCGGATCCCGTATGGCGGGGCTCAGTGCCATGGGTACCCTGAGCCATACCATGGAAACATTAATGGAGCAGATTGCAGGCCAGTTGTTGCAGCCATCAATCGCAGCCATTGAGTTACTGGAGCAAAGCTGTGACAGACTGAATATCTGGACGGAAGAATCAGCACGGGGTGAGATTCCCCAGGCAGGTGGAGTGCTGAGACAGTTCGAGCAGCAAATCGAAGCACTGACGACAGGGCAGGAACAACCGGAGCAGGCCACAGACGAACCCTTAACCGATGCCCCAGAGCCAGCATCCGCCGAAGTTGAAGCCGCAGCTGATTCAGAAGAGCCACAGGCAGACACGGCTGCAGCTCTACCCGCGCAGGAAGAGACAGATGCCGTCAGTGCAGCACCCTCATCCGAAAGGGAAGAGGCCGAGACCGTCAGTGTTGAACCTGTCACGGAGCCTGAAGAACCTGCCAGGATTGAACCCGTCGTTGAAGAGTTGCGGGAAATTCCCGACGTCGTGGTTCCGGCAAGCGAACCCGAAGCCAGTGCCGTACCGAGTGGGGAATCAACCGTATCACAGCATATTCGAGTGAATGCAGATTTGCTGGATTCACTGGTGAATTCCGCCGGCGAAATCAGTATTTTCCGCTCACTTCTTGAGCAACAGATCGTTCATATGCGCGAACATCTGAAAGAATTTGATGTCACGACGTCCCGTCTCCGGGAACAGTTCAGAAAACTCGAGATTGAGACCGAAACCCAGATACGATCGCGTTATCAACAGGAGATGCCAGAGGACTCACCAGCCGACTCCGAAGAGTTTGATCCGTTGGAAATGGACCGTTTCTCTTCCATGCAGCAGCTATCGCGCAGCTTGTCCGAGTCTGTATCCGACCTTTTAAACCTGCAGGAATTACTGGACGACACTGCTCGCAAGTCCGATGCACTGCTGGTGCAACAATCCCGGGTAAGTACAGAACTGCAGGAAGGCCTGATGCAAACCCGCATGGTGCATTTTGGCACCATCGCACCACGACTGCGCCGCATTATCCGGACTGCAGCCGGCGAAGTACACAAAAAAGCCCGCCTGAAATTGCGTATGACAGATGGTGGTGACAAACTGGATCGTAATGTTCTGGAAAGGATTACCGCACCGCTGGAGCACTTGCTCAGAAATTCAATCGTTCATGGTATTGAGAAACCCGCTGTAAGACGCAAGCTCAAAAAACCGGCGGAGGGACAACTCAGTATCACGGTTGCTGCCGAGGCCACCGAATTCGTGATCCAGGTAGAAGATGATGGTGCCGGCGTCAACCTCAAAGCCATTCACAAGCGCGCCATTGAGATGGGCCTGGTTGACAAGAAGGTCGATCCACAGCCACAACAACTGCTTCATCTGATTCTTCATAGCGGTTTTTCAACGTCCAAAAAAGTCACCGCCCTTGCCGGACGTGGTGTTGGCATGGATGTGGTCAATAGTGAAATTAAACAGATTGGTGGGTCTGTAGAAATAGATTCTGTCGAAGGCAAAGGCAGTTGTTTTACCATCCGCATCCCATTCACACTGGCTGTCATGCAAGCCATTGGCATCATGGCTGGTGCGCACCGTTACATGATTCCTGTCGCAGCCGTTGCCGGTGTGGCGCGTATGTTACCCACCGATTACCAGAATCTGCTGAAGCTCAAAAAACCGGTTTATGAATTTGCCGGCGAACCATACTCTATTCTTGAGCTGGAACCATTGCTGGGCGAGCCTTCAACCCCGCTGGGTGATGAAACCATCTCAATGCTGATGATCAAGGCCGGTAAACAGCGGGCAGCTTTCCGTGTATCTGAATTGCTTGGGCACCGGGAGATTGTCATCAAACCGGTCGGTCCGCAAATCAGCTCCGTATCGGGCATACTGGGTGCAACCGTGACCGGTGATGGCCAGGTTGTCATCATCATTGATTCCGGACCGATGATCCGCCAGGCACTGCTCACCGGTGCCCGCCCGGCGCCACCGATGAGACATATTGATGTTCACAAACACAAAACACTCGCCATGGTTGTGGATGACTCTATCACCATGCGTAAAGTGACAACACGGGTGCTGGAAAACAATAACTATGAAGTTGTTACAGCAAAAGACGGCGTGGATGCAACCGAACAAATGCAGGATCGCGTACCTGACATGTTGATCCTGGATGTTGAAATGCCGCGTATGGATGGTTACCAGGTCGCGGAATATGTACGTGCCGATGCCAGGCTGCGTCACATTCCCATTATCATGGTCACTTCACGCGCTGGCACGAAACACCGCGCCCGGGGCACCAAGGCCGGCGCCAACGCCTATCTTTCGAAACCCTACAAGGAATCAGAATTGATCAAGGAAGTCGAAAGATTACTGGCGGGCAGAGAGGACAGATAATATGGCCAGTAAAGAAATCCGCTGTATCGTTGCGCCACTGACTTATGGTCATGTGCTGGTCCCGAATATCGTGGTGGCTGAATTAATGGATTACACAATGCCCGAACCACTCAGAAGGGCGCCGGACTGGATACTGGGTGAACTCGTCTGGAACGGCTGGCAGGTACCTGTCATCAGTCTCGAACATTTGGTCAGTGACAGCAGTGCCAATACTGTTACCGCGAAAGCACGCATCCTGATCATCAAAACCCTCGGTGAATCCATCCAGGTCAACTATATCGGCCTGATTATTCAGGGTTTACCCAAACTCAAAAAGATTACCGCTGACAACCTGCTTGGGAAACTGTCCGATGAATTGCCCGACGGTGTATTCAGTGAAGTCAGCATTGATGATCTGGAGGCCATGATTCCCGAACTCGGTAGCCTGACACGTTTGGTTGAGGAAGCGGCATACGGCAACTAGGGCCGTTTGTCTTTCCATTTGCGAGCCTGATCGGAGTCCTTACAAATCACCAGCGATCGCCTGCAAAACTGCAATCACCGCAGGACCGGCCGTTTCTGTCCGCAGTATCCTGGGTCCCAGCGATACCGCCTTAACACCGCTCAAACTCACTTCCTCAATTTCCGCGGCAGTCAAACCTCCCTCCGGGCCGACGAGAATGGAGACGGCCCTGGCTGTCATTGAAATTGAAGACAGTTTGTTATCCGCTGAGGGATCGAGTACCAGCCGTGGCGACTCATCCACAACATCCAACCACTGAGCCAGGGTCAGCGGTTTCTTCACTTCGGGTATGACAGCACGGCCACTTTGTTCGCATGCCGAAACCACCACACCCTGCCAGTGAGCCAATCGTTTGGCCATTCTGTCTTCCTTCAACCGGACTCCAACCCGGCTGCTTAAGACCGGCTGGATACACACAACACCCAGTTCCGTGGCTTTTTGCAGGGAATGGTCCATGCGCTCGCCCCGGGAAACAGCCTGAACCAGTGTAATTTTCAGAACCGATTCATTACCGGCAACCTGGCTGTCAATAAGCCTGACAAGTACAGATTGCCGTTGAATTTCGCAGATCTCCCCCGAGTAATCCCTGCCGTCACCATTAAACAAAATAATCGGGGCACCTTTTGACAGTCTCAGTACGCGAGTCAGGTAATGGCTCGACGGACCCGTCAATTCGATACTATTTACCGAATCCAAAGATTGGGAGGTATAAACCCGTGATTGTCGTACTGTCATTTTTTCATTATCTCTAAAACTGCACAGGAGTCTGTCGGATAGAGTCTGGTATCATGAATCATCATGATTGAACCCACAATGAAAGAGTTACTTGCCACCGCGCTACTGGCTGCCAAATCCGCACGCGAGTTGATCCTGTCATATTACAACGGCGATTTTGATATCGAGATCAAGGCTGACCAAACACCTGTGACAGTGGCCGATCGAGGTGCCGAAAGAATCATTCGCGAGACGATCAGCAGTGCATATCCTGAACATGGCATTTTTGGTGAGGAATATGGCGCAGCAAGCAAGGATACCGAGTACCTGTGGCTGGTCGATCCCATCGATGGCACCAAGAGTTTTGTGAAACGTTACGGCATGTTCTCAACCCAGATAGCGCTAATGCACAAAGGTGAGTTAATTCTTGGAGTTTCCTGTGCACCTGCGATGAATGAACTGGTCTGGGCGACCCGTGGCGGTGGTGCATTTGATGTGGACGGACGATTACATATCAGCGATGTTGGCGACATCAGCAAAGCCAGTATCTCAACCGGTAATATCCAGAGCCTGGCTGCCGGTAAAAACTGGACAGCAATGGGTCGAATACTCGCAAATGCCAACCGTACCCGCGGCTATGGCGATTATTATCATTATCACCGCCTGGCAGCCGGTCAACTGGACGCGGTCATTGAATCTGACGTCAATATTCTCGACATCGCCGCGCTATATGTCATCGTCACCGAGGCCGGAGGTGTATTCACCGATCTCGAAGGACAGGCACCGGGTCTGGACACACGTTCAGTATTGGCCGCAACCCCACGTCTTCATACGGTGTTGTCAGCCGAATTGCAGCGGGCCTGATTCCCATGGTAAAACTTCCCAAAATTCGTGCTCGACGCGAACAGGAGCCGGGTAAATCATTCAAGATTGAACAGCTTGATCTTGAATTCAGTAACGGCGAAAAACGTACCTATGAACGGCTTTGTACGCACGGCCTGGGTGCGGTCATCGTTGTGGCCATGCTTGATGATGAAACCGTCTTGCTGGTCAAGGAATACGCCGCCGGTTTACATCACTATGAGCTGGGCCTGGTCAAAGGCAGGCTTGATGCCGGTGAGACCATACTCGAAGGTGCTCAAAGAGAGCTCAAGGAAGAGGCCGGGTATGGCGCAAACAACCTGGTTAAACTGACTGCATTAAGCCTTGCACCGGGTTATATGACCCACGTTACCCACGTGGTACTGGCACGTGATCTCTATGCTGAAAAACTGCAAGGTGACGAGCCCGAAGAACTGGAAATCGTACCCTGGCCTATCACTGATCTGCACGCACTGGTACAACGGCCGGACTGTACCGAAGGTCGCAGTATCGCTGCCCTGTATATTGCGCGTGACCACCTGCTACAGGAAAACAGACATGCTTGACAACAATCCGAATGAAACACTTGAACAACTGGTGGATATCAGCCGCCGTGCAGGTCTTGCCATACTTGAATGGTATGACGGTGATATGGGTATCACCCAAAAAGCCGATGACTCACCGTTAACCAAAGCCGACCTCGCCAGCCATGAACTGATCGACGCAGAACTTACACGGCTATGGCCTGAAATCCCGGTTTTATCAGAAGAATCTGCTGATATCCCATGGGAAACCCGTCAAAAATGGCAGCAGTACTGGCTGGTAGACCCGCTAGACGGCACCAAGGAATTTATTAACCGCAATGGGGAGTTTACCGTCAATATCGCGCTGATCCGCAATCACCACGCTGTCATGGGAGTTGTACATGTGCCGGTGACCAACGTCAGCTACTTTGGAAGCCGGGAAACAGGGGCGTGGCGCAAGGATGACGATGCGGATGCCATTGCCATCGAGGTCAGGCAGCCTGCGGCGGAACCAGCCGTTATTGTTGGCAGCCGTTCACACGCCAACCCCGAGCTCGAAGACCAGCTCAATGAATTGGGACCGTTTGAACTCACCAGCATGGGCAGTTCCTTAAAATTCTGTCGCGTGGCAGAAGGTTTGGCAGATTTTTATCCCCGCCTGGGTCCAACCTGTGAGTGGGATACAGCTGCTGCACAGGCTGTGGTCGAAGCTGCAGGTGGTCAGATCGTCAAAACAGACGGTTCACGACTGGAATATAACAGCAAGGAAGTCTATTTGAATCCGCATTTCTTTGTCTTTGGCGACACGGATAAAGAGTGGCTCGCACCATTCCAGGGTGTGAACTGATAAGCGGTAAGTCACATGCAGAGACTGGATCCGGGGGGCGCTGGGGCGGG
>RCNB010000555.1_pt1 | contig 24430 bp, 20 predicted proteins | sample 2041321 | NCBI WGS metagenome assembly RCNB01 (sample SAMN09708232, study PRJNA481090) | Marine sediment metagenome, whole genome shotgun sequencing project. | reverse complement strand
CCAGCAACGTGTATGGGTAATCTGAGCCGCCGGCCCGCAACAGGTCTTTGTAGTTTTTCACGCCAGCTGCGCCTTCATTGACGATTTTGTCGTACAGCGCGGTGCCTGCGGTCTGCGATGTCGCGTACTGGAACACGTACATGTTGTAGTAGAAATGCGGCACGAACATCCACTCATTTTCGTAGAGTTCATCGATAACCACGATGCCGTCATCATGACCGTGATAGCGGCGCAGAATTTCTCCGTACATTTCCGTGATGCGATCGCCCGACAGTGCTTCCCCACGCTCAGCCGCTTCGTAAAGCGACAGCTCGAATTCGGCGAACATCGTTTGACGGAAAAATGTTCCACGCAGACCCTCAAGGCCATGTCCAAGATAAAAGAGCTTTTCGTCGATCGACTCTGATTTCTGAGACATGTAGTCCTGCAGGATCAACTCGAGCGACGTTGAGGGAATCTCTGCAATAAACGTCGCGTAGCCAGCGGTCTCGAACGGCTGCTCCTGCTTCGCGTAGACCGTATGCATCGCATGACCCCACTCATGGGCGAACGTAGACAATGAGTCGTAATCATTGTTGTGATTCAAAAGCAGGTAGGGGTGCACGTCATAGGCGAACCCGGACATGTAGGCACCTGAACGCTTGCCGCGTTGCGGGAAAACATGCATCCAGCGATCTTCCATCGCTTCTTTCTGCATAGCCACCCAGTCGTCGCCGAGAATCTGCATGGCTTCCAACGTGATTGCTTTACTGCTTTCGAGATCAAATTCGTTATCGAGCGAGACCAGCGGCGGATAAATATCGTAGTAATGCAGCTGTTCAACACCCAGCATGCGCGCACGCAGCTTGAAGTAACGGTGCAATGTAGGAAGGGCCTTGTTCACTTCTCTTACCAGCGTGCGATAGACCGCCGGCGGCAAATTGTCCTGAAAGAGTTCGCGTTCCAGCACGCTGTCGTAGTTGCGAGCCTTTGCGAGTGCGACCTGCGTCTGCAAATGTGAATTCATCACCATGCCGACCGAGTTTCTGTACTCGGCCCATTTGTTCCAGAATGCATCAAACGCCATCTTGCGATCGTCGCGATTTTCGCTGCTTCGGACTTGCCCATAACCCTGCGAGTCAACAACGACTTCTTCGCCATTTGATAACGTGATTGTCGGCCATGGGATGTCAGAGTTTGCCAGCATCCCGTATATGGAACTCGGTGCCCCGAAAGTTTGCGAGAAGTAGGACAAGGTTTGTTCCGTTTCCGGGCTCAGCGTATGTGCGGCATTGCGCAGGCTGTCGTCCAGGCCAAAGGCGAACGGCGCCAGTCGTTCATCTTCCTTGATGTACGATTCGATAACCTCACGGCCAACCTCAATCAATTCCGGTTGCATCCAGGCGGTAACTTCGCCGAATCGCGCAAACATGATCTGTGCGAGCTGTAGACGCTCCTGCCCTTCCGACTCACGCAGGTCCTCATCCCCTTTCAGGGATGCATAGACATAAACGCGGCCACCTTTGCGTAGCGTGTCGGACACGAGCTGGTTCGCTTTGTACAATGCGTCGGCGCTATCGCCCAAGGTGCCACGCAGCGCATCGATCTTGTCGTAGTCGGCAAGCACTTCTTCCCGGGCCTTGTTCCACGCCTCGTCATTCGGAAAAAGGTCGGTCAGGTTCCACATTGCCTGTGGATCTTCGGTCGCGACGTCATCTGCGACGTCTTCCGCAAATACGGGCTGGGCGATACAAAGACAGAGAACCGCGGCGAGCGGTAGTCGATAATTAAGCATGATCAATCCCCTGAAATATTCTCTCATAAGACCGAATTATCGCATGCGGCTCGGCGGATATGCCACCCAATGCACTGCGATCAGATCGTTCGATTGCCGCATTGGCACGAAATAGTCATATACAATAGGCCGCGAACAAATCCGAGCATTGACTACACCATCCGCCGGGGAGGCCGGTTTATTGAGCATTCTGAGATACACAATACCGAACAGTTTTACGGCATTGAGCCTGCTGCTGGGCGTGTCGTCCATCGTGACTACACAGCTGGGCGATCTGGAGCTGGCGGCCTGGATCATCGTGTGGTGCGGTTTGCTCGACGTTTTGGACGGTGTGTCGGCTCGACTCTTGAAAGCCACGTCCAACTTTGGCGCAGAGTTCGACTCGATGGCCGATCTCGTGTCTTTCGGCGTTGCACCTGCAGTGCTGGTCTTGAACGCGGGACTGCAAATCGCCCATATCGAATACGATTCCAACCAATACTGGTTGCTCCTCGTCGCGATTTCCGTGTTTGTTCTCGCGGGCGCCATGCGGCTCGCACGATTCAATCTGACCTCCGAAGAAACGCCTAGCGGCTGGTTCGCCGGGGTGCCTATCACAGCGGCAGGCGGTGGTCTCCTATCGTCGTTCGTGCTGGTACTGATCTACCATGAAGACATTGCGGCGTCGCTACCCTTGCACCTGTATTTTCCCGTCTTGATGTTTGTTCTGGCCATTCTGATGATCTCCAGGGTTCGTTTTCCCAAAGCGAAACGCCGGGATAGCAATCTCTTCAATGTGTTTCAGGTCATCGTTATTTCAGCCACCTATTATTGCGGCATCACTCGCAGCTACCCGGAAGTTTTGTTCGGGATAGGGTTAACGCTGATGATTGGCGGAATCATTGCGGGTCGATTGACTCGCGACAAATAAAAACAACGAGGCACTGTTAAGTGCCCGGCACTTCAGGGGGAATATATGCTCGATCGTGGTTTTCTGGGTCGAAGTTTTCTGACAATAGTCGTCATTTTCTTTCTTGCGCAAAATGCGCATGCAGTGGACAGCCTTGATCTGGGCGGATTCGAACACCTTGACGGCTTCGTCGACCAATACTGGGATTCAGACAGCGGGCGCATTCTTCTCGATGTCGGCGAACTCGATCAACCACTGATCTATCAATCTTCGTTGGCCAGAGGACTGGGGTCCAACGACCTGGGGCTGGATCGCGGCCAGTTGGGTGACACTAAAGTTGTTCGCTTTGTACGCAGTGGACCAAAGGTGTTGATGGTTGAGGATAACCTCCAGTATCGGGCGGTTAGCGATAACGACGATGAAAGACAGGCGATAGAAGAGAGCTTCGCCCGCTCAGTAATTTGGGGATTCGAAGATCTCGATCCATCAGACGAGAGGACAATTGTCGATGCGACGTCGTTCATCGTCCGTGACGCGCACGGTGTTGCAGCCCGACTAAATCGTGCCGTCGAGGGCGTCTATTCTGTCGATGTGTCGCGTTCAGCGATCTATAGGCCACGGACGCGAAGCTTTCCCGACAATTCGGAAATGGAAGGGATTGTCACGTTTACGGGTCAGCCCACGGGTGCTTACTTGCCGACCGTCGCGCCGGACGCCCGGACGGTGACGGTTCACATGCACCACTCTTTCATACGTCTGCCGGATGACGACTATGAGCCTGTGGCCTACGATCCGCGGGCTGGCGTGATTGGCTTGCGCTATGACACGGGCGGTTTCGCGGACTACGCGACCGCTATCGGCGAGGACATGACGGTGGACCTGGGTCGACGACATCGTTTGACCAAGAAGGACCCGGCAGCGCTGATGAGCGAGGCCGTTGAACCCATCATCTACTATCTCGATCGCGGCGCGCCGGAACCGGTGCGCTCTGCTCTGCTTGATGGTGCTCGCTGGTGGAATCAGGCGTTCGAGGCAGCCGGTTACAAAGACGCGTTTCAGGTCAAAATGTTGCCGGAAGGCGCGGATCCGATGGATGTTCGCTACAACGTCATCCAGTGGGTGCATCGATCGACGCGTGGCTGGTCGTATGGCGCGTCAATCGTCGATCCGCGTACAGGCGAAATTATGAAAGGACATGTTTCGCTGGGATCGCTTCGCGTTCGGCAGGATTACCTGATCGCCGAAGGGTTGCTCTCTCCTTATCAGGACGAATCGGTTCCTGATGAGATGCTCGAAATGTCGCTGGCCCGCATTCGCCAGCTGTCGGCACACGAGGTCGGCCACACGATCGGTTTCGAGCACAATTTTGCCGCGAGCACACAGGATCGCGCGTCGGTGATGGACTACCCCGTACCGCTCATCAAAATCCGCGACGATGGCACGCTGGACCTCAGCGAGGCTTACGATGACAAGATCGGATCCTGGGACAAGCGCACTGTTCTGTACGCCTACCAGGATTTTTCGCAAGGCATTGATGCGGATGCCGCTCGCGCCGAAATACTGAAAGAGACCATCGACGCCGGATTCAAATATGTATCAGATTCTGATTCGCGCTCCGCTGCGACGCCACATCCGGACGGCAATCTGTGGGACAACGGCGAGGACGCGATTGACGAGCTTCACCACTTGCTGCGAGTGCGTGAAATCGCGTTGAAGAATTTCTCCGAGAGCAATATCCGCATTGGCCGCCCGCTGGCCACACTCGAAGAGGTGCTCGTTCCCATCTACTTGTTGCATCGCTTCCAGATCGAGGCGGTCGGCAAGCTCGTTGGCGGGCATTACTACAATTACAATCTGCGCGGCGATGGCCAACCGGTATCGACACCCGTCACGGCAGATCGTCAACAACGGGCGATCGATGCTTTGATCGCTACGTTGGATCCGGCTTTCTTAAAACTGTCAGACGACCTGGTGGCGATGATCCCACCGCGGCCACCGAATAACCCGAAGTCTCGGGAGACTTTCAGCGGTTCCAGCGGCGTGATGTTCGACGCGAAATCGCCAGCAGTCAGCTCGGTTGCCATGAGCTTACGCGTGTTGCTTGAGCCCTCTCGCGCAGCCCGTCTTGCTGCGTCCGGCGCTCCGGGCTTGAGCGCGGTCACTGATGGGTTGGTCAATGCGAGTTGGAAGCAAAAGCTGTCCAGCGGAATGGCGGGTTCGATTCAGCGCCAGACAAATTTGCAGGTCCTGTATGCATTGCTGGGGCTCGCATTTAATTCCGCTGCAGATGCAGAGGTTCGATCCATCGCGTTAGACGCGGTTGACGGCCTGAATGCCTGGTTGTCACGTCAGTCGCCGCGGGACTCAGCGACACGTGCGCATTATGGATTTGCTCGTTTCGAGATTGACCGCTTGTGGCGCGATCCCGCTCAGTTGGAGTTGATGCTCCCAGTTTCCGTTCCACCCGGTTCGCCGATCGGATCTTCTCAAACCGGCATTCACTAAAAAGGCAACGACATGTCTACGACTATTATCGTCCTCATCGTTTACCTTGGGATTCTCGCTGCCCTGGCTATCTGGAGTCGACGCGAGACGCACACTCTGGCCGGGTATTACCTGGCCGGCAAGAAACTGCCGTATTGGGTCGTGGCGTTCAGCACTAACGCGACAGGCGAGAGTGGTTGGCTGCTACTGGGTCTATCAGGAATGGGCTACGCGGTCGGCGTACAGGCCTACTGGGTCGTAGTTGGTGAGATTCTCGGTATTGCCGCATCGTGGTGGATTATTGCCCGACGCTTGAAAAAATATGGCGACGAGACGGATGCTATTACGGTTCCGGACGTGCTGGCCGCCAAGTTCGCCGACAAGGCCAAGCTGATTCGGGCCATCGCCGTTGTCATCATTCTTGTAATGGTCACTGCGTACGTCACTGCGCAAATGGTAGCGACAGGTAAGGCATTCAGCAGTTTCCTCGGCATGGAGTATGCGACCGGCGTCATTGTGGGTTCTATCTTCATCATCGGCTATACCTTTGTTGGTGGTTACAAAGCGGTCTCCTACACCGACGTTGTGCAAGGCGTTCTGATGCTGCTCGGTCTTATTGCTGTCCCTGCGGCTGCAATTATTGCGTCGGGCGGCTGGGGTGAAGTCCAAAGCAACTTGATGTTGCAGGATCCGTCCCTGGTCGACATGTTTGCCGTCTCTGATGGCGGCAAGCCGGTTTTGATAGCCATTATGAGCTTCCTTGCCATTGGCCTGCCGTTTCTGGGCGTGCCGCAACTTCTGATTCGCTATATGTCAGCCAGAGACGACGGCGAGATCAAGAAAGCCCGCGTCGTATCGCTTTGTGTATTGCTGATTTTCACGTTCGGCGCTGTGACCGCAGGTGTTGCTGGCCGGGCGTTGTTCCCGGGCCTCGAAGACCCGGAAACGATTTTCCCCGTGATCTCCAATAATTTGTTCCCGGAGATTATTGCCGGAATGCTCTTGGTGGTGGTGCTCTCTGCGATCATGTCGACGGTTGACTCGCTGTTATTGCTGGCTTCCTCGGCGGTCGTGCGCGATACCTATCAGAAGATAATGGGTTCAACCAAAAGCGAAGAAACCCTGTCCAACTACGGCAAGATCGTCACCGTTATTATTGGCGCCATCGCTGTTGTCATGGGCATCCAGGAACCGCGAGTGATTTTCGATTTCGTGCTCGCTTCATGGTCCGGTCTCGGCTCGGCCTTCGGTCCTGTAATGGTCGGTATCCTCTACTACAAACGCATTACCGGGGAGGGTGTCGTCGCTGGCATGCTGGGTGGCTTTGTAGCGAGCGTCGTCTGGCTCAGCTTCTTCAAAGCGGATTACCACGGCCTGTACGAAGCGATCCCGGGATTCATCGTCGGGTTCGCGTTGACCTATGGCGTGAGCTGGCTCACGAGTAAAAAAACCGATTCGATGTAACCAAACCCGCCAAAGCGCCCTATAAGTAAGCATGAAACGAACTTTTGAGGGTGTATTGATGCGTTATTTGAAGATATTCGTCGTTGGGCTGCTGCTCGCGATTCCAGGGCTGGCGACAGCGGCCGCCAGTGACATTCCAGGAACAGCGACCTGGTACTTCCACATTGATCTTGCGGAAATGAAATCCGCCGATGCTGGGAAAGGTGTTTATGAGTGGATGTCCGGCGAAGTTTTCGACGATGTAAAAGAAGAGACAGGTGTTGATATTGAGGGCGAACTGGATCGCGTGACGGCTTTCTCGATGGAAGGGCAGGGCCCGGTTTTCCTTTTCGAAGGAAACATTAGCCAGGTATCCCGCGACCGGCTAATGACGTTTATTGCCGCTGAAGGCGATCTAAAGCCATTGAAGTCCTCCGGAAAGTCCTATTATCGATTCAATGGCCGGGACAGCGACGGTGAAGCTCGGAAAGCCACGGCCGACAACGGCAATATCGAGATTCAGTTTGAATCACTCCAGGATGAGTCCTGGATCAGCATGGACCTGAAGAACAAGGTTATCGTCACAGCCAATGAAGAGCAGATGCAAGCAATGCTGAAGGGTGGTGGCAAGATCGCGGGCAGCCGCGGTCACAAAGGTGCTCTGGTCGTACTCACTGCTGAAAAGACCCTTCTGCAGGCTGGCATGAACTCGTCCGCTCTCGGCGGCGACGGCGACGGCGATGACGACAATGACTCTGGCTGGGATTCGAATATTCTTCGCAACACCGAGCAGGTGGCTTTCCTGGTCGCGGCCGCCGCGAACAAACTCGCCATCGAAGCGCAGTTCGTGACCGCGGAGCCTGAGATGGCTCAGTCGCTTGCTTCAGTTGCTCGTGGCCTGATTAGTTTGACCGCGTTTAGCGACGATATGGAAGCGGACGCTATTGCGGTATTGCAGGGCACCAAAGTGGAAGCGAAGGGCAACAGCCTGACTATTTCAATGGCCATTGATCCTGAACTGGTTGTCTCGACCTTGAATGACTGATGAGCAGACATTAATTGACGCTGCCAAAGCGGGATCCGCGGATGCATTCGCGGATCTCGTTCGCGCGTACCGAGTTCGCTTGTTGCGATTTTTGCTGACTCGCTGTGCTAGCTACGCCGACGCTGAAGATGCACTGCAGGATACGTTGATTGCGGCGTACCGCTACCTGCATTCCTACGACCCTCGCTGGCGCTTCAGCACCTGGCTGTATCGAATAGCGATTCGCAACGCGCAAAAAATTCGTTCGCAGAATGTTGTCGAAATCGGTGATCTGAGCGATGAGGAAAGCGACCCGATGCTGCATTGCATCAATGCATCGGAGACACAGAACCTCTGGGTGAGTGCGCGGCGGGTGCTTAACGACGATGTGTTTGCCGCAACGTGGTTGCGATATGCAGAGGATATGTCGATCAACGATATCTCAAAAGCACTGGATCGCTCGGACTCCTGGACCAAAGTAAACCTGTTGCGTGCCCGAAAAGCGTTAGACGCTGAAATGAACCGCAAGAACAATGGAAATGAAGCCTATGGATAATCTGGCCAAACAATTGAAAACGGATGCTGCAGCGATAGAGGTGCAGATCTCCGATGAACTCGATCGTCGCATAGGCGCGTCTCTGCAGGGTGTCACGCCCGAGAAGCCGACAACGCCCGCGGTCCAGCAGCGGCCCCCGCTATTCTGGTGGGCCAGCAGCCTGACCGGCATTGCGGCCGCTCTGGCCGTCATTGCGATTATCAATTCTCAATCCCAGGTCGGCGAGGACGCGGTAGAAGTGCCCGAAATGTCGCCTGTGACAGTGGCGACTACGCCTATTATCAAATGGAACGCAGAATCTGCGATGCTGACTCAACCGCTGCAACGAGAGCTGGAAGACCTGCAATCCGACATAAAAAAGGCAGAAGAAAAGGTCAAGCAAGAGATCGGTCTCTAGCATTTGCGGGGCCTCGCTCCTCGAACCTGTGGAAAATACCTACTTTTTCAACTATCCTCGGTCACTGGGGTCAGTTCGCAAGGTTTAAATAGAAAAAGAATAAACGGCCGGATTTGATGACAGGCCACAGGACGAACTGAATAAGATTAAGAACATCGGAGCTGTCTTTGGGGTTCTCCGGTTCATAAATCGCTCGACCTTCAAAGGATGCATGAAGTATGCCTTTCGCTGTTGTCTTGATTCTGCTCGTCGTCGGTTCCATCCTCTTTCACCTGTTTAGTCCCTGGTATTTCACCGAGTTGGCTTCCAACTGGGGAATGGTGGACCTGACGATGGATATCACGTTCTATGTCACGGGATTCGTCTTCGTATCCGTCAACTTGTTCATGGCCTATTGCGTCATCAAGTTCCGCTTCAAGAAAGATGCGCGCGCAACCTACGAACCCGAAAACAAAAAGCTCGAGTACTGGCTGACCGGGCTCACGGCGATCGGTGTTGCTGCGATGCTGACGCCCGGTCTGTTTGTATGGGCGAAATTTGTCGACGTTCCTGAAGAGGCCCACATTGTCGAGGCCGTCGGCCAACAGTGGCACTGGACATACCGCTACCCCGGTAAGGATGGCAAGCTCGGCGAGGTTGATGCAGAGCGCATTTCCAACGATAACCCGTTCGGCATTGATCCCGAGGATCCAAACAGCCAGGATGATATCGTTGTCTACAATCCGGAAGCGCACATACCGCTCGGCAAGCCGGTCAAATTCCTGTTGCGCTCCAAGGACGTTTTACACAATTTCACCGTCGCCCAGTTCCGCGTCAAGATGGACCTCGTGCCGGGCATGAATACCTTCATGTGGTTGACGCCGACAAGAACCGGTCGATTCGAATTGCTGTGTGAAGAGCTCTGCGGTATTGGCCATTTCGCCATGCGCGGTGCTGTCGTCGTTGATGAACAGGACGACTTCGATACCTGGCTGGGGCAACAGCCTACGTTCGCCGAACAGAATTCACGCGTGGCTGGCAATGCCGCCATAGGCTCCGCCCAATATGCGGTCTGTGCGGCCTGCCATGGACCACAGGGGCAGGGCGTTGCCGCCATGAATGCGCCGAAGATTGCGGGCCAGCCCGATTGGTACCTGAAGCGTCAGATTCTGAGTTACAAGAATGGTCTTCGCGGCGTTCACAAGGACGACACTTTCGGTCAGCAGATGATCGGCATGGTAGCGACGTTGGTAGATGAGACGGCTGTCGACAACGTTGTTGCGCACATTGCCACCCTGCCCGACAAGCAACCCGAGGCAACGGTGAGCGGCGACGTCGCGAATGGCCAGCATATCTATACCGTGTGTGCCTATTGCCATGGCAGTAACGGCATGGGTCTCCAGGCCCTGAACGCGCCGAGAATTGCCGGAAGTTCCGATTGGTATATGGCCAGACAGTTGGACAACTTCAAGACCGGCGTGCGCGGCGCTCATCCCAAGGATTACTACGGTTATCAGATGGGACTCATGAGCATCACATTGCGCGACGAAAAAGCGATCAACGACGTCATCGCATACATCAACACTTTATAGGTCGATAATCTATGTCTTACGTTGCATACGCAGATCGTGATCACGAGCAAGAGCACCACGATCCGGACACATTCATCACCAAGTACATCTATAGCCAGGACCATAAGGTCATTGCGATCCAGTATGGTCTCACTGCTATATTCGTTGGACTGATCGCCCTGGGCCTGTCGGTCATGATGCGTTTGCAGCTTGGCTTCCCGGATGAGTTCAGCTTCATCAATCCGGAAAACTATTATCAGTTCATCACGATGCACGGCATGATCATGGTGATCTATCTGTTGACCGCGTTGTTCCTCGGCGGCTTCGGTAATTACCTGATTCCGCTAATGTGCGGATCGCGCGACATGGTATTCCCGTTCATGAATATGCTCAGTTACTGGGTGTACCTGGTGTCGGTCATCATCCTGATCATCAGCTTCTTTGTACCGGGAGGATCGACCGGCGCCGGCTGGACATTGTATCCGCCACAGGCGATCAGCCAGGGTACGCCAGGCATCGACCTCGGTATCCTGCTGATGCTCGTATCGCTTGCCGTGTTTATCGTCGCGTTCACCATGGGCGGTTTGAACTACGTAACGACGGTGCTGCAGGCGCGCTGCAAAGGCATGACGATGATGCGTATGCCGTTGTCCGTGTGGGGCATCTTCATCGCAACAATTCTCGGTCTGCTGGCATTCCCGGCATTGCTTGTCAGTGCCATCATGATGTTGTTCGACAAGACCCTGATGACCAGCTTCTTTATGCCGGCCGTGAGCTCTATGGGCGTGGACCCGGGATACTCAGGCGGTAGCCCGATTCTATTCCAGCATCTCTTCTGGTTCTTCGGACACCCCGAGGTGTATATCGTTGCCTTGCCGGCGTTCGGAATCGTTTCCGACCTATTAAGCACGCATGCACGCAAGAACATCTTCGGCTATCGAATGATGGTCTGGGCCATTATTGCTATTGGTGGATTGAGCTTCATTGTCTGGGCTCACCACATGTACGTCAGCGGCATGAACCCGTACTTCGGTTTCTTCTTCGCGACGACGACACTGATCATCGCGGTGCCGACGGCCATCAAGGTTTACAACTGGGTTCTCACTCTTTGGGAAGGCAACATTCACTTGCGGGTGCCGATGCTGTTCGCGATCGGTTTCATCTTTACGTTTATTCATGGCGGCTTGACCGGCCTCTTCCTGGGTAACGTAACGCTCGACCTACCGTTATCGGATACCTACTTCGTGGTGGCGCACTTCCACATGGTAATGGGTGTTTCTCCTGTTCTCGTCGTGTTTGGCGCTATCTACCACTGGTGGCCCAAGATCTCGGGCAAGATGTACAACGAGACCCTGGGTAAGTGGCACTTCTGGATGACGTTCCTCGGAACTTATGCCATCTACCTGCCGATGCATTATCTCGGATTCGCCGGCGTACCTCGCCGCTACTTCGCGATGGGTAACACAGACTTCCTGCCGGATTCCGCGCAGGACCTCAATGCCGCTATCACGGTCTCAGCTTTGTTCGTTGCCGCAACGCAGATTCTGTTCTTCGTGAACATGATCTGGAGCCTGAAGTACGGTCCCAAGTCTGATCCGAATCCCTGGGACGCGACGACACTCGAGTGGCAGACGCCGGATCATCCGCCGAAGCACGGCAACTGGGGGCATGAGCTGCCGGAGGTGCATCGCTGGGCCTACGACTACAGCGTGCCGGGCTACGAGGATGATTTCATCCCGCAGAACGTCGGCGCGGACAAGGCGCCGGCGGGTCGAGATCACGGTGGAGAACACTAGGTGACTATTGCCTTAGGCTTTCTCGCCATTATCCTGGCGACGATACTGGGATGGTTGCTCAAGCAGACCTTCAATGCGGCGCCGTGGGAAATGGAGGCCGTTGGCGATACGGCTCACTTCGGCCCACTCGGCGACGACAAGAGCAAGCTCATCGCGTTGCTCACGTTGCTTGCGGTCGTGTCGTCGTTTTTTGCCTTGATCCTGAGCGCGTACGCATTGCGTATGGAGCTGGGTGACTGGGTGCCCCTGACCGAGCCGCAACTGCTCTGGATGAACACCGTCATGTTGATCGTCGCCAGTGCGGTGTTTCAGTGGACACGCAATGCGGCGGTCAAAGGGCAGCGCTCGCGATTGCAGCCGGGCCTGATCATCACTGGCGTGCTGACACTCGGTTTCGTACTCGGCCAGTACGTTGCCTGGCAGCAATTACAAAATTCGGGACAGTTCATTACGAGTAACCCGTCTAACGCATTTTTCTATTTCCTGACAGGCGCACACGCGGTCCATATTCTGGGCGGCTTGTACGTGTGGGCGAGGGCGACGATAAACGTTGTCCTTGGCAAGGGAGAGGCCGCAGCGATACGTCGCAGTATTGAGCTGTGCACGATCTACTGGCACTTCCTGTTGATCGTCTGGCTGGTTCTTTTTGGATTGCTGTTGTCGACCTGAAAAATTTGACCTAAGGGGTCCGTATGTCAGAAGCAGTACTGGATAGCGGAGCAGAAGAAGCTCCAGGCAAGCAAGGTCTTGTAGACGATTGGTCTCGAGATAAGCAGGTCTTTGGCGTGCCCTGGGGCAAGGCCATGATGTGGATTTTCCTGCTCTCGGATACCTTTATCTTCAGTTGTTTCCTGGTTGGATACATGTCTGTTCGTCTCGCTTCAACAGACCCGTGGCCGAACCCGTCCGAGGTTTTCGCGCTGGAGGCTTTCGGGCACCAGGTACCGTTGCTCTTAATCGCGATTATGACCTTCATCCTGATCACGTCGTCCGGCACGATGGCGCTCGCGGTCAACATGGGCTATCGAAAGAATCGCAAGGTCACATTCTGGCTAATGGTGGCCACTGCAGTGCTTGGCGCCTCGTTCGTCGGTATGCAGGCTTTTGAGTGGACCAAGCTGATCTCCGAAGGTGTGCGGCCGTGGGGCAACCCATTTGGTGCGGCGCAGTTCGGGTCCAGCTTCTTCATGATCACGGGCTTCCACGGAATGCACGTATCGGCCGGTGTCATTTATCTGCTCGTTATCGCCTTTCGTGTTAAACGCGGGTTTTACGAAAATCGCCCAGGTGGTTACGAGATTGTCGAGATCACGGGCCTGTACTGGCATTTCGTCGACCTCGTCTGGGTATTCATTTTCGCATTCTTCTACCTCTGGTAAGAAACAGGACTAATTGCTATGTCAGACGATGGGACACAACATCCATTAAAAATCTACTGGATCATGTGGATTTCACTTTTCGTACTCAGCTCGTTCTCCTACGCGACCGATTTTATGGACGACGGAGCGTTACGGCATTTCCTGATCCTGTTATTTATGTTTGCGAAGGCTGGCGGTATCGTCTGGATTTTCATGCATATGGGCTGGGAAAGAATGGCGCTTAAACTCGCGATTCTCGGACCGCCCGTCGCGATTATCGTGCTTATCAGCCTCATGTCGCTGGAAGGCAACTACATTGAAGGTTCTCGTCTGGATAACTATGGCGAAAGCACGATGGAAGTGGAGACGCCAGGGCATCACGAAGACGATCACTAGGGCAGTAGAACTCAATTCAGAAGGCCCGCCATGCGGGCCTTTTTGGTTTGAACAGAGGATTGAAAATGAAGAAACTAAGGTTGGTCGTTGCAGCATTCTCAATTGCCCTGTTGCTTGCCGCTTGCGCGCCTGAGATCGGTAGCGAGGAGTGGTGCGACGACATGGATGAAAAAGAGAAGGGTGACTGGAGCACAAACGAAGCGAAGGAATACGCCAAGAATTGTGTGTTCAGAAAACGCGATGATGGCTAAAGCTCTTTCTGTTGCAAAAAGCGACGACGACATCGCCAGATGTTTTGAAGTAATGGCCGAACTCAGGCCGCACCTGGATCAGGCATCCTTCGTCAGCCTGGTTCGGAGTTTGGAAGGCGAAGGCTACTGTTTAGTCACTATTGAGGAAGACGATGCGGTCGTCGCGGTGGCAGGCTACCGTGTACGCACGACGCTCTTCATGGGCAAGAACCTGTACGTTGATGATCTTGTTACGAGTGAGGCATGCCGGTCCAAAGGTCACGGCAAGGCATTGATTGACTGGTTGCGCAATGAGGCGAGGAAACAGGACTGCAAGTTCCTGCACCTGGACTCGGGAACACAGCGCCACAGGGCGCACCGCTTCTATTTGCGGCAGGGCATGGACATTGCCAGCTTCCATTTCAGCGAGAAACTCGACAATATCTGACCATGGCTAACGACACTCAACAGACACGGGCAATTATTCTGGTCCTCGATTCCTTTGGAGTCGGCGCGACAGCGGACGCTGACAAGTTTGGCGACGTTGGTGCCGATACCTTCGGTCATATCGCCGCAGTGCGTGCGGAGTCGGACGCGGGCCCTTTAAAACTTCCGAATCTCGCAAAACTCGGTCTGTTTCATGCCGGCAAGGAAAGTACCGGTACGTTTCATCCCGGATACGATCCCGATATCGAAGTCATTGGTGCCTATGGTCATGCGGCAGAGCTCAGCAGTGGAAAAGACACACCGAGCGGCCATTGGGAGATCGCCGGCGTACCGGTATTGTTCGAGTGGGGTTATTTCACCGGTAAGGACGAAGCTTTTCCGGCGGAATTGCTGAATGAATTGATCGAGCGTGCTGATTTGCCCGGCGTCCTCGGCAACTGCCATGCATCCGGAACGACGATTATTGCCGACCTGGGTGATGAGCACGTTGCCAGCGGCAAACCCATCGTCTACACGTCAGCCGATAGCGTGTTCCAGATCGCCTGTCATGAAGAGGCGTTTGGCCTTGAGCGTCTCTACGAATTGTGTGACATAGCGAGAGAGTTAGTCGACAAGTACAACATTGGACGGGTTATCGCGCGGCCGTTCCTTGGTGACGGTCCTGAGACCTATGCCAGAACTGGCAATCGACGTGATCTAACGACACCGCCGCACGCGCCGACCGTGCTCGACAAGCTGGCTGAGAGCGGTGGCGAAGTGGTGAGCGTTGGAAAGATATCGGACATCTACGCACACATGGGCATCACGAAGAAAATCAAAGCCAGCGGTAACGAGGCTCTCTTCGAGGCGACGCTGGATGCGATGCGCGAAGCGGGTGATCGCTCCATCGTATTCACTAATTTCGTCGATTTCGACATGCTGTACGGGCACCGCCGGGACGTCGACGGTTACGCAACTGCATTGGAATATCTCGATGGACGTCTGCCAGAGATCATCGATCTGATGGACGAGGGTGACTTACTGGTTCTCTGCGCCGACCACGGCTGTGATCCGACCTGGCCAGGCAGCGACCACACCCGTGAGCACATACCTGTGCTTGCCTACGGCGCCGGCGTTAGCGCTGGCTCTTTGGGGCGCCGTGAATCCTTTGCCGATATTGGTCAGAGTCTCGCCACGCATTTCGACCTGGAGCCGATGGACTACGGGACGAGCTTCGTTTAGCTGTTTTCCGACTTGTTGCTGAGCGTCATACCCAACCACGCGGCAACGATAATCCCTGCGACACCCGTAATCGAAAACCACACAGGGTGTGGAATCAACACCAGATTGAATGCGGTGGCAGCGAGCATGAAACCGCCGACCACCATAGCGAAAATCGGCGGTTTTGCCGCGCCGATTCGGCAGGCAGCCATCGTGCCTCCCAGCGTACCGAGAAACCATCCGCCACCAACAAACAAAAATGCGCCGAGCGGAAGTCCGGAAATATAGGCACGCAGCGAATCTGCGTCGGAGAAATCGAGTTCTGGCGGCGGTGGATATACGGAATGTCCGATCATCTCGGCGAGCCAGACGATTCCGCCAGCGATCAAAACCCCCACGACACCTGCTGCAATATTCTTTCCCATGCCGTTCTCCTTTCGGGTCAGTTCCAGTTACTTGTTACGTTCGTCCAGCGCCGCCTCTATTTTGGCGGCCAGTGCATTGGCCTCTGACGCAACTCGATCAGTATCGATCGTCAACATTTCGCCTTCTCGCATCAATACTTTGCCATCAACGACAACGGATGCGACATCCTGCTCGTCGGTGACGTAAACCAGATGGGAGATCACGTCATAAGTCGGTACATGGTGAACATCGTCGAATGCGACCTGAATGACGTCAGCTCGTTTGCCGACCTCAATGGAACCGACGGTGTCTCCGAGGCCGACGGCGAGCGCACCGCCGCTGGTCGCCATTGTGAGCACGGTCGACGCGGACAAGACCTGCGGATCCATACGATCAACCTTCTGGAGTAACGCAGCTAGCCGCATTTCTTCCCACATATCCAGGTCGTTGTTGCTCGCGGCACCGTCGGTGCCCAAGCCGATGCGAACGCCGGCCTGCAGCATTGCCGCGACCGGCGCGATACCCGAGGCGATTTTCATATTGGACGTCGGGTTGTGAATCACGCCAACCTGGCGTTCCACGAGAACAGCAATTTCAGCCTCGGTCGGCCAAACCATATGCGCGGCGATGGTAGGCCCGTCAAAAAATCCGATGGACTCGGCCAATTCGACGCTGGTCATACCGTAGGTGTCCTTGCTGTATTGCAGCTCAAAAGGCGATTCGGACATGTGAATACTGATACCGACGCCGTATTCGGTCGCTGCCGCACGCGTCGCCTTCAATTGTTCTGCGTTGAGCGTGTAATTTGCGTGAGGTCCGAGGATTGGCGTTATGCGACTATTCTTGCCTTTCCAGCGTTCGATGAAGCCGATGCCTTTCTGAATCGAGTCAGCCGCGCTCTCGGCATCCGGACTGCGTTGGTCAATAACCGTGGCAGAGATCAATGCACGCATGCCGCAACTATCCACGACCTCGGCTATCGTGTCTGGAAAATAATACATATCGACAAACGACGTTGTGCCGCCGCGAATCATTTCCCAACACGCAAGTTCGGTTCCGATTCGTACGAATTCGGAATCGACGAACTGCACCTCGGAAGGAAAGATGTAGTTGTTCAACCAGTCCATGAGTGCAAGATCATCGGCAAGGCCACGCAACAATGTCATCGCAGCATGTCCATGACCGTTGATAAGACCGGGCATTACGATGCGATTCTCGCCGGCCAGCGTCTCTGTAGCGATATAAGCCGTCGTTATCTCGGCGGCAGAACCAACAGCGAGTATCACCCCGTCATCGACCGCAATAGCGCCGTTTTCGTAGACCGAACCGGACTCGTCCATGCTGATGACGTAGTCGCCGAGAATGATGAGATCAATGCGGTTTTCGGGTGCCTCGTCAGCAGTCTGAACAGGTGGCGTTGTGTCCGGGTTGCAGGCGCTGAGCGCCAGAAACAGGCATGCGGTGATTATTCTTCGTATGGAGTTTTTCATCGGCATATATTGACACAAAAAAAACCCCGATCGTCGCCGATCGGGGTTTTTCAACACTTTTTGTCGTAGTCGGTTAGAAGTTGAATTTCGCTTCAATACCGTAAGTACGACGCTCGTTGATGATGCCCTCGAGGTTATTAAAGTCGATAGCGGCAATCAACTTGAGCTCGTCAGTAATGTTTCTGCCGTACAGGCCGACTTCCCATCGTTCCGTGACGTAACCAACACTAAGGCCACCCTCAAGGAATGATTCTGCGTGGAATTCTGCTGAGTCATACAGGAACATGCTGAAGTCACTGCGGTAGACCCAGTCTGTTTGCAGGATCAACTCACCATTCCCCACCGGCTTGGCGTAGCGGGCGACGAAATTGCTCATCCAGCGCGGCGCTCGTGGCAAGTCGTTGCCGTCGATAGAAACGCTGCCCAGGAATGAACCCTCCGGATCCTCAACAGTGCAAGGTGCGCCACAAGGCAGAATCGACAGGTTTGGATCTTCAATTTGCGTGTCGTTGAAGCTGACACCCAGCGTAAGGCTGAGGTTGTCGGTGACCGACAACTCAGTATCAAGCTCGACACCGTAGCCTGTCGACTTCGCCGCATTAATAAGCTGATTGGCATTTGCGGTTCCGCTACCGGCTGTCAGCTGTTGGTCGCTAACTTCGAGCATGTAAACAGATGCGTTTACACGCATGCGGTTTTCGAGCAGCTCGCTCTTAAGGCCGACCTCAAATGAGTCCAGAGTCTCCGAGTCGGCAACGGTTACCGCATCGCCGAACAATACGCGACCCTGAATACTCGGTGCGCGGAAGCCTCGTGCAAATCGACCGTAGACGCTTACATCGTCATTGATGGTGTAGTTCAGACTGATGTTACCGCTGACCTGAGAGTCCGAAGGATTGCGGTAAACCGGATCCAACGTACCGCAACAACCGAACAACTCCGTGGTTCTGAATGCGACGTAGTCTTTCTTGTCGTCAGAGTAGCGAAGTCCCGCTGTCAGGACCATGTTGTCGCCTATATCGAAGTCCGCCTGACCGAAAACAGCCCACGCAGTGGTGTCCTGATCCTGATGGGCGAATCCAACGAAAGCGTCAGATCGATCAGCGTAGTCGAAGCTGTCAACCTCAAGGTGCTCATCGAAATAGAACACACCGGCCTGCCAGCGAATGTTGTTCTCCGCATCGTTGTTGATTCGGAACTCTTGCGTGATCTGACTGTGGTCAGGAATGCCGTCCGCCGTTTGCGCCGGGAAGGGAATGAAACCCGGTCCCATAATTGGCAGGAAAACAGCGCCAATTCCGCCTTCAACATCCGCTCGACTGAAGGTTTCAACTTCTTCATACGCAGTGATCGAGGTCAACGTGAAGTTTGACATGTCCCACTCGAGACGTGCCATGAGGCCGGTCGACTCAAGGGTTTGAACGTTCTTGCCGTCGAAATTCACAACATCAGGATCGAACCCCGGTACGAAATCATTGCTGCCGGGCTGGATAATGTTGGCGCGGAACAGAGTCGCCGTGCCATCAAGGTCGCGGCCGTGAACATTGAATAGCGCATTGAAACTGTCCGACTCGTAGGCGAGCTGAATGCGGTATGCGTATTCCGTGTGACCTTCGAGGAAGCTCTCGTCATCCAGACCTGACAATGACGGATCAATATCGGACGCCCGGTTGGCAACAAAATCGCCGCGGGTCTGGTGCAGGAATGAAGCGCGAGCGGACCAGCTGTCATTCAAAGCGCCGCCAATCGCAGCTTCGAAATCTGTCGTGTCCAGATTACCGAGGCCGAGTTTGACGTAGGCCTCAAACTCCTGACTGGGCTTGTTGGAATCGATCTTGACGATACCTGCCGGCGTGTTACGACCGAACAGCGTGCCCTGCGGGCCACGCAGAACTTCCACTCGATTCATATCAAAGACCGGGAAGCCCTTCAGCATCGGGTTCTCATAGACGACTTCGTCGTAAACCAGCGAAACGGGTTGCGAGGCGTTCTGATCGAAATCGGTGTTACCGATACCGCGGATATAGAACCTCGGGAATATTCGTCCGAAATCCGATTCAACAATCAGACTGGGAACTTTGCTGGATAAAAAGCGGATGTCTTTACCGCCAGCTCTGGCAGTATCCAAGCGCTCCTGAGACATAACGCTGATCGAAATCGGAATGTCCTGAACGTTCTCAGATCGTTTCTGAGCGGTAACGACGATTTCTTCCAATACGCCTTGCGCGTAAGCACTCGGCGCCGTGAGCGCGACCAATAGAACGCTGGCACACAGGCCTTTAACAGTTGTTCTAAACATGACTTCCCCCTGAAAATATTCATTGTTTTTATAACTTTCCGAATTATAGTGCACTGCGCTTGAAATTACAGGCGCATCGCAGCCGATTACGACATTAAATTGACCACAATGTATAGTTACCAGTGCGTATGAAGACCAAGCACCTAAAATCGTTCAAAGCCCCGGAAGACGGCCAGCTTTCGCCCGAAATGGCCCAGGCTTTCGCGGCCGACGGCGTCATTATTCTGGAAGACTTTGTCAGCGAATCGGTTTGCCAGGCTCTGCGCGAGCGGACGCTGGAGTTGATCGACGATTTCGAGCCCGGAGTGGAGCGAAATATTTTCTCTGCTATGGAGCAAACACAGCTCGGCGACAAGTACTTCGAGGAATCAGGCGACAAGATTCGTTTCTTCTTCGAACATGATGCATTCGATGAAAACGGTAATCTCAAACAGTCGAAAGAGCACAGCCTGAATAAAATGGGTCATGCTATGCATGATCTCGATCCTGTTTTCGACGCATTTTCGCGCACGCCCAAGTTGGCGTCGACAGTAGATAGTCTTGGCTACGAAGATCCCATCGTCTTGCAGTCAATGTACATATTCAAGCCGCCGCGTATTGGAGGCGAAGTGTATTGCCACCAGGACTCAACCTTTCTCTACACCGATCCGGAATCCTGCATTGGCTTCTGGTTCGCACTTGAAGACGCGACGGTAGAAAATGGTTGCATGCATTTTATCCCGGGTGGACATCAGGGTCCGCTCAAGGAACTACAGTACCGTAATGATGACGGCCGCATGACGTTCAAGACACTGGATGATTCGCCGTGGCCGGAAAATGCGACCGTCGCCGCCGAAGCGAAGGCCGGCACGTTGGTGATTTTCGACGGCCGGTCGCCGCATCTGAGTGGACCGAACCTCTCGGATAAATCCCGGCACGCTTATACGCTGCACGTCATCGACAGAAACAGCCGCTATCCCGCGGAAAACTGGCTGCAGCGTGGCGCCGAATTGCCGTTCCGCGGATTCGATTAAGGACACTAGATGCTTTTTACCGATGTAATCAGAACCAAGCGCGACGGGGGTGAACTTTCCGACGAGCAAATTCAGTTTTTCGTGGATGGGCTTGCCGACAACAGCATCCCGGCGGAACAAGTCTCGTCATTGGCGATGGCTGTGTTTCTGAATTCAATGACGTTCGAAGAAGCAGGCAAGCTGACACAAGGCATGGCGGCGTCCGGAACAGTACTCGATTGGGACAAGGAAGATCTGGGCGGACCGGTTGTCGACAAGCATTCGACCGGCGGTGTCGGTGACAAGGTGAGTTTCTTGCTTGCACCCATTGCGGCGGCTGCCGGATGTTTCGTGCCGATGATTTCGGGCCGAGGCCTCGGCCACACCGGTGGTACAACCGACAAAGCCGAAGCAATACCGGGCTACGACGCGACGCCTGACTTTGACCTGTTTCGAAAAACAGTAAAGGAAGTTGGCTGTGCGATTATCGGCCAGACGGCGGATCTCGCACCCGCTGATCGTCGTTTTTATTCCATTCGCGATGTCACTGCTACTGTCGAGTCCGTGCCATTGATTACGGCGTCGATACTGTCCAAGAAAATTGCAGCGGGCCTTCAGGGCCTGGTCATGGATGTGAAAGTTGGCACTGGCGCGTTTATGGAGTCTCACGAGCGTGCGGTCGAGCTAGCGAACAGCATCATCGGTACGGCGAGCAAGGCGGGACTCAAAACACATGCGCTGATTACCGACATGAATGAAGTACTTGGAACCACCGCTGGCAACGCACTCGAAATCGCAGAGTCCATGCGCTACTTGCGCAATGAAGAGCGGGACCCGCGGCTGGACGATGTCACTCTGGCATTGTGCGCCGAGATGGTCTTGGTCGGCGGATTGGAGAACGATCGCGATGCCGCCAGACAACGTTGCGAAGTCGCGGTCACAAGTGGGCGTGCGGCGGATATTTTCGGCCGCATGACGGCTGCATTGGGAGGCCCATTGGACTTCGTGGAGCGTTACGACACTCACCTGGTGAAAGCACCAGTGATTCGGGCGGTGCACGTTGAGGGCGTTGTGACGGAGGTCGATACACGGGCGGTAGGCAATGCAATCATCGAGCTTGGCGGTGGACGACGGACGGTCGGCGAGCCACTTGATCTTGCCGTTGGCTTTTCGGATATCGCGCCAATCGGAACAGCTGTTGATAGTGAACGTCCTTTAGCCGTTATTCACGCCGCAAGTGAGAGTGATGCTGACAGAGCCGCGAAGAACATCATCAATGCCTGCAAACTCGGGGAATCTGCTCCCGTTGAAAGACCGACGATTTGCGAAATTTTGACGAGCTAGGATAGAGGCACGGAGATTGCTTAGTCGTCTTGGTTAGCCAAGCGACGCGTTAGACAAGGAGGTTCATCGTGACCCGTCTTATTCAGCAGATGCTAGGGTTTTGGGCACCCATTAGGTTTCTTATCCAGTAGGCGCTACTTTCCGGTATGCTTGAGGCCGCCGCCAATAACAAGAATTCACCCTGGGGGAACACCATGCAAAACCTGATCGGTTTGGTCGGAATCGTCGTACTTCTCGGCATTGCCGTTCTCGCTTCCAGTAATCGCAAAGCGATCAATCTGCGCATTGTCGGTGCAGCGTTTGCCACGCAGGCAGTCGTCGCTGTTTTGGTTTTGTACCTTGATGCCGGACGAGCCGCGATTGACAAGATGAGCACTGGCGTACTTGCCGTTATCGGCTATTCGAAAGCCGGTATCGATATGTTGTTTGGTCCTTTGGCAGATGTGGATATAATCGGCTTCAGTTTCGCGATCAATATTCTGCCGATTATTATTTTCTTCGCGGCGCTGATGTCAGTGTTGTATCACCTGCGAATCATGGAGTGGCTCGTCAGGCTTGTGGGTGGAGCTCTGCACAAGATTATCGGAACGGGCGCCATTGAATCGATGAATGCGGCCGCGAATATTTTCGTTGGCCAGACCGAAGCGCCCCTGGTCGTAAAGCCCTATTTGAAGAACCTGACTGAACCGCAGATGTTTGCCGTCATGGTCTCCGGCGTCGCATCAATCGCAGGTACGGTACTCGCGGGTTACATATTGATGGGCGCTGAGCCAAGATATTTGCTTGCGGCTGCATTCATGGCCGCGCCCGGCGGGCTATTGATGGCGAAGATCATCATGCCTGACGACGAAGTGGTACCGGCCGGTGGGCACGAGAAGTTGGTAATGGAGCCCAGTCAACACAAGAACCTTATTCTGGCAGCCGCGGCCGGCACGACCGATGGATTGAAATTGGCCGTTAATATCGGCGCAATGCTTATCGCCTTCGTCGCGCTGATCGCGCTCTTCAACGGCCTTGTTGGCGGCCTGTTCGGCTTGTTTGGAATCGAAGGCATCACCATGCAATTCATTCTTGGCAAGGTTTTCCAGCCGCTCATGTATGTCCTGAGCGTGCCGTGGGCCGAAGCCGAAGCAGCTGGCGCGTTGTTTGGGGAAAAGATAATCCTCAACGAGTTCGTCGCGTTTTCGCACCTCAATGAATACCTGGCCGGTATGAGTCCCCGTACCTACGCTGTCGTGACATTCTCGCTGTGTGGCTTTGCCAACCTCTCATCGATCGCGATCCTGCTCGGCGGTCTGGGCGTGCTCGTTCCTGAAAAGCGAGAATTGATTGGACGTTTCGGAATGAAAGCGGTATTGGCAGGTTCGCTATCAAACCTGATGAGTGCCGCGCTCGCCGGACTGATGCTGACGTTCTAGCCGGTGGCACCACGGCCGGTAATTATCGATTGTGATCCGGGACAGGACGACGCCGTCGCCCTGTTTCTGGCAATAGCATCGCCTGATGAACTCGACATCCTCGGCATCACAACCGTCGGGGGCAACGTTCCGCTTGCGTTGACCGAACGCAACGCCCGCATGATGTGCGATGTCACCGGTCGCGAAGACATTCCCGTGTTTGCCGGTTGCGCAGACCCAATGATCCGCGAAGCTATTACGGCTGAGTACATTCATGGCGCCACAGGCATCGACGGTATCGACGCGTTTGATCCGGTGACGCCTCTGCAGGACGAACATGCGGTCGCATTCATCATCGACACCCTGCTCGCCGCAAATAGGGTGCCAGTGACCTTAATTCCGACGGGACCGCTGACGAATATCGCGTCAGCCATGGTTAGCGAACCGCAAATACTCGATTATATTGATGAAATCGTGGTCATGGGCGGCGCGATGCGCGAGGGTGGCAACCGCACCCCGTCGGCAGAATTCAACATCATGGTCGACCCGCACGCGGCCGACATCGTTCTCAGCTGTGGCCGACCAATCACGATGATGGGCCTCGACGTCACTCATCAGGTTCTTTCAACAGAGGATCGTGTCGCACGAATCGGACAACTCAACAATCCTGTCGCCGATGCGACGGTTGGCATGCTGAGTTTCTTCCATCGCTACGACACGGAGAAATATGCGTCGCAAGGCACACCGTTGCATGACCCTTGCACGGTCGCTTATCTGTTACGGCCCGATCTGTTCAAAACCAGGCTGTGTAATGTCGCGGTAGAAACAGAGTCCGAATTGACGATAGGGCACACGGCGGTAGATTTCTGGCACGTGACGGACAGGCCACGAAACGTCAGTTGGGCATACGAAGTTGATGCGGACGGGTTTTACGAATTGCTGACGGAACGGCTTGCACG